>Ga0299915_10000022_pt1 | contig 109987 bp, 120 predicted proteins | sample RVTome_13_FD_200263 | JGI IMG/M metagenome (GOLD analysis project Ga0299915, IMG submission 200263) | Soil microbial communities from uranium-contaminated site in the Upper Colorado River Basin, Wyoming, United States - RVT92D227 (version 2) ...
GGTTGCAGCTCGCGCCTACTCACCCTCGACGCATGGTTGTCGGCGCCTCAAGCTCCGAGGTCGAGAGGATTTGCCGTCCGTACTCGTAGCCTCGGTGCAGCGCGCGCAGGTTGAGGTCCTCGGTGCCCCGGGGGACCGAGCTCTTGACTGCCCTCTCCGCGGCCTCGGAAGAAACCAACCCGGTGACCCCGGCGAAGAAGCCGGTCATCACGATGTTGAGCACCAGCTTGCGGCCGAGCTCCTCGGCGAGGCGGGTGGCCGGGATGCCGAACGCCTTCACTCCCGCGGGGAGCCTGTCGTCCACCTTGATCAGCTCGTTCTCGTAAAGGAGCACCCCACCCGGCTTGAGCTGCGGCGCGAACTGGGTGTAGGCGTCGGGGGACATCACGATGAGCACGTCGGGGTTCTTCACGTAGGGGTAGCCGATCGCCTCGTCGGCCACCGAGACCTGGGCGCTGCAGGCGCTGCCGCGCGCCTCGGGGCCGAAGGCCTGGATCAGCGTCGCGTGCTTGCCGTCGAAGATCGAAGCGGCCTTGCCGATGATCATCCCGCAGAGGATGACGCCCTGGCCGCCGAGGCCCCCCACCCGGATCTCAGTCTTGTCCATGCGACACCCCGTACGGGACGTACTTCTCGCCGAAGTGCTGTGAGTAGTGCTCGTTCATCGCGTCGAGCCAGGTCGGGCGCTCGCGGTCCACGAACTTGCCCACGGTGATGTCGCCCTGGAACGTGAGCCCGACGTCCTTGGTGTCGGCACCGTTGACGATCTTGCTCTTCTCCTTGTAGTACTTGAGCTGATCCACGCCGTCGCCGAGCCGGTTGCGGCGGGAGTACAGAGTCGGGCAGGGCGCCAGCGCCTCGATAAACACGAAGCCCTTCTTGCGCAGCCCTTCGAGCATCGCCTTGGCGAGCTGCTTGACGTGGTAGACGGTCCAGCGCGCCACGTACACCGCGCCGCAGGCATCCGCTAGGAACGGAAGGTTGAACGGGTTTTCGAAGTTCCCGTACGGCATGGTGGTCTGGGTGGCGCCGATCGGCGTCGTCGGGGCGACCTGGCCCCCCGTCATGCCGTAGGTGAAGTTGTTCACGCAAATGACCGTCAGGTCCATGTTGCGGCGGGCCGCGTGCACGAGGTGGTTGCCGCCGATCGCCGAGAGGTCGCCGTCGCCGGAGTAGACGACCACCTTGAGGTCGGGGTTGCCCAGCTTGAGCCCGGTGGCGAACGGGATCGCGCGGCCGTGGGTGGTGTGAAACGAGTCGAGGTTGAGGTAGCCCGCCACGCGTCCGGTGCAACCGATGCCGGACACGATCGCGACCCTGTCGAGGTCCATCGCCGACTCTGTTAGGGCGCGGGCGAAGCAGTTGACCGTGGTGCCGATTCCGCACCCTGGGCACCAGATGTGCGGCAGGCGTTCCTGCCGCAGGTACGACGCCACGGGGTTCTCGATCTCGAGCTCCAGGAGATCAGTTTCGCTCATTGCGCGGCCTCCATGATCTTCGCCAGGATCACCTCCGGCTCGTGCACGGTGCCGCCGGCGTGGGGGACCGAGATCACCGCCGCCTTGCCGGCGACGGCGCGCTCCACCTCGAGCACCATCTGACCCATGTTCAGCTCCGGGACAACGAACGCCTTGGCGCTCCCGGTCAGCTCCTTGATGCGCTTGGCAGGGAACGGCCAGGTGATGATGAGGCGCAGGTGGCCGACCTTCACGCCCCTGTGGCGCGCCGCCTCGACGGCGGCCGCGGCGACACGGGAGGTGATGCCGAACGACACCACCACCACGTCGGCACCTTCGACGCCGTCCTCCCGCACGTCCACCAGCTTGTCGCGGTTCGCGCGGATCTTGTTCACGAGGCGCCTGACGAGCTTGTCCTGCGCCTGCGGGTTCATCGCCGGGTAGCCCCGGTCGTCGTGGGTGAGGCCGGTGACGTGGATGCGATAGCCGTCGCCGGCCTTGACCATCTCGGGGACCATGTCGCCGTCGGTCTGGTAGGCACGGTACTCGCCGGGTTTCTTCAGTGTCCACTTGCGCTCGACGATCTCGATCGCTTCCGGCGCCGGGATGACGACGCGCTCGGTCATGTGGCCGACCACCTCGTCCATCATGAAGAAGACCGGCACGCGGTACGTCTCGGCGAGGTTGAACGCCTTGACCATGAGGTCGAAGCACTCCTGCGGCGAGTTCGGCGACAGCGCGATGATCTCGTAGTCGCCGTGCGACCCCCACTTCACCTGCATCATGTCCGCTTGAGCCGGGAGCGTCGGCAGCCCCGTGGAGGGGCCGCCCCTCTGCACGTCCACGATCACGCACGGGGTCTCGGTAATCGCGGCGAGGCCTACGTGCTCCATCATCAGCGACAGCCCCGGCCCGGAGGTCACTGTCATCACCTTCTTGCCCGCCCACGCGCCGCCGAGGATCGCGATGGAGGAGGCGATCTCGTCCTCCATCTGGATGAAGACGCCCCCGACCAGCGGGATTCGGGCGGCGAAACGCTCGACCACCTCGGTGGACGGCGTGATCGGGTAGCCGGCCACGAACCGGCATCCGGCCGCGAGGGCCCCTTCACAGGCGGCGTGGTCGCCGTCGATGAAGTGGATCCCTGTCAGTACTCCCTTCGGATCGGCGTGCAAGATCTCCTCCGTGTCGGCCGGGACAGCCCTGTGACGCTGCCCCGGAGCGTCAGCCCCGGGCGGGGATCAGCGGCTCGGGGGCGGGCTGCTTGCGCTTCTCGAGGTCCTTGAAGCGAACCCCGAAGATGGCGAAGTCGGGGCAGTAGAGTCCGCACAGGTCGCAGCCGGTGCAGTCTTCGGGTCTCCCCAGCACGGGGTAGTGGTACCCCTTGCGGTTGAAGTCGCGCGAGAACTCGAGGCAGTGGGCGGGGCAGAAGTCGATGCAGTACGAGCACCCCTTGCAGACCTCGGTCTGGACGAAGACCGTGCCCTTCCCCTTCTTGACCTGTTCGCCCTCGCTCATGATCGGGACCCCCTCCCGAAGCCGATCGATGCTACGCCAGCACCGCTTGTCTTTTCAAGCGTGCCGACTCAACACGGTATTCCATGTGTGAGACATCATCTCAAGAGAATCTCCGCGCCACAGGCTCTGGACACGGGCGCGGCGAGGCCACGGTTCGCGTGCTTTTGCGCGCACACCGAGCTACCATCTTGGACGCTCGGCACCGGGTGTGGCAACGGGCAGCGGTCGGACTCCTCGAGCAGCCAACGTTTGAGATGCCGCGGCGGATGTTCGCGCCGCGAGCAGACGACAAAGGAGGTTCCCCCTGTGTTGACACGCGAACAGTGGACAGAGAAGTTCGTCGAGGTCATCGCGCACGCCTCCTCGCAGCTTCCACCCGACGTGCTGGAGGCACTGAAACGAGGGCGCGACGCCGAGGAGCCGGGCTCGCTCGCGGCCAAGGCGCTCGACTCAATCCTCACCAACGTCGAGATGGCGAAGGGGAACTGGCAGCCGATCTGCCAGGACACCGGAACACCGCTGGTGTGGATCCACCACCCCGTGGGAATGTCCACCCGCATGCTGACGGCCGCGTTCGAGGAGGCCGTCCGCCAGGCGACTGCAAAGCAGCTCCTGCGCCCCAACGCGGTGGACACTCTCACCGACAAGAACACCGGCCACGGCCAGGGGCCGGGCATCCCCACCGTCCACTGCGAGGAGTGGGACTCACCGGACGCGGAGGTTCGAGTCATCCTCAAGGGTGGCGGCTGCGAGAACTGCGGCGCGCAGTACTCGCTGCCCAACGCCAAGCTCAAGGCCGACCGCAACCTCGACGGCGTGCGCCGCTGCATCCTGGACGCGATCGCCCAGGCGCAGGGCAAGGGGTGCGCACCGGGGATCATCGGCGCGTGCTTCGGCGGCGACCGCGGCTCTGGCTTCGTGGAGTCCAAGCGGCAGCTTTTGCGCCGGCTCGACGACCACAACCCCGTTCCGGAGTTGGACACGATGGAGCGCGACGTCCTCGATCAGGGCAACCAGCTCGGCATCGGCCCGATGGGGTTCGGCGGCAAGACCACGGTACTGGGCGTCAAGGTCGGCAACCTCGCCCGCCTGCCCGCCTCCTATTTCGTGAGCGTGAGCTACATGTGCTGGGCGAACCGGCGAGCTGGCGCGCGCATCACCCCGAAGGGAGAAGTGCAATGGCTGAACTGAGGGGGGGGCCGGGTTCAGGGGTACGGGGTCAGGGAACGGATCTGGCATCCGTAGGCGTGGAGGTGAGCAATGGCTAAACTGACGCTGCCATGTGACGAGGCCACGATCCGAAAGCTCAAGGTCGGGGACTTCGTCGAGCTCTCGGGACGCGTGATCACGGGCCGCGACTCCGCCCACCACTGGTTGATCCACGACTTCCGCAAGGAGGTCGCGCCGTTCCTCAAGGATTCGGTGATCTACCACGTCGGCCCGGTCGTCAAGAAACACGAGGACGGGCACTACACGTTCGTGGCGGCCGGGCCCACCACGAGCGCTCGTGAGGAGCCCTACCAGGCCGACGTGATCGGCAAGTACGGGCTGCGCGGCGTGATCGGCAAGGGCGGTATGGGCACCAAAACGCTCGAGGGCCTTAAGAAGTACGGGGCCGTCTACCTCCACGCCGTGGGCGGCACCGCGCAGGTTCTGGCGGAGGCGATCAAGGAGGTCCAGCAGGTTTTCCAGCTCGCCGAGTTCGGGGTCCCCGAGGCGCTCTGGGTGATCCGTGTCGAGAACTTTCCCGTGGTCGTGACGATGGATTCCCACGGCAACTCGCTCCACGCCGAGGTCGAGAAGTCCTCCAAGGCCAAGCTCGAACAGCTGCTGGGTTTGACCTCATAGCTCGGTGTCGACCCACGCAACCAACCCGAGGGGCGGCCGTCCACCCGCCTCTCGCCTCGTACTAGCGGGTTGCCGCAAGCCAGGCCGCGACCTCCGCCGGTAGGGACGATCGATTCGCGCGCGTCACCTGCCAGAGAACGGCGCCTGGGTGGGCCTTGACCTCGGCGATCAGCCCGCGACCGCGTGCGGCGACTGTGGCTACCAGGCGGACCGGCGCGGCGAGCAGCCCCCGCACGGCGGCGACCAGCGCCGTGGAGAGGCACTCCATTCTCCCAATCTCGTCCACGATGTAGGCATCCGCCACGAACTGCGGGTCGAGGACCCCGGCGAGGTTATCGATCGCGCGCACGTCCACACCGTACTTGCCGACTCTCGCCGGGCCCGTGAACGAGACGTGCGCGATGACGGTCTCGAGGCCGTCCAGGGTGGTCCCCCGGAACCCGAGGCGGCGGCCTGCCTCAAGGATCTCCTCGGTCGTGAAGCCGGCCAGGTGCCATCCGGGCAGCAGCGCCGGCACGGCCCGGATCACCGTGGTCTTGCCCACGCCGGGATTCCCGGTGAGTAGCAGCACGCGCGCGAGGGTGGCAGGATCCACGACTTGGTTCGAGACTCCGGCACCAGTGGTACCAGAACGACGAGTCACGGTCCAGCGCGGGTGGCAGCCGGCCGGCTCCTGGTCTACGATGGGCCCCACGACCCGGAGGCTTGTCGGATGACGAGGAAGTTCCTGACCCTGGCCCTGATCTCGGCGGTCGCCGGCACCGTGAGCCTCGTGCTGCACACCTGCCTCGGCGACCTCCTGCACGCCGAAGAGCGACTCTTCCTCCTGATCGCGGTCGTCGTGGCGCCGCTGGGGTTGGTGGTCGGACTGGTCGGCGCCGCCGTCTGTGTGGTCGTGATCTGGAGGCGGCGGGCGCACAGGGCGTAACGCCCGGCGCGCGCGGCGGAGGGGCGCCCGTCAGTCGCCCTGGGGCAGGTATTTCTCGGCGGCGAACGCCATCAGCACCTCGCCCAGGAACACCCGGTGGTAGTCCTTCTTGGGGTACAGCTCCTGGATCGCAGGCTCGAGGAAGCGCGACGGGTCGAGGTCGAGCGTAGCGAGCACCCGGCACTCGAGCGCCAGGTCAGCCTCAGCCACCCGCGGGACGGGAACGGTCTCGCCCGGTACCCGCCCAAGGGACGTGGCGCGCCACTTGTCGGTGGTCCGCCCGGAGGTCGAGCCGCACAGGTCGAGCGCCGCGCGGTAGGGCTCGGACAGGAAGTTGAGGGTGAAGAACGGCTGTGCCTCCAGCAACGAGAACGTGAAGCGGGTCGGGCGCACGTACACCGTCGCGACCGGGCGGTCCCAGAGCGTGCCGAGCCCTCCCCACGAGACGGTCATCGGGTTGGGGTGCTCGCTTCCCGCCACCAGCAGGGCCCACTGCTGGTCGAGGATCGTGAACGGTCTCACAAGAAGGTCCTGGGGGGTGGTTCTTCGCACTGTCTCCTCCGCGTCGTGGCTCGTCCGGTGAGCTCCGGCTACGGCCGCGATTCTACGCCGAGGTGGGCAGGTCTGTGGCCAGCGTCGCCTCCTGGACCTCGAAACCCGCCGAGACCCACGCCTGGAAGCCGCCCGCGAGCGGCCGGATGCGCTGGAACCCTTTCTCCTTGAGCTTGGCAGCCACCCGGGCCGCCGTGGCCTCGTTGGGTCACGTGCAGTAGAGGATGATCTCCTGCTCCGTCGGGATGCCCGCGAGCTTCTCGTCGAGCTCGTTGAGGTGAAAGCGTATGGCGCCCGGGATGGTGCGCGGATCGAACCGATAGGACAGGTTTGTCCGCACGTCGAGGATCAGCGGGTTGTGCCCTTCGACCAGCAGTCGCCTGAGATCCTCGACCGAGATGCGTGCCATGCGCAGAACACGCTGGAACTGCACGAGCCTTGCCCAGCGCATCAGCAGGTAGAGCGCGAGCCCGAGCAGAAGGAGTGCGAGACCCCAGGCACCCATGTGCTCGAACGCGGCTACCAGGCGGTCCACCTGGCGGTGGAAGAGTACGCCGCCTGCGACGGCGGCCCCCGCCCACACCGCCGCCCCGGCCGTGTTGTAAAGCAGGAACGTCGCCGTCGGCGTGCGCAAGATCCCGGCCAGCGGCGGTGCGACCGTGGAGTACCCGGGGATGAACTTGGCGAGGGCGAGCGACATGAGGCCGTAGCGCTCGAAGATTCCTTCGGTCTGGCGGACGCACGACTCGGGGGAAACGGACACCCGGCACACGGCCCTGAGCGCCCGATACCCGAAGCGCCGTCCGGCGAGGAACCAGGGGAAGTCTGCGATAACCGAAGCTGCAACGGCAACCGCAAGCACCAGGGGTGCCGACAGTTTGCCGTCCGCCGCCAGCGCGCCGGCGAGCACGAGGGTGGGAAGCGCGGGGATCGGCAACCCGCCCTGCTCGAGTAGGACGTTGGCGAAAACGAAGAGCAGTCCGTACCTGGCGATCAGGTCTACTAGCTGGTCCATGCAACGCTCCCTTCGTACGAAAGTTCCGCGCCGAGCCCTGCCTTTGCGTAACGCAGCCAGCGGCCAGAATCATCCGGGTGCGGGCCGGGCCTGTCAACGGCATGAGCCTCCTCGTCGCCGTGTCTGCTATCTTCCGCCGCATGGCCGAGACGCGCAGGCGCTGCTGGCTGGGAGCCCCCGATCCGCTGATGGAGGCGTACCACGACACGGAGTGGGGCGTGCCCGTGCACGACGACCGCCGGCACTTCGAGTTCCTGGTCCTGGAGGGGGCGCAGGCCGGGCTGTCGTGGCGAACGGTGCTTCAGCGGCGCGAAGGGTACCGGCGCGCCTTCGCCGGATTCGATCCGCACAAGGTGGCGCGCTTCACCCCGGCGCGGGTCGAGAGGCTCCTCGCCGACAGCGGGATCATCAGGAACCGTGCCAAGGTCGCTTCGGCGGTCGGGAACGCCCAGGCGTTCCTCAGGGTCCAGGAGGAGTTCGGCTCGTTCGACGCCTTCATCTGGTCGTTCGTGGGTGGCAGAACGCGTGTCAACGCGCAGAGGTCGCTGAAGGACATCCCGGCCCGGACGCCGGAGTCGGAGGCGCTCTCGAAGGAGCTCGTCAGGCGGGGGTTCCGGTTCGTCGGCCCGACCATCGTGTACTCCCACATGCAGGCGTGTGGCCTCGTCAACGATCACCTGGTGAGCTGCTCACGGTACAGGGAGCTGGCGGGGCTCGCCGGGCGGGGTGCCGGCCCCGCAGCGCGCAGGGGACGGAAGAGGTGATCGGAGCTACCGACATCAAGCGCGGTGAGATCCTCGACCTGGACGGCGCGCCGTGGGAGGTCGTCGAGGTCGCGGTACAGACGCCCAGCGCACGAGGAGCCAGCCTGCTCGTGAAGATCAAGGCCCGTAACTTGCGCACCGGACAGACGCTGGCCAGGACCCTCCGGGGCAGCGAGACGGTGCCCACCGCGGACTGCGAGAAGCGGTCCGTTCAGTACCTCTACCGACAGGACGAGGAGTTCGTGTTCATGGACCAGGCGAGCTTCGAGCAGTTCGCGCTCTCGGCGGAGATGCTCGGTGACGCCACGGGGTACCTGACCGACGGGCTCGAGTTGCGCTCGCTCATCTACAACGGCGAGGTGCTCACCGTCGAGTTGCCCGTAACCGTTGAGTTGCGGGTGGTAGACACCGCGCCACCGCTCAAGGGAGCGACCGCACAGGCGCAGCTCAAGCCGGCGCGGCTCGAGACCGGGATCGAGATCCTCGTGCCGCCGTACCTGGAGACGGGGGAGCGCGTCAAGGTGGACACCCGCGACGGCCGTTTCGTCGAGAGGGCGAAGTAGCTGCCGGCTGCGGCCTAACCGGTCATGAGGTTCGCGGCGATCCAGTCCTCGATCTCATCAGACGACGAGAAGCGAAGGGTGGTCTCGTCGGGCTGCGGCGCCTCGAACTCGGCGACGTGGCGCGCAAACACCGCGTCGGTGATGCTAGTGCGCGTCCCCTCGCGGGCGTTGGCTGCGATACGGGCGCGAATCACGTCGAGTGGCACATCCACGAAGATCACGGCGGTCGGAACGTCATAACGGAGGGCGTGTTCGCGGTAGCAGTCACGCAGCCAACGAAAGCAGCCGGTGTCGTCGAGCACGGCGCCTCTGCCCGAGGTGAATGAGGCCGCCAATCGGGACTCGGCGATGGCGCGGGAGCGCTCCCACTCTTCGACGGGCAAACCCTCGCCCCCGGGCCGGAGGCCGCGCTCGGCGTTGATGTCGTCGAGGCTGACGTAGGCGAGGGAGAGTCGCTCCGCGACCGACCGCGCGAGGGTCGTCTTCCCGGAGAAGGCGAGGCCACACAGGAGGAAGAATCGCATCTGGCGGCCGCCCGGGTCGGTCATGGCTCCACGCGCCGTTGGGGTCCTGGCCGTGCGGAAACGCAACCGGTCGGGCACAGGGCGTCTCCTGGCGGCCTGAACTCCTCGCCGCAGCACGTCAGGGCGCGGTGGTGCAATTGGGTCGACACGGGCACGGCGGAGTCTACCGATGGCCCGCCGCCCGCACAACCATCGTGCCAGCCGGGTAGGATGGGCCTGTGCGGACGGCGGAATTCGAGTACATCCTTCCCGAGCGGTTGATCGCTCAACAGGCACGGCCGCGAGGGACGTCCCGGCTGATGGTGGTGGACCGCGGCACCGGGTACCTGTCCCTCGACCGGATCTCAGCGCTGCCCGGCCTTCTGGCACCCGGGGACCTGATGCTCCTCAACGAGGTGCGGGTCATTCCGGCGCGCCTGCGAGCGCGCCGGCCGGGGGGCGGGGAGGCGGAGCTTCTCCTGGTGCGCCCGCTGGTCGGGTCGGCGTGGGAGGTGATGGCGCGCCCTGCGAAGCGGCTCCGTCCGGGCGCGGCGCTCACCCTGGCGCGCGGGTCCGCCGTCCCGCGTGAGCGGCTCACGGAGGGCACGTGGAGCGTGGAGTTCGACCCGCCGCTCGACGAGACCGCACTAGCCGCGGTCGGAGAGGTGCCGCTTCCGCCGTACATCCGGAGGGAGCAGGGGCCCAGCGAAGCTGACCGCCTGCGCTACCAGACCGTTTATGCGCGCACCGGCCGGGCGGTGGCCGCACCCACCGCGGGCCTCCACTTCACCCCGGAGCTGCTGGCGGCGGTTGGGGAGCGCGGGGTCGAGATCGCTCGCCTGATCCTCCACGTGGGGTTGGGGACGTTCAGGCCGGTGCAGGCGGACGATCCGCTCGAGCACACGCTGGAGCCAGAGGACTACGAGATTCGGCCCGAGGCCGCCGTCGCGCTGAACCGGGTGCTCGGATCAGGCCGACGCGTGGTGTGCGTCGGGACGACGACGTGCCGGGCGCTCGAGCACTCGCTCAAGGTCGGGTGCGGGCGCGTGCTGCCTGGGTTCCGCAGCGCCGACCTGTTCGTCCTTCCCGGCTTCCGTTTTCGCGGAACCGGCGCCCTGCTGACCAACTTTCACCTGCCGCGCTCCACGCTGCTCATGCTGGTGGCGGCACTCGCAGGGCGGAAGCCGGTGCTCTCGGCATACGAGCGGGCCGTGCGCGAGGGCTTCTCGTTCTACTCGTTCGGCGACGCCATGCTGGTGCTCTGAACGTCCGCATCAATCGGGTACACTCTCCGGTCGTGAGTGCCTTAGGGGAGGCGACGATGATGAGAATAGTCGTGTCGGCGATGCTGTTGGTCGGTGTCATGAGCGGATCGGTCGCGTTGGCGGCGGACGTCAAGGTGACGGAGAAGTACCTCTGGAACCTGGGCGACCTCTACCCGACGATGCAGGCGTTCGACCAGGCGCGCAAGCAGTTCGCCCAGCGGCTGCCGGAGATCGATGCACAGAAGGGCAAGATCGGGACCTCGGCGGCGACGATGAAGCTAGCCCTCGATGCCTATTTCGGGATGGCCAAGGAGCTGGGTCGGATAGGGTCGTACGCGTCGATGTGGTCGGACGAAGACACCAGGATCTCGGAAGCACTCGGGGCGCGGCAGGAGGTCCAGCAGCTCGGGGCGGAGTTCGCCGCGCGCTCGTCGTGGATCGCCCCCGAGGTACTGGCATTGCCCGCCGGGACGGTCGCCCGATTCCTGAAGGAGGAACCGGCCCTGGCGCCGTACCGTTTCTACCTGGAGGACATCGAGCGGACACGGGCGCATACCCTCACCCAGGGCGAGGAGAAGCTGTTGGCCCAGGCAGGGCTCGTCACGCCCGCTCCCGGCAGCATCTACGGCATCTTCTCGAACGCAGACATGCCGTTCCCCGAAGTGACGCTGTCCGACGGGAAGAAGGTCCGCCTCGACCAGGCTGCTTACTCCAAGTACCGCGCCCTCCCGGACAGGGCGGACCGCATCGTTGTCTTTCGCGAGTTCTGGAAGACGTACAACGAGTTCGAGCGCACGCTCGGGGTGACCCTGGATTCGCAGGTCAAGCGGGACTTCTTCTACGCGCAGGCCCGCAAATACCCCTCGTGCCTCGCGGCGGCGTTGGACGGGAGCAACGTTCCTGAGGCGGTCTACCGCACGCTGATCGCCGAGACGAACAAGGCCCTGCCCACGCTGCACCGCGCGTTCCGCCTCCGCGCCAAGCTGCTGGGGATCACCGACCTCGCGTACCACGACATCTACCCGCCGCTAGTCAAACACGTGGACTTCAACTTCCCGATCGAGAAGGGAGAGGGTCTAGTGCTCGAGGCGCTTGCGCCGCTGGGGCCCGACTACGTCGGTGCTGTGAAGAAAGGCTTCGAGTCGCGCTGGATGGACGTCTACCCCCACACCGGGAAACGCTCGGGTGCGTACTCCAACGGCTCCGCATACGACGTCCACCCCTACGTGCTGATGAACTACAACGACGACTACGAGAGCGTCTCCACCGTGGCACACGAGTGGGGGCACGCCTTGCACTCGTACCTCGCCAACAAGGCGCAGCCGTTCCCGACGGCCGACTACTCGATTTTCATGGCCGAGGTGGCATCAACCTTCAACGAGGCGCTGCTGCTCCGGCGGATGCTCGATCAGGCTGGGAGCGACGACGAGCGCCTGTTCCTGCTCGGCAACTACCTCGAGGACCTGCGCGGCACGTTCTTCCGTCAGACGATGTTCGCGGAGTTCGAGCTCGCTATCCACGAGGCGGTGGAGAAGGGCGAGGCGCTCACCGGCGCCAAGCTCACCAAGATGTACGGCGAGCTGCTGCGGCGCTACCACGGGAGCGCCCAGGGTGTGGTCCGCATCCCCGATGAGTACACCGTGGAGTGGGCGTACATCCCGCACTTCTACCTCAACTTCTACGTCTACCAGTACGCCACCTCGCTGGCGGCCTCCACGCAGCTCGCACGCGAGGTCATAGACGGAAAGCCGGGCGCGCGGGATCGCTACCTCGGTCTCTTGAAGGCGGGGGGCTCCCGGTACCCGTACGAGCTGCTCAAGGAGGCCGGCGTGGATCTGGCCACGTCGGCGCCGTACCAGGCCCTCGAGGCGCAGATGAACTGGGCGATGGACGAGATCGACAAGATCGTCGCTCGCCGCGAGGCGAAGAAGTAGCAAGACACACGCGGGCTTTCGGCGTGAAGGTCTCTGTGGGGCCGGCGCAGCACGCCGGCCCGTTTCTTCTCCCGGGAGGCCGGCCTCGGGTCCCCGGTTCGCCGGTCACCGCGCCTGAGGCCATCGAACCGCGCTGCTCGAGCCGCGTATGATTGGCCAGCAGGAATGCTGGGAGGAAGCCATGACGTCTCGATCGAAGGCGTGGGTGGCGGTGGGCGCGGTCCTCATGGTTCTGGGCCTCGGCTTGCTGGCGATCATCCTGGGAACGCGGTACGCGACCCGGCACGTCCCGGGGAACACGCTGCTGACCGTGGGGATCTCGGGCCCGATCCCGGAGATGACGGCGGATTCGCCGTTCGGAGATTTCTTGGGCCCGCGGTTGGTCTCGCGGCAGGACCTCCGCGACGGCCTGGTGCAGGCCGCCTCCGACCCCCGGGTCCAGAAGGTGTTCGTCAAGGTGGGGGACCTGGAGGCCGGGTTCGCCACCATCCAGGAGATCCACGCGCTCCTCCAGAAGGTGCGGGAGGCGGGCAAGGAAACCTACGCGTACCTGGACACGGCCGGAGAGTTCTCGCCCGGCAACACACCGTACTTCGTCGCGAGCGCCTGCCAGAAGGTGGTGCTCAACCCCCTGGGTGACATAAACCTGACCGGCGTAGCCGTGCGCAGCCCGTTCATCCGGGGCACGCTCGACAAGCTCGAGATCGAGCCCGACTTCCCCGGCATCGGTGACTACAAGACGGCTCGATTCCTGTACACGCAGAAGGAATTCACCCCCGCCCACAGAGAAATGATGCAATGGCTGCTGGACTCCATCACTCGGCAGATGGTCGCCGGCATAGCCAGTGGCCGGCGGATGGATCCGAAGCAGGTGGAACGCCTCGTGCAGGGCGGGCCCTACCTCGGCCCCGACGCGCTCAGGGCCAAGCTGGTCGACGAGCTGAACGACTGGGAGACGTTCGTCGAGGAGAACGGCACGAACCAGGCCAGGAAGCTGGAGCGGGTATCGCTCCGACGGTACCTCAGGGCCGGTCGGCCCGACCGCAGCGGGACCGAGATCGCAGTCGTGGTCGCCGAGGGCACGATCCTGCGCGGCGAGAGCGGCTTCTCGCCGGCGCCGATCTTCGGCGGCGACGTCATGGGCGCCGACACCATCTCCCGCGCCTTTCAGCAGGTGCGGGACTCGGGCGCGAAGGCATTGATCTTCCGGATCAACTCGCCGGGCGGCAGCGCAGTGGCCTCGGAGATCATCCGCGCCGAGATGGTGCGGACCGCTAAAGAGATCCCGGTGGTGGTCTCGATGGGCGACGTGGCGGCCTCGGGCGGGTACTGGATCACCTGCGGTGCCAAGCGCATCGTCGCCGACCCGGGCACCATCACCGCGTCCATCGGCGTCTTCGGCGGGCACCTGGCAATGGCGCGATTCTGGGAGGACAAGCTGGGGATCACCTGGGGCAAGCTCGACGGTGCACCGAATGCGGCGATCTATGGCTCCCTCGACCCCTGGACCCCGGAGCAGAAGGCGGCCGTCCAGAAGTTCCTAGACCGCATCTACGATCGCTTCCTGCAAAACGTGTCCGCCTCGCGAAACATGTCCCGCGACGCCGTGGACGCAATCGGGCGGGGACGAGTGTTCACCGGGGAGCAGGCGAAAGAGCGCGGCTTGGTGGATGCGGTGGGCGGGTTCGACGCGGCGCTTGTCGCAGCCCGTGAGCTGGCTGGCCTGAAACCCGATGCCCCGGTGGAGCTGACCTTCTACCCACAGGCCCGCTCAATCTGGCAGCGACTGCTGGAGCGCAGCGACGACGCGGACGCCCGCATCGAGGCGATGCTGCGCGAGGTGCTGGCGGGCCGAGTCGTAACCCCGGGCCCGGTGTGGCTGGCGCCGATCAGGATCCAGTAGCGACCGCCGGCTCTCGAGCGCTAAACGGAGGGAATCGAAATGACCGGAGGACCGACTACAGGTTCGCGGAACCGGCCGACGCGGAAGCGGCGCGATCACGAACCGCCCGCCGCGGTCGCGGAGTGGGGCTGGCGGTATCACCACCTGGGCATCCCGCGTGAGAACCCTAGGCCCGGCGAAAGGAACCTCGAGCACCTGAGGATTCACGTTGCCGGCTTCGAAACGAGCCCCTACGGGATCGAGTGGATACAGTTCGGGCCCGACTGCGCGGTGTCCGAGCTCGCCAGGACAGTACCCCACATCGCCTTCGAGGTTGACGACCTAGAGGAGGCGCTCCGGGGCAAGGAGATCCTGAGCCCGCCCAGCTCCCCCTCCGAAGGTGTCAGGGTGGCGATGATCGTCCACGACGGCGCGCCCATCGAGCTGCTCGAGTTCCGCAAACCGTCCCGGTAGCGGACGGCTCCGAGCGTGCTGAGCCTGCCGGTGCCGGTGTGTCGTCCGTCGGGGCCATTGAAATACCGATCGGCACCTCACCGTTCTGTCCCGAGGAGGAGGCTCGCAATGGCGAAGAAGATCATCGCGGTGGTTGGTGCAACCGGCGCTCAGGGCGGCGGCCTGGTCCGCGCAATCCTGAGCGACAAGGGCGGCCCGTTCGCGGCACGCGCAATCACGAGGGACATCAACTCCGACAAGGCGAGGGACCTGACGAGGCTGGGCGCCGAGGTCGTCGCAGCCGATGTGGACGACGCCGAGAGCCTGAAGAAAGCGTTCAAAGGGGCGTACGGGGCGTACTGCGTCACGTTTTTCTGGGCGCACCTCTCCGCCGAAAGAGAAAAGGCCAACGCTCGCGCAATGGCGGAAGCGGCGAAGCACGCCGGTATTCAACACGCGATCTGGTCCACATTCGAAGACACGCGCAAGTCGATCCCGTTGAGTGACACCCGCATGCCCACGCTGCAGGGCAAGTACAAGGTCGCACACTTCGACGGCAAGGCCGAGGCGGACCACTACTTCACCGACCTGGGTGTACCGACGACCTTCCTGCTGACATCTTTCTACTGGGAGAACCTGATCTACTTCGGCGCGGGCCCCAAGAGGGGGCCGGACGGGAAGCTGGCGATCACGCTTCCGATGGGCGACAAGAAGCTCGCCTCGATGGCTGCAGAGGACATCGGCAAGTGCGCCTATGGGATCTTCAAGAAGGGCCATGAGTTCATCGGCAAGACCGTCGGGATCGCCGGCGAGCACCTCACCGGCGCGCAAATGGCGGCCGCCCTCACCAAGGCGCTAGGCCGGGAGGTGCGCTACAACGACGTCACCCCGGACGTATACCGCAGCTTCGGTTTCCCAGGTGCCGAGGATATGGGCAACATGTTCCAGTTCAAGCGCGACTTCCAGGGGCTCTACAACGGGGCGCGCGACATCGCCTTTTCCCGATCCCTCAACCCTTCACTGCAGACGTTCGACGATTGGCTCGCCAAGAACAAGGGGCGCATCCCGCTCGAGTAGCCTTACACGCAGACGGAAACGAATCCTTGGTGGAAGCCCGTGTGGTGGCGGGCCGCAGCGAGAGGTGGCAGGCGATGAGCAAGGTCGTCAACATCGAGCACTGTTTCGGGAGGTTCAACGACACCTTTTCTCCGAAGATCGTCGGGGAGCTGAACGGCCAGCACGTCAAGCTTGCGCGGTTGGAGGGGGACAAGGTCCCGTGGCACACGCACGACAACGAGGACGAACTGTTCCTCGTGATCGAGGGCGTCCTTGACGTCTTGGAGCGAGATGGAGCGGTGACGCTGCATCCCGGCGAGTTCACCGTCGTTGCGCGGCGTCGGGAGCATCGGGTGGTTCCCCACGGCCACGTCAAGCTGATCCTGTTCGAGCCGGCCGGGATCGCGCACACGGGGAAAGTCCGAGCTGAGATCACCAAGGATTACTACGACCGCCTCGATACCTGACCCTAGGCTCCGGCCAGCGGTCCGCACCGCAAGGTGATCAGATCGACCTCTGGAGGCACTCCGAAACGGAGCGGCACTGCACCGACGCCGATCCCCCTCGAGACGTAGAGCAGTTGCCCGGCCTTCTGGTAGGCACCCGCGATGTAGGGGGTGGAGAGGCGCACGAGGTTGAGCCCGCGCGACGGCACCGCAATCTGCCCACCATGGGTGTGGCCGGCAAGCGTGATGTTGGCTCCTGCGGCACGTCCAGCGCGCCAGCCGTTGGGCTGGTGGCAGAGGAGGATCCGGAACTCGGCCTCGCCCCGGTGGGCAGCGGCGAAATCGGGTCCCCAGCCGGGAACCGCGTCGAGGTCGTCGACCCCGGCGAGCAGAATGCACGAGGCGCCTCGCTCCAGTGTCGCGGACTGGTTGACCAGCGGCATCACGCCCACCGCCTCCATGGCGGCCACGGCTAGCCGGGGACCGGCGAGGTGGTCGTGGTTTCCGAGGATTCCGAACGCCCCAAGGGGCGCTTCGATCCCTGCGAAGCCGTGAACGAAGAAATCGGCGTCCACCTGACGCCGGTCGAGCTGATCGCCCGTGAACACGACCAGGTCGGGCGAGAGCGCCTCGACCAGGGAACGCACCCGAGCCAGGCGCTCCGGGGGCATGAACACCCCGGCGTGCACGTCGGCGACCTGGGCGATGCGCAGCCCGTCGAAGGCGCTCGGGAGGCGAGGGTGCACGAGAGTGACGCGCCGAACCATAGGCAGATCGGTGGCCTCGACCCAGCCCGAGCGCGCGAGGATGCCGCCGGCCACGAGCGCCATCGAGCCCTTCTTGAGCATGTTCCTGCGGGTAAGGTAGGTGACGGTCTTCATCCGGCGCCAGCAGCGCGCCGCGGAGAATAGCACGAGGCGTCAAGCGCGCCGGTCTCGATGTGACAGAACCTCCTCAGGGGGAGGATGTTACGAGGCATGGCGGTTTCCGGCGGCGGGCAAGACGGACGAAGTGCGGAGCCGTCGATCAACGGAGCCTGAGAAGCAGTCCTTTGCTAGACTTCCTTCATGCCGCGCAAGGGAAAGAGTGAATGGAGCGCGCCCCCGGTCCTGGCGCCCCGCGAGCCCGGCCAGCCGGGGGCGAGGGTCCGGATTGCCCAACCCATCGTTCGGCTCGGTCGTGATCCCGGATGTGACGTGGTCATCTCGGAGGCCACGGTGTCGCGCCGGCACGCCGAGGTGAAGTGGGACGGCCACGAGCTGGTGGTGGAGGACCTGGGGTCATCGGGAGGAACCTTCGTCAACGACGTGAGGGTTCAGCACGCGGTCGTGCAACCCGGTGACGTCTTGCGCCTGGGCCCGCGAACGGAGTTCCAGGTCGGCACAGAGGTCGTGAGCACCCCGCTGGAGATCGCAGCCGAGAAGACGGGCGGCGAGGAAGGCGTCAAGCACCTGCAGATGCTGCTGGACGTGGCACGCGCGCTCAACGCCGCCACGGTGCTCGAGGAGGTTGTCCAGATCGTGCTGCAATCGGCCGTCCGGCTGGTGCGCGCGGACCGAGGCTGCGTGATCCTGATCGAGAACGACGGGTCCAGGCGGACGGTCGGTTGGCATCCACCGGACCTGGGCAAGACCGCGTGGGCGGAGCGCAGCTCGCTGTTCGAGAAGGCGATCAAGGAGCGTCACGTGGTGTCCGCCGGCCTCGAGCTCTCCCCCTCCACGACGATGGTGGCACGGGGAGCCGCGATGGCGGTTGCCGCGCCCCTCGTCGTGACCCGCCGGCCGATGGGGCGCGCCGAGGACGCGTCCTTCGTGGCTTCGGTGGACGTCATCGGTGGCATTGTGGTGGAGAGGGCGCAGGCCGGGAAGCCTTTTGGACGTGAGGATCTGGCCGTCCTCGAGTCCGTCACCGCCGAGGCCGCCATCGCCATCGACAGCGCGAGGCTGTACCGCGAAGCACGCGAGAAGGCCAAGATCGACTACGAGATGTCCCTTGCCCGGACGATCCAGATCGCGCTGCAGCTCACACCACCGGACACGCCGTTCGGTGACGTCTTCGCCTTTTCGCAGCCAGCGCGCAGCGTCGGAGGCGACCTCTACCACGGCATCCTGCGCGACGACGGCGCCTTGGCGGTGGCACTCGGGGACGTCTCGGGCAAGGGGGTCGGGGCGGCGCTGATCATGGCAATGGCTCAAGGCCTCATCGGCCTCCTGCACGAGCTTGGCCAGCCCATCGAAGCGCTGATGCCCGCGCTCAACCGCAGCCTCCTCAAGCACAACCCGGGAAACCGGTTTCTCACCCTCGCCCTCGGCTTGCTGCGAAGCGACGGGAGCCTGAGCCTCACGAACGCCGGCCACTGCCCGCTGGCAGTTCTGCGAGCCAGCGGCTCGGTGGAGCTCGTGCCGCCCCAGGGACCAATCCTCGGCCTGCTGCCGATGGCCAAGTGGGCGGTCGCCGAGGTGAAGCTGTCGGCCGGTGACTCGATTGTCTTCTACAGCGATGGCATCTCCGAGTCGTTCTCGCCGGAGAGCGAGGAGTTCGGCGTGGATGGTGTTCAGCGCACGCTGGCCGGGCTTGGGGGCAGGGACGCCGAGGTTGTCGGGCGGGCGCTCCTCGACGCCGCGGCCAAGCACCGTGCCGGTCGTGAGGCCGACGACGACGTCACCCTGCTGGTGCTCCGCTATCGCGGCTGACTGCGACCCGCAGTGGTGCGGGTCGCAGTCAGCCTGAGCGGAGCGAAGGGTCCCACCACGTTGGGTTGGCGTTTCGTGCGCCTCGCGCAACATCCAGGACACATGCAGACTCTGGCGATCACGCAAAGATTATTGGGGAAGGGCTACAATCCGTGCGTCGCGCAGTCGCGTCGGGGGGCCCGATGCACCGCTTCGCACTTGTCCTTGGTGCGCTTGTGCTGGTGGCAGGGATCGCCGTGGCGGCGAGCGCCCCGGGTCCCGCGCCGTACGATCCATCCCTGGACGGATGGACGCAACTGCAGACGGCGGGGCAGAAGGCCGTCGCAGAGAACAGGCGGGTTCTGGTTATCGTCGGTGGCAACTGGTGCAAGTGGTGTCGGGCGCTTGGCCGCCTCATGGCCGGAGACGCCGCGCTGGAGGCCGAGTTCGGGCGGTACGACGTCGTGCACCTGAACTACTCCAAGGAGAACAAGAACCCCGAGGCGATGGCCCACCTTGGCAACCCCGATAAGTTGGGCTTCCCTTCGCTGCTGGTGCTCTCACCGCAGCTCAAGGTTCTGCACACCCAATCCAGCGAGGTTTTCGAAACCGGGAACTCTGCCAAGCCGGGCCACGACTCCGCCAAGCTGTTAGGGTTCCTCAAGCGGTGGGACGGAACCAAATAGCGCCGTCCTGCGGGGTCATCCGGGGGGCGATCTGCTCAGCTTGTGGCGGTCCGGAGCGTAATCCTCACGATCTCGCTGGGCAGCCAGAGCCGCATGCGCGGGGCCCAGGTGCCGGTGCCGCGGCCGGGCGAGTTCCGCCTCCGGCGGAACGAGCGGGGGGCACGGGGGGTCTAGAGCGGCCGGTCGGGTGGGGGAGCGGACGCGGGACCCCCCGCACGTAGAGTTATGCGCACGATCTCGCAGGGGAGCCAGAGCCGCATGCGCGGTCCCCAGGTGCCGGTGCCGCGGCCGGGCGAGTTCCGCCTCCGGCGGAACGAGCGGGGGGCACGGGGGGTCTAGAGCGGCCGGTCGGGTGGGGGAGCGGACGCGGGACCCCCCGCACGTAGAGTTATGCGCACGATCTCGCTGGGCAGCCAAAGGCGCATGCGCGGTCCCCAGGTGCCGGTGCCGCGACAAACGATCACGGACATCCCACCGACCTCGTAGCGCCCGCCGAGCAACGGGTAGGCGAACCGCACGAGGTAGCCGAACGGCCAAATCTGGCCGTCGTGGGTGTGGCCCGAGAGCATGAGACCGGCCCCGGACGTTGCGGCCGCGTCGGCCTTCAGGGGCGAATGCGAGAGCAGCACGGTTGCACCGGCCGGGCGACCCGCGAGCGCCTTCTCGACCGGGTGGTCAACTTGGCCGAACTGGCGGCGCGCGGTGAGGTCGTCCACACCGGCCAGGACGAGACCGGGACCGGCCTCGGCCCAGCGGTCACGCAGAACGGTGTACCCCGCGTCCTCGAGGAGTTGCACGCTGCGGTCGATCCCGGCGTACCACTCATGGTTGCCGGTGACCGCCCAAACCCCGAGCGGGGCGTGCAGGCCCTTGAGAACAGGCAGCAGCGGCGCGACTTCGTGGACGTTGCCATCCACGAGGTCGCCGTCCACGACCACCAGGTCCGGTTTCATCGCGTTGACGCGATCCACGAGGCGGGCCATCCAGCGCTCGCCGATGAGCGTGCCGAGGTGAATGTCCGAGATCTCGACCAGCACGGTACCGTCTCGCTCGGCCGGCAACCCGGCAAGGCGGACCTCGTAGTCGCACACCACCGGCCCTCGAAGCCCCTGCACCAGCGCGACTACCGACAGCACCAGAGCGCCAGCGACCGCCCAGCCCCTCAGTGCCGACCCGGTGCCGCGCAAAAGCAAGCCACCCGCCGTTACCACGTCCACGGCCAGCAGGGCGGCGAAGAGGAGGAACAGCACTCCCATCCAAGTCGTGCCTGTGTACTCCAAGGGGCGAGCGACCGGGCTCAGCCTCCAGTGGTAGAGGAAACGAGAGAGGGGATAGCTCATCCAGAGGAACACCGCGGCCACCACGAGCACCCTGTGCGCAAACGGCGTGTTCACCGCCGGCAAGCGCCATACCCGCCACAGCACGTAGGCGTGGACTGACGTCCACACGCTCAGGACGGTGATCACGAACACGGCCATCCTCCATGCGCTCACGCGCCAATGCTACTCGATCCTTTGTCCTTGCGTGATCCGCGGGGAATCGCGGCACCCTTTTCCGTGTACGATACCGGACGGCCCGCGGCTGCGGGCGGGAGGACGCCATGTTTCGGTTGCTATCCCTGACTGTTTTCCTTGGGCTACTCGCGGGAACGGTGCACGCGGCGGAGACGCACCCGTTCTCGGTTCACGACATGCTTGCCATGGACCGAATTTCAGATCCGCGGGTCTCGCCCGACGGCAAGGTTGTAGCGTTCTCTGTGAGCGTCACCGATCTCGAGAAGAACAAGCGGCGCAGCGACCTTTACCTGGCCGCCCTGGACGGTTCCTGGGTGCGCCGCCTGACCGCCCACGACGCCAGCGACACACTGCCACGCTGGAGTCGCGACGGAAAGAGCGTCTACTTCGTGTCCACGCGCTCCGGATCGTCCCAGGTCTGGCGCATTCCCGTTGACGGCGGCGAGGCGGAGCAGGTGACGAGCCTGCCGCTCGACGTGGACGCCCTTGAGGTCGCACCCGCCGGTGACTTCCTGGTGTTCTCGATGGCGGTCTTTCCCGGCAGGGCCCCCGAGCAGACCAAAGAAGCCCTCGACGAGAAGGAGAAGACGAAGGCGTCGGGCATGGTTTTCGACCGGCTGCTCGTGCGCCACTGGGACACGTGGGAAAACGGCACGCGCAACCACCTCTTTGTGTATCCGTTGCCGTCCGGCCCCGCCCGTGACCTGATGCTTCCGATGGACGCAGACTGCCCGAGCAAACCGTTCGGCGACAGCAACGAATACTCGATATCCCCCGACGGGAAGACGGTTGTGTTCTCGGCCAAGGACGTGGGGCGCGAGGAGGCTTGGTCCACGAACTTCGACCTCTTCGCGGGGCCTACCGACGGTTCCGTGCCGCCCCGCAAGTTGACCACCAGCCCTGCCACCGACAGCGCACCCAGGTTCTCCCCGATTGGGAAGACCCTGGCCTATCTGGCGATGAGCCGTGCCGGGTACGAGGCGGACCGCTACGAGATCGTGTTGCGCGACGTGGCCACCGGCGTCGAGCGCAAAATCACGCTTCGCGCCGACGACTCCGCGCGCGGGGATCGGTCGCCGGGCGCTCTGGCGTGGTCGCCCGACGGCAAGGAGCTCTTCTGCGCGGCCGAGCACCTCGGGCAGAGCGCGATCTTCGCTGTGGACGCGGCCTCAGGTAAGGCGCACATCGTGGTGGGCGAGGGGACGTGCACCGAGCCGCAGGCGTACGGCGGCAGGGTCCTCTACGGGATGAACTCGCTGCTCGGCCCCGCCGAGCTGTACACGGTTGCACGGGACGGCCGCGACGTGAGGCGCCTGACGCACCTCAACGATGCCAAAGTCGCGGCGGCCCGCCTTGGCAAGCCGGAGCGGTTCTCCTTCAAGGGGGCCAAGGGCGACACGGTGTACGGCTACATCGTCCACCCGGTTGACTTCGACTCGGCGAAAAAGTACCCGGTGGCGTTTCTGATCCACGGTGGCCCTCAGGGCAGTTTCGGCAACGATTTCCACTATCGCTGGAACCCGCAGGTCTATGCGGGCGCGGGATACTCCGTGGTGATGGTGGACTTTCACGGCTCCACCGGCTACGGACAGGCGTTCACCGACGCCATCAACAACGACTGGGGCGGCTCACCGTTCGAGGACCTGATGAAGGGGCTCGACTTCGCCCTTGCGAGGTACCCTTTCATGGACAGGAACCGCGTGGGGGCACTCGGCGCCTCGTTCGGCGGGTACATGATCACGTGGATCGAGGGCCAGACCGACCGGTTCAAGTGTCTGGTCTGCCACGACGGAAACCTCGACGAACGCGTCGCCTACTTCGACACGGAGGAGCTCTGGTTCCCGGAGTGGGACCACCGCGGCCTGCCTTGGGTCGACTCCGAGAACTACGCCAAGCAGAACCCCATCGAGTTCGTGAAGAACTGGAAGACGCCCATGCTGGTGATCCATGGGATGAAGGACTTCCGCGTTGTCTACACGCAGGGGATCTCGACGTTCACCGCGCTGCAGCGGAAGGGTATCCCGTCGAAGCTGCTGGTGTTCCCGGATGAGAACCACTTCGTGCTCAAGCCGGCGAACTCGATCCAGTGGCACGAGACCGTGATCGGCTGGCTGGACCAGTGGCTGAAGAAGTAGGCATGTGGCAAGAGGCAAGAGGGGGAGGGGAAGCCCTCCCCCGAATTCTTCCTCCGGCTCAAAGGGCCGTGGCGGGCATCCTCAACCGTTACTCCTTGGGGGCCGGAGCCGACGGCGAGCACCCCGGAAAGGCCATCGCAAGGCAGGGCGGAGGCCACAAGCGAGCTTGACAGAAGGTCGCTCCTCGCGGTAGGATCTCCCCCCTTCGCGAGTCGAGGTATGCCTCGCGGGGCTTTCGTCAAGCGAGCGGAGAGCGAGATGAGGACGTACGTACCGAAAAAGGGCGAAATCCGCCACGACTGGTTTGTCGTGGACGCAGCCGATGTCGTGCTGGGACGGCTTTCAACTGCCGTTGCCTCCCTGCTTCGTGGGAAGCGCAAGCCGACGTTTACGCCGGGAGTGGACACCGGCGACTTCGTGATCGTGGTCAACGCCGGCCGCGTCAAGCTGACCGGCAACAAGTGGGACGACAAGCGCTACTACCGCCACTCCGGTGACCCTGGCCATCTCAAGCAGGAGACCGCCCGGGAGCTGCGTGATAGGGCGCCGGAGCGCATCGTGCGCTACGCGGTCTGGGGCATGCTGCCGAAGAACCGCCTGGGCCGGGCGTTGCTCAAGAAACTCAAGGTGTATGCGGGTCCCGAGCACCCGCACCAGGCCCAGCAGCCCCAGGCCATGAAGGTCGAAGGGTAAGGAGAGGAACAGTGGCGAGCATCCAGTACTACGGGACCGGCCGGCGCAAGACCGCCGTGGCGCGCGTCTACCTGCGTCCGGGAACCGGAAAGATCACTGTAAACAAGCGTGACTTCGAGGTTTACTTCCCCAACCGCGTGCTCAAGATGATCATCCGACAGCCACTACTGATCACCGAGAACGCTGAGAAGTTCGACATCCTCATCAACGTCGCGGGCGGAGGAATGAGCGGCCAGGCCGGCGCGATCCGGCACGGCCTCTCTCGCGCGCTGCTCGAGTTCAACCCGGAGCTGCGGCCGAAGCTGAAGAGCGCGGGCTTCCTGAGGCGCGACGCCCGCGAGGTCGAGCGCAAGAAGTACGGTCAGCCGAAGGCCCGCCGCCGGTTCCAGTTCTCGAAGCGCTAGAGACCAGAGAGTCGAAAGGAGAAGGTCTTGGCTTCCATCTCAATGAAAGAGCTGCTCGAGGCTGGCGTCCACTTTGGTCACCAGACCCGGCGCTGGAACCCGAAGATGCGTCCGTACATCTTCGGCAAGCGCAACGGGATCTACATCGTTGACCTGCAAAAGACGCTGCAGCTCTTCGAAGAAGCCTCCAACTTCGTCCGGGACGTCGTGGCCTCGGGCGGAACCGTGCTGTTCGTCGGCACCAAGCGTCAGGCACAGGACGTGGTCAAGGAAGAGGGCGGCCGGTGCGGCATGTTCTACGTCGCGAACCGGTGGCTCGGCGGCACGCTCACGAACTTCGTGACCCTGCGCCGGTCGGTGGACCGGTTCAAGGACGTGGAGCGCCAGCTCTCCAACGCGGACGCCCAGATCACCAAGAAGGAGCGCGTCCGCCTCGAGCGCGAGCGCATCAAGATGGAAAAGAACCTCGGCGGTATCCGCGACATGGAGTCCCTGCCGGACGCGCTGTACGTGATCGATACCAACCACGAGCACAACGCGGTTCACGAAGCCAACCGCCTCGGCATCCCGGTGGTGGCGGTGGTGGACACGAACTGCGATCCCGACGTCGTGGACTACCCGATCCCCGGCAACGACGACGCCATCCGCGCGATCAAGCTCTTCACCGCGCGGGTTGCGGACTCCGTGCTGGAGGGTCTGGCCATGGTTGAGGGCCGTAGCCAGGCTGAGGTCGAGCTCGTGCGTGCGCCCGCCCCGCCAGTCGAGGTGGCCGCCCCCGAGAAGCCCGAGAAGCCCGAGAAGGTCGAGGAGGTCGAAGAGGCGGCGCTGCCCTCGCTCGAAGAGACGTTCGAGGAGTACGACGAGGAAACGGAGCAGTACGAGAAGCGTTGAGAGGTTTTCCCTAGCCACAGCGAACAAAGGGCCAGGGGCGATGCGCTTCCTGGCCATTTTCATGGAGGGTCCAGATGGCGATTTCTGCTGCCAGCGTGAAGGAGCTTCGCGAAAAGACGGGCGCCGGGATGATGGACTGCCAGCGCGCGCTGCAGGAGGCGAACGGGGACATGGAGGAGGCGGTCAAGCTCCTACGCAAGAAGGGCCTGACTGCCGCCGCCAGGAAGGCCGGCCGCGCCGCCAAGGAAGGCGTCGTCGCGCTCGCAGTGATCGAGGGTAACCTGCGCGGGGGCATGGTTGAGCTCAACTGCGAAACCGACTTCGTTGCCCGTACCGAACAGTACCAGGCCTTCGCCCAGGCAATTGCGGACCAAGTCGCAGCCGACGGCGCCAGCGACGTGGAGAAGGTCAAAGGAACCCGTTACGTCGGGGACCCGCTGCACACCGTGGCCGACGCGATCTCCTCGCAGGTCGCCACCATCGGCGAGAACATCCTGCTCTCGCGGGTTGGTTTCCTGGCCGCGAACCACGGGATGCAAATAGCCTCCTATCTCCACATGGGTGGCAAGATCGGCGTGCTGGTGGAACTTTCCGCCTCAGCGGACGGCGAGACCGCCAAGGACGTGGCGATGCAGGTGGCGGCTGCAGAGCCGAGCTTCGTGTCGCGCGAGGCCGTGCCGGCCGAGGTCGTCAAAGAGGAACTCGACATCGCAAAGGCGCAGGCCGCGGTTTCGGGCAAGCCCGCCCACGTGATCGAGAAGATCGCCGAGGGAAAGCTCGGCAAGTTCTACGAGCAGGTCTGCCTGGTCGATCAGCCGTTCGTGAAGAACCCCGAACAAAAGGTCTCCGACATGCTGGCGGCGCGCGGTGGGGTCGCCGTTAAGAGCTTCCTCCGATTCAAGCTCGGCGAGGGGCCGGGGGTCGCCGAAAAGTGAGCGTGCCCACCGCGTACCGACGCATCGTGCTCAAGCTCTCGGGCGAGGTCCTGATGGGAAACCAGCCCTTCGGGATCGCGCCCGAGGTTCTCCCCCAACTTGCCTCCGAGATCGCGGAGGTCCGGGCCCTGGGCGTCGAGGTGGCTGTTGTGATCGGCGGTGGGAACATCATCCGTGGAATCGCCGCAACCGAGCAGGGGCTGGACCGCGTTACCGGCGACTACATGGGGATGCTTGCAACAATCATCAACGCGCTGGCGCTACAGGATGCGCTCGAGAAGCGTGGGTGCTTCACCCGCGTGCTCACCGCAGTCGAGATGCGCGAGGTGGCCGAGCCGTTCATCCGCCGCCGCGCCATCAGGCACCTCGAGAAGAACCGGGTCGTGATCTTTGCGGCGGGCACCGGCAACCCCTTCTTCACCACCGACTCCGCAGCCGCATTGCGGGCCAGCGAGATCCGTGCGGACGCCCTCCTCAAGGGCACCAAGGTTGACGGCCTGTACACGGCGGACCCGGCGCGGGACGCAGGTGCCCGTCTGCTCAAGCGCGCGAGTTACCAGTACCTCCTGGAGCACACCCTGCAGATCATGGACGCGGCCGCGGTTTCGCTCTGCCAGAACGCAGCCATACCCATCCGGATCTTCAACATCCGCGTCCCCGGCAACATCCGCCGCGTGGTCCTTGGCGAGGATGTTGGTTCCACCGTCTCTGACGCCTGAAGGACAGATCACGGCTGACAGCGCACAGCTAGCGGCAAACAGCACCTGTCTTAAGGGCGCGTCCCTTCGGCTGGGAGGGGGAACGGTCCGCCGTGAGCTGCGTGGCGGGGTGGGGGATGGCTGTCGGCTCCTCCACAACCGGATACAATAGGGCGCGTTGAAATCTCGACGCGGTCCCTTCCACGGCGGGACCGCCAGGGGGTGGCGATGCACGACACGGTCAAGAGAACCAAGGCGCACATGGACAAGGCGGTCGAGGTCCTGCGGGACGAGCTCAAGACCCTGCGCACCGGCCGCGCCTCGCTGGGGATACTCGACGCGGTGCGGGTGGACTACTACGGCACCCCGACACCGCTCAACCAGGTAGCCAACCTCTCCGTGCCCGACCCGACGCTGATCGTGATCCAGCCCTGGGACCAGACCCTGATCTCCGCGATCGAGCACGCAATCCAGAAGGCCAACCTCGGCCTCAACCCCATGAACGACGGAAAGGTGATCAAGCTCCCAGTCCCCTCGCCGACGCAAGAACGGCGCAAGGAACTGGTCAAGGTCGCACACGAGTACACCGAACGCGCCCGCACCGCCGCGCGGAACGTGCGCCGCGACGGCAACGACGAGCTTCGCAAGCTCGAGAAGAACAAGGCCATCTCGGAGGACGAAATGCACCGCGGCTTGGACGAGGTGCAAAAGCTCACCGACGAGCACATCAAGCTCATCGGGGAAGTGCTGGCCTCCAAGGAGAAGGAGATCATGGAGGTGTGAAATGTGCCCGCCTTGGCGGGTGCATTTCACATTCCGAGCGGAGCGAGGGATCCCATGGACCGGCGATCGGGCGATTCACAACCTGGGTCCCGCGCAGGCGGGGCGAAGGGTCTCGCTGACATCGCCATGACCGATCACCCCATCGTAATCATCGTCGTCGCCGCCGGCTCGTCCGCTCGCTTTGGAAAGGACAAGCTCGGTGTCCAGATCGCCGGGCAGTCGGTGCTCGAGCGCGCGGTCGGAGCGGTGCGGGCTGCGTTCCCGGATGCCCCGACGGTTCTGGTCGTGCGTGCGGACCAGGTGGACGCGGCGCAGCACCACTGGCAGCCGCTGGGGGTGAAGGTCGTGGCGGGGGGTGTTCATCGCCAGGACTCGGTTAAAAGCGGGTTCTCTGTGCTCCACCCGCCTGACGATGCGGTAGTCCTGATCCACGATGCCGCGCGGCCTTTCGTCCCGGTGGAGGACGTGCGGCGCGTAGCGTCGGTGGCCTCCGAGACGGGCGCCGCCTTACTGGCTGCACCGGTAGTGGACACCGTAAAGAGGCTGCGGAGCGACGGCAGCGTCGAATCGACCGTGCCACGGGACAGGCTGGCTCGGGCGCTGACCCCGCAGGCGTTCCGTGCCGGTGTGCTCCGGAGAGCGTGGGAGGTCGCCGGCGAGGCGGTGTGGAGCGACGAGGCGGCCCTGGTGGAGCGCGTTGGCGGGGAGGTGATGGCCGTGGCCGGGGATCCCAGGAACGTGAAGGTCACCCACCCTGAGGACCTGGAGACCGTGTCCGGCGTCCTCCCGAGCCGGGTGCGGGTCGGGCAGGGGATCGACGTGCACCCCTTCGCGCCCGGTCGGGCGCTCTGGCTCTGCGGCGTCGAACTGTCCGGGGAGACCGGCCTCGCCGGTCACTCGGACGCCGACGTGGCCCTGCACGCAGTGACCGACGCCGTTCTCGGCGCGTGCGGCGCGGGGGACATCGGCGAGCACTTCCCCCCGAGCGACGAGCGCTGGCGGAACGCACCCTCGGAGGTCTTCGTGCGACACGCCCTGGAGCTGGCCGCGGCGCGCGGCTGGCGGGTCGTGTGCTGCGACCTCACGCTGCTCGCGGAGGCGCCACGGATAGCCCCCCACCGTCAGGCTATGCGGGCGAGGCTGGCGCAGCTCCTCTGCCTCGCGGCGGACCAGGTTAACCTCAAGGCCACGACCTGCGAGGGAATGGGTTTCGTTGGACGGGGCGAGGGCATCGTGGCCCTAGCCATCATCACGCTCGACTCGGCCGCCCACTCCTGATGCGCGACCAGCACTCGTCTCGGACCCCGGACTCCGGGCCCCGGACCCCTGGTGGGGGTTCGGAATGGGTGGTCGGCTTCCACGCGGTGCTCGCGGCCCTCGAGCGTGAGCGCGCCCGGGTCGAGGTCGTGTGGCTGGCAGAAGGGCTCTCGGGGACGCGGGCCAGGCAGATCTTGGAAGCCGTGCGCGCGGCCGGGGTGCGCTACGCCTCGGTCCAGAGGCGCAAACTCGACCTGGTCGCGGCGGGCGTGGCCCACAACGGGACCGCCGCCCGCCTCGCGCCGGCACCCTTTGCCGATCCGGGGACTCTCCTCGAGCCCGCTGGTCCGCTGTGCCTGGTGGGTCTGGACGGCGTGGAGGATGCGCACAACCTCGGGGCCGTGGTGCGGACGGCGGCCGCGCTGGCCCTTGGGGGCGTGGTGGTGGCCGGCCCCCACCCGCCGCCCCTGGGTGGCGCCGCCGCCAAGGTGGCCGCCGGCACCTTGTCGCTGGTGAGGGTGGCCCACGTGGGGTCGCTGGGTGACTTCGCCGTGGCGGCTAAGCGCTCGGGGTTCTGGGTGCTCGGCGGGGACAGCCGGGGAACGCCGGTGGAAGAACTGGAGCTGCCGGAGAGGCTTCTGCTCTGCCTGGGCGGCGAGGCTGCTGGCCTGCGGGCCAAGACCCGCAAGGCGCTCGACGGCACCGTGTCGATCCCGCTGGCACCCGGCGTTGAGTCAATGAATCTCTCGGTGGCCGCCGGGGTGCTGGCCTGGGAGTGGCGGCGGCGTTTCGCCCGTCTGCCCCCGGGGTCTTGATTTTTACTTGAGTAGTGGTATCATCTCCGTTCCCCTTCCGGGGTAGGTGTGCGCCGGGGGGAGATCTTTGGCAGAGGGGAACGACGGGTGCTCCTTCCCGCGCAGGCTGGCGTAGCTCAACTGGTAGAGCAGCGGATTTGTAATCCGCAGGTTACGGGTTCGAGTCCCATCGCCAGCTCCAGGGCGCTGCGGCAGCCTGTTTTCCATGCGTCGTGCGACGCCGACGAGGTCCAGCGTGCGGGTGTGGCCGAGCGGTCAATGGCAGCAGACTGTAAATCTGCCGGGCAATGCCCTACGGTGGTTCAAATCCATCCGCCCGCACCACTTTTCTGCATCTGCGGGAGTAACTCAGGGGTAGAGTCACAGCCTTCCAAGCTGTTGGTCGCGGGTTCGAATCCCGTCTCCCGCTCCAGAGCATCGCAGGCTATGTCGTGGGCCCAGGTAGCTCAGGCGGTAGAGCACGTCCTTGGTAAGGACGGGGTCACCAGTTCAAATCTGGTCCTGGGCTCCACCGTGTGCACTTTGACCAAGGACTTGAACCAGGCCTGTTGACCTCGCAGGCCGGGGCCGCTTCGGCGGTCCGGAAAACTAAATCGGGAGAGAGGGAGGCGAAGGGAACATGGCCAAGCAGAAGTTTGATCGGACGAAGCCGCACGTGAATGTTGGGACGATTGGGCACGTTGATCACGGCAAGACGGCGTTGACGTCGGCGATTACGAAGGTGATGTCGTTGAAGGGATTGGCGGAGTACAAGTCGTACGACGAGGTGGCGAAGGCGTCGATTGCGCACGGGCGACGGAACGAGATGAAGATTCTGACGATTGCGACGTCGCACGTGGAGTATCAGACGGTGGCGCGGCATTACGCGCACGTGGACTGCCCGGGGCACGCGGACTATGTGAAGAACATGATCACGGGTGCGGCGCAGATGGACGGGGCGATTTTGGTGGTGTCGGCGGAGGACGGGCCGATGCCGCAGACGCGGGAGCACATTTTGCTGGCGCGTCAGGTTGGGGTGCCGTACATCGTGGTGTTTTTGAACAAGGTGGACAAGGTTGAGGATCCGGAGTTGCTGGACCTGGTGGAGTTGGAGGTGCGGGAGTTGTTGTCGCAGTATGAGTTTCCTGGGGACGAGGTGCCGGTGATTCGGGGTTCGGCGTTGAAGGCAGTTGGGGTGGCTTCGGCGGATGCTTCGGATGCGAAGTGCATTTTGGATTTGATGGATGCGTTGGACAAGTACGTGCCGCAGCCGGTGCGGGACATTGACAAGCCGTTTTCGATGCCGATCGAGGACGTGTTCACGATTTCCGGGCGCGGGACGGTGGTGACGGGGCGGGTGGATCGAGGGGTGGTGAAGGTTGGCGAGGAGATGGAGATCGTTGGGTTTCGGCCGACGATCAAGCGGGTGGTGACGGGTGTGGAGATGTTCCGGAAGCTGTTGGACCAGGGGCAGGCAGGGGACAACATCGGGTTGTTGTTGCGGGGGACGGAGAAGTCCGAAGTTGAGCGTGGACAGGTAGTTGCGAAGCCTGGGAGCATTACGCCGCACACCAAGTTCAAGGCGGAGGTGTACGTCTTGACGAAGGAGGAGGGTGGGCGGCACACGCCGTTTTTTGCCGGGTACCGGCCGCAGTTTTACTTCCGGACGACGGACGTGACGGGATCGATGAAGCTGCCGGCGGGTGTCGAGATGGTGATGCCCGGGGACAACGTGGCGGTTGAGGTGGAGCTGATCACCCCAATTGCGATGGAGAAGGGGCTGCGCTTCGCCATCCGCGAGGGCGGCCGCACCGTCGGCGCCGGCACCATCAGCGAAGTCATCGAGTGAGGCCGGGCTATGCGCGACAACATTCAGCTTGCGTGTGGCGAATGCAAGAGACGCAACTACACCGCCAGCCGAAACAAGAAGAAGCAGACCGAGCGGTTGGAGGTGAAGAAGTACTGCAAGTTTTGCCGTCGCCACACGTTGCACAAGGAAGTGAAGTAGGTTGAGCCCCGGGAAGGCCAGTAGCTCAATTGGTAGAGTCCCGGTCTCCAAAACCGGTGGTTGGGGGTTCGAGTCCCTCCTGGCCTGCCAGAAACCCCTAGCGCCAAGGAGGCGCGGCGAATGAACTGGTGGCAGCGGCTGAAGACGTTTTTTCGCGAGGTGGTCGTCGAGACTAAGAAGGTCACCTGGCCCGCTCGCGACGAGGTGGTTGCCACCACGGTGGTGGTGATCGCGGCGTCTTTCATTTTCGGGATCTTTCTGTACGTCTGCGATCTGGCTTTCTTCCGGCTCGTGGACTGGGTAATCAGGCTCCTTTCGTAACGGGGGAAGTAACGCATGCCGAAGCAGTGGTACATCATCCACACCTACTCGGGCTTCGAGGAGCGCGTCAAGAAGACGCTGGAACAGCGGATCGATGCCCTCACGATGCAGGAGTGTTTCGGCGAGGTCCGCATCCCCACCGAGACCGTCGTGGAGATGCGAAGCGGCAAACGCCGCGAGGTTCAGCGCAAGTTCTTCCCCGGTTACGTGCTGGTCCAGATCGATCTGGCCGGCGACAAAGGGGACGAGGCCTGGCACCTGGTGCGGAACACCCCGAAAGTGACCGGTTTCGTGGGCTCCGGCAAGAAGCCGACGCCGCTCACCGAGGACGAGGTGAAACAGATACTCCACCAGGTGACGGTGGCCAAAGAAAAGCCGAGGCCGAAGCACGTCTTCGAGAAGGGCGAACAGGTCCGAATCACCGACGGCCCCTTCTCCAACTTCGCGGGCGTCGTGGAGGAGGTCAATCTGGACCGCTCCACGCTGAAGGTCATGGTGACGATCTTTGGACGCTCGACTCCCGTGGAGCTGGAGTTTTCACAGGTGCAGAAAACCGCGTGAGGTAAGGCAATGGCGAAGAAGATTACCGGTTACGTGAAGTTGCAGATTCCGGCAGGTCAGGCGACCCCAGCACCCCCGGTGGGTCCGGCGCTCGGTCAGCACGGCCTCAACATCATGGACTTCTGCAAGGCGTTCAACGCGAAGACGCAGAAGCTGGTGGGGACCATCATCCCGGTCGTGATTACGGTCTACTCCGACCGCACGTACACGTTCATCACCAAGACGCCGCCCGCGGCGTTCCTGCTCCGGCAGGCTGCGGGGATCGAGAAGGGGTCCGGCGAGCCCAACCGCAACAAGATCGGACAGGTGACTCGGGCGCAGGTTGAGGCGATCGCCAAGACCAAGCTGCCCGACCTCAACACCACGTCCCTCGAGGCGGCGATCCACATCATCGAGGGCACCGCCCGCAGCATGGGAATCGAGGTTGTCGTGGAGGGGGGTGGGGTGTGAGCCATTCGAAGAATTACCTGCAGGCAAAGGCAAAGGTGGAGGCGCGCCGCTATCAGCTGCGCGAAGCCGTGGAGTTGGTGCGTGAGATGCACTACGCGAAGTTCGACGAGACCGTCGAGGTCGCCCTCCGCCTCGGTGTCGACCCCCGCCACGCCGACCAGATGGTGCGCGGAACGGTCGTCCTCCCGCACGGGACCGGAAAGAGCAAGAAGGTGCTCGCGGTGGCTGCTGGCGAGCAGGCCAAAGACGCGCACGAGGCCGGCGCCGACTTCGTGATGGGCGAGGAGGCGATCGAGAAGATCCAGGGCGGCTGGTTGGATTTCGACGCGATCGTCGCCGCGCCCGACATGATGCGGGGTCTCTCCAGGCTCGGCAAGATCCTCGGTCCCCGCGGCCTGATGCCGAACCCGAAGACGGGGACGGTTACGGCCGAGGTGGGCAAGGCGGTACGCGAGATCAAGGCCGGCAAGGTGGAGTTCCGGGTCGACAAGACCTCCATCATTCACGTGCCCGTGGGAAAGATCTCCTTCAGTGCGGACGCCCTTGAGGAGAACGCGAACACGCTTATCTCGGCGATCCTGCGGGCGAGGCCCTCCAGCGCCAAGGGGAAGTACGTGCAGTCGGCCTACATGAGCTCCACGATGGGCCCCGGCGTGGCGCTGGACCTCACGCCGTTGGAAGCGAAGTAGGGGGTTTGCAATGTTGACGCGGGCACAAAAGCAAGAGCAGATCGATACCCTCAGGGGCATGCTTGCCCCGGCCCACGGGTTGTTCGTGATGGACTTCACGGGGCTGTCCGTCGGCGAGGTCACGGAGCTCCGGCGCAAGGTCAAGGAGGCCAGAGGCAACTACCGTGTGGTGAGGAACACCCTCGCCCGACTCGCGTTGGCGGAGACCGACCACCGCGGGCTGGAGCAGCTTTTGACCGGCCCTGCAGCGGTGGCGTACACGGAACAGGACGCTGTGTTGCTAGCCAAAGCCCTGGCGGAATTCGCGAAGACTCACGAGCAGCTGCGCTTCCGCGGGGGTCTGGTCGAGGGTCAGCTGCTCGACGCACAGCAGGCCAAGCAGGTGGCGGCTCTGCCCTCCAAGAAGGAGCTGGTGGCGAAGCTGCTGTTCCTGCTGCAGTCGCCGATGCGCAGGCTGGTGACGGTGCTAAACGCTCCGGTGCGGGGCCTGGCCGTGAGCCTGCACCAGATTGCAGACGAGAAGCAACGCCAGGAACAGGCGTGAGAGGCTGGCAGCAAAGACTCGTATAAAAGGAGAAACGAGATGGCGCAGATTCAGGAGTTTGTGGAGCAGGTCAAGGGGATGACGGTGCTCGAGCTCAACGAGCTGGTCAAGGCCTTGGAGAGCGAGTTCGGCGTCTCGGCGGCTGCCGCCGCGATGCCGCTGGCGGTGGCCGGCGCGCCGGCCGCGGGTGCCGCCGAGCAGGCCGAGGAGAAGACCGAGTTCGACATCATCCTCGAGGACGCCGGTGACAAGAAGATCAACGTCATCAAGGTGGTACGCGAGGTGACCTCGCTCGGTCTCAAGGAGGCCAAGGACTTGGTTGAAAGCGCTCCCGCCAAGGTCAAGGAGGGCATCTCGAAGCAGGAGGCTGAGGACATCAAGAAGAAGTTCGCGGAAGCCGGCGCCAAGGCCAAGGTCCAGTAAGCCGTCGCGGCCGGGAGCTGAGTCGACGGAGTCTGAGCCTTGGGAGTTGGCGGGGCGCCGGGTGGGGGGTGGTCCCCCACCGCGGGCGACGAGTATCACTCGGGTTTGGGTCGGCCGGCCCGGGTCAGGGGGGCATGTGCCCCCCGAAAGCCGTTTTGTCGGTGCCCGCGCGGGGCGGCGCACTTTCCGGGCGAGTCGCGCCTATGGGCGCGAGGAACTTCAGGAGCGGTGAGCGATGGCAAAAGTGAAGACCGCAAAAGCCGCAAAGACTGCAAGGGTCGCAAGGACCGTGAAGAAGGCAAAGGCGGCGACGCCGGCACGATCGGCAAAACCGACCAAGCCGTCGAGGCAGGCCACTCCGACGAAGGCCGGGAGGCCGGCTGCCACTGCGAGGCCGCTCCGGCCGGTGAGCGTGGCGAAGGCCGCCCCGACTCGGCCGTCGCGCCCGGTGCGCGTGAACCAGCCCGTGGACACGGACGGGCGAATGAACTTCTCGAAGATCCGCACGACGATCCCGCTGCCGAACCTGATCGCGGTGCAGCGGTCGAGCTACCAGCAGTTCCTTCAAATGGACCTGCTCGCTGAGGAACGGGGGAACAAGGGTCTGCAGGCCGTCTTCTCCAGCGTCTTCCCGTTTGCTGACTTCCGCTCCTCGTGCGAGCTTCACTTCGTTCGCTACGAACTCGGGACCTGGGAGTGCAAGTGCGGTGGTCTGAAGGGGCTCGAGCGCCTTCGCATCGCTTGCGAGCACTGCGGCAACCGTATCAAGGCGGCGGACACCCACGAGACGGCCGTGGTTTGCCCCTCCTGTGGGCAGGGGACACCAAACGCGGTGCCGCACTGCCCGACCTGCGGCAACCCGGTGGACCTTCGCCTCACGTACACCGAGACCGACTGCCGGGAACGGGGTCTGACCTACGCGGTGCCCCTCAAGGTGACGTTCCGCCTCGTGCTGTTCGAACAGGGTGGCGGCGGCGGGAGACAGATGCGGGACGTGAAGGAGGAGGAACTCTACTTCGGTGAGCTCCCGCTCATGACGGAGACGGGGACGTTCATCATTAACGGCACCGAAAGGGTGATCGTCTCCCAGCTGCACCGCTCCCCCGGTGTCTCGTTCACCCGCGAGACAGCGACCTCGCTGCTTGCCAAGGTGGTACCGTACCGCGGGTCGTGGATCGAGTTCGAGTTCGACAAGAAGCAAGTCCTGTACGTGCGAATCGACCGCAAGCGGCGTTTCCCCGGGACAGTCTTCCTTCGGGCCCTAGGGCTCCAGTCCAACGCCCAGCTCCTGGAGGTCTTCTTCAACCTCTTCACCGCGAAGATCGGGACGGACGGTGTCATCCTGAGTCTCGACAACAGGATCCTTGCGGTCGAGGACGAACGCACAGCCGCGCAGGTGGGGCGGCGCACCGCTGCTCCGGATCTGTTTGCCGGTCTGAAGCTCGACGCGGGCCTGCGCAAGTCGCTCAAGGACCGCGGTCACGCAAAGGTCAAGGTGAACCCAGAGGCGCTGGTGGACGCGGTGGTGGCCGAAGACGTCGTTGATCCCGGAACCGGCGAGGTCATCGCCGAGGCCGCCACGGCGGTGTCGCCCGAGCTACTGGCCCGGGCCCGCGAAATCGGGCGCACCGAACTCAAGCTGGCCTTCCCGGGCTGGGACATCGTCGGTGAGATTCTGACCAAGACGATCGAAAAGGACGCGATCCGTACGAAGCTCGACGCGATCATGGAGGTCTACCGCCGCCTCCGGCCGGGTGACCCACCGACGCAGGAGTCCGCGGCCACCCTATTCGACGGCCTCTTCTTCGACGAGCGGAAGTACGACCTCTCCGAGGTCGGGCGCTTCAAGTTCAACGTCAAGCTCGGCCTCAAGAAGAACCTGAAGCAGAGAGTGATGGACCAGGAGGACTTTATCGCGGTCGTTCGGTACCTCCTTAAGCTCTCCCGGGGCATCGGTCGGCTGGACGACATCGACTCGCTCGCGAACCGTCGGGTGCGGGCTGTAGGCGAGCTCCTGGAGAACCAGTTCCGCGTCGGTTTGGTGCGCATGGAGCGCGCAATCAAGGAGCGCATGACGATCCACCAGGACATCGAGAACGCGATGCCGCGCGACCTGATCAACGCCAAGCCAGTGATCGCGGCGGTGAAGGAGTTCTTTGGCTCCTCGCAGCTCTCACAGTTCATGGACCAGACCAACCCGCTGGCCGAGGTGACCCACAAGCGTCGTCTCTCGGCCCTCGGGCCCGGTGGCCTTTCGCGCGAGCGCGCGGGTTTCGAGGTGCGCGACGTGCACTCCACACACTACGGGCGTATTTGCCCGATCGAGACGCCGGAAGGCCCGAACATCGGGCTGATCTCGTCGCTCTCCTGTTACGCGCGAATCAACGACTTTGGCTTCATCGAGTCGCCTTACAAGAAGGTGGAGAAGGGGCGCGTGCTCGAGCACGTCCAGATCTCGGAGCGTGGCGACTCCAGGTACGATCTAGGCCAGGTCGTGCTGCTCGAGGAGGCCGAGGGGACCAACAAGAGGCTGCAGTCGAATCGCAGGCGCCCCGCCAACTGGGAGCCGCACGCGTTCTACCTCTCGGCCTGGGACGAGGAAACCCTGAACATCGCACAGGCCAACGCGGTCGTCGACCAGCGAGGTCTGCTGCAGTCCGACAAGGTCATCGCCCGGTCGGGCGGCGAGTTTGTGCTGATCGACCGCGACAGGATTGACTACATCGACGTGTCGCCCAAGCAGGTGGTCTCGGTGGCTGCGGCCCTGATTCCGTTCCTCGAGCACGACGACGCGAACCGCGCCCTCATGGGATCCAACATGCAACGCCAGGCAGTGCCGCTATTGCGCTCCGAGGCGCCCCTGGTGGGCACCGGACTCGAGCCCGTGGTGGCGCGCGATTCCGGGTCGGTGATCGTGTGCCGCAGGTCCGGGATCGTGGACACCGTCGACGCACGCCGCATCATCATTCGCGTCGAGGCCGAGGATCCGCAGACGGGACGACCCCGCGACTTCGGCGCCGACATATACCAGCTCACGAAGTTTCGCCGCTCCAACCAGAACACGTGCGTGAACCAGAAGCCGATCGTGTCGCCGGGCCAGAGGGTCGTAAAGGGCCAGGTCCTGGCGGACGGCCCCAATACGGACCGGGGCGAGCTGGCGCTCGGCCGCAACGTGCTTGTCGCCTTCATGCCCTGGCGCGGGTACAACTTCGAGGACGCGGTGGTGGTGTCCGAAAAGCTGGTCAAGGAGGACTACTTCACCTCCGTGCATATCGAGGAGCTTGAGGTCGCCGCGCGGGACACCAAGCTCGGTCCCGAGGAGATCACGCGCGACATCCCCAACGTCTCCGAGTCGGCGCTTCGCGACCTCGACGAGGCAGGCATCGTTCGCATCGGCGCCCATGTGCACCCGGGCAGCATCCTCGTTGGCAAGGTGACTCCCAAGGGGGAAACGCAGCTCACCCCCGAGGAGAAGCTGCTGCGCGCGATATTCGGCGAGAAGGCGGGAGACGTTCGCGATGCGTCGCTGAAGTGCCCGCCGGGGATCTCCGGCGTGGTGGTGGACGTCAAGATCTTCGCCCGTCGGGGCACCGAGAAAGACATTCGAGCCCAGGCGATCGAGGAAGATGAGATCGGCCGGATCCGCAAGAACTCCGACGACGAGCGGCGCATCATCCTCGAGGAGCGCAACAAGAAGCTCGCGGAACTGCTCGACGGTGCGAAGGTGACCGGCAACGTGGTTGCCACACGCGGCGGCCAGGTGTTGGCGAAGAAGGGCGGCACGCTCAAGGGAGAGGCCGTCGCTGCACTGACTCGCGCGGAAATACTGGCGCTCCCTCTCAAGGACGGTGGCGTGCGCGAACGGGTCCGCATGCTGGTCAACCAAGCCGAGTCTCAGGTCGAGGTGCTCGAGAAGCTCAACGACGAGCGCATCAAGCTGCTGACGGCCGGCGACGAGCTTCCGCCCGGGGTGATCAAACAGGTGAAAGCCTATATCGCCATGAAGCGCAAGATGCAGGTTGGCGACAAGATGGCGGGGCGCCACGGGAACAAGGGCGTGATATCGGTCGTCCTCCCGGACGAGGACATGCCCATGCTTCAGGACGGAACCGCGGTGGAGATCGTGCTCAACCCGCTTGGCGTGCCGAGCCGCATGAACGTCGGCCAGATCCTCGAGACCCACCTCGGGTGGGCCGGCAAGGCACTCGGCCTGCGCTTCTCGACTGCGGTTTTCGACGGCGCGAGCGAAGAGGAGATCCGGGCACTGCTGTCGAAAGCCGGCATCCCGGAGGATGGCAAGACCGTTCTGCGTGACGGCGTGGACGGGCAGCCCTTCGAGCAGCGGGTCACGGTTGGCTACATCTATATGCTCAAGCTCTCGCACTTGGTGGATGACAAGATCCACGCACGGTCCATCGGGCCCTACTCGCTGATCACGCAACAGCCGCTCGGGGGCAAGGCCCAGTTCGGAGGCCAGCGCCTGGGTGAGATGGAAGTGTGGGCCCTCGAGGCCTACGGCGCGGCATACACGCTGCAGGAGCTCCTGACGGTGAAGTCCGACGACGTCGAGGGGCGCTCGCGGGTGTACGAGGCGATCGTCAAGGGCAGAGTCCCCGAGCAGCCCGGACTGCCCGAGTCGTTCAACGTTCTAGTGCGGGAGCTCCAGAGCCTCGGGCTCGACGTGGAGCTGGTCAAGCACGAGGCAGAGTAATAAAAGGGGGGCTGGAATGAGCAGCATGTCAAACGAACCCCGCGCCTACTTCACCAAACCGAAGGCGATCAATGACTTCGACGCGATCCGCGTGTCGCTGGCCTCCCCCGAGAAGATCCGCTCGTGGTCCCACGGCGAGGTGACCAAGCCCGAGACCATCAACTACCGCACGTTCAAGCCGGAGCGCGACGGTCTCTTCTGCGCCCGCATCTTCGGGCCGGTCACCGACTGGGAGTGCCTGTGCGGCAAGTACAAGCGCATGAAACACCGCGGCGTGGTTTGCGACAAGTGCGGCGTCGAGGTGACCCGCTCCAAGGTCCGGCGCGAGCGCATGGGCCACATCGAGCTGGCCGCACCGGTGTCCCATGTCTGGTTCTTCAAGGGTCTGCCCAGCCGGATCGGGCAGCTCCTTGACATTACGATGCGCGAGCTCGAGCGGGTGCTGTACTTCGAGGCGTACGTCGTGGTCGATCCCGGCGACAGCACCCTCGAGGAAAAACAGGTCCTCTCGGAGGAGCAGTACCGCGAGGCCAGGCAGGAGTTCAACGAGACCTTCGTCGCAAAGATGGGCGCCGAGGCGATCCAGGAGCTGCTGCGCGGCATTGACCTCGATGAGATGGCCGGCGAGCTCCGCCTCTTGATGCGCACCGAGCCATCGGTTGTGAAGCGGCAGAAGGCCGCAAAGCGCCTGCGGGTCGTGGAATCGTTCCGCAAGTCGGGCAACCGTCCGGAGTGGATGATCCTCGAGGTGATCCCCGTCATTCCGCCGGAGCTGCGCCCCCTGGTTCCTCTCGACGGGGGCCGCTTCGCAACGTCGGACCTGAACGACCTATACCGTCGCGTGATCAACCGCAACAACCGGCTCAAGAAGCTGCTGGAGCTGCGTGCGCCGGAGGTGATCGTCCGGAACGAGAAACGCATGCTCCAGGAGGCGGTGGATGCGCTGTTCGACAACGGCCGCCGGGGGCGTGTAATCAAGGGCTCCAACGGGCGGCCGCTCAAGTCGCTCTCGGACGCCCTCAAGGGCAAGCAGGGGCGTTTCCGCCAGAACCTGCTGGGAAAGCGCGTGGACTACTCGGGCCGCAGCGTGATCGTGGTCGGCCCGGAACTCCAGCTGCACCAGTGCGGCGTGCCAAAGGAGATGGCGCTCGAGCTGTTCAAGCCGTTCATCTACCACGAGCTCGAGAAGAAGGGCCTGGTCACCACGATCAAGATGGCGCGCGAGCTGGTCGAACAGCGCACACCCGATGTGTGGGACGCCCTCGAGACCGTAATTCACGAGCACCCGGTGCTCCTGAACCGCGCTCCCACCCTGCACCGCCTCGGGATCCAGGCTTTCGAGCCGGTACTCGTGGAGGGCAAGGCCATCCGCATCCACCCGCTCGTGTGCGCTGCCTACAACGCGGACTTCGACGGCGACCAGATGGCCGTGCACGTTCCTCTTGCCCCGGTTGCCCAGCTCGAGGCGCGGGTGCTCATGCTGGCCTCCCGCAACATCCTTTCGCCGGCCTCCGGGAAGCCGCTTGCCGTGCCTTCACAGGACATGGTGCTCGGGACCTACTACCTGACCTCGGAGCGGCCGTTGTCCGGGAAGCAGCGGCGCAAGGTTTTTGCCTCCCTGGACGAGGTGCTGCTGGCCCACGCCAACGGATGCGCCGACACCCTTCAGCCCATCGAGGTCGTCTACACCGGTAACTTGCTCGACCTGACGGTGGAAGCCGACCAGCAGGACATCCTCCACGCGGAAGCCCAGTGGGTCGAGAACTTCCACCTCGAGACCACGGTCGGAAGGGTGATCTTCAACTCGGGACTTTCGCCGGAGCTCCCCTTCATCAACGGGCAGCTCAAGAAAACCGGCCTGCAGAGCCTGGTCTCCTATGCATACCTGCGGTTTGGTCACGAGGTGGCGGTCCGGCTCCTGGACGCCCTCAAGAACACCGGGTTCACCTGGGCGACCCACGCCGGCATCTCGATCGGTGCCGGGGACATGATCGTCCCGGACGCAAAGGGCAAGCTGATCGCCAACGCCCTGCGCGAGGTCGAGGAGGTCGAGAGGCAACGTTCGACAGGCATCATCACGGGGGGCGAGCGCCTCAACAAGATCGTTGACATCTGGCACCGCGTCACAGAGCGGGTTTCCGACGAGATGTTCAGCGAGATGCGTCGGCGCGCCGAGGAAAGCGGCGAGCCCAACCCGATCTTCATCATGGCCGACTCCGGGGCCCGCGGCTCCAAGGAGCAGATCCGGCAGATCGCTGGGATGCGCGGCCTGATGTCCAAGCCTTCGGGCGAGATCATTCCGACGCCGATCACCGCGAACTTCCGGGAGGGGCTGTCGGTGCTGCAGTACTTCATCTCCACCCACGGCGCGCGCAAGGGGCTGGCGGACACCGCGCTGAAGACCGCCGATTCTGGGTACCTGACGCGACGGCTCGTGGACGTGTCCCAGGACGTGATCATCACCGAGGAGGACTGCGGCACCGACCACGGCATCTACGTCACCGCGATCACCGAGGGAGGCGAGGTGCTGGAGAAGCTGCGCGACCGCCTCGTGGGCCGGGTGGCCGCCGAGGACGTCATGGATCCCCTCGAGGGGACGAGCATATGCAAGGCCAAGACCGAGCTCACCGAGGAGCTGGCCGCGGCGATCGAGGACGCCGGGTACGAGCGGGTCAAGATCCGCTCCCTGCTGACGTGCGAGACGCGGCGCGGTGCCTGCCGCAAGTGCTACGGGCGTATGCTCGCCACGGGCAGGCTCGCAGAGCTTGGCGAGGCCGTGGGGATCATCGCCGCACAGTCGATCGGCGAGCCGGGTACGCAGCTGACGATGCGGACCTTCCACTACGGGGGCACCGCCACCCGCGCCACTGAGCAGTCGCGCCACCAGGCCAGCCGCTCGGGGACCGCTCGGCTGTTCGGCGTCCAAGCGGTCACCAACACCGAGGGCAAGACGGTGGTCGTGTCGCGCAACGCAAAGGTTGCGATCTCGGACGACCGCGGGCGGGAGCGCGAGCGCTATAACCTGGTCTACGGTTCGGTCCTACAGGTCAAGGACGGCGACCCCATCGCGCCCGGCACGGTGCTGTCCGAGTGGGACCCGTTCACGTCGGCAGTGCTCACCACAGTTGCCGGGAAGGTCGAGTACGTGGACCTCGTCGAGGGCGAGAACGTCCGTGAGGAAATCGACAAGCTGACCGGTCACTCGCACAAGATCGTCATCGAGCCCCTCGGCGCCGACCGGCGCATCCCGACGATCGTGGTTCGCGGCAGCAAGAAGGCGGAGCGGCGTTACCAGCTCGCGATCGGGTCACACCTCATGGTGGCCGAGGGTGACAAGGTCAACCCGGGCGACGTGCTGGCCAAGATTCCCCGCGAAACTACCAAGACCAAGGACATCACGGGCGGTCTGCCGCGCGTGGTCGAACTCTTCGAGGCCCGGCGGCCGAAAGATGCCGCTGTTGTCAGCGAGATCTCGGGCGTCGTGCACGTGGGCGAGGCAACCCGCGGGACCCGCAAGGTGACCGTGGAGGGCAAGGAGGGCACGACCCGCGACTACACGATCCCCAAGGTCGCCCATCTCATCGTGCAGGACGGCGAGTGGGTGCAGACCGGCGAATCGCTTACCGACGGTCCGGTCGACCCCCACGACGTACTGGCGGTTCTCGGCGAGACCGAGTTGCAGCGCTACCTCGTGGACAAGATCCAGGAGGTCTACCGCACGCAGGGCGTCACGATCAACGACAAGCACATCGAGACGATCGTGCGCCAGATGTGTCGCTTCGTGAAGGTCACTGATCCCGGCGACACCGAGTTCCTCCTCGAGGAGCAGGTGCCCAGGTACCGCGTACAGGAGGAGAACGACCGTATCGAGAAGATGCACGGCCAGCCGGCACGCTTCGCCCCGGTCCTGCTTGGCATTACCAAGGCGGCGCTCGCGACCGAGTCGTTCGTCTCGGCGGCCTCGTTCCAGGAGACCACCAGGGTCCTGACCGAGGCGGCGGTGTCCGGGCGGATCGACGACCTTTACGGACTCAAGGAGAACGTGATCGTGGGGAGGCTCATCCCCGCTGGCACGGGAGCCAAGCAGTATCATTACTTTGCGATTGGGCCGGTTCCCCCGGAAGAGATGCCTCAGCCTCCGGAGCCGGAGGGCGAGGGGGCGGGTGAGTACGAGGAGCTCAACCAGCTCATCCCCAGCCGCCCCGAAGGCAGTTGACACTGGGGTAAGGCTTTACTAGAATCCTCAGGCTCTGCCGGCAGAGGGCCGGCGGACTGTTGCCGGGGCCAAGCACCGGAGCACGCTTGGCCCCTGCTGCCTGAAGTCGAGAGAGGAAACGATGCCGACGATCTCGCAACTCGTCCGTCACGGACGCCTGCAACTGGAGGGCAAGACCAAGAGCCCGGCTCTGAAGGCGAGTCCGCAAAAGCGCGGTGTGTGCACCCGCGTGTACACGACGACCCCCAAGAAGCCGAACTCCGCCTTGCGGAAGGTGGCGCGCGTGCGGCTCACCAACGGCATCGAGGTGACGACCTACATCCCGGGAGAGGGCCACAATCTGCAGGAGCACTCGGTGGTGCTCATCCGTGGCGGGCGCGTGAAGGACCTCCCGGGCGTTCGCTACCACGTGATCCGTGGAGTGGTGGACGCGCAGGGGGTGCCGGGCCGCAACAAGAGCCGCTCGAAGTACGGAACCAAGCGGCAGAAACAGCAAGGGAGGCAGTAGGATATGCCGCGCCGTCGCTACGTCGCCAAGCGTGAGGTGTTGCCTGACCCGGTTTACAACTCGCAGCTGGTGACCCGCTTCATCAACTCGATCCTGCGCCAGGGCAAGAAGAGCACCGCGGAGGGAATCTTCTACGGGGCCCTCGAAATCATTCAGGCCAAGACGCAGGACGACCCGCTCAAGGTCTTCAAGCGGGCGATGGACAACGTCAAGCCGCAGCTCGAGGTGAAGTCACGCCGGGTCGGCGGCTCGACCTATCAGGTACCTGTCGAGGTGCCGCCGGCACGGCAGCTCTCGCTGTCGATCCGGTGGCTGATTGATTTTGCGAAGGCTCGCGGTGAGAAGTCAATGGTCGACAAGCTCGCCGGCGAGCTGCTTGATGCGGCAAACAACCGCGGAGGAGCGCTCAAGAAGAAGGACGACACGCACCGGATGGCTGAGGCCAACAAGGCCTTCAGCCACTACCGGTGGTAGAAGGAGACGCGGACAGCTGAAAGCTGACGGCCGACAGCAACGCGCTGGCGGCAGTTGCGAGAAGCAGGAAGCGCTGAAAGGTTCTTTGAAAAAATGCCACGGCTCGCACCCCTCGAGAAGACTCGGAATATCGGCATCATGGCGCACATCGATGCCGGTAAGACGACGACTACCGAGCGCATCCTCTACTACACGGGGGTGAACTACAAGATGGGGGAGGTCCACGACGGGACCGCCACTATGGATTGGATGGAGCAGGAGCAGGAGCGTGGCATCACCATTACCTCCGCCGCCACGACTTGCTTCTGGCGGGACCACCGCATCAACATCATCGATACCCCTGGACACGTCGACTTCACTGCCGAGGTCGAGCGCAGCCTTCGTGTGCTCGACGGGGCGGTGGCGGTCTTCGACGCAGTGAACGGGGTCGAGCCCCAGTCCGAGACCGTCTGGCGCCAGGCCGACCGCTACCGGGTGCCCCGGATCGCGTTCGTCAACAAGATGGACCGTGTAGGCGCCGACTTCTTCGCCACCATCGAGCAGATGCGCGCAAAGCTCCGCGCCAACCCGGTCGCGGTGCAGATCCCCCTCGGGACCGAGGATGCCTTCCAGGGTGTGGTGGATCTGATCGAGGGCTGCGCCTACGTCTACCGTGAAGAGACGCTGGGGGCGGAGTTCGAGCGCACCGAGGTCCCGGAGGAGCTGCGCGAGTCCTTCGAGAAGTGGCGCGAGCAGATGCTCGAGGTTGCGGCCGAATACGACGAGGAGTTGCTCGAGCGCTACCTGACAGGCGAGGCGCTGGACGTCGCCGCGGTTCGTGCCAGCCTTCGCGCACAGACCGTCGCGCACCGCATCGCACCCGTGGTCTGTGGCTCGGCGTTCAAGAACAAGGGGATCCAGCAGCTCCTCGACACCGTCGTGGACCTGTTGCCTTCACCACTCGATATCCCGCCGATCGAAGGACACACGCCTGACGGCGAGCCGGAAAACAGGCCGGCGGACGACGACGCGGCTTTCGCAGGACTCGCGTTCAAGATCATGACCGACCCGTTCGTTGGCCAGCTCACGTTCCTGCGCGTCTACTCGGGAAACGTCTCGACCGGAGACCAGGTGCTCAATGCGCGCACCGGTAACACCGAGCGTGTCGGGCGCCTCCTCAAGATGCACGCCAACAAGCGCGAAGAGATAAAGGAGGTCTACGCCGGCGACATCGTAGCGGTGGTGGGCCTCCGCAACGTGGCGACCGGTGACACGATCTGCAACCCGAAACGCCCCATTGTGCTCGAGGCGATGCAATTCCCCGAACCGGTGATCGACGTCGCGATCGAGCCGAAGACCAAGGTTGACCAGGACAAGCTCGGAATGGCGCTCGCCAAGCTTGCGCAGGAGGACCCGACGTTTCGGGTGCACACCGACCCTGAAACCAGACAGACGATCATCTCCGGCATGGGGGAGTTGCACCTGGAGATCATCGTTGATCGGCTGGTGCGCGAGTTCAAAGTTGAGGCGGCGGTCGGACGGCCGCAGGTCTCCTACCGCGAGACGATCAAGAGTGAGGCCCAGGGCGAGGGGCGCTTCATTCGCCAGACCGGCGGTCGCGGGCAGTACGGGCACGCGAAGATCCGCGTCCGACCGCTGGCCGACGGCACCGAGTACGAGTTTTCCAATGACGTGGTCGGCGGAAGGATTCCGCGCGAGTACATCAAGCCGGTGGACCAGGGAATCCGCGAGGCGCTGCAGCACGGTGTGCTCGCCGGTTTCCCGATGATCGGCGTCGGGGTAAGCCTGTACGACGGGTCCTACCACGACGTGGACTCCTCGGAGATGGCGTTCAAGGTGGCGGGCTCGATGGCCTTCAAGGATGCTGCGGGGAAGGCCGGCCCGGTCCTGCTCGAGCCGCTCATGGAGGTCGAAGCCGTCACCCCTGAGGAGTACATGGGTGACGTCATCGGCGACCTCAACTCGCGGCGTGGCAAGATCACGAGCCTCGAGCAGCGCTCGGGGTCGCGGGTCATCAGGGCGTTCGTACCGCTCGCTGAGATGTTCGGATACGCGACGCAGTTGCGTTCGATGTCGCAGGGGCGCGCCACCTACACCATGCAGTTTGACCACTACGACGAGGTCCCGAAGAACATCGCCGACGAGGTCGTCTCGCGCGCGAAAGGGCTTGCGTAAAGGGGGCGGACATGGCCAAGCAGAAGTTTGATCGGACGAAGCCGCACGTGAATGTTGGGACGATTGGGCACGTTGATCACGGCAAGACGGCGTTGACGTCGGCGATTACGAAGGTGATGTCGTTGAAGGGATTGGCGGAGTACAAGTCGTACGACGAGGTGGCGAAGGCGTCGATTGCGCACGGGCGACGGAACGAGATGAAGATTCTGACGATTGCGACGTCGCACGTGGAGTATCAGACGGTGGCGCGGCATTACGCGCACGTGGACTGCCCGGGGCACGCGGACTATGTGAAGAACATGATCACGGGTGCGGCGCAGATGGACGGGGCGATTTTGGTGGTGTCGGCGGAGGACGGGCCGATGCCGCAGACGCGGGAGCACATTTTGCTGGCGCGTCAGGTTGGGGTGCCGTACATCGTGGTGTTTTTGAACAAGGTGGACAAGGTTGAGGATCCGGAGTTGCTGGACCTGGTGGAGTTGGAGGTGCGGGAGTTGTTGTCGCAGTATGAGTTTCCTGGGGACGAGGTGCCGGTGATTCGGGGTTCGGCGTTGAAGGCAGTTGGGGTGGCTTCGGCGGATGCTTCGGATGCGAAGTGCATTTTGGATTTGATGGATGCGTTGGACAAGTACGTGCCGCAGCCGGTGCGGGACATTGACAAGCCGTTTTCGATGCCGATCGAGGACGTGTTCACGATTTCCGGGCGCGGGACGGTGGTGACGGGGCGGGTGGATCGAGGGGTGGTGAAGGTTGGCGAGGAGATGGAGATCGTTGGGTTTCGGCCGACGATCAAGCGGGTGGTGACGGGTGTGGAGATGTTCCGGAAGCTGTTGGACCAGGGGCAGGCAGGGGACAACATCGGGTTGTTGTTGCGGGGGACGGAGAAGTCCGAAGTTGAGCGTGGACAGGTAGTTGCGAAGCCTGGGAGCATTACGCCGCACACCAAGTTCAAGGCGGAGGTGTACGTCTTGACGAAGGAGGAGGGTGGGCGGCACACGCCGTTTTTTGCCGGGTACCGGCCGCAGTTTTACTTCCGGACGACGGACGTGACGGGATCGATGAAGCTGCCGGCGGGTGTCGAGATGGTGATGCCCGGGGACAACGTGGCGGTTGAGGTGGAGCTGATCACCCCAATTGCGATGGAGAAGGGGCTGCGCTTCGCCATCCGCGAGGGCGGCCGCACCGTCGGCGCCGGCACCATCAGCGAAGTCATCGAGTAGGAGTGGCCATGGTCAAGGACAAGATCCGGATCCGGCTCAAGGCGTACGACTTCCGTCTTCTGGACCAGTCCACGGCAGAGATCGTGGACACGGCGAAGCGCACGGGGGCAAGCGTGTCGGGACCCATCCCGCTGCCCACCCAGATCCAGCGGTTCACCGTGCTGCGCTCGCCTCACGTGGACAAGAAGTCTCGCGAGCAGTTCGAGATCCGCACGCACAAGAGGCTCCTGGACATCCTCGATCCCACCCAGCAGACGGTCGACGCTCTGATGAAGCTGGAGCTGCCGGCCGGCGTGGATGTGGAGATCAAGGCCTACGGCGGGAAGAAGTGAGGCCGGCCATGGTACAGGGAATTCTCGCCAAGAAGATCGGGATGACCCAGGTTTTCGACGACAACGGCGAGCTCGTGCCCGTCACGGTCGTGCAGGCGGGACCGTGCGTCGTCGTGATGCGCCGGACCGCCGAGCACGACGGCCACGAGGCGGTCCAGCTCGGGCTGGTCGCAGGCAAGCCCCCGAGGCGGGTGAGCAAGCCTCTCAGGGGCGCGTTCGCCAAGGCCGGGGTTCCGCCAACGCGGGCGCTGGGCGAGGTGCCGGTTTCCTCCGGTTCCGAGGTGAAGGCCGGGGACACGGTCCTCTGCGACATCTTCGCCGCCGGAGAGGAAGTTCGCGTCGTCGGGACCTCCAAAGGCAAGGGTTTCCAGGGCGGGGTCAAGCGGCACCACTTCCGGGGCGGTGCGGCCAGCCACGGCTCGATGTTCCACCGCGCGCCGGGCGGCATCGGCCCGTCGGCGTACCCGTCGCGAGTGTTCCCGGGAACCCGCATGGCGGGTCGCATGGGCGGCGACCGGGTCACGCTCAAGCGGGTGACGGTAGTGAAGGTGGACCTCGAGCGGAACCTGGTGTTCCTCAAAGGGGCCGTTCCTGGGGGCCGCCACGCGCTGGTGCGGCTGGTGAAGGGGTAGGGGGCGGGCCATGAAACTCGACGTTCGCAACTGGGACAACAAGGTGGTGGGCTCGATCGAGCTCCCGCAGGAGGTATTCAGCTACCCGGCGCGCCCCCACCTGGTATACGAGGTCGTGAAGGCCTATCTGGCCGGCCTGAGGAGCGGCACGCACGCCACAAAGACGCGCAGCATGGTGTCGGGCGGCGGGAAGAAACCGTGGAAGCAGAAGGGCACCGGGCGGTCGCGGCACGGCTCGATCCGGTCCCCGCTCTGGCGGCACGGTGCCACGACGTTCGGCCCGCAGCCGCGCTCGTACGCGGCGAAGGTCAACATCAAGGCAAAGAAGAACGCGCTCAAGTCGGTGCTCTCGGAGCGGCTGGCCGGCGGCCAGTTGCACGTGCTCGATTCGCTGGACCTCGACTCCAACCGTACCAAGGAGTTCATGGCTCGGCTGGCAAAGCTCGGGCTCGCCGGGGAGAAGGTGCTGCTGGTGGACAGCGTCGAGAACCTCAACCTAATGCTCGCGACCCGGAACCGCCGCGAGCTGGACACGGCAGACGCCCTCCACGTCCACGTCTACCAGGTGATGGAGGCGCGGCAGGTCGTGTTCTCCCGCCGGGCGCTGGCACAGCTTTCGGAGGTGCTGTCGTCATGAAAGACCCACGCCAGATCGTTCTTCGGCCGATCGTGACCGAGAAGACCGCGGACCTGAAGGAGAGCACCAACACGGTGTGCTTCCAGGTGGCCCGCGACGCCAACAAGATCGAGGTCCGCCGGGCGGTCGAGGCCCTCTTCGGGGTCAAGGTCGTCGAGGTGCGGGTGGTCAACGTCCGTGGCAAGCAACGCCGCTTCGGACGCTACACCGGCCTCCGCCCGGACTGGCGCAAGGCGTACGTGCGCCTCGCCGCCGGCGAAAAGACCATCGAGTTCTTTGATCAGGTGTAGGGGGAAGGCCAATGGCGCTCAAATCATTCAAGCCGACCTCTCCTGGCGTGCGTTTCATGACGCGCCTGGACTTCGCCGAGGTCACCAAGAAGCGGCCCGAGAAGCCCCTCACGCGGGGTATCAGCAAGTCCGGCGGGAGGAACAACGAGGGGCACCAGACGCTCCGCTTCCGGGGAGGCGGCCACAAGCGCCTGTACCGGTCGATCGACTTCCGGCGCGACAAGCGCGGCATCCCCGCGCGAGTCGCCAGCATCGAGTACGACCCCAACCGCTCGGCGCGCATCGCGCTGCTCGTGTACGCGGACGGGGAGAAGCGGTACATCCTCGCGCCGGACGGGCTGTCGGTAGGCGCCACGCTGGTGGCCGCGGAAAAGGCCGAGATCATTCCCGGCAACGCGTTGCCTCTGAAGAGCATCCCGCTCGGGGCCCTGGTGCACAACGTCGAGCTGAAGCCGGGACACGGTGGGCAAATGGTGCGCGCTGCCGGTTCCGGGGCGCAGTTGATGGCCAAGGAAGGCAAGTACGTGACGCTTCGTCTGCCCTCGGGCGAGATGCGCATGGTGCTCGCGGCATGCTGGGCGACCGTGGGGCAGGTTGGCAACGTCGACCACTCAAACGTTTCCGTCGGTAAAGCGGGGCGCACCCGATGGGCGGGCCGTCGTCCCCACGTTCGCGGGACGGCCATGAACCCAGTCGACCACCCCCACGGCGGCGGCGAGGGGAAAACCAAAGGCGGGCGGCACCCGGTCAGCCCGTGGGGGCAGCCCACCAAGGGCTACAAGACCAGGCGGAACAAGCGTACGACCCGCTTCATCGTCAAGCGGCGGAAGTAAGGGGAGGTCGCGATGCCTCGTTCAATACACAAGGGACCGTTCGTTGATGACCACCTTTTGAAGAAGTTGTCCCAGCTAAGCGAGACCCACGAGCGACGGGTCGTGAAGACATGGTCGCGCCGCTCCACGATCACGCCCGAGATGGTGGGTCACACGATCGCGGTGCATAACGGCCAGAAATTCGTGCCGGTCTTCATCACCGAGAATATGGTCGGCCACAAGCTTGGCGAGTTCGCGGCCACCCGTACCTTCCGCGGCCACTCCGGCACTCGCAAGGAGAAGGGCGTCGCCGTAGCGACCGCGACGGCGCCTGCGACGACGACCACCGCCAAGACGGGGAGCTAGTCATGCACGCCGAAGCTCGACTGCGTTTCTACAAGGGTTCAGCCCAGAAGGTGCGGCTGGTGGCCGACACCGTGCGTGGGCACGGCATACCGAGGGCGCTTTCGGTGCTCAAGCTCACGCATCGGCGCTGCGCCCACGACCTGGAGAAGCTGGTTCGCTCGGCGGTGGCCAACCTGGAGCAGAAGTCACCCGGGATCGACGCCGGGAAGCTGGTGCTCAAGAGCATCCGGGTCGACCAGGGCCCGAGCCTGAAGCGTTTTCGCGCAGCCTCGATGGGGCGTGTTTTCCCCAGGCTGCACAAGTACTGCCATGTGACCGTCCAAGTCGCAGAGCGTGAGGAGTAGGAGGCAATCGTGGGCCAGAAGACGCACCCGTACGGTTTTAGGCTTGGGTACAACAAGACCTGGCGCTCGCGCTGGTTTGCCGACGCGGGTTACGCCAAGCTCTTGCACGAGGACCTGCGGCTCCGCAAGGCGCTCAAGACCCGCCTCTCTCATGCGGGGGTGGCCGAGATCGACATCGAGCGCACCGCCAACAAGATCCGCGTGAACATCTTCTCCGCCCGGCCTGGCATCATCATCGGCCGCAAAGGGGCCGAGGTCGACAAGCTCGGCGCGGAGCTGCGCGCGGTCTACGGCCAAGACATCCACATCAACATCCAGGAGATCCAGCGGCCGGAGATCGAGGCCCAGCTGATCGCCGAGTCGATCGCTTCGCAGCTCGTGCGCCGCATAACCTTCCGGCGCGCCATGCGGCGGGCCATGGAGAACGCCTTGCGTTTCGGCGCCCAGGGGATCAAAATCCGCTGTTCGGGTCGCCTCAACGGGGCCGAGATCGCCCGCTCCGAGTGGTACCAGGAGGGGCGGCTTCCGCTCCACACCCTGAAGGCCAACATCGAGTACGGCTTCGGCGAGGCCTTCACGACCTACGGGACAATCGGCGTCAAGGTGTGGATCTACAAGGGTGAACTGCACCGGAGCAAGGCCCACCGGCGCGCGTTGTGAGGGATGAGGTGTTGCCATGTTGATGCCGAAGAAAGTCAAGTTTCGCAAGCAGCAGCGCGGGCGCCGTCGGGGCCTTGCGACTCGGGGGGGAGAGCTGTCCTTCGGCGACTACGGGTTGCAGGCACTCGAGGCGGGGTGGGTCACCGCGCGCCAGATCGAGGCGGGCCGTATCGCCATGACCCGCCACGTCAAGCGCGGGGGCAAGATCTGGATTCGCGTCTTCCCCGACAAGCCGATCACGAAAAAGCCTGCGGAGACCCGCATGGGCAAGGGCAAGGGGGCGCCGGAGGAGTGGGTGTGCGTGATCAAGCCGGCTCGGATCCTCTTCGAAATGGAGGGGGTCACGGAAGAGGTTGCCCGTGAGGCGATACGCCTGGCGGCCCACAAGCTTCCGATCAAGACCCGGTTCGTGGCGCGAGGGCAAGTGCGATGAAAGCCAAGGAATTGCGTGAGAAGTCCATCGAGGAGCTGCGCAACTCCCAGACCGAGCTCAAGGAGCAGCTCTTCAAGCTGCGCTTCCAGAAGGCCACCGGTCAGATCCAGAACCCGGCCAAGATTCGCATGGTTCGCCGGGACATCGCGCGGCTGGAGACCATCCTGGCCGAGCGCCTGAAGGAAGCGGAGTGAGTCATGGAGAGCACGAGCAAAGCCCGGAGAACGACCAAGATTGGGATCGTTGTTTCCGACGCCATGGACAAAACCGTGGTCGTGAAGGTGGAGAACTTGGTGAAGCACAAGCTCTACCACCGTTTCGTGCAGCGCTCCCGCAAGTTCGTGGCGCACGACGAGGGGAACGGCTGCAAGGTGGGCGACAAGGTCCAGATCGTGGAGTGCCGCCCACTCTCCAAGAGCAAGCGGTTCCGCGTCGTGCGCGTGATCGAGCGGGCTTCGTGAGGAGGCGGCCATGATCCAGATGCGCACGATGCTGACGGTGGCCGACAACTCGGGGGCCAAGAAACTGCAGGCGATCCGCCAGATCGGCGGCTCGAACGCGGGGCGCTACGCGCGGATCGGCGACGTCATCGTCTGCTCGGTCAAGGAGGCGGTTCCCGAGTCGCAGGTCAAGAAGGGTACGGTGGTGAGGGCGGTGATCGTGCGGACCCGCCGGTCCCACCGGCGCAAGGACGGCTCGTACATCCGGTTCGACGACAACGCGGTGGTCCTGATCAACGCTCAGAAGGAGCCGATCGGGACGCGGGTGTTCGGCCCGGTGGCGCGCGAGCTGCGCGAGCGGCGCTTCATGAAGATCGTGTCGCTCGCGCCGGAAGTGCTGTAGGAGGCAGTGATGACGAAGAGCTTCAAGATCAAGAAGGGTGACCAGGTTCAGGTCATCGCCGGCAAGGACCGGGGCAAGAAGGGGAAGGTGCTTCGGGTCGAGCGAAAGGCCAGGAGGGTGGTGGTCGAGCACGTGAACATGCTCAAGCGCCACAGCAAGCCCAACCCGGGCAAAGGAGTGACCGGCGGCATCGTGGAGCGTGAGGCCCCGATCGCGATCTGCAACGTTATGGTGATCTCGACCGACTCGGGTCGGCCGACACGGATCGGTTACAAGGTTCTCGAGGATGGGCGGAAAGTCCGGTTGGCGAAGGCCGACGGCGCGATTCTCGACCAGTAAGGAGAGGGTGCGATGGCGCGCTTGAAGACACTTTACGAGAAAGAGGTGGTCCCGAAGCTCAAGAAGGAGTTCGGGATCGAAAACCCAATGGCGGTGCCGCGTGTTGTCCGCGTCATCTGCAACATCGGCCTGGGTGAGGCGCCGCGCCAGGCAAAGCTCATGGACCAGGCGGTGGAGGAGCTCGCGGCCATCACCGGCCAGCGGCCCACCATCAGGAAGGCCCGCAAGTCGATAGCACAGTTCAAGCTTCGGGTTGGAATGCAGATTGGCTGCGCGGTGACGCTGCGGCGGGACCGGATGTACGAGTTTCTCGACCGCCTCGTCAACATCGCGCTGCCGCGCGTGCGCGACTTCCGAGGCCTTTCGCCCAAAGGTTTCGACGGGCGGGGCAACTTCACGATGGGGATCCGAGACCACTCGATCTTCCCGGAGATCGACTACACGAAGGTCGAGACCCCCAAAGGCATGAACGTCACCGTGGTGACCACTGCGGAGACCGACGACCAGGCCCGGCTCCTCTTGCAGGGGCTCGGCTTCCCGTTTGCGAAGGGTTAGGAGGACGCTGTGGCTCGTACCTGTCTCATTGCCAAGTCGCTACGGCCGCCGAAGTTCCGCGTGCGGCACCGCAATCGCTGCAAGCTCTGCGGCCGACCGCGGGGCTACATCCGCAAGTTCGAACTGTGCCGCCTGTGTTTCCGCAAGCTCGCCCTGGAGGGCTACCTCCCGGGCGTGACCAAGGCGAGCTGGTAGGGGAGGTGCGGGATGACGATGACCGATCCCATCTCTGATTTCCTCACCCGCGTCCGCAACGCGGTGCAGGCGGGCAAGGACCGCTGCGACGTGCCGGCTTCCAAGCTCAAGCTCGAGTTGTCCAAGATCCTGCAGGAGGAGGGGTTTATCCGCACGTTCAAGGTCCTGGAGGAGGGCCCGCAGGGGACGCTGCGCATCTACCTGCGCTACTCCTCGGACGGTGAGCCCGTGATCCACGGTCTGCAGCGCATCTCGCGCCCCGGGCTCCGGGTCTACCGGGGCACCTCGAAGCTTCCTCAGGTCCGCAGCGGCATCGGCGTCGCAGTGGTTTCGACCTCCAAGGGGCTCATGAGCGACGCCCGCGCGCGTGAGCTGCGCTTGGGCGGCGAGATCATGTGCCGCGTCTGGTAGGGAGGCTGTCATGTCACGTATCGGAAGGAACCCCATCCCGATTCCCAAGGGAGTTCAGGTGAGCGTCGCCGATGGGGTGGTGCACGTCAAGGGACCGAAGGGCGAGCTCAAACAGCTCGTTCCGACAGGCATCTCGGTCGCCGTCGAGGACGAGAAGGTTGTGGTCAAGCGCGGTGGCGACGAGCCCGATGTACGGGCTCTCCACGGCCTCGTCCGGGCGCTGCTTGCCAATGCCGTCAGCGGCGTCACGGCCGGCTTCAAGCGCGAGCTGGACATCGTCGGTGTGGGCTTCAAGGCCGAGCTCAAGAACCCACGAGAGATCGTGCTGTCTCTGGGGTTCTCCCACCCGGTGGTGTACAAGGCGCCCGAGGGCATCGCGATCAGCTACGACTCCAAGGCCAACCGCCTGACCATCGAAGGGATAGACAAGCAGCAGGTGGGCGAGGTGGCGGCGGAGATTCGCAGCGCGCGCCCGCCCGATGCGTACAAGGGCAAGGGCGTCAAGTACGCGGACGAGGTCCTGAAGCTCAAGGCCGGGAAGACAGGAGCGTAGCGCCATGGCTCAAATCAGGGACAGGAAGCAACGGCGTCATCGCATCCACCTTCGCATTCGCAAGGTGGTGTCCGGGACCGCAGAGCGCCCTCGCCTCGTGGTCTTCCGGTCTTTGTCAAACGTGTACGCGCAGCTCATCGACGATGCAAGGGGGGCGACGCTGGTTGCCGCCTCGACCATCGACAAGGACCTGCGCGGGACGCTCAAGCAATTTGGGAACAGGGCCGCCGGCCGCGCTGTAGGCAAAGCAATCGCGGACCGTGCCAGGGACAAGGGGATTACCGAGGTGGTGTTCGACAGAGCCGGCTTCCATTACCACGGTGTGGTGAAGGAGCTGGCGGACGCGGCCCGTGAAGCGGGCCTGAAGTTCTAGGGGCTAAGGCGATGAGCGAGCGGGAAAGCCAATTCATCGATCACGTGGTCAGCATCAACCGCGTCACCAAGGTGGTGAAGGGCGGCAAGAACTTCTCCTTCTCGGCGCTGGTGGTTGTCGGAGACGGCAACGGTCGGGTCGGCTTCGGCAGCGGAAAGGCCCGGGAAGTTCCCCAGGCCATCCGGAAAGCGACCGAGGCGGCGCGGCGCGTGATGATCAGCGTTAAGCGCCAGGGGACCACGATCCCTCACGAGGTGGTCGGGCACTTCGGCGCGGGCAAGGTGCTGTTGCGCCCGGCTTCTCCTGGGACCGGCGTCATCGCCGGCGGTGCGGTCCGTGCGATCGCGGAGGCGGCGGGCATCGCAGATGTCCTCACCAAGTGCCTCGGCACCACCAACCCGCACAACCTCGTACGCGCCACCTTCGAGGCGCTCGAGCAGCTCACCACCAAGGACGAGGCCGCACAGCTGCGGCGGGCCGCCTCCGAGACCGAGGTGGTGGAGGAAGCTGAGCCGGTCGCCGGCCCGCTTCCGGAGGTGGAGGTATGACGACCCGTCGCAAGGCTGCCGCCGCCAGGCTGAGGATCGTCCAGGTGCACAGCCAGATAGGCAACCAGGAGCGCCTGAAGAGGGTGCTGACGCGTGGCCTCGGTCTCGGGCGGATCGGGTCCTCGGTCGTGCTGCCCGACAACCCCTACACCCGCGGCATGATCGCCAAAGTCTCCCACATCGTGTCGTTCGAGGAGCTGGCCGCCGAGCCGCACGCGGCGAGGGCGGAGGAACAGGCCGCGAAGGCGATGGAGCACGTTGCGAAGCCGGTGGAGCGTATGGAGCACGCCGCGAAGTCTGTCGAACATGTCGCCAAACCGGTAGAGCACATCGCAAAACCGGTAGAGCACGTGGTCAAACCGGTAGAGCACATCGCCAAACCCGTCGAGCATGCCGCCAAACCGGCAGAACACGTCGCCAAACCCGTCGAGCATGTCGCCAGGCCGGCAGAACACGCCGCCGGGCCGGTACAGCACGCCGCCAGGCCGGCAGAGCACGCGGTCAGGGCCGAGAAGGCGGTGGCACCTGTGAGCGTGCCGACGAAGCAGGTGAGCGCGCCGCCGGCTCAACCGGCACAGGAAGCGCCGCCCAAGCGGAAGGTCGAGACGGTGGCCCAGACGCCGGCCCGAAAGCCCGCGAAGGCCGAGAGGGCTGCGAGGCACGAGAAGTCCGAGAAGGCCAAGAAGGCCGCGAAGCCGGAGAAACAGGCAAAGCCGGCAAGACCCGCAAAGGCCGCCGCTGCGCGGAAAAAGGCCGCAAGGCCCAAGGCCAAGGCAAAGGCCGCGGCCAAACCGGCGCCCAAGCGCCCCGCGAAGAAGGCCAAGGAGTAGGCAATGGAGCTCCACACCCTGTCACCGAAACCAGGGTCCCGAAAGGACCGCAAGCGGGTCGGGCGCGGGCCCGGCTCGGGTAGCGGCAAAACCGCCGGACGTGGCCACAAGGGCCAGCTCTCGCGTTCGGGCCACACCCAGCGCCGCAACTTCGAGGGCGGCCAGATGCCGCTCATTCGACGCCTCCCCAAGCGCGGCTTCACGAACATCTTCCGCAAGCAGTTCGTGATCGTGAACGTGGGACAGCTGGAGCGCTTCCCTGCCGGGTCGGAGATCACGCCCGATGTGCTCCTGGCTGAGGGAGTCGTGTCCCAGCTCCGCGACGGCGTGAAGATCCTCGGGGACGGGACGCTGTCCCGCAAACTCACGGTCCGCGCCCACAAGTTCTCCAAGAAGGCGGCAGAGGTGATCAAGGCGGCGGGTGGTAGCTGCGAGGTGATCGGGCAATGATCGAGAGCCTGCGTAACATCTTCTCCATCCCCGACCTGCGCAAGCGGGTCCTGTTCACCTTCCTGCTGCTGGCGGTCTATCGGCTGGGGTCGTTCATTCCCATCCCTGGCGTGGACCCCGTGGCGATGGCCGAGTTCACGAACCAGGCGAAGGGCACGCTCCTGGGCTTCCTAAACCTGTTCTCGGGCGGCGCCCTGGGGCGAATGACGATCTTCGCCCTTGGAATCATGCCGTACATCTCGGCCTCGATCATCCTGCAGCTCCTCACGGTGGTCTGGCCGTACCTCGAGAAGCTCTCCAAGGAAGGGGAGATGGGGCGCAAGAAGATTACGCAGTGGACCCGCTACGGAACCGTGGTGATCTCCCTCATCCAGTCATTCGGCATCGTGGCCGTGTTTCTGGAAAGGACCTCGGCGCCTGGCGGTCTGGCGTTGGTCCCTCACCCGGGTTGGGGGTTCCGCTTCGTCGGCGTGCTCGCCCTCACGACCGGGTGCGCCTTCGTCATGTGGCTCGGCGAACAGATCACGGAGCGCGGCGTAGGCAACGGCATCTCGCTGATCATCTTTGCTGGCATCGTCGTGGGACTGCCGGGTGCCCTCATCAAAACCTTCGAGGATCTCCGGACGGGCGCCATGTCGATCATCACGGCGCTGCTGCTCATCGTCTTCGCGGTGATCGTCGTGGGTGCCATCGTGCTCATGGAGCGCGCCCAGCGGCGCATCCCCGTGCAGTACGCCAAGCGGGTCGTGGGGCGGCGGATGTACGGCGGGCAGAGCACCTACCTCCCGCTGCGCCTCAACACTGGAGGCGTGATCCCGGTGATCTTCGCTGCCTCGATCCTCTCGTTTCCCCAGTCCATCGGACAGATGGTCGAGAACCCACTGGTCAAGAAGCTCACCGATGCGCTCGGGTGGGGACAGCCGCTCTACAACCTGATCTACTTCACGGCGATCATCTTCTTTTGCTATTTCTACACGTCGATCATCTTCAACCCCCAGGACACCGCCGAGAACATGCGCAAGTACGGCGGCTTCATCCCGGGCATCCGACCGGGGCAGCGCACCGGCGACTTCATCGACATGGTGCTGACGCGCATCACGCTGGTGGGCGCCATCTACCTTGCGCTCGTGGCGATCCTGCCGGAGATCCTGATCACCGGGTTCAAGGTCGCCACGATCCCGATCATCGGCGGGCCCCTCGACGCGTTCCTGCCCCGGTGGTTCACGGAAGGCCTGAACGTGAAGTTCTACTTCGGCGGCACGTCTCTGTTGATCGTGGTAGGCGTGGCGATGGACACGGTTCAGCAGATCGAGGCGCAGATGGTCATGCGTCACTATGACGGCTTCGTCAAGGGCCGCCGCATGCGCGGGCGCAGGGGGTGATGTGATGGTGAGCCGCGCTCTCGACGTCCTCCTCCTCGGCCCCCCGGGTGCAGGCAAGGGAACCCAGGCCAAGCGCATCGCGGCCGCGTTCGAAGTGCTGCACATCTCCACCGGGGACATGCTCCGCGACGAGGTCGCGAAGGGGAGCGGGCTGGGGCAGGAGGCCAAGGAGTACATGAACAGGGGAGATCTGGTGCCCGACGCACTCGTGGGCAAGATGCTCACCAAGCTCCTGCACAGCCGCCGCGGCGCCCTGGGGTGCGTCTACGACGGCTACCCCCGGACCACGGCGCAGGAGGCGCTTCTCGAGGACCTGCTGGCCGAGCTGAACCGTCGGGTGGACGTCGCGCTCTACCTCGACGTGCCGGACAGGGAGCTGCTGGCGAGGATCACGGGGCGTCGTTCGTGCCCGTCGTGCGGGGCCGTCTATCACGTGGCCACCCAGCCCCCCAGGACCGAGGGTGTCTGCGATGCGTGCGGCACCACTCTCGTGCAGCGGGACGACGACAAGGCGGCCGTGGTGCGCGAGCGCCTGAAGGTGTACCGGAAGCACACGGCGCCGCTTCTCAAGCTGTACGAGGACCGCGGGATCCTTCGCGAGGTGGACGGGGCGGTCAACCCCGACGAGGTGTTCAAGCGGCTGCGCGAGGCGATGGGGAGCATCGGCAAGTGATGGTTCTCAAGACCCCCGACGAGCTCGCCGTCATGGACCGGGCCAACGCCCTGGTGCACGAGACGCTCCGCCTGGTGGCCGAGGCCGCCGGGCCGGGGGTGTCCACCAGGGAGCTGGATCATCTGGCGGAGGAGCACATCCTCACGGGCGGGGGGGTTCCAGCGTTCAAGGGGTACCGGGGCTACCCGGCGACGCTGTGCACATCGGTCAACGACGTCATCGTGCACGGGATACCGTCGGCGGAGCACAAGTTACGGGACGGGGACGTGCTGGGGTTGGATTGCGGCGTCGTGCTCGACGGATTTGTCGGGGATGCGGCGATCACCGTGCCGGTCGGCGAGATCTCGCCCGCGGCGAAGCGCCTGCTCGAGGTCACACGGGAGTGCCTGGAGCTGGCCGTTGATGTCACCCGGCCCGGACGCCGCCTCACGGACATCGGGGCGGTCATCCAGAAGCACGCTGAAGCCGCGGGGTTCTCGGTTGTGCGGGAGCTGGTCGGGCACGGCATCGGACGCTCCATGCACGAGGACCCGCAGGTTTACAACTTTGGGCCTAGTGGGCGGGGCCCGGAGCTGCGGCCAGGGCTGGTCCTGGCGATCGAGCCCATGGTCAACGCGGGGGTTTCGGGCGTCAACTTCGACGATGACGGCTGGACAGCGCGCACTGAAGACGGTAAGCTTTCTGCCCATTTTGAGTACTCCGTGGCCGTTACAAAGAACGGCCCGTGGGTACTCGGTGTGGGCGGGACGTGAGGAGAGGGTATGGCAAAAGAGGAGGCCATCGAGGTAATGGCCACCGTGGTAGAGGCCCTGCCCAATGCTGTGTTCCGGGTAGAGCTGGAGAATGGGCACGAGGTGCTCGCGCACATCTCGGGCAAGATGCGCAAGCACTTCATTCGCATCTTGCCGGGCGACAAGGTCATGGTGGAGCTTTCCCCATACGACCTGACCCGGGGCCGGATTGTGTACAGGTACAAGTGACGTGGAATCGCCCCCGGCGATTCCACTTCATCCCGAGCGCAGCGAGGGATCTCGCGGCGCGCCCGGGCGGTGGGACAAGGTGACAGGTTAGGAGAAGCAGGCTTATGAAGGTTCGTTCTTCGGTCCGCAAGATCTGCAGCAAGTGCAAGATCGTCGTGCGCAAGGGGGTTGTCCGCGTGATCTGCGTGAACCCCAAGCACAAGCAGCGTCAGGGATAGAGGAGGCAGGCAGTGGCACGCATCGTGGGCGTTGACCTACCCCAGAACAAGCACGTTGACATCGGGCTGACGTACATCTACGGCATCGGCCGGTCGCTTGCCCGCAATATCCTGAGCCGGGCCAAGGTGGATGCCATGGTTCGCGTCAAGGACCTTTCCGAGGACGAGGTGCGTCGGATCTCGCGCGTCATCCAGGACGATGTCAAGGTTGAGGGCGACCTGCGCAAGGAGGTCGCCATGAACATCAAGCGGCTCATGGAGATCGGGTGCTACCGCGGGGTCCGGCACCGGCGCGGCCTGCCGGTGCATGGCCAGCGCACCCACACCAACGCCCGCACCCGCAAGGGTCCGCGGCGCGGTACGGTCGCCAAGAAGAAGAAGGCCACCAAGAAGTAGGGCAAGAAAGGCACACGATGGCGAAGGTAACCAAGGCTACAAAGAAGGGCACTCGCCGGCGAGAGCGCAAGACGGTCCCGCACGGGGTCGCCCACATTCAGGCGACGTTCAACAACACGATCGTGACGATCACGGATCCGGCCGGCGGGTCGATCTGCTGGAGTTCGGCGGGCCGCATCGGATACAAGGGTTCCCGCAAGGGCACGCCGTACGCGGCGCAGCTCGCCGCCCGCAACGCAGCCGAGCAGGCTCAGGAGCAGGGTGTGCGCAGCGTGGACGTGGAGCTCAAGGGACCAGGGGCCGGACGGGAATCCGCAATCAGGGCGCTGGCGGCATCGGGGCTCGAGATCAAGAGCATCAAGGACGTGACCCCGATCCCGCACAACGGGTGTCGGCCGCCGAAGCGGCGCCGGGTCTAGAGGGGCGAGGAGGCAACAGTGGCACGATATCACGAGCCGGTGTGTCGGCTTTGCCGTCGCGAAGGGATGAAGCTCTTCCTTAAGGGGGAGCGCTGCTTCAAGGAGAAATGCGCGGTCGAGCGGCGCTCCTATGCGCCCGGCCAGCACGGCAAGCGGCGCAACAAGATGCAGCCTTTCGGGTTGCAGCTCAGGGAGAAGCAAAAGGTTCGCCGGGTTTACGGCGTGCTGGAGGCACAGTTTCGGCGGTACTTCGCCGAGGCCGCGCGCCAGAGGGGCGTGACGGGCGAGAACCTCCTGCGACTCCTGGAGATGCGGCTGGACAACGTGGTCTACTCGCTGGGTTTCGCGTCATCGCGTTCCCAGGCGCGGCAGCTCATCCGGCACGGGCACGTCCTCGTGAACGGCCGCAAGCTGGACGTTCCCTCGTGCCAGGTCAGGCCGGGGTGGGAGGTCGCGCTCAAGGAGAAGACGCGGGCCAACGCGTTCGTGAACGAAGCGCTCGATACGGCCCAGGGCCGTGGCGTGCCACCGTGGCTGGAGCTCGACGGCGAGAACTACCGGGGAAAGGTACTCGCGCAACCGACTCGCGAGGACATCCGTCTTCCGATACAGGTGCAGCTGATCGTCGAGCTGTACTCACGCTGAGGAGGTCTCAATGAGAGGACTGGAGCTGCACCGACCCCAGGCGGTGGTGCTTGACGAGGACCGCAGCAACCCGACCTACGGGGTGTTCACTGCGCAGCCTTTTGAGCGCGGCTGGGGGGTCACAATCGGCAACGCGCTGAGGCGCATCCTGCTCTCGTCAGTCGAGGGCAGCGCGATCGCCGCAGTGCGCTTTGCGGGCGTGCACCATGAGTACGACTCGATTCCGGGCGTGATGGAAGACGTCACCGACCTGATCCTCAACCTCAAGCGGGTCCCCCTGAGGCTTACGGGGCCGGAGACCATCACCGCGACGTTGCAGGTCTCCGAGCCGGGTGTGCTCAAGGCCGGCGCGATCAGGGGCGGGCCCGAGCTGGCGATCGTGGACCCCGGGGTGTACCTGGCCACGCTGGCCGAGGAGGGTGCTGTCGAGGCGGAGCTTGTGATCCGCCGCGGTCGCGGGTATGTCCCGGCGGACGACCAGGACGCCCGCAACCTCGGTGTCGGCTTCATCTACCTGGATGCGGCGTACTCCCCCGTGCGCAAGGCGAACTACCGCATCGAGCCGGCCCGCGTAGGCCAGGCCACGGACTACGAGAAGCTGGTGCTCGAGGTGTGGACCAACGGCGCTGTGACGCCCACCGGGGCGGTGGTCGAGGCCTCGCGGCTTCTGGCCGAGCACCTACCGATCTTCCAGAACCTGGCGGAAGCCGCAGCGCCGAGGCCCGTGAGCAAGACCGAGGGCGTCCTCGAGAAGGGTGTCGAGGAGCTGGAGCTGGGCGGCCGCATTACGAACATGCTCCGAAACGCCGGTGTCGGGACCGTCAAGGAGCTGGTTGCTACCGGCGAGGACGAGCTGATCGCGATCCCCGGTTTTGGCAAGAAAGCACTCACCGAGGTGCGCGAGAAGCTCGAGGCCCTGGGGTTGGGACTCGGAGTGCGATTCGACCTGCCGCGGTCGTAACGGAGGAGAGTCATGCGACACAACAAATCTGGGCGCAAGCTGGGGAGGGTGTCGGAGCATCGGCGTGCGCTGTTCCGCAACCAGCTCAAGTCGCTGATCACCCACGAGCGGATCATCACCACCCTGCCCAAGGCCAAGGAACTGCGTCCGATTGCCGAGCGCGTCGTGACCCTCGGCCGGCGAACCGACTCCGTCCACGCGCGGCGCCTCGCCGCCCGCTGGCTCGATGACCGGGACCTCGTGCACCGCCTCTTCACGGAGATCGGCCCACGGTTCACCAGCCGCCCCGGGGGGTATACCCGCATCGTGAAGCTCGGCCCGCGGCGGGGCGACGGTGCGGAGCTCGCCATCCTCGAGTTCGTGGACTTCAAGCTGCCGGAGGCCAAGGGCAAGGCCACGGGCGAGAGCAAGAAGGAGCGCAAGAAGAGGACGCCCGCCGCCGCGAAGGCCGAGGCCTCCGGCCCAGCACCCAAGTAGCATCCCATCAGACACATCGGTCAGGGCGCCCGGGACTCCCCGGGCGCCTTTCCTTTCATGCTGCTGGCCGTCACACGTCTCCGCCGAGTCACCGGGAGGGGGAGGGCTTGACGTGAGCTTAAAAACACCTTATAACCATGTAGCTATGGAGGTGTGATGAAAGCTGGCCGTGTGCCCCTCATGCTCGTGGTTCTCGTGGTCGCGCAAGCGGCAGCGGCGGCGGAGAAGCGTCTCTCCTTGGCGGACGCCATGGTGCGGGCTCGTCAGCAGGGCCGTGACGTGACCGCGGCCCGTGACCGGGCCCAGGCGGCCGCGCAACGCGCCGCCGAGGCACGTGGTTTCCGGTTGCCCGCCCTGTCCTTGCAGGAGATCTGGGTGCGAACGGACTCGCCCGCGGAGGTCTTTGCGTTCAAGCTCAATCAGCAGCAGTTCTCATTCGAGGACTTTGTTTCCTCTGACCCCAATCGCCCCGCGCCGTTAAACACCGCAATCACCAGAGTCGAGCTTTCGCTCCCGGTTTACACGGGCAGTGCGCTATCTGGGCGCATCTCGCAGGGCGAGCTGGCCGCGGCGGCTGGGCAGGACGCCGCGGAGTGGGCGGGCGAGCAGGCGGCGCTCGCCGTGGCGGAAGCGTACGTGATGGTCGATCAGGCCAAAGAGTACGTCGGCCTGCTTGAGCGGGCGTGCGAGACCATGCGCGCACATGTAGCCGTTGCCCAGGACTACGCGGACCAGGGGATGATCGTGCGTTCGGAGGTGCTGCGCGCCGAGGTGGAACTCGCTCGCCTCGACGATTTCCTGGCGGAGGCGCGCGGCCGCCTGCGAGTGGCCAGCGCAAACCTCGCGTTCCGTCTGGGCACCGACCAGGGTACGAGCTGGGAGCTCGACCCGCTGCCGATTCCAACGGCGCTCGGAACCAGCCTCCCGGGGTATCTCGATTTGGCGTCCTCGCGCAAGGACCTAGAGGCGGCGCGCAACCTCCTCAAAGCCGGTGAGATCGAGGAACGCGTTCGCCGGGCCGCATACCTCCCCAAGGTGGGCGTGGTCGGCCGGGCCGACTGGGTGGGTGACAGGCTCTTTGGGAGTTCCGGGAACTCGACCTCGGTCATGGCGGTCGCGAGCATGAATGTTTTTGCCGGCGGGGCGGATCGTGCCGCCGTAGCGGCCGCGCGTTTCGAAGCAAAAGCAGGAGCAGAGGACGTGGCCCGGTTCGAGCAGGGCATCGAGCTCGAGGTGCGGCAGGCGTTCGAAGAGGCGACTACGGCGTGGCAACGCCACTCCACTGAGATGAAAGCGGTCGCGTCGGCGCGCGAAGTCGAGCGGATCACCGAGGAGCGTTTCAAGACCGGAGTCGTGAAGATGATCGACCTCCTCGACGCCGCCACCGCCCGCCGTGAGGCGGAGACCCGGGAGCTGTCCGCACGTGCGGAGGCGGCGTCCGCCAAGCTGCGGCTCGCGGTGCGGTCAGGTCGTCCGCCGGAGAGCGTCCTCCCTTGAATACAGCGGACACGGGACTGGGGTTGGGGACTGGGGAACGACCCGGGGGAGCTGATACTTTCGCAGTCGTTCGGAGAAGGGGTTCGGAGGGGTCGATGAAGAGGTGGATGGTTCTTCTAGGGGTAGCGAGCGCCGCGACGGTGGCGTGCGGCCGCGGGGCAGGAACGCCGGGCGAGTCCCCGGCTGCCGTTTTCGCCCGCATTGTGCGGGTCGAGACGGTGACCGTTCCGCAGGGTGCGGAGCTGTACGGGACGGTCGAGGCCGAACGGACAGCGGCCGTGTCGTCGCGGGTGATGGCAACCGTGACCGCCGTGTTGGTCAAGCCGGGTGATCCGGTCAGGGCCGGGCAGGTGCTCGTGGAGATCGACCCCGCGACGGCGCGCGGGCAGGAAGCGCAGGCACGCGGCGCGCTGGCGCAGGCCCAGGCCGCGCTTGCGCTCGCCGAGCGCAACTTTGCGCGTTTCCAGACCCTTGCTGCGAAGGGGTCGGCGTCGCAGCTCGAGCTCGACGTCGCGAAGATGCAGCACGAACAGGCCAAGGGCGCTGTGGCTCAGGGCGAGGGTGCGGTCGAAGCCGCCGCGTCGGTGGCTCGGGAGTCCCAGGTTGTCGCGCCATTTGACGGTCGCGTCGCGGCCAAACTGGTCGAGGTGGGCGATCTTGCCACGCCGGGTCGGCCACTCGTGATGGTGGAATCGGCCGTCGGCCGCCGCCTGGTGCTTGCCGTGCCCGAGAGCCTCCTCGCCGCAGGCGGGCTGAGAGTGGGTTCACCGCTGTCAGTGCGCATCGATGCGCTTCCGTCTGTTGGCACCCTCGAGGGTGTCGTGACGGAACTTGACTCCGGTGCAAACCCCGTCGCCCACACCTTCACGGTGAAAGTTGGTCTCCCGGGCGCTGCCGTCCCGACCGGGGTCTCCGGCAGGGCCTGGCTGTCCTCAGGGAGCCGGTCGGCTCTGGCGGTACCACGCTCGGCGGTGGCTGCGGTGGGTGGTCTCGACCTCGTGGTGGTGCGCGACGCCGGCGGGAAGGCGCGCACACGCGCGGTGACCGTTGGCGGGAAGGTGGCTGACGATCGGGTCGAGGTGCTCTCGGGCGTCGGGGCAGGCGAGGAAGTCGTGGTTGGGCTGGCGGCGGTGCCGACCGACGGGACGCCCGTGACGGAGGCACGCCCTTGAGCGGGAGACCCGAACCTCCGGGCCGATCTGCCCTCGAGGACACGCGGCGGCAGGCTTTGCGCCTCAAGATGACCCGCCGCCCTCTCGGCGGATCCGGCCGCATTGCGCAGGCATTCCTGACCTCGAAGCTCACACCGCTCCTGGTCGTCTTCTCCTTGCTCCTGGGCGTTTTTGCTGTCTTCGTGACGCCCCGCGAGGAGGAGCCACAGATCAAGGTGCCGATGATCGACGTGATGGTGGCGCTTCCCGGTGCCACGGCGCGGGAGGTCGAGCGGCGCGTCGTCACACCGGTGGAGAAGGCGATCTCGGAGATTCCAAACGTTGAGTATGTCTACTCCACGGCCCAGCCCTCGGGCGGCATGATCATCGTCCGCTTTCTGGTGGGGACGGACCCGGATCAGGCAGTGACCCGGGTGCACGCCAAGCTGGCCGAGCTCGTCCCGTCACTCCCGCCTGGGGCCCTGCCGCCGGTCGTTGCGCCGCGCGGAATCGATGACGTCCCGGTTCTGGCGTACACGCTGTGGTCCGAAGGGGCCACACCGGTTCAACTGCGCCGCGTGGCGGAGGAGCTCAGGGCAGAACTCACACGCCACCCGCGGGTGGCCCAGGTGTGGGTGCTGGGCGGGCAGCGACGAGTCGTGCGGGTGGACTTCGATCGCGAGCTCCTCGCCTCCCACCACGTCTCGCTGCTGCAGGCGTACCAGGCCCTGGCCGGGCTGAACTGGCGTCTTCCGGCAGGCAGTTTCTCTGCCGCCAACGCCGAGACGCAGGTCGAGGTTGGGTCATTCTTCCGCAGCGCGGATGAGGTCGGCGCTGCGGTGGTCGGAGTCTACGATGGGAAACCGGTCTACCTGCGCGACGTAGCGTCGGTGAGCGACGGAGCGGAGGAGCCAGGGCAGTACGTATGGATGGCGTCGGGGGTGGCCGCGAGTGCAAAGGGCCTGCCGGCTGGACTTGATGTGCCAGCGGTCACGGTGGCCGTGGCCAAGAAACCTGGGACCAACGCGGTGGAGTTGGTCCGCGAGCTGGAGGCGCGGGTTGCAGCGCTCTCGGGCCCGGTGATCCCCTCCAACATCCACCTTACCAAGACCCGCGACTACGGGTACACCGCAAACGAGAAGTCCACCGAGCTGATCGAGCACATGGGCATCGCGACGTTGGCAGTGGTGCTGCTGATGGCTTTCACCCTTGGCCGGCGCGAGGCGGTCGTGGTGGCGGTGGCAGTGCCCACCACGCTGGCGCTCACGCTTGCAGCCTCGTACCTCGCAGGCTACACGCTCAACCGCGTCACGCTGTTTGCGCTCATCTTCGCCATCGGCATCCTGGTGGACGACGCCATCGTGGTGGTGGAGAACGTCCACCGGCACTACAAACTGGGTTGGGCAAACCCGCGCCTCGCGACGGTGTACGCGACGGACGAGGTCGGCAACCCCACGATCCTGGCGACGTTCACGGTCATTGCGGCCCTGCTGCCGCTGGCGTTCGTGTCCGGCCTGATGGGCCCGTACATGAGACCGATTCCGATCAACGCCTCGGCGGCCATGCTCTTCTCGCTGCTGGTGGCGTTCGTGGTCTCGCCGTGGCTGACCTACCGCCTCTTCCGCCGGTACGCGGAGGAGCACGCCCGGCAAGACTCCGAGCCGTACGCAGAGACATCGGAGGAGAGCACGCTGCACCGCCTCTACGCCCGGCTTCTCACACCGCTGATCGAGCGCCGCTGGCGCCGCCGGGTCCTGCTCGGGGTCGTTGCGGTGCTTCTCCTGGCGTCGGCCTCCCTGGTGGCGTTTGGAGTCGTGACGGTCAAGATGCTGCCCTACGACAACAAGAGCGAGATCCAGGTGGTGGTCGACATGCCGGAAGGCACCACGCTTGAGGCCACTAACGGCGTGGCTCGGGAGCTCGCCGGGACCGTGCGGACGTTGCCGGAGGTGACCGACGTTCAAATCTACGTGGGTACCTCTGCGCCGTTCAACTTCAACGGGCTGGTGCGGCACTACTTCCTCCGGTCAGGCCCGCTGGTGGCGGACATCCAGGTTAACCTCCTCCCCAAGCACGAGCGCAACCGGGAGAGCCACGCCCTCGCCAAGAAGATGCGGGAGGTTCTGACGCCCGCTGTGGCCCGTACCGGTGCCAACGTCAAGGTAACCGAGGTGCCGCCGGGGCCACCGGTTCTCTCAACGATGGTCGCCGAGATCTACGGCCCCGACCTCGAGCGCCGGGTTGCCTTGGCGCGCCAAGTTCGACAGATCTTCGAGACCACACCCGGTGTGGTGGATACGGACTGGTACGTAGAGGACCCCGCCCCCAAGTTCGAGGTCGAGGTTGACCGCGAAAAGACGGTGCGCTCGGGGGTGACTCCGGAGGTGGTGGTTCGGACGCTGCGGGTTGCTCTCGAGGGGGCCGACGCCGGGCTGCTTCACGATGAGGCCTCGCGCGAGCCGATCCCGATCGTGCTGCGCCTCGACCGCACCCAGCGAGCCAGCCTGGATGGGCTGCTCGCGATCAGCGTGCACGGGGCCGGCGGGCAACTCGTGCCGCTGAGAGAGCTGGTTCACGTCACCGCTGTGGGCCGCGAACGCTTCATCTATCACAAGAACCTCGCCCCGGTGACGTACGTGATCGCCGAGATGGCAGGGGCTGCCGAGGCGCCGGTGTACGGGATCTTGGCGATGGCCGGCAGGGTCGCGGGGTTGCGCGGCCCCGACGGCCGGCCAGTCGAGGTCCTGTCCACACACCAGCCGCAGGACTCGACGCGCTACGCGCTCAAGTGGGATGGCGAGTGGCAGATCACATACGAGGTGTTCCGTGACATGGGGATCGCGTTCGCCGCGGTGCTGGTGCTGATCTACCTGCTGGTCGTGGGATGGTTTCGCTCGTTCGTGACCCCGCTTATCATCATGGCACCGATTCCTCTCACGCTCATCGGGATCCTCCCCGCGCACGGGCTCTTCGGGGTGTTTTTCACCGCCACCTCGATGATCGGGTTCATCGCACTGGCCGGGATCATTGTGCGCAACTCGATCCTGCTCGTGGACTTCATCAACCTCGAGTTGCGGGCGGGCGAAGCGCTGGAGGACGCGGTTGTCAAGGCGGGGGCCGTGCGCTTCCGGCCGATCGTCTTGACCGCCGCGGCCCTGGTTGTCGGCGGGTTGGTGATCCTGCTCGATCCGATCTTCCAGGGTCTTGCGGTGGCGCTGATTTCGGGCGTGGTGGTCTCCACGGTGCTGACGCTGGTGGTGATCCCCCTGCTCTACTACATGTACGTGAAGGCTGCCGGCGTCCAGGACGCCGTGGCCGCAAATAAAGACGAAGAATGAGCACGTGTAACAGGGGAGGTGCGGTATGAGGGTCGAGGCGTGGTTGCGGGCAATCGCCGGGACGTTCGTCCTGGCCTCAGCGGCGCTCGGGTCGTGGGTGCATCCCGGGTTCTACCTCTTCACGGCGTTCGTGGGGTTCAACCTGCTCCAGTCGGCCTTTACCGGGTGGTGCCCGATGATGTCGCTTCTGAGGGCGCTGGGTGTGGAGGAGTAGCAAGATGAAGCTACTTATGTTGATCGTGGACGAGGCGAAGAAGGAGGAGCTCGAGGTGTTCCTGAACCGGGTCGGGGTGCTCGGCTACACCGAGATCCGGCATGCGGTTGGGTTCGGCTCCACCGGGTTGCGTCTGGGATCCCGGGCGTTCCCCAAGACTTCGGCGGTGATCTTCACGGTGATCGAGGCAGAGGCACTCGAGGCGCTGACCCGCGACGTCAAGGCCTACTGCGAGGGGTGCGGTGAGAAGCTCAAGATGATCGTCTGGAGTGTCGAGGAAGTCGCATGAGCCCAGCCCGTTACGTTGCCGTTGCGCGCGGCGCATCGACCGCTTGCACGTCTATCGCTGCTTGGTTATACTTCCAAGGAGGAGGCACAGTGCGAAAGGGATCCGAGCAACTCCTTGGGAGGATTGCCGACCGCCTGAAGGCGATGGCCGACCCGATGCGGCTGCGCATCCTGCACCTGTTGCAGGACGGCGAGCGCTGTGTGAACGACATCCTCGGAAAGGTGGGCGGGAGCCAGGCCAACGTCTCGAAGCACCTTTCGGTGCTCCGCCGCGCAGGGCTCGTGGAGTGCCGCCGCGAGGGTGTCAACGTCTACTACCGGATCGACGACCCTACGGTTTTCTCGATTTGCGAGACGATATGCAATTCGCTGGAGCGGCAGGTCAACGCCGAGAAGCAGGAGATCGAGCGGGGACGCGCCGCGATGCTTGCAGGCGACCGATGAGCGGCTGGGGCGACGTCCTTCTCCCGCTGGGTTTCCTGGCTGCATGGCTGATCCTGCAGTGGGTGGTGTTGCCAAGACTGGGCGTGCCCACCTGAGCGGTTCCGAACCCGGCCGGCGGCCGGGCACGAACGGGCACCGCAGGAGGACGCGGGGGGTGCGCAGCCACCCGGGACGAAGGACACAAGGCGGCGCCAGGCCAGGCGCCCGGCTCGAGGTAGGGGAGGATGGTAATGGAGCAAGCGGAAGAGAAGGCACCTGCGGCGCGGTGCCCAGGCTGCGGCATGCAGCTCAGGCCGGTCCCGACGTGAGGGTCCCTGCTCTGGCGGTGCCGGAGCTGCGGATCGATCTACGCCACTGACGAGGTATTCCCCAAGGGGGTTCCGACCAACATCTGGGCCTCCCTCTGGACCGGCTGCGGAGGGCACTGATGCCATTGTACGAGTACACCTGCCGCGAGTGTGGGCGGCGCTTCGAGGTGCTGCAGCGCCTCGGAGCGGACGGCACGGGCGTGACCTGCCCAGCGTGCGGGGCGAGGCACGTGTCCAAGCAGTTCTCCACGTTTGCCAGCAGCGTCTCCGCCGGAGGCGAGAAGGGTGGCGCGATGCCGTGCGGCGCCCCCAGCGCGGCGAGCTGCGGGAGCGGTGGCTTCACCTGACCAAACTGATCGCGGCGCCCGGCGGGCGCCAACCAATGCGTGAGGGCATGAAGGTCGGCGCACGACTCTTCGCCTACATTCGGCGGTAGGGTGGATGGCGGCCCTCACGCCTGGCCGGGCGTACCGGAGACAACCCCAATGAGAGAGACAAACGTGGCATTTGAGGTGATGTCAAGGCTCACCTTCCCGGAGGCGACGGCCCGGGCCCGCGAGGCGCTTGGCAAGGAGGGGTTTGGCGTTCTCACGGAGATCGATGTCCAGGCGACGATGAAGGCTAAACTCGGCGTGGAGGTACCGCCCTACGTGATCCTGGGCGCGTGCCATCCTCCCTCCGCGCACCAATCGCTCACCGCCGCACCCGAGGTGGGGGTCCTGCTCCCCTGTAACGTGACGGTCTCGGTCGAAGGCGGCAGGACGGTGGTGCGGGCGATGAACCCGGGCAGCGTGATGGGGATCATCGACAACCCCGAACTGGCGCCCGTCGGGGAGCACGTGGGTGCGGCGCTGCGCCGCGTCCTGGAGGCGTGCGAGAAGGCCTAGGAGCAGGCAAGAGGCAAGAGGCAATCCAAACCTGGCGACGGGACCGACGGGTTGGCTGCGTTTCGTTCCGCTGGTGACTCGTGCCTCGTCCCTCTTGCCTCGTACCTTCGATCAGCTTGCCTCGCTGCGCTCGGGAAGCTTCGTGTTGTAGTAAAAGGTGATGGTAACGCCCTCATGGAAGGTGCCGCCCAGATCGGCAGGCAGCGGCGGCAGCGGAGAGGCGTTGAGGATGGCGTCGCGCGCCGCGAAATCGAGCGGGGGGTGACCCGACTCCCGTTCGATCTCGACCCCCGTCACGCGCCCGTCTCTCTCGATGAAGAAGTGGATCCGCACCACGCCCGGGACACCCATCTCCGCGATCTCCGGGATGTCCCAGTGGTAGCGGATGCGGCGCAGCATCTCCGCGGCGTACGGTCCCCATTCGTACCACTCGGTGTCGAAGGAGAGCGGGCCGAGATCCACCTCGCCGCCGCGGCGGTCCGGTACGGCGCCTCCCGAGGAACCGAGCGCCCCGAAGGTGGACAGACCCTTGAGGCCGCTCCCCTGTTTCCCGCCGCGCTGGTCCTTGGGCACGGCCAAGACCGCCTCGGCGCCCTTGTCGCCGAGCTTGAGCTTTTCGTTGGGGGATGCGCCCTCGCGGCCGGGCTCCCTGGAGGCCATCGTGTCCCCGGTCCCCTGGTTGGCCGGCCTCTCGACCCGGAACGCCGGCGGGTCGAGCCGCATCTCGGGAGTGTTGCCGCGCGATCCGGGGGTGAGGGCCGGAGCCCCAACGCCGCCGTGTGCGCGCCGGTCGAGGTCGGAGGCGGGAGCCTTGGGGCGCGCCGGCCTCTCCTGTCGGTCCTTGGGCATCTCGACAATCTCGTAGAAAGGTGTGTTGTCCTCGGTTTTGAGCTTGGCCGCCAGCCTCTCCGAGGCGAGGATCTCGGACAGCAGGCTGTTCTCACGCACCTGGGAGAGCAGCACGATGTGAAACAGCACCGAGACCACCAGGGCGATGAGCAAAGGGCGGTCACGCAGCCGTAGCGGGCGAGGCGACACGCGCTCGTCGAGGAGGAAGACCACCGACGGGTCGTTGCCTTGAGGCCACGGCGCCTCCTCCTCGTCACTCTCCAACAGCCTGTAAAACCGGGAGGGGGCCGCCTGCAGCAACTCCAGGTCCTTCTCGAGCGAAGGCTCTCGATCCGGCGCGCCGAACATATCGAGTGGAATGCTACAAGACCCGTGCCAAATCCGCACGCGCTCCGGCGCCGGGCGGCCGGCCGTGCTGTCATCAAGGGATGCCAGCCTGTCCGCGCCACCTCGAGGGCTGCCTTCCCATTGACCGCCGGTTCTGGGCTCAACATAATCAGCCGGTGACCCCGATAAGGGCGTTTCTGAGCACGTCGGCTGGCCGCTTCGTCGCCACCTACGCGCTCGTCCTCAGCGTTTCCTTCCTGGTGCTGGCGCTGCGGCCGGTCAACGACAGGGTCGTTAACCCCTACACGACTCTGGTTGCCCACGAGGCCAGGCTGGTCCTGAACCTCTTTGGTGAGGGCGCGATCGTCTCCGGGCAAGTGCTCTCGTCGCCCCGGTTCTCCGTGGCCATCTTCAACGGCTGCAACGGGCTCGAGGCGATCCTCATCTTCGTCTCGGGGGTGGTAGCTTTCCCGGCCTCATGGCGCCGCAAGCTCGCGGGGATCGTGGTGGGTTTTCTGGCCATCCAGGCGTTCAACGTGGTGCGGGTCGTCTCCCTGTTTTACGTCGGCGCCTTGAGGCCGCGGTGGTTTTCCGTCTCCCACGTCTTCATCTGGCAGTCACTGGTGATCGTTTTCGGAGTGGTGCTGTGGCTGGTGTGGGCCCGCTGCTATGCCGTCGAACACGCGCACGGGTGAGCTGCGCGTGTTCCTGAGGCGCCTTCCGCTGGCCCTCGTGGGCGCGGTGATCCTCTGGGCGCTTGCGAGGCCCGTCTACGCCCCCGCCCTGTGCGCGACCGCCCAGTTCCTCGCACGTGTCTTCGAGGTCCCGCCTGCCTCGGCCATCGTCCTGCAAGGCGGCGATGCCGTTCTCGGCAGGACCGACATGCGCGCCGGCTCGGGGTGGTTGAAGTTCCCGCTCACCCAGATCCACTTCAACCTGGTGCCTTTCCTGGCGCTGGTGCTCGCGTTGCCCCACCCGCTGTCCTCCGGGGGGTGGCGGAGGCTCCTGCTTGCCGTCGCGATCCTGGCTTCTTCTCACGTGCTCGCGCTGCTCTGGCAGCTCAAATACCTGGAGGCTTTCTCGATGGGGCCGTGGAGCCGGGCAAACTACTCCGACGTTGCCCGCAACGTTTACGGCACCCTCCGGTACTTCTTCGACATCCCGGTGACGTTTGCGCTCCCGCTGCTGCTGTGGGTGGGCATCTTCCCGAAGCAGGTATTCGCGCTGGTGGGTCTTGGGGACCCGGTCCGGCGCTAGCCCGGTGTTCGACCCAGCGAGGAGCGGAGCTCGTCCGGGAGCGTAGTCGGCCGGCCTGTGACGCGGTCCACCACCACGTGGCGGGTCTCGCCCTCCGCGAGAACGGTGCCGTCGGGACCTTCCACGCGGTACTCGAAGACGACGCGCCTGCTCGCCACCTCCCCGACCCGGACGCCGACGGTGACCTCGTCGTCGTAACGGGCGGGGCGGCGATAGCGGCACGTGAGCTCGCCGACCATCAGGAGCACGCCGCGGCGCTCCCAGTCGGTGTAGGGCACCCCCACGGCGTGCGACAGGGCCGTGCGCGCCACCTCGAACCAGACGGGGTACACGGCGTGGTGCACGACGCCCATCTGATCCGTCTCGGCGTAGCGGGCACGGACTCGAACGGGGAAGAACCCATCTGGCACGCCGGCATTGTAGTCGCTCGCAGGAGCGCGGCATACACCACGAAGCTGCTCCCGGGGCGCAAGGGGCATGCTAGGCTGTCCAGAGCGCGAATGAGGACGCCCGATCCCCTGCTGCTGTGCGAGGACGAGCTTGGCCTCGTCACCGACCTGTACCAGCTCACGATGTTTGCGGCCTACCGCGAGAGCCGGCGCGGCGTCCGCGGCTGCTTCGAGCTCTGGTTCAGGGACCTTCCCCCGCAGCGCAACTTTCTCATGGCCGCGGGCCTGGAGCCTGCGCTGGCGTATCTGCTCGCGCTGCGCTTCGCACCCGAGCAGATCGCAGCCCTGGGGAAGCTAGAGGTCTTCCAGGGGGTCGACGAGGGGTTCTTCACGGACCTGGCAAACCTGCGTTTCAACGGCGACGTCTGGGGGATGCGCGAGGGCACGATCGTTTTCGCGGGTGAGCCGGTACTCCGGGTCGAGGCCCCCATCGAGCAGTCGCAGCTGGTGGAGACCTACCTGCTGGCCGCGATCTCGTTCTCGACGCTGGTGGCATCCAAGGCGGCGCGGGTACGAATCGCGGCGGGAGCTCGGCGCGTCGTGGATTTCGGATCGCGCCGCGCGCACGGGCCGCAGGCTGCGTGTTGGGCGGCTCGCGCCTCGTTTCTGGCGGGGGTGGACGGAACGTCGAACGTGTGGGCCACTTGCCGCCTTGGTGTGCCTCCATCGGGGACGATGGCCCACTCGTTTGTGCTGTCGTTTTCCGGCGAGCAGGAGGCTTTCAAGGCCTACTCGAAGACGTTCCCGGGCCGCACCGTCCTGCTCGTCGACACCTTCGACACCCTCGCGGCAGTGGAGCGTGCATCCCGGGACAAGGAGCTCGGTTTCGTGGCGATCCGGCTGGACAGCGGCGATATCGTTGAGCTTGCGAGGGCCAGCCGCGCCGTCTTGGACCGGTACGAACGCAAGGACGTGCACATCGTAGCGAGCGGTGACCTGGATGAGACCCGCATCGCCGAGATCGTGGCCGCGGGCGCCCCGGTGGACGCGTTCGGCGTAGGGACGCGCATGGTGACCTCGGCGGATGCCCCGACCCTGCAAGCGGTCTACAAGCTGGTAGCGGTCGAGGAGCCCGGCAAGCCCGCGCGGGGCGTCGAGAAACGGTCGGCGGGAAAGCGAACGGCTCCCGGGACCAAGCAGGTCTGGCGTCGCCGGGGGCCGGGCGGCACCATGATCGAGGACCTGGTTGCCACCGTGACCGACGCGCCTCCACAAGGCCCATGGGAACCGCTGCTCGAGCCCTGGATCCGCGGCGGCAGGCTCTGCCGCGAGGTCCCGACGCTCCAGGAGAGCCAGGAGTACGCGCGCGGGCAGCTGGCCAGTCTCCCGGAGGGGCTACGCGGGCTTGCGGGAGCGCGGGCGTTTCCGGTTCGGCTGGCTCCAGCCCTCCGGGGCTCGAGCGAGGTCGACGTCTGATATGACCCCGCCGGCGGTAGGTCCTTCGCGCTGCTACGGTCGGATCATCGCGTGCGTTGCGGTGGGACTTCCGGTGCGGCGCGCCCAGGTCCCGGCGATACCGGGAACGGGAGCGGTTGGAATCTAGTCCTCCTCCTCGTCTTCCTCGTCCTCGTCATGATCATCCAGGTACTCCGACTCCTCGTCGTCTTCGTCCTCTTCATCCTCTTCGCCCTCTGCGTCCTCGACCTCCTCGTCCATGTCCTGCTCGAACTCCTCGGGCAGGGAGAACGCATCGACGTCCGAGTTGCCGCAGACTTCGCAGGTGGCCCGGCGGATCTCGCCCTCCCGCCAGACGAAATCCTCCACCTCCGATTCACATTCGAGACAGATGAGGTAGTCCGGTCGAGCCATTCATCCCCCCGTTGCCGGGCACAGCATATGGTCGCGTGACCCCTTGATGAATGTAACGGTCATGGACACGAGTTTCAAGAGGTTCTACGCCTCCATCCGGCGGACCGCGAGCCCCACGGCCCCGGGCCCGGTGTGGGCCGCGAGAACCGCCGTGAGGTTGACGATCGGGATCTCGGTGACGCCGAAGCGAGCCGTCAGCCGCTCGGCCACGTACTCGGCGGCACCGATCGCGCTCGCATGCGCGATCATCAGGCGCACCCGTCTCCCTTCGGCGAAGCGGACCGCCCGCCTGACCAGGCCGCGCAGCGATGCCACGAAGCCGAGGTGAATGCCGTCCCGCGCGACTTTTCCATCCTCACCGACAGTAAGCACCGGGTTGATCCTGAAGAGGCCCGCGACCCGAGCCTGGGCTGGGGAGACGCGGCCCCCGCGAACCGCCGTCTCGAGGGATGGGAAGGCCGCGAAGAGCTTGATCTGTCGGCTCACGCGCTCGGCGAGCGCCGCCGCCTCGTCCAGGGTGGCACCGGAAGCGATCGCCTCGCCCACCGCCTCTGCCACGAGGCCCAGCGTGACGGAAATCTGGCGCGTGTCTACGACCCGGATGCGCGCTGCGTTCACCTGCTGGGCGGCGGCGAGCGCCGCCTGATAAGTGCCCGAGAGGCCGGCGGAGAGGTGCAGAGAGACGATGCCCTCGTGGCTCTCGAGCAGGCGCCGGAAGGTGGTGCGGAAATCTCCGACCGCGGGCTGGGACGTCTTGGGAGGTACGGTGGCGGCCGCCAGGCGCTGATAGAACTGTGGCGGCGTGATGTCGACGCCGTCCGTGAACGTCTCGTCACCGAAGGTCAAGGTGAGCGGCACCTTCACCACCCCGATGGCGTGCGCGCTCGCCTCGGTGAGGTCGCACGATGAATCGCTCACCAGCGCGATCGTGGCATTGCGCGCCGCCAACTGCTGGAGGATCATGTCGTCGATCTTGGTGCGCTCAAGCTTCCCGAATTCGGCCAGCAGCGTGAAAAGACGCTGGGGCTCGTTGGTGTGGAGGTGGACGCGCAGGCGCGACCCTCCTCCGGCGACCACCAGCGATCCGCCGAGCGGCATCACCGCTTTGGCGATCGCCTTGCGGTCCAGCCGCTCGCCCGTCAGCAACCCCTCGGAGCAGAACCGGTACGTGGAGTCGAACTCGGCGTGCGCGGCGGCAAAAGGCGTCGGTTGCACTTCCGAGAGTCCCGCCCGTCGCCAGCTGGCGGCCCTGCGGTCGCGGAAGAAGGTCGAGATCCCCTCCAGGAAGTACACGAACCCCTGCGCCCCGGCGTCCACGACGCCGTGGCGAGCCAGGACCGCCAGCTGCTTGGGTGTGTTGGCGAGCGCCTCGCGCGCGCGGTCCAGCGCCTTCCCGAGCAGCTCACGGAAGTCGTGGATCCTGGCCGTCTGCTCCTCGAGAGCGGCGGCCCACGCCCTCAGGACGGAGATGATCGTGCCCTCCACCGGCTGGGCCAGCGCCTGCTGCGCGGCCTCGCTGCCGCGCCGCACGGCGGCCGCGAACTCCCTCGTGGTGACGCTCGCCCGGTTGCCGATGGACTCCGCCATGCCGTGGAGGAACTGCGCGAAGATCGCCCCGGAGTTGCCGCGCGCGCCGTCCAGCGCCGCGTCCGCCGCCGTGCGGACGGTTTGCCCCACGGTGAGCTCCGTGGGGGTCATGAGCGCCGCCGCCGCGGCTCGCAGCGTGGACGCGAGGTTGGTGCCGGTGTCGGCGTCCGGAACGGGGAACACGTTGATCCGGTTGAGCGTCTCCTGCTCTCGCACAACGGCGAGCGCGCCCGCCCGCAGCGCCCGGGCGAGCCGAGGACCAGTCAGCAGCTGAACCATCAATTGCTCCTGCATGGAAGTATACGTCGACCGGAAGCCCTGCTCACCGGCCTACCCCTTGTCCTCACGATTCTGACTGACGTTCAGTTCCTCGAGTTCTTCCTCGGAGGCGAAGGAGGCCGGATCGTCGTTTCCGCATACCGGGCAGTGCGCCTCCTTGAGGCGCCCTTCGTCCCACTCGAAAACGTAGGTTGGGGTCTCGCACTCCAGGCAGATCACGTAGTCCGGCTGTGCCATGGCGCAATCGTATACCAGTCCCGGGCCCAACGGGATGGGCAGGCAAGGATGGAGCGGCGGGGAGGACGAGCCGGCGCCGGGGCGCTGCTAATATCACCGTGGAGCCTGCTGGGGAGGGCGCAGATCTCAACCCGGCGGCGGGTGAGGCGGTTGGGGGCCACACTGCCACCCACCCGGGAGGGGTGAACCATGGGAAGAATCCTGGTGACCGGGGGCGCCGGGTTCATCGGCTCGCACCTCACCGCCCGTCTGGTGGCGCGCGGCGACGACGTGGTCTGCCTCGACGATTTCAACGACTACTACGACCCGGCCTTCAAACGCGAGAACGTCGAGCCCTTCCGAGGCAGTCCGCGCTGGCGTCTCGTCGAAGGGGACATCAGGAACGCTGCCCTCGTCGAGGAAACCTACCGCAACTTCGGCATCGAGGCTACCGTGCACCTGGCGGCCCGCGCCGGGGTCCGCCCCTCCATCCGCCACCCCAGGCTCTACGAGGAGGTCAACGGAATCGGCACGCTGAACGTGCTGGAAGCGGCCCGTCGCTCCGGCGCGCGGACCTTCGTGTTCGGGTCCTCCTCGTCCGTGTACGGGACCAATTCAAAGGTTCCATTCTCCGAGGACGACCCCATCGCCCGCCCAGTGTCACCGTACGCGGCGACCAAGCGGGCAAACGAGCTGATGGCGTACACCTACCACCACCTCTACGGGCTCTCCGTCACGTGTCTGCGCTTCTTCACCGTGTACGGGCCCAGGCAACGGCCCGAGATGGCGATCTACCATTTCACGGAGAAGCTCGCCCGCGGCGAAGCGGTTCCCCGCTACGGCGACGGCTCCAGTGCGCGCGACTACACGTACATCGACGACATCGTGGAGGGCATCCAGGTGGCACTCGACCTGGCGGCCCCCTTCGAGATCGTGAACCTGGGCGGCTCGCGCACCACGACTCTCCAGCACCTCATCGAACTGATCGCCGCCGCCGTCGGCACCGAACCGAGGATCGACGAGCTTCCGCCGCAGCTGGGGGACGTCCCGATCACCTTTGCCGACGTGAGCAAGGCGAAGAAGCTGTGGGGGTGGAAGCCGCACGTTCCGATCGAAGATGGGATCCGGCGCTTTGTCGACTGGTTCAAGCAGAACCGCCTGCGCTGAGCCCGTCCCGACCCTGCGCCTCGTGCAGGTGGGCCTGGTCGCCTGGGGTTTGCTCGTCGGCGGCCTGCCGCTGCTTTCGGGAGCCCCAGGCGGCGACGACGCCTACTACCATGCGATGTACGCGCAGCAGCACGCTCGCTGCTGGCGTGGCGGGGTGCTCCTTCCCCGCTGGTACCCCGACCTCAACGGGGGGCTGGGGTCTCCCGAGCCGCGCCCACGGCCGTTGCTGCCGCTTGCGCTCCACGCGGCATTTGCCCTCGCGCTCGACGACGCGGTTTCCGCGGTTTCGCTCGTGACGGTGCTCATCCCTCCGCTCGCGGGCCTCGTGATGCTGGCGGCGGCCCGAAAACGGGGGGCGCCGCTGTCGGCGGCCGCAGTGGCAGCGGCCGTATGGGCCGCCGCCCCGTACCTCATGGTGAGCCTCCACGAGAGGGCCGCCATGCAGGAGGGGTGGGCCTGTGTCCTCCTGCCCTTGGTCTTCGCGGCGCTGCTTCCGCCGCGGCCGGGAGCGGCGAGGGACGCTGCTCTGGGCGGTTGTGCCCTCGCGCTGCTGCTGGCGACCCAGCTCCTCTTCGCGTTCATGGCGGGGATCGTGATCGCGGCCGCCCACCTGGTCTCGCGACAGCGGCAGCCGCTGCGGACTGCGGCGGCTGCCGGTCTGGGGCTCGGCCTGGCGGCGGCCTCCTGGGTGCCGAACGTGGCGTCCCTATGGCGGGTCCAGGGGGAGAGGTTCGCCTCGGGGTGGTTCGACTGGCGCACCCGCTTCCTCCTCACGGGCGGGGGCCCCGACCCGGTGCTTACCGGCCACATGCTCGCGGTGTTCCTCGCCGCCACGGCGGGAGCGCTGCTCCTCCTTGTGATGAGGGAGGCGCCGGGGAGCTCCCTGGCTCTGGGTGGGCTCGCGGTGGCCACGCTGGCCACGCCCGTGGCGTTCTGGTTCTACGCGTTCGTCCCCGGGTTCGCGCTGCTGCAGTTTCCATGGCGCTGGCTCGCGCCAGCCTCCTGCCTGATCGCGATGGCGCTGGCCGCGACGGCGCGGCGGTGGGTGAGGCTCGTCGGCGCGGCGATCTTCCTCCTTCCCTTGCTGGTCCCGTTTGCATGGCGTTGGCGGCTCCCGCCCGGCCCCCCTCTGCGTCCCTCTGACCCACCGGCTCGGGCAGCCCAATCCGCCACGCGTTTTGGCGTGCCCCCGATGCTGCCCTCCTTCCCCGCGACGCTGCCGCGCGGGGTGGACCTGGCCAAGGCTCTGCGCGCGGCTCCGGCGGCGAGGGCGGTCCTTGCCACGCCCGAGCCGGCGGGTCCCCGGGTGTGGGTGTGGCGGCTCGACCTCGCCGCTCATACGTCAGCCGTGCTGCCGCTGCTCGCCGACGATGGCTGGAGAGCCGAGCTCGATGGTTCCCAAGCTCCATGCAGAACACGTGACGGGCTTGTCGAGGTGGTGGTCCCCGGGGGGCGCCACACGTTACGTCTTGCCCAGGTCCTGCTCCCCGAGGACCTCCTCGGCATCGCGATCACTGCCGCGACCGGACTCGGCCTCGCGCTCTGGCTTGGGCGGAGGAGCAGGCTCGAATCGGAGCAGCGACGCGCCTAGGGCGGCGTAGCGCCGGGCAGCTCGGGCAGATGGTAGACGGTGATGCTGCCGCCGATCGTTGCCACGGGACGGCCCCGCGTCTGCAGAAACGCCAACAACTGCGCGAGCCGCCGCGCACCCGCCTCGTCGCGAAGGGCTCGCAGATACACGGTTCCCGTGGTGGCTGTGGTGGCCGCGACCGCGTAGTACCCGGGCGCGACCGGCGAGCGCGAGGCCAGGAAGTCCACCGCGCCCTGGAGGTGTGCCTCTGGGAAGCCGGCGCCGGCGTGCACGAACGCGATTGGCCGCCAGCCGTTCCTCTCCGCGTCGCGTGCAACGCGCACCCAATCCTGCTCCCAGTCCACGTTGGAGTCGGAGAGGATCCTGCCGCCGCGCGCCTGCCCCCCGCCCACCAGCGAGAAGTGCGAGATGTAGTGGGGGAACGGCAGGAGCGCACCAAGGGCAAGACTCCCGACGAGAACCCCCTGCAGGAGAGGCCTCCAGCCCGACGCTGCCTGCGCCCCGAGCAGCGCGAGCAGGGGGATGACCGGCATCAGGTGGCGCGCCCCGATGTTGTAGCCGCTCGCGGCAACCACCAGGAAGTAGCAGAGAGCGTATAGCCCCAGCACCAGGGAGTTGCCGTCTCTCTTGCGCACCAGCGCGACGAAGCCCGCCAGCGTGAGGAGGAAGAAGGGGAGCGTCGTCTTCAGCGCGAACGCCACCGGGTAGTAGAGCGGGAACCCCTCAGCACTCACCCTGCCCAGGAAGTAGTTGAGGTGCCCGTGCGCGCCGGCGTACTGCACGTAGGCGAGCCCGAGGCCGTAGTGCGCGAGGGCGGAGCTCAGACCGGCGAGGGCCTGGAGACGGTCGAGAGTGACCGTCGAGCCAGGCCACAGCCCCATGTAGGCCGCGATGGTCGCGCGTTCCTCGCCTTGACTCACGTTGCGCAATAGCGGCCAGAAGCCGGCAAGCACGACCGCCAGCGCCAGGGCCCCGGCTCCCGCCCACGCCGCGAGCAGGCGGTTGCGACGGGTGCGCAGGAGGTGAACCAACAGCCTCACCGCGGTCAGAGGGACGAGGTACGCGGCGGAGAACTTGGTCAGCAGCGCGAGCCCCAGCAGAAGGCCGAAAGGCACCCACCCGAGCTTTCCGCCCGCGAGCCAGAGCTCGAGAGTGAGCAGGGCCGCGAGAAACGTCGCGGCCGACGCCACGTCGGTGTGAACAACGAACGCGTGGCCAAGCACCAGCGGCTGGGTCGCCACGGCGAGCGTGGCCAACATCGCAACCGTGCGGTCCCCGATCAGACGGCCCCACCGCCACACGCCCCATAGCAGCAGGGCGAGGAACGGCAGCATGGCCAGGCGCGCCGTCCGGAGGATCGTGAGCGCCGGTCGCGTGTTGAAGTAGAGGAACTGGCGGATCTCCTCGGTGAGGGTGTGCAGGCGCTCAACCGCCGGCGCCCGGGTGCCCCGCAGCCCCAGGGCCTGAAGCGGGATCCCGGCAACCAGCTTGGCCAGGGGCGGGTGCTCCGGGTTGAGGTCGCCGTGCCCGTCGTCGAGGTACGTGAACGCCGCGAGCGTGTGGTATGGCTCGTCACTGGTGGCGGAGTTGTTCCAGCCTGCCGCAACTGCCAGAGCGCACGTGGCGGCCACGACGGCAAACGGTGCGAGCTTCCACCGGCGCTCGGCGCTCTCGCGCCACGCCTGCCACCACCGTGCCGTGCCGCTCGCCTCCATATGTCTCCTCATCATACGACCGCCACGAGAACGGTCGGACGTCGGGCGGGGCGACGCAAGGCCCGCGGCTATACTTGGCGGAGCATGCCTTCCGATGTCGTTGCACCCGCGCCCCGTGTGTCGAGGCTCTCTCCGACCGTGGTGGGGCCGACCGATGGCTGAGCTTCCCGACACGCGCGACCTCCGACCGTGGGCCGTCGGGTTTGCCCTGCTGGCCGTGCTGGCCCTCCACGCCGCCGCGGACCCACGCCCCCCCGACGGAGTCTGGGCCGTGGCGGGCGTGCTGGCGTTCTCTCCGCCGGTGCGCTGGCTGCTGCTCGTGCTGGCCGCCCTGCTGGCGCTGCCCCCGGTTTCCCGCCGGCTGGTGAGGGTCGGCGCGGCGCCCGCCCGGCGCGCTGCGGCCGCCCTTGCCGGGGTCCCGGCGTGGGTGTGGATCGCTCTGCTGATCGCGGCGACGTGGCTGCTCCGAAGCCGGGTGCTGTCGGGCGACGGTCCGGCGACCATCGAGCACCTCCAGCGCGGGGAGCTGATCAACCACAAGGAGCCCCTCGACCGGCTCGTGACGGCGCTCGTCTACCGGGCCGGGTACGCCCTCAGCGGGTGGGACGCGGGCACGGCGATAGCCCTGGTGAGCATCGCCGCGGGCGCGCTCTTCTGGGCGGGGTTGGCGCGGCTCGCTCGGTTGCGACCGGTGTCCGGAGCCGGGGGGTGGGTGGTGTGGTCGCTGGTCGGCATCACCGGCGCGACGCAGCTGTTCTTCGGCCACGTCGAGAACTACTCGCTGCTGACCGCAGGAACGCTTTGGACGCTGGCACTGAGCCTAGAGGCCGCCACCGACGCGCGCCGCCCGCTCTGGCCCGCGGCGTTTGCGTTCGGGCTCACGTTCGCGACGCACCTGTCGGCCGCCTGGTTGGCGGCCGTCGTGCCGGTAACGTGGCTGGTGCGTGTGCGGCAGGCACGCGGAGGAGGATGGCCAAGCCGGGCGGAACGCACGGGCGCCGCTCGCGAGGCCATCGGAAGCGCGATGGCGGCCTGCCTCCCCATCGCCCTGGTCGTCCTCGGCATGCTCGTCTCCGGGATCGGACTCGGCGGCTTCTCGGCCTCGGGCTTCGGAGGTGGCGACGGCAGGCTGTTCGTTCCGCTCTTCGCGGTCGAGACCCCTTTTGAGCGGTTCACAATGTTCTCCCCCGCGCACCTGGCGGCGGTCGGGAACGAGCTGCTGCTGGTGGCCCCGGTGGGCGCGATCCTTGCGCTCACCCTGTGGCTGGGGCGGCGACGGGACGGAGGCCGCACCGATCCTGGCACCTGGGTGCTGCTCGCGGCGCTCGGCACTGTTGTCTACGCCTTCACGTTCAACCCCGACATGATGGTCGGGGACCAGACGCTGGGCGTCATGAACGAGTGGGACCTCTTCGCGTTCGAGGCCGTCCCGATTACGCTTCTGGGAGTGTGGTGGTTGCGCACCGCCTTCGATCCGGGCGAGGAGCGCGACGCCCTCGTGCTCTCGGCAGCAGCAACATCCTTCGTCCACACGGCCGGCTTCCTGCTCCTCAACGCGGGGGTGAAGGTCTAGCGCCGGGGGTGTCAGCGGGTGGCGGACTCGACGAGGGCGACCAGGGCACGGTCGGCGCTGATGGCGACGAGGATCTCCTCACCGAACGGGTTCGCGACGGCCCGCGCGGGCAGCGCCTGCAGGGCGGCAGGCAGCTCCGGGTAGCGCAAGGGCTCGACGAAGAGCACGGCGAAGCGAAGCGTTGTGGGCTCCAACGCCCCTGCCTCGACCCAGCGAAACCCTGCCGGCGTTCTTCGCCGTGCGGTGAGCGTGTCGAACTGCAGTCGTGTCGTCACCCAGTTGAGGCTGCTGTCGAGGAACACCTGGGCTCCGGCGTCCATTGCGCGCTCGGCCCGCTGCCGCAGCACCTCGCAGTACGCCCCCTCCTTGACTGCGAGCCAGCACTCCCGGCTCGCAGGGCGGGCTACGAAGTAGTTTGCGAATGTGAGCACCCCGGAGAGGGCCACGAGGCCTGCCGCCAGGTACGCCGAGGAGCCTGCCAGCGCACCGGGACGCGCTCCCCGAGCGATGCCCAGCGCGGCCTGCCACCCCATGCCGGCCAGCAGCATGCAGGCCGGGGCGACGATTCCCACGCGGTAGGAGTTCGGGGCGCTCTCGGGGTGGCTGAGGAGACCCCCCAGCAGGCCGATCGACAGCCACAGCAGCGTCAACTGCCACTCGGCCCGGCGCCAGGCCGCCACCGCCGCTACCAGACCCACCACGAACAGGATCCCCGCCACGAGGTCGAGCATCGGCAGACCGGGGAGGTTCTGCCGCGGGTTAGCGTCTCCGCGCACGAGCAGCATCAGACCGTACGCACGCAGATTCTCCAGCAGCGGTCGAAGGTCGCCGGCGAGAAGTTTCGGGAGGATGGAGATCTCGCGCTCCCGGACGGCGAAGGTGGTCGGGTGGGCGATCCAGTAGACGGCGATCGGGACGACGGCCTGCACAATACCTGCGGCGAACACGCCGAGCTGCACGAGGCCCCGGCGGCGCCTCGCCTGAAGAGCGTGTAGCGCGAGGAACGCCATCGCCGCGAGCGCCGAGAGGCGTGCCGCGGCGTAGGCGTACTGGGCGAGGCCGGTCACGACGCCGGCAAGGAAGAACGAGGAGGGGCGCTCGTCCTGCACACCGGCGAAGAGCGCCGCAAACGCCGCCACCGTGAGGGCGGTGACCAGGACCTCGTCCCACCCCCAGCGCCCGACGGTCACCTGCCAGTGCGAGACGGCGAGCAGGCCCGCGGCGAGCAGCGCGGACTCCCTCGAGAGGAACCTACGGCCGAGCATGTAGAGCAGCGGGGGCGTCGCGATCCCCGGCAGCACCGAGATCAGCTTCACCCCGAGCGGGGAGAACCCCGACAGCCACAGAACCGCGTAGCAGTAGTACAGGTAGAGGTTCGGGGTGTGCACCCAGTCTGGCCCCGCTTCGAACATCGGCGTCGTCGCGAAGGGGGCAAACGGCGCCCGGCCGGCGAGGTCGACGGCGTTCGCCGCGGCGGCAAGCTCGTCCACCCACGGGCCGCTGGGGATCTCACCGATGCGGTACAGGCGAAAGAACCCCGCCAGCGCGAGGAGGAACGCGAGGACAAACCAGTCCCGGCCGGTGAGGCGGTGTTCCGGGCCGGTGCGGCGGAAGGCGGCCAGGCCGGCCGCGAGCGACGCGAGCCAGGCGAGGAACGCCAGCGTGCCCACATTGCCGAGTGCCACGAGCGCCGCGGTGACGACCGAGAATGCCAGGCCCGCAGCCACGAGTAGCCGCCCTGCCGGCGCTGCGACGTGAGGGCTGCCGCCTCCTTCGGATGAGCTCACTTCGCCGGCGCTCCCCCCGGGGGCAGCCAGAGCCTGCCTCCGGGCACGGCGAGGCCCGGGTGCAGGGAGAGGGTCGCTCCCAGGCGCTCAAGGTCGGCCGCGGATTCGATCCCCGGAGTCACGACGACCGCAGTTTGCGCCGCGCGCGGACGCAACCCCGCCACGAGCCGATCGAGCTCCCCTGGTGCAGGCCTTTCCGACCGGTCGTCGTACCAACCCGGGTGCCCCGCCGCCGAGGCCGGGTAGTTGACCAGGTGGAAGCGGTCTGGCTCCCTCCCGAGGTGGAAGGCGATCCCCAGTCGCCAGTACCCTCCGATCACGACCTGGCCTCCGTTCGGCAGGCGCCGGCTCAGCTCCGCACAGAGGCGCTGCTCGGCGCTCGGGGGTCGCCCGGCCCAACGGGCGATCGCGACCGTGCTCGTTGCTACCGCGGCGAACACGAGGGCGGCACCGGCCGCGCGCGCGAGCCGGGTGCGTGTCGCGCCGGCCCCGAGGAGGAACACGAACGGCGCGAGGTACAGAGCCTCACCGCGTCCTGGGTAGAATGCAGGCACCCCGAGCGTCGCCAGGCCTGCGAGAGCGCCTGCGGGCAGCAGGACGCCGAGGAGCAGGCACCGGGTCGTACCACCCGACCCCCGCCAACCTGCGGCCAGCAGCGCCACCACCAGGGCCGCCGCGGCTGCCTCAGCCCACACAGCGGAGGAAGGCAGGTCCAGGAACCCCTCGAACCCCCCGAGCGGCGAGAGCAGGCGCGCCGGAGCCGCGAGCCTCTCCGCCGCGGGGAGCGTCCGCCAGAACGTTGCCATCCACGCGGTGGCGGCGGGCGGCTGGTGGGCGGCGACGGGAACCCATGGGAGGAAGGAAGCGAGGCCGGCAGCCACGGCGCCGACGGCCCGCCACCGTGCCGGCCGGGGCAGCGTCACCCCCGCGACCGCGAGGACCACCGCGAGCAGCAGGCCGAGGCCGTGGCACCAGCAGGCGAGGGCGACCGCACACCCCAGCCCGATCGCTCCGCCTTTGCCTCCTGCGAGCGCCTCGAGGCGGTCCCAGGCCCACGCCACGGCGAGGAGCAGGAGCGCGTACGCCCGCCCCTCGCTCGACCAGGCCACGGCGAGGGGGTGGACGGCCAAAAGGGCGCCGGCCCACCAGCCGGCCTGGCCCCCAAACCCCCGGCGAGCCGCCCGGGCGGCCAGCAGCACGGCACCGGTCCCCGCGGCCACCGCGAGGGCGCGGGCCGCAGCAAGCGCGGGCATCCCGAAAATCGTGATTAGTTTCACAAGCAGGTACGGTAGCGGAGGCCCGGAATCCACCCGAAGGGCGGCGATCAGCTCGTTCAGGGGGAGACCGGAGGCCCAGACCGTGAAGTACTCGTCGTGCCACGGCGCTCGCAGGGCCGCCGCGAGGGCGCGGGGAAGGAGCGCGGCGAGGGCGAGCCCCAGCCAAAGCCATTGTTCTCTCGCGGCGCGTGGCACGTTCCCAGTGTCCCCGCAGGCGGCGTCACGCGTCAAGGCGCCACGCGTATCATGCCGCGCTGCGGAGGTGCGTGTGCGTCGTCTGCTTCCACTCATCGCGCTGGTTGCGTCCCGGGTCCTCGCCGGGCAGGAGCTTTTGACCGTCGAGCGAATCCTCGCAGAACCCCCGCTCGAAGGTGTGCTGCCGAAGGAGGTGCGCTGGCTCCCTCGGGGGGAGAGCTTCTCGTTCCTCGCCCCCCGCAGCGAAGGAAACGACGCCCACACCGCTCTTTGGGTCGAGGGGGCGGCCTCGGGGGACCGCAAGTGCCTCCTGGACGAGGTGGAGCTTCCCACCCTCGGCGAGGGCAAGGGTGCGGTCACGCCGCGGCTCGCCGGGTACCGGTGGTCGCCGAACGGGGACGCAGTGCTGCTCTCGGGCGGCGGAGAGCTCTTCCTCGTTGCTCTGCCCGGAAAGCAGGTCCACCGCCTCACGACCACTGCGGCGGAGGAAGGAATGGCGGCGTTCTCGCCGGACGGCCGCTGGGTCTCGTTCGTTCGCGACAACGACCTCTTCGCCCTCGAGCTCGCGAGCGGCAAAGAGGTCCGTCTTACCGAGGATGGCTCGGCGGATCGCCTGAACGGGATGCTCGACTGGGTCTACGGTGAGGAGGTCTACGAGCGGGGAGCCTCGGGCCACGCGTGGTCGCCCGACTCGCGTTCGATCGCCTTCATCACCCTGGACGAGAGCGGCGTGCCCCGTTTTCCGCTCGTGAGCCTGCTCGGGCCGCACCCGACCGTGAAGGACCAGCACTACCCGTGCCCCGGCGACCCCAACCCGGTCGCGGGGCTCGCGGTCGTGCGGGTGGTCCCCGACCTCGACGGCTCCCGTCCCCGACACGACCTTCGCTTCAGCGGTGAGAACGCTGCCTACCTTGTGCGCTTCGGCTGGACGCCGGACGGTCACGCGGTGTGGTACGAGCTCGAGAACCGCGCTCAGACCCGCCTCGAGCTGGTGCGCAACGAGCTGGGCTCCGGGAGGGCGGACAAGTTGCTGGTAGACGAGGACCCCGCCTGGATCGACCTCAGCGACGACCTCCGCTTCCTCCGGGACGGTCGTCTCCTTTGGAGCTCCGAGAGGAGCGGCTTCCGACACCTCTATCTCTATGGCAAGGACCGCAAGGCGCACCAGATCACGAGCGGGCCGTGGGAGGTGACGTCGGTCGTGACGGTGGACGAGGACTCCGGGTGGGTCACCTTCATTGCCACCGAGGCGAGCCCGCTCGAGCGCCAGCTCTACCGGGTCCGCCTGGACGGCAGCGGCTTCGTGCGGCTGACGCACGAGGCGGGCAGCCACGCGTTCGAGCGGGCTCCAAGCACCGGCCTCCTCCTCGACACCCACTCCCGGTTCATGCGCCCACCCTCAATGCGGTTGCTGGACGCCGAGGGCAAGACGCTTCGGGAGATCGCCCGCATCCTCCCGCCGAGGCTGGACACGTTCGCACTCGGGCGCACGGAGTTTCTCAGGGTGCCGGCCGCGGGCGGCACGACCCTGAATGCCAAGCTCGTCAGGCCCCCGAGTTTCGACCCCGAGCGCCGGTACCCTGTGGTGATCTACACCTACGGCGGGCCGGGCGGCCAGACGGTGCTCGACGCCTGGGGCGGCAGATACGATCTCCTGTCCCAGGTACTAGCGGGCAGAGGCTTCCTGGTCTTCTCCCTAGATGGCCGCGGGACGCCGGCGCGCGGACGCGAGTTCGGGCGCGCCATCCTGAGGCGCATGGGCAAGGTCGAGCTCGAGGACCAGCTCGCCGGGGTCGAGTGGCTCAAGAAGCAGCCCTTCGTGGACGGCCAGCGAATCGGCATCTGGGGAGCCTCCTACGGCGGGTTTATGACGTGCTACGCCATGACCAACGCCCCCGATGTCTTCAGGGCCGGGGTCGCCGTCGCTTCCGTCACCGACTGGAGCCTGTACGATTCGATTTACACCGAGCGTTACCTCAAGCTTCCCGCCGAGAACCCCGATGGGTACCGCGACTCCTCGCCGGTGAACCAGGCGGACAGGCTCTCAGGCGCGCTGCTGCTGACGCACGGCACCGCCGACGACAACGTACACTGGCACAACACGCTGGCCTTCGCCGACGCCCTGACTCGCGCCGGGAAGGACTACGACCTCGCGCTCCACGCCGGGGCCACGCACCGTTTCTACCGCAAGGACCAGCGGGTGGACCTCTACGCACGGATGGTGGAGTATTTCGAGCGCCATCTGAAGCCGTGACCCGCGGTCTGATGGGCGCGGCTGGTCCGGGGTGCGGCGGGGAGGGTTGCGGGCCCCAGTCCAGATCTCGACTGCACTTGAGACGGGGACGACCCGCAGCTAAACTCTGCAGGCGCACAGCAGTGCGGTTTCGGAGGAGGGCGCATGCACATCGCGGTCGTGGGAAGCGGGTACGTCGGGCTGGTGACTGGAGCTTGCCTCGCCGACTTCGGCATGGACGTGACCTGCGTCGACAAGGACGAGCGAAAGATCAACATGCTGAAGGAGGGGCGGATCCCAATCTACGAGCCCGGCCTCGACACCCTGGTGGCAAAGAACGAGAAGTCCGGGCGGCTGCACTTCACCACCGAGCTCAAGGAAGCCATCGAGAAGTCGCTCGCGATCTTCATCGCGGTCGGGACGCCTCCCAGGGAGGACGGATCGGCGGACCTCACGTACGTCGTGGAGGTGGCCCAGGCCATCGCGGACCACATGAACGGGTACAAGGTGGTGGTCACCAAGTCCACCGTGCCGATCGGGACCGGCCAGCTCATCGAAAAGGTCATCAAGGACCGCAACAGCAAACAGCCTTTTTCCGTGGTCTCGAATCCCGAGTTCCTGCGCGAGGGCTCCGCGATCGGCGATTTCATGCGCCCTGACAGGGTTGTGATCGGCGCCCGCGACCCGCAGGCGATCGCGATCATGAAAGACATCTACGCGCCGCTCTACCTGATCGAGACGCCGTTCGTGATCACCAACGTCGAGTCCTCGGAGCTCATCAAGTACGCATCCAACGCCTTCCTCGCCACCAAGATCACGTACATCAACGAGGTGGCCGGGCTGTGCGAGCTCCTCGGCGCGGACGTGCACCACGTCGCCAAAGGGATGGGCCTCGACCGGCGCATCGGCCCGAAGTTCCTCCACCCCGGGCCGGGCTACGGCGGCTCCTGCTTCCCCAAGGACACCCAGGCCCTGGTCGACATCGCGCGTCAGGCCGGGCGACCGTTCGACATTGTGGAGACCGTGGTGAAGGTCAACGAACGGGTGAAGCTACGCGTGGCGGACAAGATCCGGGCGGCGTGCGGAGGCTCGGTCAAGGGGCTCACGATCGGCGTGCTGGGCGTCTCCTTCAAGCCCGAGACCGACGACATGCGCGAGGCTGCGGCCATCCCCGTCCTGAGCGCCCTGGCCTCCGAAGGTTCCGCCCTTCGCATCTTCGACCCGGCGGCCATGGAGAACGCGCGCGACGTGCTGCCGGCTGGTGTGACCTACTGCGCGGACGAGTACGATGCGGCCGCAGGGGCGGACTGCCTAGTGATCCTTACCGAGTGGAACCAGTTCCGCTCGCTCGACCTCGAGAGGCTGAGGGCGGCCGTGGCGCGACCGCTGGTGGTGGACCTGCGCAACGTGTATGAGCCCGAGAAGATGCACGAGGCGGGGTTCGAGTACGAGTGCGTGGGACGCGCCGCCAAGGACCTGCCGCACGCCTGATCCCGCGCCGGGACGATCTTCCCAGTCTGCGACGAGATCCTTCGGCCCCCCGCCGATGGCGGGGGCCTCAGGATGACACCCGGCGCCGCGCGCCGTGACGGTTTCCCGGTGGGCGGGGAGATCCTTCGGCCCCGCCGATGGCGGGGGCCTCAGGATGACACCCGGCGCACGGCGCCGGGTGTCACTTCTTCGCCTGGGCGAACAGCTCCGCGACCTTCCCCCAGTTGACCACGTTCCACCAGTTGGTCACGTACTCGGCTCGGCGGTTCTGGTACTTGAGGTAATAGGCGTGTTCCCAGACGTCGAGGCCGAGGATCGGGGCGTCCCCGTTCGTGAGTGGGCTGTCCTGGTTGGGGAGGTTGTACACCGCGAGGCCGCTCTTACCGACGACCAGCCAGGCCCAGCCGCTCCCGAACTGCCCCATTGCGGCGGCGGTGAACTTCTCCTTGAACGACTCGAGGCTCCCGAAGGTGCCCCCGATGGCCTTCGCCAGCTCGCCGGCCGGCGCACCGCCCGCATTCGGCCCCATGACCTCCCAGAACAGGTTGTGGTTGACGAACCCGCCGCCGTGGTTTCGAACTGCGGTCCGGATCTTCTCGGGCACGTGGCCCAGGTCGGCGAGGATCCGGGTGACCTCCCGGTTCTCCAGGTCGGTCCCCGTGATCGCCTTGACGAGGTTGTCCAGGTAGGCCTGATGGTGCTTGTCGTGGTGGACCCGCATCGTCTGCTCGTCGATCCAGGGCTCGAGGGCCTTGTAATCGTAGGGCAGGGGAGGGAGTGATAGGTTTGCCATTGACGTGTTCTCCTTTTCGGTCCGCTCCCGAGGTCTTTTCGGGGCGGGCTTGGTCAGCTACCGACCCTGACAACGGCCGCGCGGTCGGCCTTCATTCCCGGGGGCTGGCGTCGTCGCGAGGCCGGCAGCTGTCTTGTCCGAGTGGCCAAAACGTGGGCGAACCGCTATATTCGTCATGCAGGCCTTTTCTCGGATCGATTGCGATGGACGAACGGCGCGCCGTGCCCAGGGTGGAGCCCTCAAAACCGTTGCCGGCGAGGGTGAAGACGTTCTTGCCGGCACGGATCGTGGACATCTCCTCCCGGGGTGCGCAGATCGAGCTGGCAACCAGCCTGAGACCCGAGGTGCCCTGTGACCTGCGCATTCAGCTCGAGAGCGGCGACATCGTGGTCCACGGCATCGTGCGGCGGTGCCGCGCCTGGGGTTTCGGCCTCGACGAGAAGGACCAGCGCGTGCTCCTCTACCGCGCGGGCATCGAGTTCGAGGAGGCTGCCCCGGAGGCGCTCACCAGGATGATCGCGAAGGCCCTCGGCGCCGCCGAGGAAAGGGCTCGCGGGGGCCAGGCCGCGAAGGCGCCGCCGAAGGAGACCGGCGGTGCCAAGGCCGATGAGGAGGGCCGGCCGCGCGCCCCGCGCAAGGAGGGGCCGGTCAAGATCCGGATAAGCTCCGAGCACGTGCGCAGGGTCCTGAAACAGCCCAGAGACAAGGACAGGGATCAGGACAAGAAGAAGGACGAGGACGGGGACTAGGTCGCGAGGAGCTCCCGCGCTCGGGCGGCAGCTTCGCGCACGTCATCGAGCAGAGAATCCACGTCGGTGTCGATCAGGGCGCGATCCTGCACGACAACGCGCCCGTCCACCACAACGTGCCGCGCGTCCGACGAGCGTGCCGCGTAGGCCATGTGTGAGTAGGGATCGTAGACCGGCACGCTGCGCGGGTGGTCGAGGGCGAAGCAAACGACATCCGCACGCTTGCCCGCCTCGAGTGTGCCGATCCGGTCCGAAAGCCCGAGCACCTTCGCCCCACCGATCGTGAGCATCTCCACGATCGTGCGCGCCTGCATTCGGGTCGGGTCACCGGTCAGGCCCTTGTAGAGCAGGGATGCCAGCTGAGCGTCCCGCAGCAGGTCTAGGGTGTTGTTGGACGCCGCCCCGTCGGTGCCGAAGCCCACCTTGATCCCGAGCTCGAGCATCTGCGGCACGGGGGCAACCCCGCTCGAAAGCTTGAGGTTGGAGACGGGGTTGGTCGCCACGCCGACCTCGAGCTCGGCAAGTAGTCCCAGATCCTCCTCGGTGACGTGCACGCAGTGGGCCGCCACCGTGCGCTCTGAGAGGATACCCAGGTCGGCCAGATAGGCCACCGGTGAGACACCCTTCTCGGATTTGATCTTCTCCGCCTCCCAGCGGGTCTCGGCCAGGTGAATAATGAGCGGGGCGCCGAACTCCTCGGCGAGCTCCGCCTCCCTGGCCAGGTGTGCCGCCGAGACCGTGTACGGCGAGTGGGGCGCCACTGCCGGTACGACCAGCGGATGCGACCGGTAGCGCTCAAGCAGATCGCGCTGCACGGCCAGTGCGTCCTCCGGCGTCGCGCTGGAGGGCGTGGCGAAGTCGATCATGGCCTCCGGGACGACGGCGCGCAGGCCCGCCGCGACCACAGTCTCGATCACCCGCTCGGCGTGGAAGTACATGTCGCAGACGCAGGTGACCCCGGCCTGCAGGCTCTCGGCCGCAGCCAGGCGCGTGCCGAGCATCACCATTTCCGCGTTCATGAGCACACGCTCGGTGGGCCAGATGTGCTTCTCCAGCCACTCGATGAGTGGCAGGTCGTCGGCAAGCCCGCGGAGCAGCGTCATGGCGAGGTGGGTGTGGGTGTTGACGAAGCCGGGGAGGATGATGCCCCCACCCGCGTCCAGCACTCGGGCGGGCCGATACTTCCCGAGAAGGTCAGCCGCACCGCCGACCTCAACGATCTCGCCGGACGTCACGGCGACCGCTCCGTCCGGCAGCGGCTCGCTCTCCGGCGTCATGGTCAGGACCGTGCCGCCCGAGATGATTAGCTCACATTTCACGTTGTTCTTCTCCACGCCGACCCCCATCACCACGAACCGGAAGCACCGCCGCCGCCGAACGAGCCGCCACCGGCTGAGAACCCACCGCCAGAGAAGCCACCTCCTGAAAAACCCCCTCCCGAAAAGCCGCCCCAGCCGCCGGGCCCGCCCCAGCGCCCCCGGCGGCTGCCGCGCATTGCCTGGATCAGGAGGATCAGGATGATGATGGCGACCACCAACGGAACGCCGGGCGACGGGCTCGTGCCCCGGGCCGGCCTCAGGGGGGCCTCGCCGCGGAAGATCCTGTCCAGCGCGTCCGCCAGGGCCAGCACGCCGGCTCCGAAATCCCCCGCCGCAAACGACGGGCGCACGACGTCGTCCAGGAGCCGTATCGCGAGCGCGTCGGGGACCTCGTCCTCGAGGCCGTACCCGACCTCGAGGCGCATGCGCCGGTCGCGCACGAACGCGAAGAAGATGACTCCGTCGTCCAGGCCCTTCCGCCCCACCTTCCAGCGCTCGGCACAGCGGATCGTGAAGTCCTCCAGGGGCTCACCCTCGAGAGAGGGGAAGACGACCGCGATGACCTGGTGCCCGGTGCGCTGCTCGAGCCCCGCCAGACGCTCGTCGATGCTGGCCTCCTGCTGGCGCCCGATCACCTGCGCGTAGTCGCTGAGGTACTCCTGGGGTGTCGGCGGCACCTCGAGCGCGAAGGCCGAACAAGCGCCCACAGCAACGAGCGGCGCCAACCAAAGCGCCCGCTGTCGCGGTGCCCTGCGCCCTGCGCCCTGCGCCCCGTCTCTCAGAACTTCACCTGCGGTGCTTTGTCTGACCCCGGTGCGGCCTGGAAGTACGGTTTCTCGGCGAAACCGAACAGCGATGCAACGATCACGGTCGGGAAACGCCGGCGCAACGTGTTGAACGCCTGTGCGGCCTCGTTGAAGCGCCGCCGCTCGACCGCGATGCGGTTCTCGGTACCTTCGATCTGGACCTGGAGGTCCCGGAACGCCTGGGTGGCCTTGAGCTCAGGGTACTTCTCGACCACGACCAGAAGCCGCGAGAGCGCCGAGGAGAGCCCGTCCTGTGCGGCCTGGAACTGCTGCATCTCCGCCGCGTTTGGGAGTTTTCCCAGGGTCATCTGGCCAACTTTGGCGCGCGCCTCGGTGACCGCGGTGAAGGTGTCCTTCTCGAACGCTGCGGCACCCTTAACCGTCTCGACCAGGTTGGGGACGAGGTCGGCCCGGCGCTGGTACACGTTTTCCACCTGGCTCCAGGCGGTCTTGACCGACTCCTCAAGGGTGACGAGACGGTTGTAGCTGCCCATCACCGCCATAACCAGAAGTACCGCCACGACCACGACGACAAGTCCGCATCCAAGCAGTACCTTCTTCATGCATCCTCCCGTACGCTCGGGGGGTAAGGCGGTCTCGAACGCATCCCCGATCGCGATTCGCGATTCTAGCCCATGCGGGAGCCCGGTGCAGGCACCGGGGCCGCGTCGGGGCCGTCCCGGTCCACACGCCAGACGGTCTCGCCCTCGCCCGGCTGGTGCTTCCAGCGCCGGTGCATCCACACCCACTGCTCCGGGTGGCTCCGCACCTGGCGCTCGATGTGGGCGGTGAAGATCGCGGTGAGCCTGGCCACGTCGGTGTCAAGGTCCGCGCCCGGGGCGGTCTGGATGGGTTCGGAGAACGACAGGCGCATCCGGCCGTTGGCCAAGCGCGTGGCAAACCCGGCGACCACCGGACAGCGGGTGCGCAGCGCGAGCAAGGCGGCGCCAGTAGGAGTCCAGGCGGGCCGGCCGAAGAAGTCGACGTACACCCCCGGGACGTCGATGTCCTGATCGATGAGCAGTCCGTCGACGCGCCCGTTCCGGATCGCCTGCACCAGCTTGGATCCCGCGCCCTTTCCCCGCAGGGCGGGCTCCCCGCCGAAGCGCCCGCGCAGGCGACGTGCGACCTCGTCCAGGCGCGGGTCGTACACCTCTCGGGCGGCCGCGGTCATCGCGATTCCGTACGCGCCGAGGCCGAGGCCAAGCCACTCCCAGTTGCCGCAGTGAGCCGTGACGAGGATCGCACCACGGTCTGGGCGCAGCCCGCCGGTCAGGTGCTCCAGCCCGACGAAGTCCGTTTTGGCCAGGACCGCGTCAGGGGGGGCGGACCACAGCCAGGCCACCTCGCCAAGGACGGTGCCCAGGTGGCCCGCGCAGCGCCTCGCCAGGGTCCGCCGCCACGCCTCGTCGTGTTCGGGAAACGCCAGGGCGATGTGAGCGAGCGCCCTCCCCCGGTCGCGCCGCGCCAGGGGCAACGCCGCCCGCCCGGCCAGCCGGCCCAGGCTGCGAAGCACCGGGAGGGGCAGCAGGCAGGACCCCGCCAGGGCCACCTTGAGGGACCAGTAGCCGAGGTCGTGGCGCAGCTTGCGCCCAAGCGAGGCCACCGCCAGAGTCTACCCGGACGGGACCGGCCGGCCAAGGGGTGGGGGCGAGTATCATCGTGGCGCTGGAGGTGAGAGTGGACGCGACCAGGGGCGAGCTCTTCATCGTCGCGTCGCCTTCGGGCGGCGGCAAGACCACGCTGATCCGAAGGGTCATGCAGGAGCTCGCGGCGCAGGGCCGCGAGCCTCACTTCTCAATCTCGCACACCACCCGGCCTCCACGTCCGGCAGAGCGGCACGGTGTCGACTACCACTTCGTCGACCGCGCCTCGTTCCAGCGCATGGTCGTTGCCGGCGAGTTCCTCGAGTTCGCCGAGGTTCACAGCAACCTTTACGGGACGTCGAGGGCGGAGGTCGAGGGAAGACTCGAGCGGGGCTGTGACGTCTTCCTGGACATCGATGTCCAGGGAGCCCGACAGGTCCGGGCCTCGGTTCCGGACGCGGTCAAGGTCTTCGTCTTCCCGCCGTCGTACGTCGAGTTGCGCCGCCGTCTGGTGGCTCGCGGGCAGGACGACGAGGCCGCCATCGAGCTGCGGCTCAAGAACGCGGTGCAGGAGATGCGCGAGTACGCGGAGTTCGATTTTGTTATCATTAACGACCGCCTCGAGGAGGCGACCCGCGCCCTCGCAAGCGTTGTCGCGGCGGCGAGGATGCGGCCCTTCCGGATGCGGGCGAGGGTCCAGGCGATCCTGGAGGAGTTCGAACGAGCCGTGAAGAAGGAGGATTGATGTCGGATTTGCCCGAGGGAATCGATAGTACCTTTCGCTACATCCTGATCGCAGCGAAGCGTGCGGAGCAGCTGATCCACGGGGCCAGGGCGCGCGTCGCGACCCGGCACGTGAAGCCCACCACTGTGGCCCTCGCAGAGCTGGCCGCCGCCGACGTGCCGTGGCGCAAGGTCACCGCGGAGGAGTACGAGATGCTCTTGCAGCAGGAGGTCGCGGCCAAGGAGGCAGAGGAGCACGCCCCGGTGCTGTTCCCCATCCCGCCCCCGATCATCCCGGCCATCGTCGAGCCGGAGGCCGAGGCCGAGGAGGAGGAGGAAGCACTCGAGGTAGAGCCCGAGGGCCCCAAGTTCGACGAGAACCTCGAGGTGGTCGAGGAGCCGGCCCCAGAGGTCCTGCTCACCGAGGAGATAAGCGAGGAGTAGGTGCGCGGCCGTGTGGTCCTGGGTGTTTGCGGGGGAATCGCGGCCTTCCGGGCTGTGGAGGTGCTGCGCGCCCTGGTCAAGGCCTCCTGTCGGGTCTTTCCCATCCTGACGAAAAACGCAACGCGCTTCGTGACGCCGCGCACCTTCGCGGTGCTCTCCCGAGGGCCGGCCCAGGTCTCACTCTGGGGCGAGCCCACAAGCCCAGGCATCGACCACATCAACCTCGCGCGGCGTGCCGACCTGCTTCTCGTGGCGCCCGCAACCGCCAACGTGCTGGCCAAGATGGCGGCGGGGATCGCCGACGATGCGCTGACGACCTATGCGCTGGCGCATCGTGGGCAGGTGGTTCTAGCGCCCGCGATGAACACCTTCATGCTCAAGCACCCGGCGACCCAGCAGGCGCTCGCCGTGTTAAAGGACCGCGGCGTGGTGGTCGTCGAGCCCGTGTTCGGTCTGCTTGCGGACGGGGAGCGCGGCGTCGGCAAGCTCGCGGAGGTGGAGGAGATCGTGGGCGCGGCGTTGGCTGCCCTCCCGCCGCGCGGTCCGCTCGCGGGCGTCAAGCTCCTCGTCACCGCAGGCCCCACGCGAGAGCCCCTCGACGCCGTCCGCGTGTTCACCAACCGCTCCTCGGGACGGATGGGAGTCGCGCTCGCGGTTGTCGCGCGGGAGCTCGGCGCCGTGGTGAGTGTACTCGCGGGGGCGGGCCTGGCCGTCCCGGCCGGAATGCAGGTCGAGTGGTTCGAAACAGCAGCCGATCTGGGTCGGCTGCTGGAAGCGCGGGCCGCGAAGGCCGACGCGGTTTTGCACGCGGCCGCGGTGGCCGACTTCCGGCCGGCGTCGGTCGCGACCGGCAAGCTCGACCGACGACAGGGCACCCTGCAGGTGGCCCTCGAGCCCGTGCCCGATCTGGCTGCTGGCATGCCCCGCGCCAACGGCCGCCCGTACCTCGTGATCTTTGCCGCCGAGCCCGCGATCGGGCTCGAGGAGCGCGCCCTGCGAAAGCTCTCCGGCAAGCGGGCGGACGCCGTGATCGCCAACCCGATCGACGAGCCTGGCCTCGGAATGGAATCGGCGCGCAACCGCGCCCTCGTGCTCTCGCGTCTCGGCCTGCGGCGGGAGCTCCCGGCGCAGGACAAGGAGTCGCTTGCCCGCGAGCTCCTCCTCACCCTGGCGCCGGAGCTGGTGTCGGCGCACCGCCCATGAGCCGCCGCGACCTGCTCAGGTACCTTGACGACTTCGGTTGGCACGACGTTGACACCGCCTCGGCGACCGCCGGGAAGCCGGCTCCCCAGGCTGGGAAGACGATTTCCCCACATGCCGCCGCCGGTGGAGAAGATCCCCTCGCCGCCGGGGACCTCGCCGAGATGGCGCGGCGCCTGGCGGACTGCCGGCGGTGCCGCCTCTGTCAGGGGCGCACCCAGGTGGTGTTCGGGGTGGGCAACCCGAAAGCGAAGGTGGTGTTCGTCGGGGAAGGGCCGGGCGCCGACGAGGACCGCATCGGTGAACCTTTCGTTGGCCGCGCCGGGCAGCTCCTCAACGCGATGCTGCCCTCCATCGGGCTGCGCCGCGAGGACGTGTACATCGCCAACATCGTCAAGTGCCGCCCCCCGGCAAACCGGGATCCCCAGCCCGACGAGGCCGCCGCCTGCATGCCGTTCCTCAAGCGCCAGTTGGAGCTGGTCAAACCCGAGGTGATCGTGCTGCTCGGCCGGGTCGCCGCCCGCTTCCTGCTGGGGACCACGGCGCCGATCTCCAGCTACCGGGGGAAGTGGACCGTCTGGCACGGGTACTCGGTGTTGCCGACGTACCACACCGCCTACCTGCTGCGTAACCCGGCCGCAAAGCGCGAGTCGTGGGTGGACCTCAAGCAGCTGAAGAAGAGGCTGGAGGAGGAAGAGGGAAAAGGGTAAACGGCAAAGGGCAAGGCCAGGCGGACCGATGTCCTGACGCTTCTATCCTCCCTCGCTTCTTGTTTTCCGCTTGCCCTTTTTATTTTGGCCCTTGCCTGTCGCTACCACCACGGCCAGGGCCGCGCGTTGAGCACGTCGTTCGGTGTGGCCCAGCCCTTGCGGGCGATGCCGAGACCCCAGCGGACGTCGGCGAGGCCGGCAGGGTCGTGGGCGTCGGGAGCGATCACGATCGGGACGCCGAGCGCCACGGCGCGCCGCACCCACCTCCAATCGAGATCGAGGCGGAACGGGTGGGCGTTGATCTCGACCGCGGCGCCGCTCTTGGCGGCAGCCTGGAGCACCGCCTCGAGGTCCACCGGGTACCCCTCCCGGGCGAGCAGCAGGCGTCCGGTCGGGTGGCCCAGGATCGTGCCGCGCCCGCGCGACACCGCGCGCACCAGGCGCATCGTCTGCGCCTCGAGGTTCTGCCGGAACGAGGAGTGCACGGACGCAATCACGAAGTCGAGGGGCACTCGCTTGGGCAAGTCGAGGGTGCCGTCGGGCAGGATGTCCGCCTCGAGCCCTTTCAGCAGAAGCGGCTTGCCCCCCCTGGCGTTGTGGTCCTCGATCGCCTTGCCCTGGGCACGGAGGCGGTCGGCGTCGAGGCCGTGGGCGTAGGCCGCGACCTGGGAGTGATCCGCGATTCCCAGCAGCGACCACCCGAGCGCGGCTGCCGCGGCCGCCATCTCGGCGAGCGAGGCGGTACCGTCCGAGTCGGTTGTGTGTGCGTGCACCGCGCCGAGCAGGTCGTCCTTCTCCACGAGCGCAGGCAGGGTTCCCTCGGTGGCCGCCTCGATTTCGCCCATCCCTTCACGCAGCTCGGGAGGGATCCAGGGCAGCCCGAACCGGCTGTACGCTTCCCGCTCGTCGTGGCAGGCGAGGGGTCTGCCCGATCGGTCCGTGACGACGCCGTCGGACAGGCTCACGCCCCGCCGTTTTCCGTGCCGGTCGAGCTGCTCCAGGTGGGCGGCACCGCCGGTGTGCCAGAGGAGGACGGCTCCGAAGGAATCGTTCGAGGCGACTTCGACCCGGACCGGTGGACCGGATGGGCTCCGACCCGTCACGCCCCCTTTCGAGACGGCGACGTCCGCCAACACCCTGGCGACGGCGATCTTCACCTCGGCGGGGGTGACAGCCGTGCAGACGAGCACCACCTCGGTGACGACTTCGCAGTACCGCCGGACCGCCCCGGCCACCTCGACCTCGCACGAGGGCAAGGCGCGGCGCAACGCAGCGACCGTGTCTTCGGCTGCCGCCCACGCCACCGAGAGGTGGTGCTTGTCGGCCGCGTGACGGCGAAACTCGATGGCGTCCATGAGCTTCTTCTGGGTGGCCGGCCCGAACCCGGCGAGCGTCACGAGCCGGTTCTCGCGGCAGGCGTACTCCAGCTCGCCGGGCGTCGTGATGCCCAGCTCCTGCCACAGCGTATGCACGCGCTTGCCCCCAAGGCCTGGGAGTGAGAGCAAGTCGGGGAGGCCCGCGGGGAGCTTGGATCGCAGCTCGACAAGCTGCGCCGGCTCGCCTCTGTCCAGCGTCTCGACGATGAGCGCCGCGATGCCCTTGCCGATGCCGGGGATGTTGGTGAGCTCGCCCTTTGCCGCGGTCTCGGCGAGGTCCTGCGGGTGCTGCAGCACGGCACGGGCGGCGTTGACCATTGCCCGGACCTTGAACGGGTTCTCGCCCGCGAGCTCGGCGAGCATCGCCAACTCCTCGAGGGCCGCGGCGATTCGACGGCGTTCATCCATGGCTTCTGCGTGTCCCTTGCATGCTATAGTCTAGTAGGTTCTATGCTTCCGCGCTGGCCATTCTCGCGCTCGCTGCTCTACCCGCTCACGGCGATCCTCGTCGCGCTCACGGTGCTGCCCGTGGGGCTGGCGGGGTGGGGTTTCGTCACGACCAACCGCGAGCAGGTTGCGACGCTCGAGAAGCAGTACCTGACACGGCAGGGGGTGGGGCTGGCCCGCGAGGTGGAGTTGTACTTCCTAGACAGCGTCGGGCGCATCGAGTCCGTGGCGCAGGCGCTCCGCCCAGTTCAGGGCCAGCAGCTGCAGGCGGCCGCCGCCTCTGAAGTGCTCAACGAGCTTGTGAGGGCGAACCGGCACATCGTGTTGCTGCGCGTCCTCGACGCCTCGGGGAAGGGATCGTTCGTCCAAAACCGGGCCCTCTCCACGACATCAGAGTCGGAGCTCGGGCCGGTGCTGGCCGAGGCGTTCACGACCAACCTCCGTGGGAGGCCGGTACGGCGCGACCTGCTACGGCTCCCCGGCGAGGCTCCGATGGTCCTCGTGTCGCTCCCCCTGATGGGCCAGGGCGGTGTTGTGGCCGGGGTGATGCAGGGCGTGGTTTCTCTCGAGGGGGTGGTCGCACGCCTCGCCGAGGAGGGCGGCCGCGGCGTCACGGTGGACGTGGTGGACAAGACCGGGAACGTGATCTTCTCGAGCGACCCGACTCGAGTAGGCAAGTCGGCCCGCACCCACCCGTTGGTGGCGCAGTTTCTCGAGGCGCCGGTGCGCCTGACGAAGACCTATGACGATCCGCTCCGTCCGGCCCGTGACGAAGTACTCGGGTCGCTGTGCCCGGTGGAGGACCCGCCGTGGGCGGTAGTGGCTGCCCGCGACGTGGGGGTTGCCTTCGCGGCCGTGAGGAACATGGCCGAGAAGACGGCGCTGCTGGCGGTCGGCACGGCGCTCGTGGCGATGGCCGCTGGTGTGTTACTTGCGCGGCGCATTACCTCGCCGCTGCGGAACCTGGCAGACGTGAGTACCGCGGTCGCACAGGGCGACTTCACGCGCCAGGTCCCAGTGACTTCCCGAAACGAGCTCGGCCAGCTGGCGGAAAACTTCAACGTCATGGCGGTGGAGATCGACCGCTACGTGCGCTCTCTGCAGCACGCGCTGCAGGAGAACAAGGAGCTGTTGGTCGACTCGATCCGCGCGCTCGCGGCCGCGATCGACGCGAAGAGCCCGTACACTCGTGGCCACTCCGAGCGCGTGAGCCAGTACGCGGTTGCAATTGCCGGGCACTGCGGGATCTCGGGAGGCGAGCTGGAAAAGGTCGAGATCGCCGCACTCCTGCACGACGTGGGCAAGATTGGCATCGAGGATGCGATCCTCCAGAAGCCCGACGCCCTGACGGACTCAGAGTTCGCGCAGATGCGGATCCACACCGTAAAGGGGGCTGCCATCGTCAGCCCGATCAAGAGGCTGCGGGAGATGCTCCCGGGGATCCGGTCGCACCACGAGAACTGGGGCGGCGGCGGATACCCCGACGGTCTGGTAGGGGAGCAAATCCCCGTGGTCGCCCGGATCATTGCGGCCGCCGACGTCTTCGACGCGATGACCACCCAGCGCCCTTATCAGAACGCCTTGGGCCTCGAGTACGTGTTCAAGCGCATGCGCGAGCTTTCCGGGGCGCGGCTGGATCCCGCCATGGTGGACGCCTTCTTCGCCGCCATCCAGAGGGGAGACCTGGTACCCTTGGGGCGCGTGGAGGTGGCGTGACGATGAGGAGTCTGGCCCGTTGTTCGGCTTGCCTGCTTGCCCTCGCGGTCATGGTGGCGTGCGCGTCCAGCCCCCCGCCGCGTCCGGCGGAAGCGGCACCCGAGATCGACCTCACCAACCCGCTTGCCGGCACGTTGCTGATGCAGCAGGGTCGGGCGCTGGTGAACGAGGGCAAAATCCCGGAGGGGATGGCGAAGTACACGCTGGCCCTGAAGCTGCAGCCCGACAACCCCACGCTGCACAACCTCATCGGGATGGCCGAGCTGCAGCGGGGGAACGCCGGAAAGGCGCTCGAATCCTTCAACCGCGCCCTCAGGCTCGCGCCCAAGTTCTCCGACGCGCTCAACAACCGCGGGGCGGCCTACATGCAACTCGCGCAGTACAGCCTGGCCGAGTCGGACTACCTGTCGGTGCTCTCGGACAACACGTACGCGAATCGGTCCGGGGTCTACTACAACCTCGGTTCCCTCTATTTCGTCCGCGGCAACCTCGCGGCAGCGGAGGAGAACCTGCGCCGGGCCACGAGGGAAGAGGGACCGGTGGAGGCCTACTTCCTCCTTGGTCAGGTGGAGGAGAAACTCGGCAAGGTTGCGCTTGCCGAGACGGCGTACCGGGACGCGATGACCCGCGCCCCGGAGCGGCCCGACGTGATCCTGGCCCTGGCGAAGCTGGTCGACGTCCAGGGGCGCAAGGGCGAGGCCCGCGACCTCTACCTCAAGGTGATCGCGGCGGCTCCCGGCTCGCTCGAGGCGCAGCAGGCACGGGTGCGGCTGGAGTGATCACGTGGCGTTCCAGTACCTGCTGACAAACCTCCTGGTCGATGTACCCGGGGCGCAGGGCGTAGTGTTTCTCGATTCGGAGGGGGAGTCAGTCGAGTTGATCTCGCGCCAGGCAACCGCCTACGAGCTCAAGCTGGAGGGCGCCTATCACGGCATCTTTCTGCGTCAGGCGGCTCGTCTCGCCACGCTGTCTGGTGCCGGCGAGATCGAGCGCATTGCCATCGCGGGAACCCAGATGCAGGTGATGAGCCGGGCGCTCAAGGGTGGATACTATCTGGTGCTGATAATGGAAACGGGGACCTCGCCCGCGATCGCCTCTGAAGCGATGCAACGGGCCAGCGAGCACTTCAACCGTGAGATTCCTTGACCCGATTTGAGGGTTTGGCTTCCGGGGGTGTGTGTTGGACTTGCTGCAAAGGTTGCGGCGTGGGCTGGAAGCGACGCGCTCGCTGCTGGGGGAGCGGCTCTCCGCAGGGGGCTGGAGCGTCACCCGCGAGACCCTCGAGGAGGCCCTGCTGGCCTCGGACGTCGGCCCGGACATGGCGGAGATCCTGGCCCAGGAGTTCGAGCGTGCCCGCGCGAAAGGCGCGGTGGCGGACGGCGGTGAGCTTGACTGGCTGCGGCAACGGGTTCGGGCGCTGTTGACCGAGGCCGACGTTGGCGTGCCGAGGGGCAAGCCCCACGTCGTGCTGGTCGTCGGCGTGAACGGAACGGGAAAGACCACCACCGCCGCCAAGCTCGCCGGGCTGGCGCGCGAGAGCGGGAGGCAGACGATCCTCGTCGCAGCCGACACTTTTCGTGCCGCCGCCATCGAGCAGCTCCAGGGTTGGGGCGACCGGGTGCAGGTGCCGGTGGTGGCGCAGCGTGCCGGCGCCGATCCGGGCGCAGTGGTCTTTGACGCGCTCAAGGCAGCCGTTGCGCGCGGTGTGGACGACGTCATCGTGGACACCGCCGGCCGCATGCACACCAAACAAAACCTGATGGCCGAGCTCGAGAAGGTACGCAAGGTCTGCGGGCGCGCAGTCGCCGGAGCCCCCCATGAGGTGCTGCTCGTGTTGGACGCGACCTCCGGCACCAACGGGCTGGTGCAAGCCCGCGAGTTCCGCGCCCGTGCCGGCGTGACGGGCGTCGTGCTCACCAAGCTCGACGGGACCGCCAAGGGCGGCGTGGTGCTTGCGGTCGCGCGCGACCTGGGTGTTCCGGTGCGGTGGGTCGGCGTCGGCGAGGCCCCCGAGGACCTCTTGCCGTTTGTCCCCGAAGTCTTCGCCAACGCGCTGTTGGAGGGTCTGGCATGACCGGCAGGTGGATCGCCCTGATGCGTCAAGCCCTGGAGCTTGCCGAGCGTGGCCGCTACGGGACGAGCCCCAACCCCATGGTTGGGGCCGTGCTGCTGTCGCGCAGCGGCGAGGTTGTGGGGACGGGGACACACCTGCGCTGCGGGGGTCCCCACGCCGAGATCTTTGCGCTGAAGGAGGGTGCAGCGGAAGGGACAGGCGGCACCATGGTCGTCACGCTCGAGCCCTGCGTGCACCAGGGGAGGACCCCTCCCTGCGTGGATGCGCTCCTCGCCGCAGGCATCGCCCGGGTGGTGATCGGAACGCGCGACCCCAACCCGCTGGTCAACGGCAGCGGGGTCGAGGCGCTACGGTCCGCCGGCGTGGAGGTCGTGGAAGGGGTGGAGGAGGAGGCCTGCCGGAGGCTGAACCGCCGCTTCTTCCACTGGGTCGCGACCGGCTCTCCGTACGTCACCCTCAAGATGGCGATGACCCTCGATGGCAAGCTCGCGGCGCGTGGTGGGCGCTCGCAGTGGATCACGTCGGAGGCCTCCCGCAAGGAAGGGTACGCGCTGCGAGAGGAGTACGACGCGCTACTGGTCGGGGTAAACACCGTGCTGGCCGACGACCCGAGGCTGTTGCGTCACCTGGGTCTGAACCCAGACCCGCAACTGCTTCGGGTGGTGCTCGACACCCACCTGCGCACGCCTTCGGACGCCGCACTGTTCCAGCGTGACCCCCAGGGCGTCGTCATCTTCTGCAGCGAGGGCGTTCCGGCGGATCGGCGCAAGGAGCTGGAGGACAGAGGCGCCGCGGTGGTCGAGGTAGGGGACGACGGCCGCGGCCAGTGTGACCTTCGACAGGTACTGCGGTGGGTCGGCGCGCACGGGGCCAGCTCCGTTCTGGTGGAGGGCGGGGGCGAAGTGCACTGGTCGTTCCTGCGAGAGGGTCTGGCCCAGAGCGTGCACGCGTTCGTGGCGCCCCTGGTCCTCGGCGGGCGGGAGGCCACGTCGGCGGTGGGGGGCGCCGGTTTCTCCTCGCCGCAGGAAGCCGTGCGCCTGCGCTTCGTTGAGGTGAGAAGGCTCGAGGAGGACCTCGTGCTGATAGCAGAGGTCGAACGTGTTTAGCGGTCTCGTGGCCGCGCTGGGCGAGGTGCGCGCTCTGCGGCGCCGGGGGCGCGGTGCGGTCGTCGAGGTGCGGTGCGCGTTTTCGGCGGAGCCGCTCGCGGCAGGCGAGAGCGTGGCCGTCCAGGGTGTCTGCTTGACGGTCGTCGCGCCGGATGGCGAGGGGTTCTCCGCCGATCTCTCTCCGGAGACCCTGTCGCGCACGACGCTCGGAACTCTGCGACCGGGCGCGAAGGTCAACCTCGAGCGCTCCCTTCGCCTCGACAGCCGCATCGGTGGGCACATCGTGCTCGGTCACGTCGACGCAACGACGTCGGTCGTCGCGGTTCTGCCGGGCGACGGATTCCAGGCCGTCCGTTTCGCCCTTCCGGGTGCGGTCGCCGGCGAGGTCGCGCTGAAAGGCTCGGTAGCGTTGGATGGCGTTTCGCTCACGGTCGCCGCGCTCGGCGAGGGCTGGTTCGACGTGGCGCTCATCCCGACGACAATCTCCGGAACCACACTCGGGAAGCTCGGTCCGGGCGACAAGGTCAACCTGGAGACGGACGTGCTGGCGAAGTACGTGCGGCGGGCCCTCGGCGGCCAACGCCGGGACCTCGAGTCGCTGCTCTCAGGCCTCTCCGATGAGACGGATTGAGCCGGCGTTCCCGGATCTCCTGCCGGTAAGCCACCGCCTCGGGCCGCCGCCCTCGGCGGTTTCCGGCAGTCCGGTTGCTGTGGACCCCGTCGAGATGCGCCTCGTCTGGCAGGCGCCCTCCCGGTGGCGGGGTGTTGGTGACCGCACCGTTCCGCGACGTCCGGTTCGGGTGCTGCTGCACGCCGGGTGCGCCCGCCAGGAGCACGAGTTTCTCGGGCGGCTCCTGCAGGGAGGGTGCGGGGCGCTCGCGGTGTTTGACGGGGCCCTCGCCGTCAAGGATCTTCCTGCCCCGACCCTGGAGGGGCAGGCGGTGGTGCTGGCGCCGTGGCTGCCGGCGTTCTGGGGAGGGGGGCCCCTGCCCGACCTGAAGCCCTGGCGCAAGCGGGGCATCGCCGCAGGCGTGCTGCTGTGCCTCGGTCCGTCGGCGGAGCCGTTCGACCAGGTCAACCGCGGAATCGACGAGGCAAAGGAGGCCGGCGCAGCGTTCGTGCTTCCCAGCCCGCTCTCGTTGCCGCCGGAGGACAGGCACCGCGTCTACGACCGTCTGGCCGGCGAGGGCGGCGACGAGAAGCTGGAAAACCTCCTCTTTCACACCGACCTCGGCCAGCTCGCCACGGAGCTGGAGCGCGAGGCCTCGCGGGCCTGTCGCCGCGTCGGCCTGCCGGAGGGATTGCCGGGGCCCGCGACCTCGATCACGCCACGGGGCACATTCGCGGCGGGTGCGCAACTCCTGCTCTGGGCTCGGCGGCTCGACTTGCTCGACGGCGTGAGCTCGGCCGGCTGGCAGCTTCGGCGCGCCGCGCAGGCCCTCCTCGCCTCGCGCCGCGACCCGCAGGCGCTGGTGGCCGAGGACAACCTCCGGGTCATCCCCGGGTTCAACCCCTGGGTTGAAGCGTTCGCACGATCGGTGTGGGCCGGGAGTGGGGAGCCGTTCGACGAGGTGCTGGCGCGCTGGGTCGCCCATTGAGGAAAGGGCATAGGGCGCACGGCGCCGGGAGGGCGGCGGCGGGGCTGTACATCCACCTGCCTTTTTGCGCCAGTCGCTGCTCCTACTGCACGTTCGTGACCTCCACCGAGCTTGGGCTGGTCCCTCGCACCATCTCCGCGCTGTGTCGCGAGCTCGATCTGATGGGTAGCCGGAGTGCTCGGGCCCTCGCCACCCTGTACCTGGGGGGCGGGACGCCGTCGCTGGTGCCGGAGGATCTTCTCGGGCAGATCTTCCAGGCTATCGCACGCCACTTCCCGCGCCTTCCCGACGCCGAGGTGACTCTCGAGGCCAACCCCGACGACGTGACGGGGGCGAAGGCAGGCGCCTGGGCCCGGCTCGGGGTCAACCGGGTCTCGGTGGGGGTGCAGGCGTTCTGCGACCCCGTGCTCTTGACGCTGAACCGGCGCCACACCGCGGTCCAGGCCCGCGAAGCCGTGGAGTTGCTCCTAAACGCTGGTTTCTCGGTCTCGGTGGACCTGATGCTGGGGCTGCCCGGCATGTCCGAGAGCGATCTGGACGCGACGGTCCGCGAGGTGTTGCGTCTGCGCCCCGGCCACGTCTCGGTGTACCTGCTGGAGACCGACAAGCCGCACGCCCTCGGGCGTCTGGCGGCGCGGCGCCCAGACCTCTTCCCCGACGCCGATGCCGCGGCCCGCCAGTACCTGACCGTGGGCCGAGCGCTGACGCGGGCGGGATACCGGCACTACGAGGTCTCCAACTACGCTCTGCCGGGGCAACTCGCCCGTCACAACCTGAGGTACTGGCGCCGCCGGACCGTGCTCTCGGCTGGTCTGGCGGCGCACGGGCAGTGCGGACGGCGACGCTGGGCCGCGCCGGAGGAGCTCCCGGCGTACCTCGAGGCGGCGGAGGGGGGACGCCTGCCCCGGGTGTGGAGCCGCGGCCTCGACTCGGGGGAGGTGCTCAAGGAGCGCGTGATGCTCGGCCTGCGCCTCGCACGCGGCGTGCGTGAAGAGCTCGTCGAGGAGTGCATGGCGGAAGCACCGGCGTTCCGGGGACGGATGGAGGACTTCCTGGCTCTCCGGCTCGCCCGCCGCAGCGGCGGTCGCGTGCGTCTGACTCCGCGCGGGTGGCTCGTCTCCAACGAGCTGTTCGCCTCGCTCTGGTGAGGACGTCTCCTGATGGGGCGCAGTTCCGGGGTACACTCCGCCAGGGAGGCGAGAATGAAGCGCCTGTGCTTGGGCGTGTTCGTGGTCGCAGTTGCGCTTGCCGCTGGGCCGGCGCACGCCGGTGGTTTCACGTTCGACGCCCATTTCACCCAGAGTGACCTTGCGGGCCTCGCCGAGGGCATTGGCGACGCACTGACGTTCCCCAACCTCGGGACGGCCGTTCCGACCGGCCTCGCGGGGTTCGAGGTGCTCGCCGCCGCGGGGGGGCCCCAGGTGGACACCGGTTCCCACTGGTGGAGGTACGTCGACGCGCGCACCGCGGGGGGCGTCCTCTACGGCCAGCGAGTCATCGTGCGCAAGGGGCTGCCCTTCAATCTCGATGTTGGGGTGCAGGCCGGACAGGTTGCGGGGGAGCGTTTCTGGGGCGGTGAGGTCCGTTGGGCGGTCCTGGAGGGCGGTGCCGTATCCCCGGCGGTGGCGCTGCGCGCGAGTTATTCCAAGTTGAGCACCGCCCCGTTCGAGTGCGAGGTCGCGGAGGGTCAGCTCTTCGTCTCCAAGGGTTT
>Ga0299915_10000023_pt1 | contig 109738 bp, 93 predicted proteins | sample RVTome_13_FD_200263 | JGI IMG/M metagenome (GOLD analysis project Ga0299915, IMG submission 200263) | Soil microbial communities from uranium-contaminated site in the Upper Colorado River Basin, Wyoming, United States - RVT92D227 (version 2) ...
ATCAATTGTCCGGATTCTCGCTCGCTCGGCCAGACGGCCTCGCGAGACTTTGGTCAATTGTCCGGATTCTCGCTCGCTCGGCCGGACGGCCTCGCGAGACGTTGGTCAATTGAGGTTGACGACGCGGATCATGTGGTTGCCACTGTCCGCGATGAACAGCTTGGAGCCAGAGAGCGCGATTCCGTATGGCAACTTCAAGTGCGCCAAGGTCGCCAGGTCGCCGTTGCCGTCGAAGCCCTTCTGGCCACACACCCCCGCGACCGTATAGACCTTGCCGTCGGTCGCGACCTTGCGGACGCAATGGTTGTAGACGTCCGAGAAGTACAACGTACCGTCGGCGGCCAGGGCGAGATCGGTCGGTCGGTCGAGCAACGCCGCAGTGGCGGCGGTCCCGTCCGGCGAGGTCCCGCGCTGCACCGCGCCGGCGACCGGCTCGACACCGACGACGACCTCGACGACGCCCGCCGCCGTGATGCGACGAATGAGGTTGTTCGACGTGTCGGCGAAGTACAGGGTGCCGGCAGCGTCGTACAACAACCGTCCACCGGGATCAGCCGACTGACCGAACGGCTGCGACATCCGCAACGAGAGTGGGTCGCCCGTCGAGGCGTACGAGGGAGTGCACGCCTTGAAACAGTCGGCCATGTTCCCACCGCAGAAGAACTTGCCCGAGCCGGCCTGCGGACACTGGGTCGGAACCTCCGCGACCGCGCACTTCGCCGTCGCCTCGACCACGCACATCCCGGCGACGCGGTGAATGATCCCCGCCGCATCCACGCGACGGATCACCTGGTTGGCCTGATCGAGGATGACGAGCTCACCGGCCGGGTTCCACGTGATCGAGGTCGGCAGATCGAGCGCGCTCGTGGTGCCCGCCGCCTCATCGCCGAAATAGGCACGCCGGCCGTCGCCGCAGGTATTGGTGATCGTCCCGGACGGAAGATCGATCGTCCGGACCGTCGAGTTGTGCCAGGCCGCGACCACCAGCTGGGTCTCGTTCGGGGACAGCAGGAGCCCCGTCGGGTGGTTGAAGTCGTCGTTCGCCGGATCGTCCAGGGTGCCGCCTAGCTCGCCGCGTCCCGCGACCCAGCGAAGCACGCCGTCGGCGGCGTGCCACGAGCGAACCCGGTGGTTGTTCCAGTCGAGGACGTAGACCGTGCCGTCCGACGCCTCGACCATGTCCTGCGGCAGGAACAATCGGGCCTCGAGCGCGACCTGATCCGCGTCGCCGTCGTAGCCCGCGTCGCCGTTGCCGATGATCGTGCAGATCGTGCCCGGCACCTCGGGATCACACACGTCGACGACATCGTCGCCGCCGCCGGGAGTGATGTTGTCACCGCACGCGGGCAACACGAGAGCCAGACAAGCAACGATGCGCAAGGTTTTCATTTCAACACCTTCAGGATGCGGCTGTTCATCGTGTCCATGATGTAGAGGTTGCCGGCAGCATCGAACTCGAGGCCGAACGGCCGGCGTAGCTTCGTCTCGGTCGCGAGCTTGCCGTCCTCGGCGTCGGCGCCGAGCTCACCGGTGCCGGCGACGGTGCGGATCACGCCGGTCGTCAGGTTGATCGCGCGGATGACGCTGTTGTCGGTATCGGCCACGTACAGATCACCTTCGGGTCCGATCTCGAGCTCGTGCGGTGCACGAAGCGTCGCCGCCGCCGCCGGACCGCCATCGCCGGTGTAGCCCTCGTCACCCGTCCCCGCCAGGGTCGTGATGATGTTGGTCGAGAGGTCGACGACACGGATCTTGTTGCTCAGCGTCTCGGCGATGTAGAGCTTGTTGCCGGTCACGGCGAGACCACCCGATGGCTCGGGATTGGCACCTGCCTCCCAGTTGATCTGGGCGGCGAGCGCCAGCCCGCCGTCGCCCGCCCCACCCTTGGTACCGACGCCCGCGACGGTCGTGATCATCCCGGCGACGTCGATCTTGCGGACCCGGAAGTTCTGTTGATCGCCGACGTAGTAATTGCCCGCCTCATCACGGATGAGCGCCTTGGGCTGCTTGAACGTGCTGGCCGAAGCAGGGCCGCCGTCACCGCTGAAGCCGGCACCCGAGCCCGCGACGATCGTGACCTTGCCGGTCGCGGGATCGATCCGCCGCAGCTTGTGGTTGTGCCAGGCCATCATCATGACGCCGCCGTCGGGCGCCTCGACGAGCTCGGTCGGGTGGTTGAGCTTGACCAGATACCCGTCGGCGCCACCAACCGTGCGCTCGGTCGCGTCGCCGGTGCCGTCGCCCGGGAAGATCGGATCGTTCCAGCCGACGACGGTCTCGACCGTCTGGTCGGGCTTGACCCGGCGGATGAGGTGGTTGTTCCAGTCGATGAACCATGGCGTGCCGTCCGAGTGGAACAGCATGTCCATCGACCAGTAGATCGCGGTGTTCAGGCGATGGAGGCCATCGCCGTTGTAGCCCTCGTTGCCCGTCTGGCCGAGGTAGACGCAGGCGTGACCGGAGGTCTCGGTGCAGACCCGCGGCGCGACCGTCGCGTCCTCGGTGATCGGCGGATCGTCGCCGCCGCCGCAAGCGGTCACTGACAGCAAACTAACAAGACAAGAGCTGTAGACGCGTTTCATTGAATCTCCCCGGTTGGTGGATGAGCACCACGATAAACAAGCACACCAGTCGTGAGCGGTGACATTCGAACCCGACCGCCGACCGACCACACGCCCCCTTCGGGATCGACCCAGATCGCATGCAAGGTCTCGCTGGTCGGAGGGCTGTCGAGCCCGCTCCAGCCAGTCTCGCCGCGCTCGAGCATCGTGCCGAGATCGCCAACCGCATAACCGATGTTCGCGGTGACGCAGACGCCGAACATCGGCGGGTCCGTGGGCGTGCTCGCGTCTTGCCAGACGCCGTTCTCGCGCTCGAAGATGACGTCGCTGGCGAACCCGCCGACCGCGACACAGCGTGCTCCGGCGCAGTGGACCGTGAAGAGCGACGTGCTCCCGAGGGCCTCCTCCTCGAAGGCGGTGCCGTTCCAGTGCAGGACGAGGCCGCTCGTGCCGACCATCCAGACATCGTTCGCTGCGGTACCGTGGACCTTCCACACTGCCTTCGAGGCGATACCGGCCGGCAGCCCCGCGGCGTCAATCCATGTGTCTGCCTGGAGACGCCACACGAAGCCGCCGCTCGCCCCGCCATCATCCGCGCCCACCGCCCACAGATCGTCGGGGCTCGAGCCCCAGATCCCGTAGACAGTCTGGATGCTGGGCGTGGTCAGTACCGTGAAGCCACCGCTCTGGTAGCGCAGGAGCTGGCCGCCCTTGCCGCCCATGTACACGGGCCCGTTTTCAAACCCGAACACCCACCACAGATCGCCGGTGGTGCCGGTTGCGTGCCGCGTCCAGACAGCTCCATCCCAGTGCAAGACCAGCGGACCCTCGGTATCGCCCGGGATATCCGCACCGACAACCCAGACGTCGCTCGTGCTCGCGCCCCACACGGACATCAGCGCCTGGGGCAGCTTCTCGTGCACGATTGTCCAGCCGTTGATGTTCGCGTCCGGTGTCGCTGGCGTGTCGTTGCCGCAGCCGGCAGCGCCGAGCACGACCGACAAAGCCAATGCTCCCCAGCAGCAAGATCGTCGAACAGACATCGCCCAACTCCCTCGTTGGCGTCGAGACCCGCAGCTCAAATGAGCTTGTGAGAAATCGTTGCGCCGCGACGATGGTAAGGCGGCGACGACGGCAAGACAATGATCCTCGACGAGATCGCGATGCTCCGACATGTACGTCACGACAGGTACATGGTCGAGTGACGGCGGTCCATGCCGCGGAGCGGCACGATGGACTTCAGGGCACGTAGGGAACGACGAGGGCCCAGCGTGAATCCTGAACGGTCTGACCATTCTGGGTCACTTCGACCCGGAGCTCGACCATCGTATCGAGAACCTCGACGGCCGCCAATTCAACAAAGACGTATCTGCCGAACGGCAACGTGAACCCCCCATCGAGCGACTCGATGAACGGCATGCTGAACGGAGGGATGTCCGGGCTCACGCGACTTCCATCGACCTTGAAGAGGTCGAATCGGGTCGCGGGCGAATCGTCTCTGGTGGTCCCCGGATCCAGGCCTTCGATGCGCACGTTGCCGATCACGTGACGACCGCCCTGGGCACCCTCGACCAAGTAGATCGATTCCAGGATGGGCTCCCACGTTTCGACTCCCGTGCCGACCTCTGCAATCGGCTCGGGTTTTTGGGGGTCGGTTCCACACGCCAGCAGTGACGCGGCGACCATGCAGCAACCGATCAAGTCACGCGATCTGATGACGAAGACCTGCATGCTCGTAGCTGGTTCTACAGGTTCGACGTGGTGGGAGTCAACGTTCGCATCGGCGTCGCCTTGCCGACATCGAGGTACACCGCACGACCATGAAGGAGCCTGTGCTCCAACAGACTACCGAACGATGAGAGCCAATTGTCCGGATTCTCGCTCGCTCGGCCGGACGGCCTCGCGAGACTTTGGTCAATTACTTGGCTGCGACTGCGGTCCGTGCCTCCGCCAGCCCGTCGATCCCCTCGTCGGCCGCACTCCAGAGCTGGAGCAGTTGCTCGTAGCGCGCCCGCGCACCGCGGACATCGCCCGTTCGAGCGAGCGCACGAGCAAGCCCCAACAGCGAGTGCGCACGCCCTGGATGCTTCTCGAGCACGAGCGTGTACTCGACCATCGCGGCCTTCGGTTGATCGAGCCGCATCAGCGTGTCCGCGATCTCTTCGTGCGGTACGAAGCCGCTCGGGTTGCTCTCGCCGCCGAGCTCGCGGTCAGCCCCGACCGCGGACTCGCGAAGGATTTTCAGCAGCGCACGATCATCGCCGATCGCGCGCGCGTGCAGCGCCTGGTGATGGCGAACATACGTCTCGTCGATCTTCGCGATCACTTCCTTCGGCTGCGTCCCGACGAGAAACGGGCGCAGTTTCGCTCGCACCACCTCCATCTCGGCGAGCAAGCGCTTGGTCCCGGCCAGATCGCGTTGCATCGCGGCGGCGCGCGCACGTGCGCTGAACGCGTACGTCTGTTCGACGAGCCCTTCGTTGCTCGTGGTGCCCGGCGCGCAGTGGTTCGGTCCGCCGGAGCGCACGTCACCCATGGCCGTCGCAGGATCCGCCACTGCGGGAGCCTCGAGCGGCGCGAGCAGCTGGTCGACGCGCGACCATTCGCCGGTCCGCGCCATGTACGAGGAGACCTGGGTCACGTAGAGGCTGCGCTGCTGATGCCCCAGGCCATCGCGCACCGCCTTCGCGAAGATCTCCAGCGCCGCTGCGGCGTCCTTGTGCCGGCCCAGCTCGAAGTTCATCTCGACCAACCAGTTGAGGCTGTGAAAGTCGTGGTGATCGGCGGAGAGCTTCTCGCGCCGAGCCGCGCCGACCGACGCGTCCCACGCCGACTGGCAGCTCGTGATCGCCTCTTTCCACATGCCGAGCCGGGAGAAGATGTGGGCCGGCATGTGTCGAGCGTGGAACGCCGCGGGCGCGATCTTGGCGTACTCGCGCGCGTAGGACAGCGCGAGCGGAGCGAGCTCGGGCGTGTCGTACGCGTGGATCAGATAGTGTGCGGCGCCGGGGTGCTTGGGGTTGTGCTGGAACACATCGATCGCCAGCGCCGCGGCGCGCTTGCGCACCGCCAGGTTATCCGGCGCCTCCGGCCGCGTCGACGAGAGCAGCGCGAGCGCGAGAAACGTCGCGGATTCGTCGTCGGGAAACTTGGCGTGCAGAGTCTCCATCGCCGCGGCGAACCTCGTGCGGCTCGACCGGACGTCACCATCGCCAAGCAGTGCGACGGTGGCAGTCACCCATGCCTGCGCGCGTGGCGGTAGGGAGTTCGGAGCTGGCATGCGAGTCAACATCTGACGCGCGGCGGTGATGTCATCGTCGCCCCACAGCAGCTTGCAACGGCTCATCGCCGCGCCCCAGTACGCCATGTTCATCGTCGGGTCCGCATCGATCGCCGCCGCGAAGTGTTTGATCGCCTCGTCGTACCAGAACGAGTGAAGCGCGAGCAGCCCGCGCGCGAAGTGCGCGCGCGCTTCGGGCGTTCCCTCCGAGAGCTCGAACGTGAGCGCGCCGAGCGCGCCGCTGTCATACAGATCGTCGGCAGGTGGTTTCGTCGTCGCCGGTTTCGTCGTCGCGACCGGCGGTGCCGGCCGCTCGTCGACCTTGGGTCGATCACTTCCCGACGAGCACCCGCCAGCGACCACCCAGATCAATACGATGCCTCTTACACCCGACATGTCGTGGACTCTACTCGGTCGAGGCGATGTGACAATTCAGGAATCGCGAACTCATCAGGCGGCGAAATCCTCGACACGATGGTCCCGTTCACGGTAAAAGTTATCGTGACACAGCTTGGGGCTGTGCCGCACAGCTTGGGGCTGTGCTGCGTACCCTCTTAACGAAGGGAATAGTTCGATGCATCAGAATCGGAATAGTGTCTGCAGTCTAGCGGTGGGTTGCCTACTGCTGCTGGCGTGCGGCGATGACGCCGCGATTACCCCCGATGGCGCTCCCACTCCTGACAGCCCTCCTCCCTTCGTGGAGATGCCGATCGGGTTCGATGGTCAGGACGGCGGCGAGCTTCGCATCGAGAACTTCGTGTTCCCCGACGGTGTCACACGGACCTTGACCACTGGCTACTTCATCAACGACCAGACTGGCAAGATGGCGTTTCCGAACATCGCGATGACCAGCACGCTGATGTGCAACCCGCTGACCGACAAGATCTATCCGTTCGGAGATGGATCCGACACGATTGGTGTCGCCGCGAGCTGGTCACCCGGTGGACGGAACTACATGGACATCGGTCCAAAGATCACCCTTGGCGCCCCCGATGGCGCGAAGCCTGCGTGGGACATGCCCCTGTTCGAAAACTTCGTCACCCCGTTCATGGGTGGCTCGTTCCACAACCTCACATACAACGTGCCTCCAGGCAGTCCGGATCCGCTGCTGGCCATCAATCCCGATTCGTTGGGTGGCACGGGCGCCAACCTCACGGGCCAGAAGCTGAAGGTCACGATTCCCGGTGGTCCAGATGCTCCGGCGACCGTATGGGACTTCAAGGACGGTTTCTCGGGGATCGAGATCCCGCCACGTCCGGTCGTCGCGGGCTTTGCCGTGGACGGATGTCCGGCAGGAACGGCAGACGCGGACTGCCCGACGCGAGTCAAGGCTGGCGCGGGGATCTTCGCACCCGGTGGTGTCGGTATTCCCGTCTCGCGTAGCCAGGACTTCACCCGGACGTGGACCGTTGCCCCCGGAGCGCCACCGGATCTCCTCACGTTCATCGCCGTCTTCAACACCAGCGATGTCGGCCCACCCGGCGTACACATGCTGTGCGTCGGAACGACTCCGGGGAACATCACCATCCCGGCGGCGACGATGGCAGCGATGCCAAAGCAAGGGATTCTCTTCATCGCTCACCTGCTCCACCGCACGCGTACGTTCGACAACAACCGGCGCGTCGACATGGTCGGCACGGCCTGCACGAGCATCGGCTTCACGATGGTGCCCTGACCTTCCGATCTGCTGATTCAAGCTGACGGATGGGTTGTTCGGGACGCGGACGCCACCTTCGGTGCCAGCTAACGCTGGTCAGAAGGCGAGCTGTCCGCGGGCCCGTCTCTCGAGGGGTAGGAGGGCGTGGTACAGGAATGCATTCGTGGGCGTCGGCACGGCGACTTCGGCGCCGAGCCGGGTGACTGCACCGCTGAGGCTCTCGAGCTCCGATGGTTTGCCCGCGATCAGATCGCGCTGCATCGACGAGGTGCCCTGTGCTGGAAGGCTGTCGACGAACGTCATCGTCGCTGCCACCACGCCCGCTGGCAGTCGGATCGCGTTCGCCCTCGCGACCCGCTCGATCTCTTGCATCGCGGTCTCGAGGAGGCGTCGCGTCTCGGGCACGCTGCGAATCACCCCGAGTGGCGCGCGCGTCACGGCACCGACCCCGGCCCATGAAGTGATGAACAGAAACTTCGCCCAGGTCGCCACCCGGATGTCGGCCGGGATCGTTACCGTGACGCCCTTCGCCTGCGCGAAGGCCTGACGCAGGGCCTCGACGCGCGCGCTGCGGGCGCCGTCGAGCTCGCCGATCTCGAGGGTCGGCTCCGCGCCGGCGTGCTTGATGTGGCCAGGCCCCACGCGGAAGCTGATGATCTTCGCGGTTCCGCCCAGGGCGTGCTCGCGGCCAAGCGCCTCCGCGATCTGCTCCGGAGCCTCGACGCCGTTCTGCAGCGGCAACACCGCCGTCGTGGGACCGACGAGCGCCGCGGCTGCGCGTGCTGCCTCCGGCACCTGCCACGCCTGTACGCCCATGAGGACGTAGTCGACGACACCGACCTCCCGTGGATCATCGGTGGCCTTGGCCGAGCTCACCACGACATCCCCGTTCACGCTGTCGATCCGGAGGCCGGACTTGCGGATCGCCGCGAGGTGTTCGCCCCGCGCGATGAACGTGACGTCGTGTCCGGCCTCGGCGAGCCTGGCGCCGAAATATCCGCCGGCTCCGCCGACTCCAATAACTGCGAAGCGCACCTGAGACCGTTTCCGTGCTGTTTCGCGACCAGCGCGCGTTTGCCGTGACTGAACCGAGCTACGGAGGCGGCGCGCAGAAGCCGTTGGTGCACCCCACGAACGGAGCCGGGCAATCCTCCGGGAGGTTGCAGGTCCTCGAGCAGACGCTCGTGTGCACGAACAGCTTGCACACACACGACATGCACTCCGAGCTCGCCGTGCAGGTTGCCAGAGGGGCAGCAGTACCGGTGCACATCATGGCATCGTCGGTGGCCGCGTCGGCGGGCTGCTGGGGTTCTATCCGCTCGTCACAGGCTGGGATCAGCGCGACGGCGAACAAGATTAGGACAGTATTGATCCTTGAACCCACGGCCCGAAGATACTCCAGAAACGACGACGGCCGTGACTACTTTGCGCTCACGGCTACCGACAAACTCCGGGGCTGGTGTGAGCACAGAGGCTCCGGCGCGCCGCGCACTTCTGCACACACCTCGATCGAGACTGCGCTCGAGCGATCCGCGTTGGCGCTGACCGAGCTCGCGATGCGCCGGTTCTCGAGCGAAGTGGTTCGCGTTCCGCTCTCGCGTGACGTGTATTTTCTCAGTTGATGGATCCGGCGAGCACGATCTGCGACGTACGGATTACTTCGAAAAAAGAGCTGCTAAAACGCGATCCGGACCTGTTCGGGTTTGTAAGGTAGTGCGATGAGGCAACGCCAAGCTAGTTTCTGCTGCGCCGTCGTGTTCGTCCTCGTCGGTCTCGGATTGGCGTCGCGTGACGCGCATGCGCAAGCGTGGGTCGGGGACAAGGGCTCCCTGGACGTCAGCCTCGACTACAACCTCGGAATCTCGAACAACGTGATCGGCGACTCCGACCTCGATATCGACCCGGGCCAGGCAGGAAACCAATCCAAGTTCCCCGATTCGGGCGTGACGACCCATCAGATCGCGTTGGCCGCCGAGTTCGTGCCGCTGCCCAGGTTGGCCGTGACCGTCGGGCTCCCCTTCGTGTTCCTCAAGTACACCGGCAACCAGACGGCCTTTCCGCATCCTGGTGGCGGCAGCTACGACGACGGCAGCACGTTCAAGACGCCGACCGACCTCCGTACGAGCGTGCGCTACCAGGTACTCGAGGAGCCGTTTGCGCTGAGCCCCCACCTCGGCGTCTCGATCCCGGTCGCCAACTACGAGTACGTCGGCAATGCGGTGGCCGGACGGCACCTCAAGGCGCTGCACGCAGGCTTGAGCGTCGGTCGCCAGCTCGGCGACGCCACGTACGTGCACCTCACCTACGAGTTCAGTCTGGTCGAGAAGTTCGACCTCACCGCGGAGACCGCGAAGCACGGACAGAACCGCAGCGATCTCGCGTTCACGATCGGACACAAGCTACTCCAGCAGCGGCTCGACCTTCACCTCGACGCCAGCCTGCGCGCGACCCACGGCGGCGTGAACTTCAGCGAGTTCGGCATGCTCACGGAAACCGAGTTGCTCTATCACGATGTCCTCCTCGACGAGGACATCTTCCTCGCCGGTGGCGGGCTTGGTTACCAGCTCACGAACTCACTCAGCATGAGCTTGGCCGCGAGATTCTTCGTCAAGGGCAGCAACACGCAGAATGCCAATGTCTTTGCGCTCGGATTTGTGTGGAGCCCACTCTGAATCTGGCCAATGACGAGCTGAGCGATCGCGTTCGTGACGGTGAGCTTCACGCCCTCGAAGCATAGCCACCGCAGACGAACAGCATGAAGATGTTGCCGTGGAAGTCGGTGTCGACTGTCACGGGCCTTCTTCCAGCACCAAGCTCCCTGTCGATGGTCCCGGCACGTCGGTACGTCGGCCCGAGGGCCACCGGACCTCCACGGTGGTGACGTCATCACTTCCCAGCCCGAAGAACGCCTCTGCCGGGCTCGCGGAGTGGATGACGCCGCCTGCGCCCACGACCCGAGTCTGGGTCCGGCCACTGGCCATGCGCATCGTCACGACCGCGCCCACTCCGTCGCGGTTGCTCGTGCGACCACGGAGCGTCACCCGGAGCCACTTCGTCGGAGCGGGCTTGCCGCGATTCTCGTAGACCACGAGCGGCCCTTCCTTCTGGCCGATCACCACGTCCTGGTCGCCATCGCCATCGAGGTCGGTCACGACGAGGCCGCGCGCGTCCATGCAGGGGATATCGGGTGAGACCTCGGTGTACGCGCGATCCGGCCCGCGCGCGAACAAGAGCACCGGAGGTGGGTTCCCGGGCAAGGTCTCGCCGTTCACGATCAAGAGCTCGTCATAGCCATCGAGATCGAAGTCGCTGAGCGTTGCACTCCACGAGAGCACGAGACACTCCCAGGATTCGGGCGAAGGACCGCACCTGGCGTTGTATCGGGCGATCGCGGTCAACCCGAGCTCGGCTGCGCTCTCGATGAACCCGCCCGCCGGATCGCGGAGAAACAGCTTCTTCGCGCCGAAATCGGGGACGTAGAGGTCGAGGCGCCCGTCGTCGTTGAAGTCGCCGAGGAGGCCGCCCATCGAGCTGCGTGGCTTCGCGAGGCCCAGATCGGCCGCGAGATCGGTGAACCGCGGCACCCCATCCGGCCCCGGGCCGTCGTTGCGGAGGAGCAGGTCCACGGGCCACAGAGCGGGCGTGGTCGGTTCGGGTTTTCCGAAGTCGGCAAGCAGCGTGTCGTTCGCCACGTACAGGTCCTGGTCGCCGTCCGCATCGAGGTCGAAGGCAGTCGCCGTCCACGACAGGCCCGCTCCCGCGGTGCCGGCGAACGCGAACTGGAGCCCACCCCGGTTGAGGTACAGCCGGTTCTGCGTGTCGTTGGCGTTGCGGACCTCGTAGTTGCTGAAGTAGAGGTCCAGCAGCCCATCGCCGTCGAGGTCGACGGGCAGGACGTGCTCGGTCGTCCCGGAGCCCTCGAAGCGCGCCGCCTCGGCGAAGCGACCGTCACCTTGGTTGGCCATCACGACGGCGACGCCTGCGCTGGCGAGGACCAGGTCGCGATCGCCATCGTTGTCGAGATCGACGGCAGCGATCGCGCTGGCCGCCGCTGCGGAATCGAGTCCGGAATCCGCGATCTCCTCGAATCCGAGCGAGCCGCGGTTCCGGAACAGCGCCAGGCCGCCATCCCGCCGACCGGCGACGATCTCGGGAAGCCCGTCGCCGTCGAGATCGGCCACCGCCAGCCCACCGCCCTGGAAGCCATTGGACGTGTACTGGAAGTCGATTCCGCTCTCGCTCGTGACGTCCGCGAAGCGCGCCATCAGCGGGCCGCGAGCCGGATCCATACATTCCGGCCCGGGAGCCTGTTCGGCTCGTCCGCCGCACGCGCCGAGCACGGCAACGCCCAGGATCCAACGTGTCGGCCGCACCAGCGACGATTGTATCAGGCACCCACGGGCGCCGGTGATCACTTCGGCGCTGACGCGATCGTGGTCCGGGCCCGCTCCGCAGCGGTCTCGATGGTGGCGAACAGCAGGCCGTCGACGAGCTCTCGACGCGCGCGTAGCTGCTGCATCGCCTCGTCGAGACGACCGGCGAAGTCGGCCGCGGTCTCGAGATGGAACCCCAGGACCACGAACACGTCTCGGCCCGGATCCTTCCGCAATCGGACGTGCGCGGCTTCGAAGATCGCGACGATCTCGGCCGCGGTGGCGTAGTCGGCGAATGCGGCGATCGGCATCTCGACCAGCTGGGTGCCCGGCACCTGGAACGGTTGGGTCAGCGTATCCACGTTTGGCCAGATCGCCTTGATCCGGTTCGGCAGGACCTCGTTGATCTGTTCGTCGAGCTGGCGGTAGTCGGTCGCCGAGGAATCCACGGTGAAGCCCTCCTCGCGGATCGCCTGCAGGACCTTGGGGGTGCCGAGGTAGCCGCCCGCACGAAACGTCTTCGAGATGGGGAGGTGAGTCTGCTCGAGCAGGCGCCGCGAGGTCCGCAGCAACGTACGCAGCTCGGGCACGCTGTACGCGTCGAGGTCGGTGTCGAACCCGACGTCTCCATCTTCGAACTCGAGGAGCTTGTTGGTCCCGGTGAGGAACGACGGGCTCAGCTTCGGCTCGACCTCACTCGCCTTTGCGAGCGACCTCCACGCATGGAGGTGGACCGCGAGCTCGTCGCCCTTGCGGACGGCCTGGGTGATGGACGCGACGGTGGTCGGGTCCGGCGTGGTCTTCGTGAAGTAGGCCGCCGAGACGAAGTGCGTGAGGGGCGCTTGTCCGAATTTCTGGCGAAGCTCGTCGAGCGCATCGAGTCCTTCCGGCGAGAGGTAGGCACCCTCCCAATCGATCGTCAACGCGACGACGACGCGGCCCTTCACGGGCGCAGGCGACGGGCTCGAAGAGCAGCCGCCGACCACGAAGACGACGAGGTACGCCCAGATCTTGATGGGCATGTGATGACCTTCCGAACCTCTGTTGAACGCTAGTCCAACCTAGTCTGGTTTGGAGTGCAAATGATGAGGCACCCGATCGATTTCCCGCGTCTGCGTGTCGGCCTCGTGCTCGACGTAGGTGCACCTGCTCTACGAGTTCAGCTGGGTCGAGCGCTCGAGCAGCGCAGCCCCGAACGAGCGCTCCTTCGCGTCGTGGTACGATGACGAATAGCAGTGCCGACGCGACGCGATTTCGTGAAGCTCGCGCTGGGTACCGGTGCCTGGCTGGCAGGAACTTCACTCGGCTGCAGCGGCGGTAAGGAGCGGCGGGTCGAGCTCGTCACCGATACACCCGGTCCTCGCTACTGGGTCCTGATGTTGCTCTCGGGCGGCCACGATACGCTCTACACGACCGATCCCAAGACCGCCGGAGATGTGGACGCCATCGTCACGCTTCCGACGGAGAACCGGGTGGTCACGGCGGGCGAGCTCCGCTTCGGGCCGCACTTCACACCGCTGACGCGCTGGGGATCCGAGCTGACCGTCCTCAACGGCGTTCAGGTCCGGACCGTGAACCACGACACCGGCCAGAAGCAGTTCTTCCACCTCAAGACGAACATCGTCGACGTGATGCCGAGCGTGCTGGACGTCATCGCCACCCGTCGAAACGGACAGCCGTTGGGAGTGGCTTACATCAACCTGTCGTCCCGGATCATGCATTCGCCGTCCTACTTCGGGACCGCCGACCAGTTCTACTTTGGCAAGGATGACGTCTTCGAACAGACGGCGCGCGCGAGACCGGAAGAGCTCGCGACGCTCGCGAAGGTGTACCGCCGTCGGGCCGGTGACATCGGACGAAGCGGTCCGGGCTGGCGAGAGGCGGAGCAGACCGCCGTGTACCTCAAGGAGGTCGCCGACTTCTTCGAGCACGTCGCCGCGGTACCACCCCTGGTCGTCACGGAGCGGTCGACCGACTACGTGGCGCAGAGCATGGCGGAGAGTCTCGATCGGGCGCTGTGGCTGATCGAGAACGACCTGTGCTGCGGCGTCGTCCTGGACCTGGGCCTCTTGGGTTGGGACACGCACATCCGCAACGAGGCGAAGCAAGGCGAGATGAGCGGGAACTTCGCCAAGTTCTTCGACGACTATCTGACCGATCTCCACGCACGCAAGAACGGCCACGGTGTCCTCGCGCAGCGCACGGTCACCATGGTGGGTTCGGAGCTGGGCCGCTTCCCGCACCAGAACGACATGCTCGGCAAGGATCACCTGCCGCAGACGTCGTTTCTGTTCGCGGGCCCGGGCATCCGAGCGGGCAAGTCGTACGGCAGGACCGGGAGGCGAATGGAAGGGCTTCCCATCGCCTACCGGAACGGGGACCCCGCGGCGGCCGGCCGCATTCCGTTTCTCGACGATGTTGGGGCGACGATGCTCCACCTGGCGGGTCTGGACCCGGAGCGCTACGGCTACAGCGGTAAGGTCTGCGAATTCCTGCTGGACGGAACGTCGTGAAGCGCTCGGCTCGTCGGGGGCCATGCGCATGGTTGACCGGGTTCGCGCTCGCAACCGCTGCATGTACGAACGCCGCGACGCTCGCTCCGCCCTCGGGATCGGGATCGGGATCGGGATCGGGATCGGGATCGGGATCGGGATCGGGATCGGGATCGGGATCGGGATCGGGATCGGGATCGGGATCAGGCACGGTCGCGGTCGCCAGGCAAGACACCGCCGAGCTGCTCGGATCGATGGCGATGCTGGTGGGCCAGGTCGCCGAGCCCGCGCGCCTGGCGGAGTGGGCGAGCAAGATCGACGGCGGGCAGGCGCAGCTCGGCGGTTACATCGACGAGATCCTCGCGAACGAACGGTTCGCTCGTGAGGTGATCCCGGCGCTCGTCTTCGGGGCCTTCGTCAACGTCCGCAACTACTACGCGCTGCCATCGGCGTTCGTGCTCAAGCGCTGGCCCGACGCCAGCGCCCCACTGTACCTGCGCGCTCCGTGTTCCGCGGCCGAGGCGGTCGAGGTCCGGCCATGGTGGGACGTCCACACGGACGTCAAGGTCTGTCCCGATGCCTACCGTCCGGACAAGTGGACCATGGCAGCCAACGAGCACAGCTATCGGACCTCGACGGTGCTCACGTGCGACAGCCAGGTCGGTTCCCCGGAGCTCGAGACCAGCTCGCTCTGCGGCTGCGGGCCCAACCTCATCCGCTGTCTCCGTGACGAAGACCAGTACAACCAGTTCAACCGCAGCTTGATGGATGAGGTCAAGCGCACCACCGCCTACGTCGTCGAGCACGATCTGCCGATGGCGTCCCTGTTCACGGGCAACTCGACGTTTCGCGACCGCAACGTCGAGCTGTACTACCGGCGACAGAAGGTCGGAGCCCTCGAGATCAAGCGCGTGAAGCGGGTGGTGGAGGACCTCGGCAAGTGGCCGCTGCCTACCGACTTCGAGACCGACCTCGGCTCGTGGCCGCAGGGCGGCAAGTGGGCGCCACGCGAGGAGGTTCGGCCCGGGCAGCACGCGGGCGTGCTCACCGCACCGCAGATCCTCCACTGGCTCCCCGACCAGCGGCAAAGGCAGCGCGGCTACTACGAGATGATGTGGTGCAACCTTCGGAACAGCTTCGGTGCGACCACCCACAAGGTCCTCGAGCTCAACGCCAGCGGCAACAACTTCTTCGCCCACGACTCCTGGCAGCGGCTCGCGCACACCGAGCTCTGCACGAACTGCCACGCGCGCCTGGACTACGGCGCCCAGTTCTTCCGGGGCTATCCGGACAGTCGCGCGAGCACCCACTTCAACCCGGCGCTCCAGACAACCTCGAAGGGGCCCCTGTACGGCCAGGACATCCACGATCTCCGCGGTGAAGCGCCGCTCACGCCACTCGGTTTCGCGAAGCTCGCTACCGAGCAACCCGACTTCAAGAGCTGCATGACGAGCCACTTCGTCAGCTACGTGCTCGGAGATCGCGCGACCGCCGACGACATTCGCGCGATCGAGACCACGGTCGAGCAGACCAGGACCTTCAAGGCATCGATGAAGGTGGCGCTCGAGCGATATGCCGCGAGATGGCGCGAGACCACGCGTGCATCGACTCCACCGGCAAGCGCACCGGTTGCGGACACCCGACCGGGGCCCAAGGGCGGCGTGATGGTGAATGCCGCGCTGCGCTCGAAGCTCGACCAGCAGTGTGTCGAATGCCACGACGAGGCGCCGTTCACCGACAATGCCGACAGCGACGACCTGCCGTTCGACTTCAGGGGGAGCGAGCTGCCACGCTCGCTGCTCGTCAGGATGACCGAGCAAGTCGCGTTCGGCATGATGCCGAAGGACCAGACCCTCGATCCGAAGGCGCGCGAGGAAGTCGTGGGCCTCCTGATCGATACGCTGTGGCCGGACGCCGCGGCGCGCGTCGAGGCGAGTCGCTACTATCTCGGGAGGGCGCGCGGGCTCCCCGCTCAGCAGATCGACAACGCGCTCTACACGATCGACCACCTCGCGCGCGCGTCGTCCGGGATCGGATGGGGAGCGCTGGAACGAGGAATCTGGTCCGATCAATCGACGATCACGCCCGGGTTCCTCGCGATCACCGGTCTCGAGGCCGTCCGTGCCTGCGCGCGAGCGACGGCTCGCAACGTGACGCTCGAGGACTGTCTCGTCCAGGCCACCTCGCTCGATCGCTTGTCGCGGTGGCCGGCTTCGTCGCGTGCTCCCTGAGCCCAGCGAGGAGTTGATCGTGACTGATCCGCCCGTTCGTGCGATGTCCCAGCTCGTGGCTCCACGCGGGATCGTTCGTATCGCGAGACGCCCTGTTGGCTGGATCGCACCTGGACCGGCGCCGGCGGGTTCACAGGGACGACCCGAGCTCGACCCCGAGGAGGACGAGGACCTCTGCTATCTGACCGGTGACTGGCGCCTGTTCCAGAAGCAGCGCGGACATCGCTGGAGCCTCGACGATCTCGTCACCGCGTGGGTCGCGATCCGCCGTCGCGACCCACAGGCCGTCGTGCGCGTGCTCGACCTCGGATGCGGCCTCGGCAGCGTGTTGCTCGCCGTGGCCTGGAAGCTGCCGCACGCCGAGGTCGTCGGCATCGAAGCGCAGCTCGATCGTGCAGCGATGGGCCGCAGGTCGATCGCGTTCAACGGAGTCGCCGAGCGTTGCCGCATCATCGACGGCGATCTTCGCGAAGTCGTGGCTGACCTCGGCGAGGAGCGGTTCGAGCTCGTCACCGGCACGCCGCCGTACTTTCCGCAGGGCACCGGGACCGAGTCCGAGAAACCCCACGCGGCGCCGTGTCGATTCGAGCTACGCGGCGGCGTCGAGGAGTACCTCGCGGCCGCGACCCGGGTGCTCGCGCCGCGTGGCGAGATCGTCGTCTGCACGTCGGCCCTCGAGCGAGAGCGAGTGCTCGCTGCCACGCGCGAGCTCGGCCTGCATCTCCGCGAGCACTGGGACATCGTCCCGCGCGACGGCAAGGCAGTGCTCGTGGGAGTCGACGTCCTCGCCGCGGAGCCAGCGACGGAGCTCACTCGCGTGCTGGTCGTGCGCGATCGAGCGGGCGCCTGGACCCCCGACTTTCAGGCCGTCCGGACCGCCATGGGCTTGCCGTCGACGCCGCCGACGCAGCCGCTCAGCGGATGATCTTCGCGACGATGATCGTGAGCAGGAGCGCGACCCCGATCGCGACGACGAACAGCACCGCGAGCATCCACGGGGGAATCGCCCTTGTCGGGGTGGCGGCCGCAGCGGCCCAGTCGACTCCGTCGCCGTAGTGCTGGCCGACCGGCGACACGAGGTCCGCGACCCGCTGCGGATCGTGCGCGCCACTGTCGGGAACGCTGCTGCGCGGGGGGCTCGGAAACACCGTCGCCCCCGTCGCGATCTGGCCCCTCAGCTCCGCATTCATCACCGGATAGCCCGCCGGAGCAGCTGGGTGTGGTTGGCTCGGCATCGGCTGCGGCTGCATCGGCTGCGACGGCGGAGGCTGCTGCGGCTGCGGGCCCGCGAGCGGTTGCTGCTGCGCGCTCGGGCGAAGGACGCCGTTCACCGTCGGAGGGGCCATGTCCAGGCTGGTTCGTGCGACCGGATCGACAAACAGCTCTCCGCCGATCTCGGTCTTCGCGAGCCCGGGAGAGCCCGCCGCTCCGCCCTCGTCGGACTCCGCGATCATCGTCGGCAGGTTTGCCAGATCGGGGAACCTGCCCGATGGGACCTTGGGCGACGCTGGCATCGGACCGGTCGGAGGTGCCGGCAACGGCAGCGCGCCCGTCGGAGGCACCTTGATCGGTGCGGGGGTGTTCTTGCGCGAGACCGGGGCGACGGGCGCGATCTGCGTCGCGGCGAGCGCCGGCGGCGGCGTCTTGTGCTTCGCGACGAGCGAAGGAATCGGCGTCTTCTGCTTCTCGACGACCTTGTTCATCTCCTCGAGTCGCTGGAGCGGATTGGCCTCGATGCGCGTCCGCTCGGCGGGCAGGTCGTCCTCGTCGCTCCGGTGGCCATCCCCGAGATTGTCGATGACGTCGGACAGCGAGCCCGAGCTCGGACGATCGCTCTCGAGGAGGTCCATCGTGTCGAGCGACATGGACTTGTCGCCGCTGTCGTCCTTGTGCCTGTTCCCGCCGAGGTCGACGGTCTCGTTGCGCCTGCGCTCTTCCGCGTCCTGGCGCTTCGCCTCGTCCTCGTCCCACTTGACCCCGGCATCGATGGAGAGGTCGCGCCCCGAGATGAGCTCGCGCATGCGCGCGCCGTGCTCCTCGATCTCCTGACCGAAGCTGGTGTCGAAGAACCGAGCGACATCGCCCGGCCCCGAGCCCTTGCCGCGGTGGTGCAGGTAGCCGAGCAACGCATCGCCGAACGCCTCGGCGGTCGGATACCGCTGCTCCTTCTCCTTGGCGAGCGAACGCATGATGATCGGATCGAGCGCGGGATCGATCTCGACGTTGAGCTTCGACGGTGGCTCGACCGCGCACTCGATCACGGCCTGGTACGTCTCGTAGGGCGACGGCTTCTTGAACAGGCGGCGGCCGGTCAGCAGCTCGTGCGCGATCACGCCGAGCGCGAACACGTCGGTGCGGCGATCGACGTTGTTCGCGACGCACTGCTCGGGCGACATGTACGCGAACTTTCCCTTGATGGTGCCCGACCGCGTGCGAGTCTCCCGCAGCTCGGCCTTCGCGATGCCGAAGTCGACGACCTTCACCACGCCCTCGAAGCTCACCACCAGGTTCTGCGGCGAGATGTCTCGGTGCACGATGTTGAGCGCCTTGCCGTTCATCGCCTTCTCGTGCGCGTAGTGCAGGCCGGCGCATGACTGGGCGAGCATGTTCAGCACGAGCGGAACTGGAACGCGGCCGTTGGCGAGCCGCTCACCGGCGCGCCGCACGATCATTGCCAGCGACAGGCCGGCGAGGAACTCCATGACCATGTAGTAGCGGTTGTCCTGCTCGCCGAGCTCCATCGTCTGGACGATGTTGGAGTGATCGAGGTGCGCGGCGAGGCGCGCCTCGTCGAGGAACATCTTCACGAACTCCGGGTCGTCGGCGAGGTGATCGTGCAGGCACTTGACGACCACGTACTTCTCGAACCCGGCCGCGCCGCCGATGCGCGCGAGGTAGATCTCGGCCGTACCACCCAGCGCGAGGAGCGCCAAGATCTCGTACTTGCCGAGGCGCTTCCCCAGAAGCGACCCGGCTCCGGCCGGAATTCCGGACATCGGCGGGAATCATACCCCGAAGGCCCCACAAGAACGAAAGCCGCGCGAAATGACCAAAGTCTCGCGAGGCAGGAGCGCGGATCCGGGCCATGTGGGCCCGAGCCGCCGCCGGAGGCCCTGGAAGGCCCCGCGCGTCGATCAGAGCTCCATGATCTCCTTCTCTTTGGTCTTCGCGATCTCGTCGACGTTCGCGATGTACTTGTCGGTCAGATCCTGGATTTTCTTCTCGCCGTTCTTGCGCTCGTCCTCGGTGATCTGCTTGTCCTTCTCGGCGTCCTTGACCATGTCCATCGCGTCGCGACGAGCGGCTCGCACCGCCACGCGCGCTTCCTCGGTCTGCTTGCCGACGACCTTCGCGAGGTCCCTGCGGCGCTCCTGGGTCAGCGGCGGGATCGGGAGCCGGACGAGCTCCGCATCGGCGACCGGGTTGAGCCCCAGGTCGCTCGCGCGGATCGCCTTGTCGATCACGGCGATCATGTTCTTCTCCCACGGCTTGACCGTGATCAGACGCGCGTCGACGACCTGCACCGTCGCGACCTGATTCACGGGCGTGGGCGTGCCGTAGTAGTCGACCTTGATCCCGTCGAGCATCGCCGTGTTCGCGCGGCCGGTCCTGATCTTCTGGAGGTCGCGCTTGAACGAATCGACGGCCTTCTGCATGCCCTCTTCGGTGTCCTTCGTGATGTCGTTGATCATCTGATCCTCCTCGGGGCGCTCAGGTTGCGAATCGCGTCTCTGCGTTGTCCTTGACGATCGTGCCAACCGGCTCGCCGCACACGACGCGCTGGATGTTGCCACGACGCGCGAGCTCGAACACGACGATCCCCATCGCGTTGTCGCGGCACAGCGCGAACGCCGTCCCGTCCATCACCTTGAGGTCACGCTGCAGCGCGTCGGCGAACGAGAGCGTGGAGTAGCGTTTGGCGTCGGTGTGCTTCTTCGGATCCTTGTCGTAGACGCCGTCGACGTTCTTCGCCATCAACAAGATCTCGGCACCGATCTCGATCGCGCGCAGGGCGGCAGCGGTGTCGGTGGTAAAGAATGGATTTCCGGTGCCGGCACCGAAGATCACGACGCGGCTCTTCTCGAGGTGACGGATCGCGCGCCGCCGGATGTACGGCTCGGCGATCTGCGAGATCGGGATCGCGGTCTGCACGCGAGTCGGCTGGCCGCACTTCTCGATCGCGGATTGCAGCGACACGGCGTTCATGATCGTCGCCAGCATGCCGACGTAGTCCGCGCTCGCCCGATCCATCCCGCCCGCCTGCTGCGAGGCACCACGCCAGATGTTGCCGCCGCCGACGACCACGGCCACCTCGACCCCGAGCTTGGCGGTCTCGGCGATGTCGGCCGCGACGGTGCCGAGCACGTCCGCGCTGATCCCGAACCCCTGGGTCCCCATGAGTGCCTCGCCCGAGATCTTGAGCATCACGCGCTTGTAAGCGGGCTTCGCCATGGCGGGCCGACCTTAGCGCCCTGGGCCGGCGAAGGGAACCGGCGCGGCGACCGAGTATGCTGCCGGTGTGACGTGCGCGCACCTCGAGGCGATCGCGGCCGGATGCGATCGCGCGTTCACCGTCGATGCATCACGCATCACCTTCGGGCGCGGTGCGCTCGCCGAGGTGGGCGACCGTGCGCGCGCAGCCGGCATCCACCGCGCGGCGTTGTTCACCGATCGTACGCTTCGCGCCTTGCCGTGGTTCACCGAGGTGGAGACCTCGCTCGTCGCGGCGGGCCTCGACGTCGCCGTGTTCGATGCGGTCGCGATCGAGCCGACCGACGCGTCGTTCGTCGAGGCCGGGCGATTCGCGATCGACGCCCGGGTCGACGGCTACATCTCGCTCGGCGGCGGCTCGGTGATCGACACCTGCAAGGCCGCGAACCTGCTCGCGACGCATGCGGCGCCGCTCCGGAGGTATGTCAACGCTCCCGCGGGCGATGCGCGGCCGATCCCCGGACCGCTCGCGCCCCACCTCGCCTGCCCGACCACGTCGGGAACCGGCAGCGAGGTCACCGGCATCGCGATCTTCGACTGGGTCGCGCTGCACGTGAAGACCGGCATCGTGTCACCGCGGCTGCGGCCGACCGAGGCGATCGTCGATCCGCGATGCGCGCGTACGATGCCGAGCGAGGTCGTCGCGGCGAGCGGGATGGACGTGCTGTGCCACGCGCTCGAATCGTTCACGGCGCGGCCGTTCTCGCACCGCCTCGCTCCCGCATCCCCGAGCGCGCGGCCGATGAGCCAGGGCGCGAATCCGTGGAGCGACCTCGGATGCCGCGAGGCGCTGCGCCTCCTGAACCGCTACCTCGAGCGCGCGGTCGCCGACGCCTCCGACGACGAGGCGCGCGAGCAGGTGATGTGGGCCGCCACGCTCGCCGGCATCGCGTTCGGCAACGCGGGGGTCCATGCACCGCACGCGATGGCCTACGCCGTCGCCGGCCGGGTCCGCGACTTCCGTGCCGCCGGCTATCCCGACGCGCCGCTCGTGCCCCACGGCATGGCGGTCGCGGTGACGGCACCGTCGGTGTTTCGCGCGACCGGAGCGCTCGCACCGGACCGCCACGTCGAGGCCGCGATGCTGCTCGGCGGTGATGCGAGCGGCGATCCCGACGCGGGCGAGCTGCTCGCCGCCCAGGTGATCCGGCTGATGCGCGCGATCGGGATCCCGAACGGGATCGCCGGCGTCGGCTACGGCGCGCCCGACATCGCGGGCCTCGTCGACGGCACCATGCCGCAGCACCGGTTGCTCGCGAATGCGCCCTGCGAGATGACCCGGCCGCTGCTGGCCTCGCTGTTCGAGCGCGCGCTGCACTACTGGTGAACCATGCCGGGTGAACGCCCCTCCGCCGCCTCGTATCCCTACTTCACCGCGATCACCACGCGCTGGATGGACAACGATCTCTACGGCCACATCAACAACGTCGCGTACTACAGCTTCTTCGATAGCGCGGCGAACCTGTACCTCATCGACGAGGGGCGCCTCGAGATCGCGACCGGCCCCGTGATCGGCCTGGTCGTCGAGTCGCACTGCGAGTACCACGCGCCGCTGTCGTATCCGACGCCGCTGCGCGCCGGCGTCCGCGTCGATCGGCTCGGCAATCGCGCGGTGACCTATGGCATCGCGATCTTCTCCGGGCAGGACGAGCGCGCGGCCGCGCACGGGTACGTCGTGCACGTGTTCGTCGATCGCGCGACGCGCACGCCGATCCCGATTCCCTCGACGATCCGCGCCGCCCTCGAGCGGATCGTGCGGTAGCCCACGGCACGACACCTACACCGAGCCCGGAGGGTTTTCGCAGATCACGGCCGCCCCACGCGACATACTCGGCGCATGCGATGGCTCCTGACCGCCCTCCTCGTCGCACTCCCAACAACGGCACTCGCCGAGTACGAGGCTCCGATCTGGCGATGCGAGCGATCGGCGACCGTGGTCCCGCTACGCGGCTCGACCTCGGTCCCGAGCAATGCCCGGATCTGGATCGCCGGCAAGGCACCGTGGAGCTACTCGCTGTACGACGGCGACACCACGCTTCCGATCGAGCCGACGCTCTATCACGCGGAGCACGCACCGGTGATCGAGCTGCGCCCCGAGCTCGTCGCGTGGAAGAACTACACGCTCCGCAACGCCGGCGGCGAGGTGGAGACTTCGTTCTTCGTCACCGACGTCATCGACCGCACGCCGCCAGCCTTGCCGGTGTTCCCGGACCTGCGATTCGCGCCCGAGCGCGGCGGCGAGCTCATCCTGCAGGCCAGCGTCGACGACGACACGGCGATGTTGCGCGTCGAGTTTCGCGATCGCGACAAGCGGACCCAGTCGCGATCGTTCCTCACCACCGCACACAGCCTGGCGCTCCAGCCCGCCGGATGCTCGCTCGGATACCAGCTCCAGCCGGGTTCCGCGATCTGCGTTCGACTGACCGCGCTCGATCTCGCCGGCAACGAGAGTGCCTCGATCGAACGGTGCACGAGCCGCGACGCGACGATCGCGGTGGCGCTCCAGACCCCGCCCGCCCAGCGCGATAGCCCGCGCGCGCTGTTCGCGATCGCGTTCATCGTCGCGCTGCTCGTCGGGGTGTTCGTGGTGTTCGCGCCGGAGATCGACATGGGATGGCTGCGGCGGCGCATCACCGGCGACACGCTGCTGCCGGCGGCCGCGAAGCAGCTCGCTCGCACCGTCCACCGCACCGCCGTGGTCCGCGCGGGCCTGGCGATCGGCGGCGCGGGGATCGGCATCGCGACCACCGGAGCGCCGATCGCGTGGTTCGTGGGCCTCGCGGCGGTCCTGCTCGTCGCGCGCCAGCTCTGGGTGTTCGCGCGCGCGGGTCGCATGCTGCAGCTCCTCGAGGACGGCGCCATCGCGACGCTCCACGGCGACCACGTCCTGCGGGTCGCAACGAGCGGCAAGGCGAGCTGGCTCGTGTGCTCGCAGCGCCAGCTCGCGCTCGCCACCGAGCGCGTGTTGCCGCTCGCCCGCGTGCTCGACGCCCGCCCGCGTTAGCCGCCGAACAGCTTCGCGAGCGACCGCAGCAGGCCGCTGTGCTCGGCATGCGGCTCGTCGTGCTTGCCCTCGGACTTGAACTCCTTGGCCTGCGCGAGCAGCGCGGCGAGCTCGTCGGCGTCGAACCACACCCCGTGCTCCGCGCAGCGATCGAGCGCGACCGAGCCGAGGTTCACGGTCTGCATCGCGCGACGACACACCACGCACGGGCGCTCCATGTCCTTCGGCCGCGGCTGCCACGGCAGGAACACGAGCGTCGAGGTCCGCTCCTGTAGCATGCCGACGAGCGCGTCCTCGTTGATCCACGCGCCGTCGCACGACCGGCAGCGCTCCGTGTAGCCCGCCTGCTGGAGGGCCTTGCCGCACTTGGGACAGATCAGCTCATCCATCGCCGACATGGTGACACGACGCGGCTCAGTATGCCTTGGCCCAGACGACCCGCTTCGCGCTCGGCTGTCCGGTGAACGGACAGGTCCCGGGCTCGCCGGGCGGCAGCGGGATGCAGCGGACGGTGACGCCGAGCTCGTCCTTGATCGTCGCCTCGAGCTTCGGATCGCCGTTGAAGTGGGCCATCGCGAAGCCTCCGTGGATCGGGGTCGGGTCGTTGTCGCGCTGCTTCGCCGGCTCGGCGAAGTACGCGTAGAACTCGTCGCGCGAGTCGATCACGCGGGTGTGCTCCGTGCGGTACGCGAGCGCGCGCGCGTGGAGCCCATCCTGGATCTCCTGCAGCCTCGCGGCGATCGTCGCGACGAGCTCGCCGCGCGGAACGCCTGCGGACTTGTCCTTCACCTTGTCGCGCCGGCCGAGGAAGACCGAGTCCGACTCGACATCGCGCGGGCCGATCTCGAGCCACAGCGGCACACCCTTCTTGATCCACTGCCACTTCTTCTCGCCGCCGTTGAGGTCGCGCTCGTCGAGGTCGACGCGGATCGGGACGCCGGCGAAGCTCTGCCCGCGCAGCTCCTGCTGCAAGGCACGGCAGTACGCGAGCACGCGCTCGCGGTCCTCCGGCTTGCGCATGATCGGCAGGATCACGGCGTGTGACGGTGCGAGCTTCGGCGGGCACACCATGCCGTCGTCGTCGGCGTGGGTCATGATCATGCCGCCGATCAGCCGGGTCGAGACGCCCCACGAGGTCGTCCACGCGTGAGCCCGCTCGTTCTTCTCGTCGGTGAACTCGATCCCCGAGGCCTTCGCGAAGTTCTGACCGAGGAAGTGCGACGTGCCGGCCTGCAGGGCCTTGTGGTCCTGCATCATCGCCTCGATGCAGAAGGTCTGCACCGCGCCGGGGAACCGCTCGCCCGCGGTCTTCTCGCCCTGGATCACCGGCATCGCCATGAAGCTCTCGGCGAACTCGGCATAGACGCCGAGCATCTTCATCGTCTCGTCGATCGCTTCCTGCGAGGTCGCATGCGCGGTGTGACCCTCCTGCCAGAGGAACTCCGCGGTGCGCAGGAACAGGCGCGGCCGCATCTCCCAGCGCACGACGTTCGCCCACTGGTTGATGAGCAGCGGCAGATCGCGATAGCTCTGCACCCACTTCGCGAACGACGCGCCGATGATCGTCTCGGACGTCGGCCGCACGACGAGCGGCTCCTCGAGCGCGCCGGTCGGCACGAGCTTGCCGTCGCGCATCTCGAGGCGATGGTGGGTGACGACCGCGCACTCCTTCGCGAAGCCCTCGACGTGGGCCGCTTCCTTCTCGAGATACGACAGCGGGATGAACAGCGGGAAGTACGCGTTGACGTGCCCGGTGGCCTTGAACATGCCGTCGAGGACGCGCTGGACGTTCTCCCAGAGTGCATAGCCCCACGGCTTGATGACCATGCAGCCGCGGACCTCCGAGTTCTCGGCGAGGTCGGCGACCTTGATGACCTGCTGGTACCACTCCTGGTAGTTCTGGGCGCGCGTCGACGTGATCTTCTCGTTGGACATGGGGCAGGCGAAGGCATACCCCAGCGACGGTGGTACGTCAGCGCGCGATGCGAACGATTGACCAGACCTCCGGCCAGAATCCGGACAATCGTCAGCGGCAGTCCGCGAACGTTCGGATGGACGAGCCCGGCACCACGTTCGAATGATCGAGGTCGAAGAACCACTTGCCGTCGCTGAGAAACCCGATCGTCGCGACGGCGCGAGCCGCTGGCGACGGCTGCGCGAGCTTCCAGACCCCGGCGAGGCTGCACCGCGGGACCTTGCGGATCGCGTGGTCGCACTCGTCGTCCTCGCGCACGCGCGCCGAGACACCGGTCGCGGTGACGTCGACCATCACGTAGCACCCGAGCTCGTCCTCGGGGTCTCGGTCCGCCGGCCAGATCGAGTGCGACGGCGATCGGAACTCGTAGTACGACGTCGACGAGGTTGGCAGCGTGAGATCGACGTTGCCGTCGGGCGACACGTTCTCGTAGAGCTCGAGCTCGGTGAAGTCCGCGTCGCTGTAGATCTGGCGCGCGAGCGCGCGTGCTTGCGGCAGGTACGCGATCGGATCGAAGCGCTTCGGATCGAAGTCGAGGGCCCGGTGGTTCGGCTTCGGCAGCTTGCGGCTCGCCTGCGGCTTGGTCACGGCGTGACCGCGCGGGTTCGAGCCATGGTGGACTTGGGGTGTCACGGGTGAGCTGGCGGTTGCACCACCGCCCTCGACGATGATCGGATCGCTCGGGAGCTCGATCGGCGACTCTGTTATCGGCGCCGACGTCGAGCTGGCGAGCAGCGTGATCCCCGTGGCCACCACCGCCGTCACGAGGATCGCGATCGCGAAGCCGAGCCTGCGTCGCGGCGGCTTCAGGCTACGCGGAGATGCCTTCACCGTGATCGCCGGCGGCGGGCTCGTCGGGGTCGGTACGGGGGTCACGCGGACCCTCGTGATCGATCGCGGGCCGCCCGTGATCACGCCACCCCGCGACAGCCCCCGCCATTGCTCCGGGGGCAGGGTCGACGCGGCGTGGTTCAGCGCCTCGGCCATCGCGTCCGCGCTCTGGAAGCGCTCTGCCGGGCTCTTCGCGAGCGCGGTCAGGATCACCTGCTCGAAGGCCGCGGGCAGATCGCGACGCAGGCGAGCCGGCGACGGTGGGGGCTCCTCGAGGTGCTGCCGCATGAGATCGAACAGCGTCTCGCCCTCGAACGGGACGCGGCCGGTGACGGCCTCGTACAGCACGATGCCCGCCGCGTAGATGTCGGTCCGCGCATCGACGGCGCCGGCACCGCTGATCTGCTCCGGTGCCATGTACGTCGGCGTACCGAGCAGCGCGCCCGTCCGCGTGCGCGGCGAGAGCTGCGAGAGGCCCGGCGCGAGCTTCGCGATCCCGAAGTCGAGCACCTTCGCATGGCCCTCGGCGGTGACGATGATGTTGTCGGGCTTGAGATCGCGGTGAACGATGCCGATCGCGTGCGCCGCCGCGAGCGCCGACAGCACCTCGCTCATCGCCTGCACGATGCCGCCGAGCGGCGCCCGACCTTCGCGAACGAGCGGCCCGAGGGTCTGGCCCGCGATGTACTCCATCACGATGTACGGCCGACCATCGTCGAGCTTGGACATGTCGATGACCTTGACGATGCACTCGTGCCGGATGAGGTTGACCGCCCTCGCTTCGGCGAAGAATCGGTCGAGCAGGTCCGGCTGGCGTGCGCACTGATCCGAGAGGATCTTGATCGCGACGCGGCTGCCGATCGCCGGCTGCACGGCGAGGTAGACGTGGCCCATCCCGCCCTCGCCGATCAACGCGGCGATGCGATAGCGGCCGACGTCGGTGCCGAGCAGCGGATCGTCGGTCTCGGCGAGCGGGCGTCCGTCGGCTGCGCAGTAGCCCCCGCGCTCGTAGCGCTGGCCGCACTCGGCGCACACGAACATGTCGCTACCGTATCACCCGGGGTCTCGCCGGAGCCCGGCTGGACGTGTCCACCGCGCCAAAGGTGACCCAGCCCACCGTCAAGAAACCAGACCGGTCGGGTCGTGGATCGCCTGTCCGTGCGGCGTGTTGTCGTCCGATGACACGTCAGTCCACTCGGGATGACGCGGAGCGTACAAGCATCGCTTCGAGCCGACTTCAAGAACGGAGCTAAGGTTTGGATATGCGCACGCTGTTGTTGGTGATGGTGGCAGCGTGCAGCGGAGCCACCGCACGACAGCCGATCACCAACCAGGCGTGGCGTCCGGTTCGAAGCGTCTGCACCGAGGCGATCGTCTCGCGGTTCTCGATCGCGCTGTCCGATCGCTGGAAGGTCGACAAGCTCGATCTCCGGTGCGTCGCCGGCAGGTTCGGCGTCGACGGGTTCTTCATCGAAGCGCGCGGCGCGGACCTGCATCGCACGGGGATCGTCGATGCGAGCGCCGCCGAGGTCGTGGCGTTCGTGGACGAGCCGGAGCACGAAGCGGCGACCTTCATCAACGGCTACCAGGCCGCCGATCTCGATGGCGACGGCCAGGACGAGATCATCGAGAGCTGGCGTCGCAGCGCCCACGACAAGCTCGCCTCCGATAGCTGGCTCATCGTGCGCCGGATCTCGAACCGCAAGTTCGCCTCGCGACTCCAGGGTCCGTATCTGAGCCGATATCATCCCGATCTCGGCGGCTGCTCCGCGACGTGGGAGCTGCGTGCAGGATCGATCATCGTCGCGGTCGAGCTCGAGCCGGGGATTCCGCCGAGTGATTGCCTGCCGGCCGGCAGGCATCGGTTCGCGCTGCGCCACGGCGTGCTCACCTCGATGGCACGTTAGTCGAGGTTCTTCTCCCAGCTGCCGTACATCGGGTTCGGCAGCACGAAGAACGAGTCCCCGAACTTCGCGAACGCGGCGTCGGGCTCCCTGCGGACCTCCTGCGTCAGCAGCGGGAAGTCCTGGATGTTGTCGCCGACGAACATCACGACGGCAGGTTCGGTGCGGTGCCGGCGGCGATCGAGTCGAACCGCGTGTTCTTCTCGGACGCCGCGGTGCGGCACAGGATGCTGTCGTAGGCAAAGCCGGTTCCACGTCGCCGGCGAGAAGCCGAGGCCGAGGTCGGCGCGGCGCTTCTGGTAGGCGCTGTTGTCGAGGGTGGTCTCGTCGATGTCGAGCACGACACCCCACGAGCTCGGGACGCCCGCGGCGACCTTCGCCTCGAGCTTCTGGGTCGCGGTCGCGTAGGTCTGGAGCGACGCGGCCTTGCGCTCGGCCGCGCGCTGGAAGTATCGGAGGTCGAGCCCGAGCGGCGCGATCGGCAGCTCGCTGTCACACGTGCCGGTGCAGCTCAGCTTGAGGCGCGCCTTGGCGCTCACCGCCGGAGCCGCGCTCGGGCCGTTGGTCACCTCGACGAGGTAGAAGCCCGGGATCGAGATCGCGAGCCCCTTGATCTTGGACAGCTTGCCGAAGCCGGCGTCGTCGAGCGTCTTGGGGTAGCTGCCGTCGGACAGCCGCGGCCCGTACACCTTGAGCAGCGTGTCGAGACCTTGCTTCGACCCGGCCTGGGTCACCTCGAGGGAACGCCGAGGTCATCGCGAACAGCTCGCCGAGCCGCGTGATCGTCGTCGTGCTCGAAATCGAACCGCTCGCGCTCCGCTCGGTCAGGCCGACCGAAACGACGAACGCGACGAGTTTTGGGAACACCGTCATCGTCCCGGGACACTCGCCGCGCGGTCGCGTTGCGAGATCGCTACGCGAGGCCGGCTTGCTTCGCGACTTCCGCGGCGAAGTCTTCGGTCTTCTTCTTCTCGAGGCCTTCGCCGAGCTCGAACCGGACGAAGCGGCGGATCTTGATGTTCTCGCCGATCTTCGCGATCAGCTCCTGCTGGACCTGATCGATCGTCTTGTCCGGATCCTTCACGAAGGACTGATCGAGGAGGCAGACCTCCTTCATCCACTTCGAGATCTGACCTTCGACCATCTTCTGGATCACCGGCTCGGGCTTGCCGGTCTCCTTGGCCTTGGTCATGAGCACGTCGCGCTCGCGAGCCACTGCCTCGGACGAGACCTCTTCCTTGCGCACGAACTGCGGGTTCATCGCCGCGATCTGCATCGCGACGGCGCGCGTGAAGCCTTGGAAGTCCTCGTTGCGCGCGACGAAGTCGGTCTCGCAGTTGATCTCGACGAGCACGCCGATCTTGCCGCCGGCGTGGATGTACGACTGCACCACGCCCTCGGTGGCTTCGCGGCCCGCCTTCTTGGCGGCCTTCGAGAGCCCCTTCGCGCGGAGATAATCGATGGCCTTCTCCATGTCCCCGTCGACCTCGACGAGCGCCTTCTTGCAGTCGGACATGCCGGCACCCGTGCGCTCGCGCAGGTCCTTGATCATCGTGGCATTGACTTCCATCTCACGGCTCCTGGTCGGGCGATGCCGAGGCCTCGGGGTTGAACATGCTGCCGCCCGTCGACATCTCGACGCGCGGGCCATCACCACCCGACGACACGTGGATGATCCGCTCGCCCGGCTCCTCGAGCTCCTTGGCGCCACGGGTCCGCGCGGTCTCCTTGTAGACCTTGTTCCCGAGGATCGCGGCGTCCGCGATCTTCGAGGCGAACAGCTTGATCGCGCGGATCGCGTCGTCGTTACCCGGGATCACGTAGTCGATCTGATCCGGGTTGCAGTTCGTGTCGGTGATCGCGACCACCGGGATCTCGAGCTTGCGCGCCTCGTCGACCGCGATGTGCTCCTTGTGGGGATCGATCACGAACATCATGCCTGGCAGCTTCGTCATCTGCTTGATGCCGCCGAGCGACTTGAGCAGCTTGTCGCGATCGCGACGGATCATCACCTGCTCGCGCTTGGTGAGCGCGAACAGCGTGCCGTCCTCTTCCATCTTCTCGAGGCCGCGCAGGCGATCGAGCGAGCCCTTCACGGTCTTGAAGTTGGTGAGCGTGCCGCCGAGCCAGCGCTGCGTCACGTAGTGCTGGTTCGAGCGCCCCGCCTCGTCGACGATCACGTCCTGCGCCTGCTTCTTGGTGCCGACGAACAGGACGGTGTCGCCACGCGCGGTGGTGTCGACGACGGCCTGGAACGCCTGGCGGAACAGCTTGACCGTGTGCTGCAGGTCGATGATGTGGATGCCGTTGCGGGCACCGAAGATGTACTGCTTCATCTTCGGGTTCCATCGGCCGGTGTTGTGCCCGAAGTGCACGCCGGCCTCGAGCAGAGCCCGCATGCTGATCGGGTTCTGCGCTGTCGCTTCTGCCATCGTCTCCATTTGTCAGTCCTTCCCGTTGGTAACCGCCGAGCACCGTCAGCGAGCTCAGAAAACCCCGGAGGGCCACGGTCTGAGATCTCGGGTGTCGTGTGGATTTGCCCTCGATGATCGAGGACGAGGCGGATCTAGCACGCAAAAAGGGCCCGCCGCAAGGCAGGCCCTGTGGGGCGAAAGGCGGTGAGATCGACTCGATCGCCTTGCGATCCTTACGACTTAGAGGTGCTGGTAGCCGAACAGCAAGCCAAACGAGTTGATCTGGACCGAGCCCGCGCCCTCGACATCGAAGAACGTCGGGTTGTACTCGACGGAGACATTGAACGTGTTGTCCGATCCCGTCGTGAACGTGTAACCCGCGCGGAGATCGAGGCCAAACCCGGTCTCCGGATCCGGTTGCACATCCGCGCCGTCGATGGAGATCGCCGCGATCCCGAGTCCCACTCCACCACCGAGCCAGAAGTGGTCATCGGTCCAGTACTGGAGCGTGGGACCGAAGAACGCGGTGGTGAACCGAACGCCGTCGGCCGGGCTGTACGTCGCGCCGGCTCCACGCACCGTGAGCGCCATCCGATCGTTGAGCCAGCCGCCCAGCCCGAAGCTGAGCCCGGCGAGCGCGACCTCGGTGTCGCTATCCTGGCCCTCGTTGCGAGCCCAGATGAAGCCCACGCCGAGGTTGAGCTCGCCCGTGATGCCTCTGCGAAAGCTCGCGGAGCTCGGCGGCTGCGTGTAGACCGGCTGCGGGCCGTAGCCCGGCTGCGGGGGTGGCGGCGGCTGATAGCCACCCGATGGTGGTGGTGGCGGCGGCGGCGGTGGCTGGCCCGGATCACCATACGGCTGAGCCAGCGCGATGGACGGCAACAAGACAACGATGGCGGCTAAGAAGCGCTTCACAGGGACCTCCTCTGGACAACCGCGGCGACGATACGCAAGTGCACGGCCGAGCGATAGCCACGTGCCATGAAATGCCAGCCCGCTCGTGATCACGTCGACTGTCGCGTAGAGAGGTCACCGCTTCAGCGTCGCGGAGACCGTCACAGCCGGACCGATCAGCTTCACGCGCGCGTCGTGGCGCTGGAAGCCCGAGCGCTCGATGTAGATCACGTGGTCTCCAAGCTCGAGGTCGATGACGAGCGGCGTGGCGCCGACCCGGATGCCGTCGACGAACACCGTCGAGCCCGCGGGGGTCGACAGGACGCGAAGCTCGGCCGCGGGCCGCAGGTCCGCGACGACCGCGATCGTCTGGCCGAGCTCGAGGTGGAGCTTCTGCTCGAAGCTCCTGTGGCCCGGCAGCTTGACCACGAGCCAGTAGTCGCCGGCCGGTAGCGCCTGCTCGAGCGGGACCTTGCCGACGGCGTTGCCGTCGAGGAAGACCTCGCCGCCGGGCACGGCGCTCGTCACCTTGACGAGGCCGGCCGTGGGCCTGGCCACGGTCGCCACGAGGATCGCGCGCACCAGCGTCTGCGCCTTCGTGACCTCGACCGTCTGCTTCCAGGTCGTCGCACCGAGCTTGCGGACCTCGACGTGGTAGGTGCCCAGCGCGAGCTCGGTGAGCGCGAGCGGCGTCACGCCGCGCTTCACCCCGTTCACCCAGACCTCGGCGCCTGCGAGGTCGGCGTCGACGACGAGCCGCCCCTTCACGACGACCACCGCCTTCAGCGCGGGCATCACCATCACGGTCTGCGAGTCCTGGACGTCGATCCACTGCAGGAACGGCTCGAAGCCGTCCTTCTTGATCTCGATCCGATGGCGCCCGCCGGGAACCTGGAGCACGACCGGGACCACACCGTGTTGCTGGCCGTCGATGGAGATCGCGGCACCGGCCACGTCGGGATCGGCATCGGCACGCACATCGACCGCTCCGACGTTCGTGCGGGTCAGCGGGACGAACAGCTCCGGCGTCGCCTTGGCCGTCACGATCACCGAGCGCGTCACCGGCTCGAAGCTCTGCCGCTCGAGCATCACGATCACGGGGCCCACCGCGAGCTTGCCCGACCACGGCGTGAGCCCGACCGAGCCGCACGCCTTGTCGCCGAGGAAGATCGTCGCACCCTGTGGCGAGCTGTCGATCTTGACGACGTGCTTGCCCTTGCGGTCCGCGAGGCACGCCGACGGCTGGGGCTCGGGCTTCGGCGCGCAGATCGCCGCGTTGTCGGCATCACGCGCGGCGAGCTTCTCCGCGGGGCACTTGCAGCCCGTGCCCTTGATCGCGCGACCGCCGGGCCCGCACTTGTATCCGCTCGGCGCATCGGCCGCGGCGAGGCGTGCCACGAGCACCGCGATCACGAACGCCAGGAGCGACGATGATCTTGTAGTCACGCGATGCCATCGTAGCATCGGCTCGAAGGCGCTACGTTCCCGCGATGCGCAGGCTCGCCCTTCTCGCCGTGATCGGATGCTCGGCCCCGTCGACCCTCGGGCCTCCGCCACCGAGCCCGCCGGGGGGAGCGGCCGCGGTGGCGGTCCCCGACCCGACGCCCCCCGGGCTGCGGCTGCCCGGCGACGTGCGGCCCACGAAGTACGTGCTCGAGCTGACGGTCGTCCCCGACCAGCCAGCCGCGAGCGGCAACATGCACATCGACGCGCGCGTGATGCGGCCGACGCGCGTGGTGTGGCTGCACTCGCGAGGGCTCACGATCGGCAAGGCCCAGCTCGCGAAGCGGCCGGCGCGGTTGATTCCCGGCGGTGACGATCTGATCGGCCTCGTCGCGGATCAGGAGCTGCTCGTCGGCGACCTCGCGATCGACATCGCGTACACCGCCCCGATCGATCGCGAGCGCAGCCGCGGGATCTACTCGGAGAAGGAAGGCGCCGAGGCGTACGCCTACACGTTCTTCGAGCCGGTCGATGCGCGGCGGGCGTTCCCGTGCTTCGACGAGCCCGGGTACAAGGTGCCCTGGCAGCTGACGTTCCACGTCAAGCAGGAGCACGTCGCGCTCGCGAACGCGACGGTTGTCCGAGAATCGGACGAAGCGGATGGGATGAAGCGCGTCGAGCTGGCGGTGACCAAGCCGATGCCGAGCTACCTCGTCGCGTTCGTCGTCGGGCCGTTCGAGATCGTCGACGGCGGCACCGGCGGGCGCGTGCAGACGCCGATCCGCTTCATCATCCCGAAGGGTCGCGCGGGCGAGCTCGGGTGGGCGAAGCAGGTGACGCCGCGCGTGGTGGCCGCGCTCGAGAGCTACTTCGACATGGACTATCCGTTCGGCAAGCTCGATGTCGCGGTCGTGCCGCGGTTCTGGGGCACGATGGAACATCCGGGCATCGTCGCGATGGGTCAGCCGCTGACGCTGATCCGCCCCGACCAGGAGACCCGGTCCCGCAAGCAGCGCTACGCGAACATCCTGGCGCACGAGCTGGCGCACTACTGGTTCGGCGACCTCGTGACGATGGTGTGGTGGGACGACACGTGGCTCAACGAGGCGCTCGGCGAGTGGATGGACATGATCATCACCGACGCGATCGAGCCGACGTGGCGGCATCGCGACGACCGCGTCGGCATGGCGACCGGCGCGATGGAGGCCGACGAGACGCTCTCGACCCGGTCGATCCGCCAGCCGGTGACCACGAACGAAGGCATCGCCGCGTCGTTCGACGGCCAGATCACGTACATGAAGGGCGCCTCGGTGTTCCGCATGTTCGAGGCGTGGATCGGCGAGCCGAAGTGGCAGGGCTTCATCCGCGAGTACATCCGCGCCCACGCCTGGGGCAACGCCTCGGCCGAAGACCTGCTCGGGCTCGCGCGCACCAGGCTCGGCGCGAACGTCGAGGCCGGGCTGCGCAGCTTCCTCGAGCAGCCGGGCGTGCCGCGGATCAGCGCCGGCGTGCGCTGCGATCGCGCCGGCAATCGGATCGAGCTGAGTCAGCAGCGCGCGTTGCCGGCGGGGAGCTCCGAGCCGACCGCGCGGAGCTGGTCGGTGCCGGTGTGCATCCGGTATGGCGATGCGAAGGCGTCCGTTCGCGAGTGCCGCCAGCTCGGCACCGATCCCACCTCGATCGAGATCAGCCCGGCCCAGCAGGCGCCGACCACCGCCTGGCGTGGATGTCCGTCGTGGGTGATCGTCAATGCGGGCGCGACCGGATACTACCGATCTGTCATCGACCCCGAGATGGCCAGAGCGCTCCTGACGCCGACCTCGGCGATCGCGAAGGCCGCGAAGCCGACGGCCGCCGAGCGCATGATGCTGGTGTCGGATCTGCGCGCGGCGGTCGAGCGCGACGAGCTGTCGATCGACAAGTTGCTCGCGCTGGTGCCGCTGATCGCCGCCGATCCCGACGAGAAGGTGGCGCTCTACGCGTTCGAGGCCGCGAGCATCCGCGCCGACGCTCTCGACGATGCGCTGTTCGCGAAGGCGCAGCGGTTCTTCATCAAGGCGTTCGGTCCGGCTGCGAAGCGGCTCGGCTGGAGGCGCGTGCCGAAAGACTCCGACGAGCGACACGACCTGCGCCGTGCATTCGTGCCGACGGTCGGTTCGCTCGACCCGGCGCTCGCGAAGCAAGCCGAGCAGCTGGCCGACACCTGGCTCGCGAAGCGGACCGGGATCGACGACGATCTCGTCGGGGCGGTGCTCGCGACCGCCACCTATCACGGGGGCATGCCCCGGTTCGAGCAGCTCCTCGCCGAGACGAAGCAGCCGCGCGATCGCTCCGAGCTCCAGCGCCTGCTCGCCGCGCTCGGCGGCTTCCGTGACCCCGCGATCGCCGCCAAGGTCCTCGAGCTCGTGCTCGGCAAGGACCTCGATCTCCGCGATTCCGCCGGCATCCTCTACGGCGTGCTCGGCCATCGCGAGACCCGCAAGCTCGGCTTCGAGTTCGTGCAGCGCCACATCGACGAGCTGCTCGCACGCATGCGCGACGACGAAGCCTCGTGGTTCCTCGGCGGGCTCGCCGGCGGCTCGTGCAATGCCGCGATGCGCGCCGCGGTAGCCGAGCTCGTCGTCTCGCGCGCCGCGAAGTACGACGGTGCACAGGCGCAGGTCACGCGCGGACTCGAGCAGACCGATCAGTGCATCGCCAGCCTGGCGCGCCAGCTCCCCGCGCTGAAGAAGTTCCTCGATCGGTACTGAGCGATCACTGCTTGCAGTACGCGTTGAACAAACTTTCTTCTCGACCGACGCGTGCGTTCACTCGGCAGCACTGCCGACGTAGATCGACTTGACCTTGCCATTGGCGAGGGCGATGTACGCACCGCCGTGGGCCTCGCCGATGACGATCTTGGTCGCATCCGACTCGTCGCCGTTGATCTGCTCACCGTACGCCCTCTGGACGTCCGCGCGGGAGCTGCCGATCCCGACGCCGTGCTTCGTCCTGATCGTGCTCGGGCTCTTGAGCATGATGCTGTAGAGGGTGAACGCACCATTCGTGGTTCGGGAAGTCATCCCGATCTCGATGCCCTTCGCCGGCCACTTCCACTCGGTCACGAAGGTGCCATCGGCGAACTGTTCGATCACCGGCGACTTGGAGGCCGGCTCACCGAGCAGCTTCACGACCTCGACCTGCGTCAGCCCCACCCCAAACGTCTCGAGGGTCGCTAGCGTCGCGGGCTTCGCGGAGGTGTCCTGCTTGCAGGTCGCGATCGAGTCCCAGATGCCCCCGTTGAGTCGATTGCTCTTTGCATAGCCCCACGTCCCCTTGAACGTATTCTCGGTCGACGTGGCGCTCAGTGCTCGATCGGTGTAGCTGCCGGTGAAGTAGTACTTCTTGCCGGCGAGCTTCCCCGTCTTGTAGCTCTGCTCGAAGTCGCATTTCGTGTCGTCGCATTCGCCGTCGAACGACGCTCGGCCATACTTGTCGCTGTAGTCACCAACCACCTTCCACTTCGCGCCCGCTTTCTCCCACACGAGCACCCAATCCATCTTGTCGGTGTTCCTTGTTCTTGTTGTGATCCAGCGGCCCTTGTACTGGCAACGCCACGACTCGGCGTGGGCGGGCGTGGCGAGGACCGAGACAAGAATGAGGGCGAGTAGGGTCTTCATCGAGCTCCTTTGAGTAGGCTCTTGACGTCATCGAGACGCGGAGATTCTACGCCAGGGTCGAATACTTGGGTCGAGTGGGAGATCGATGATCATCCGACGACGCCGTGGTAGGGCAACTCCATGCGCTCCGCGTTCACCGTGTGGTTCCTCATCGCTGCCTGCGGCCCCGGCAAGCCCACGACGAGTCCGACGCCACCGCCGGGCGATCCCGTCGGGGAGAACCCTCGCGATCCGGATCCCGCACCCGGTCCTGCGAAGCCGGTGACGAACGGCTCGCTCGCCGCGAGCGGCCTCGATCCGACCGCGCTCGATCGCACGGCGGATCCCTGCGAGGACTTCTATCAGTTCTCGTGCGGCGGCTGGATCGCGAGGACCGAGATCGCCGCCGACAAGCCGATGACGATGCGCAGCTTCGTCGAGATCGAGGATCGCAACCAGGCGTACCTGCACGGCGTGCTCGAGCAGATCCGCGCCAAGCCCGAGCGCGACAAGCAACTCGCCGCCTACTACGGCTCGTGCATGGACGAAGCGGCGATCGAGAAGGCCGGGATCAAGCCGATCGCGCCGATGCGAGCGTGGATCGACAGCGTCACGAACCCGAAGTCGCTGACGCGGGCGATCGCGCAGCTTCACGCCGCCGGGTTGCCGCTGGTGTTCTCGCTCGGCGCGGTGCAGGACTCGGCGGACGCGCGCAACGTGATCGCCGGGATCGATCAGGGCGGGCTCGGCCTGCCGGATCGCGACTACTACCTGAACAACGACGATCGCTCGAAGGAGCTGCGCGTGCGCTACGAGGGCTACGTCGCGTCGATGCTGGTCGAGCTCGGTCGCAAGCCCGAGGTCGCGAAGCCCGAGGCTGCTGCGATCGTCGCGCTCGAGACCGAGATCGCGAAGGTGTCCAAGGACAAGGTCGCACGCCGCGATCCGAAGGGGATGTACAACAAGCTCGACAAGGCGGGTGTCGCCAAGGTGATGCCGCGGTTCGACTGGACGACGTACTGGAAGACCGCGGGGCTCGCGAAGGTCGACGGCGTGGACGTCACGTCGCCGGAGTTCCTCGCCGGGATCGACAAGCTGCTCGGATCGACGAAGCCCGAGACGTGGCGCGCGTACCTGACGTTCCACCTCGGCTCGCGCGCCGCGCCACTACTGACGAACAAGCTGCTCGAGACGCAGTTCAAGTTCCAGTCGGCGCTGACCGGTCAGGCGGCGATGCAGGACCGCTGGAAGCGTTGTGTCAGCGCGACCGACGAGGCGCTCGGCGACTTGGTCGGTCAGCTGTTCGTGCGCGATCGCTTCGCCGGCGACAGCAAGGCCTCGGCCGAAGGGTACGTCCACGCGATCGGCGCCGCGATGGCCGCGAACCTCGATGCGCTGCCGTGGATGGACCCGCAGACGAAGCGGAAGGCGCACGAGAAGCTGAAGGGGATGGTCCATCAGATCGGCTATCCGAAGCAGTGGCGGACCTACGGCGTCAAGCTCGATCCGAGGACCTGGGGTGCCAACGCACTCGCGGCGCGCAAGGCCGCCAGCGCTCGCCAGGCCGCGAAGATCGGCAAGCCGATCGATCGCGATGACTGGGATCTCTCCGCGCCGACGGTGAACGCGTTCTACAGCCCGCAGCTCAACTCGATGGTGTTCCCCGCCGGCATCCTGCAGCCGCCGCTCTACAGCGCCCAGGCGTCGATCCCCGTCAACCTCGGTGCGATGGGGATGATCGTCGGCCACGAGCTGACCCACGGCTTCGACGATCAAGGCGCGCAGTTCGACGCGATCGGCAACCTCACGAACTGGTGGCATCCGGAGACGGAGCAGCAGTTCAAGACCCGCACGCAGTGCGTGATCGACCAGTACAACCGGTTCGAGGTCGGGGACAGGACGAAGGTCAACGGCGCGAACACCGTCGGCGAGAACATCGCCGACCTCGGCGGCGTCAAGCTCGCGCTCGCTGCCTATCGCCAGCTCCGCTCGTCGGCCGCCGACACCGCGATCGCCGATGGCTTCACCGAGGATCAGCAGTTCTTCCTCGCGTTCGGCCAGGCGTGGTGCACGAAGTTGCGCCCCGAGTACGAGAAGCTGCTCGCGACGGTCGACGTGCACGCGCCCTCTGCGTGGCGGATCAACGGCACGCTGCAGTCGACCCCCGAGTTCGCGAAGGCGTTCCGCTGCAAGGCCGGGCAGAGGATGGTGCCCGCCAAGCAGTGCATCGTCTGGTGAGCGTTACTGGCGCACGAGCACGGCGGTCGACCGCGGCGGCATCTCGATCGAGAAGCTCCCCCCGGTGAGCGGCACGGTTCGCGCCGCCGGATCCATGCGATCGACCAGCGTGGTGTCTTCGAACGGCGCGGCGATCTGCGCGGTGCGCGCGGTACCCGCACGGTTGATCACGACGATCACCGAGTCACCGCCGAGGAGCCGCGCGAACGCCAGGACGTCCTCGGTGACGGTGAGGTTCGCGTACGTACCACGACGGAGCGGCGCGAGCTCCTTGCGGAGCTGACCGACGCGGGCGACGCGGGCGTGGAGCGCCTGCTGCCGTGGCGTGCGCAGTGCCGGCGCGACCCACATGTGGCGATTGTCCGGATCGGCACCGCCGTGCTCGCCGTACTCGTCGCCGTAGTAGAGCAGCGGCGCACCCGGGACGGTGAGCGTCCACGCGAGGGCGATCGCCACGCGATCGTAGGGCTCGTCGGACGTGGGTGCGGCGGGGAGCGCTTGATCGCGCCACTTGTGGTGGACGATCCCCGCGTTCGAGCCATAGGTCGCCATCGAGATCAACCGCTCGCTGTCGTGGCTGCCGACGAACGGCGTCATCACGGCGGTCGACGGATACTGCGCGAGGCTCTGTCGCGTCCAGTAATCGAGGTGGAGCATGCCCTTGACGTCGTCGGCCCACACGCGCGATGCGGTCGCGTGATAGAGCACGAAGTCGAACTGGCCGCTGAGCGCGCGATCGCCGACGTAGCGCGCGATCGTCTCGTACTCGTAGAGGTTGTCGGCGAGGTTGTCGCCGCGCCAGCCCATCGCGGTCTCGCCGAGCAGGAAGTACTCGGTGCCGCCGCCCTCGAAGCGATCGTGGACGCGGGTCGACAGGTTGAAGATCGCGAGGTCCTCGACGTGCTTGACCGCATCGACGCGCAGGCCGTCGAGATCGAAGCGCTCGACCCACCACAGCGCGTCGTCGATCATCTGCTCGCTGACGTCGCGGCGCTGCCAGTCGACGTCCGGCATGTACGTATGGAACGAGCAATCGAGCCGGCGCTCGGTCCAGTCGCAACCGGGCTGACCGCACTCGCAGCCGGTGCGGAACCACTCGGGGTGCGCGGCGAAGTACTCGTGATCCTCGTGCACGTGGTTGATGACGTAGTCCATGAGGACGCGGATGCCGCGGCGGTGTGCGGCGGTCACCAGCGCGTCGAGGTCGGCCTCGGTCCCGAGCCGCGGGTCGACGCTGCGCGCCTTGACTGGCCAGTAGCCGTGATAGGCGGCGACCCCTCGACCGTCCTCGGAGTGGACGCGCCTGGTGTTCTCGACGAACGGCGACAACCACAGCGCACGCACGCCGAGCTCGTCGAACGTGCCGTCCTCGATCGAGGCGGTGACGCCACGCAGATCGCCGCCGTGGAAGTCGGCCTCGGCCACCGCCTTGGGATCGGGCGCCGGATCGTTCGTCGCGTCGCCGTTCCGGAAGCGATCGCTCATGACCATGTAGATCAGCGCGTCGCGCCAGTCGAAGGCTTCGGCCTCGATCCAGAACGGGACGAGGACGCGGCGTCCGGCGAGTCCAGCACCGTCGACGACATCTACGGCGAGCGTGTGCTTGCCCGGTGGCAGTCCCGTCAGCGTGACGGTGATCTCGCCGTCGACGTGTTCGATCGGGACGGCGCTCTCGGAGCCTTCGTGGCGACGACTCGCCACGAGCCGGTCGATCGCGGCGCCGGCCTTGCCGCGCGACACGCGCAGGGTGGTCACCGCCGAATCCGCGGTCACCTGGTTCGCCACGATCTCGACGAGCGGCGCGGTGCAATCGTCGACGCGAGCGCCCGAGTTCTCCGTGCCGTCGTTGTAGGCGCGATACGGATTCGCCGGATCGAGCAACCACTCGACCTCACCGCCCGGGCGCGTGACGACGAGCTTGTAGGCCCAGATCCCGGCGTCCAGCTCCTTGTCGAGCGTGTAGCTGCCGTCGCCGTCGCCGTCGGTGAGCGGCTCGCGCGCCTCCCAGTCCCACTCGCCGGCGATCACGACCGACTCGACCAGGCCGTCGGGCCGGTACTCGAAGCGGGTGGTGCAGCTCCGGATCGGAACCACGCCGGGCTCGGCATCGGGCGGAGCATCGTCGCCGACGACCTTGGCCGTACCCGAAGCACACGCCGCGCACGCCAGCACGAGGAAGATCGCCCGCATGGTGGGCAAGGGCAGCAACGGTGGTGCCACCCTCCGCGTCGATATCCGGGCGATCGCAGCTGCGATCTCGCGACGTTGCACCGGCAGACAAGGACGTTCATGCGCGCTGCGTTGCCAAAGGCAACGTTTCCATCATGACCGGCCGATGGCAGGCTTTGTCGGCTTGGGACGTGGCGAGCTTCCACGGACAGCCCCGCGGGGCGAAGCGCTGCGGCTCCTTCACCGTTTACAACGGTGCGCCACGCAGGCTGTGACTTGCCGAGCAAGTAGCGACCACGTCCCAGGCCTTTGTCGCCGTTACGCGGCCATCTCGTAGCTGTCGTAGTCGATCTCGTAGACCAGCTCGTCGTAGTCGTCGGGATCGAAGCAGGCGGGCTCGGCCAGCGCCGGCCACGGGGTCGAACCGAGCAGCCGCTGAAACCAGGTCGGCTCGACGTGGTGGGTGGGCTCCAGCTGTTCGCCCTTGCGGAAGAACGCCTCTTCGAGCTCGGAAAATTTCGGCTCCATCCCGACCGAGTAAGCCAGATGTGCCGATCGACCGCCAATTATCGGCGATCAGCGCGCGAAGCCGGATCGGAGCAGCGCATCGGCGGACTTGAGCGCCGTGACCCGCGTGGTGGCATCGGAGCCAAGCGCCGCGACGAGCTCCCCGAGCGGCTTGCGCGCCTTGCGGTTGTCGACGAACGCCTGACCGAGCGCGCGCACGAGCCCGCCGGGATCGATCCCCGGCAGATCGACCGGCCCGGGCTTGAGCGCCGGTAGCTCGGTCCATCGCGCGATCACGTGCATGAGCGGGGCTTGTTCGGACCACAGCGTCGTCAGCTCCTGCAGCCCGAGCGCACGCTGCGCGAGCTGTTCCCCGATCGCCGCGAACCCGAGCCAGGCGAGCCACATCCGCGCGAGCACCGGCGCCATCGCCGATCGGGTCGCGTACTGGCGCGGGCCGTAGAGCTCGTTGAACCGGAGCGACGGCGTGAGCCACAGCGCGTTCGCGAGCGTCGGCGGGCTCGGCGCGCGCCATGCGGTCTCGAGGATCGCGGTGAACGCGGCGGTCTGCGCCGCGCGCTCGCTGTCGAGCGCGGCGGCATCGGCCTGCGCCCCCCAGGCCATCGCGAGGTCGGCCGGGTCTGCAGCGGCGAACATCACCGCGGCGATCGCGCGCTCGGTCTCGACGAACGCGCGGCCCTCGACCTCGGCATCGCGCGCGGCCAGCGGCGTGCCTACCACGGCGGGGTCGGTGATCGATGCGATCTCGGCGTGCACCTCGGCGTGCGTGATCCCGGCATCGCCGATCTGCAGCGGACAGATCACGCTGTTGTAGTCGACGACCGTGTAGCCGCCGATGCGAAACACGCGGTTGAACGGGAACAGCCGGCACGAGGCCGGCTTCGCCGCGCGCCCGTCCTCGAGCTCGATGCGACACAGCCCGTCGTCGGCGAGGAACCAGCATCGATCGCGCGGATTGAACGCCGTGATCGCATCGCCGCGCCGGCGCAGGAACGCCGTGAGCTCGGGCCGCCGGGCGAGCAGCTGCACGAGCTGGCCCCCCGCGACATCGAGCCCGATGCCGTGCCCCTTGCAGCACGCACCGCAGCCTCGACAGTCGTAGCGAAACCGTCGATCCGGCCACGTGAAGTACACCCGCTCCATCGCGGCGGCAGTATGCCTCGGACCTGCTCGCTCGCACCATCGAGGATCGAGTGCTAGCGTCGGCGCATGAAGGCGTTCGCGGTGCTCGTGCTGCTCGCGGCGTGTGGCGGCTCGTCGACGTCGACTCCGCCGGTCGATCGTGGCCGCAGCGCACCGCCGATGGTCAAGCCGTCTGCGACCCCCGAGCGCCGGTGCCTGCCGGTCGTCGCGAAGGACTGCGGTTGCGTCTACACGTGCGGGGGCGGCGAGCGCACCGGCGATCACTGGATCGTCCGTCACTCGTTCTGGAACGACGCGCCGCTGAACGCGGTGGTCGAGCCGTGGTGCGTCGCCGGCAAGTGCACCGACGCGTTCGCGGCCGAGATCGTCTGCGGCGTGATCTGCGCGCCGAAACCGGCCGACTCGACGTGTCACTTCGACCCGAGCGGCGCCTGTGTCGGTGCGCCCCAGACCCCATGACGTGGTCCGGCGAGCGCGAGTACGGCGAGCCGGAGGTTGCCCGCCAGATGCTGCAGCAGGCTCCGATCGTGCCGATCGCCGTGCTCCCCGAGAACACGTTCGGCCGGGTGCGCGGCGTCTGCACGCCGTTTCGCGAGCTCGACGTCCTGATCGCTCCGGTCAGCGGACGGAGCTGCTTCCTCTACCTCGTCCACGTCGAGGCGATCTATCTCGATCGTCGTCACGTGTACGGCGAGCGGCGAGGGACTCCGTTCGTGATCGAGGAGGACGACCACCGCGCGATCGTCGATCCCGCGCACGGGCTACTCAGGATCCGCTACGAGCACGTCGCGACGCGCTACGGGGCTCGAGGCGCGACGCCGTACGAGCAGGTGTTGCTGCGCCGGCTCGGTGTCCCCGACGATCCCAACGACTTCCGCCCGCCGCCACGCTACGTGTTCCAGGAGGCGCGCATCGAGTCCGGGAGCCGCGTCGCGATCTTCGGCTCGGGGACCCGCGAGGCGGATCCAGACGCGGATCCGGTGGCGATGTATCGCGGCGAGCCACAGACCCGCCTGCGCATCGCCGGCTCGCCCCGAGGGCCGATCGCGATCTCGAACGATCCCGACACGCTCGGGTGAATCGCGCGGTTCAGGGCGTGTGGCGGACTTGCCAGGGCCAAGCGAGGACACCGTCGGCATCGACCGTCGCATTCGTCTGGCGGTCGAGCCACGCCGCGAAGTCGGTGCCGACGTGCGGCAGGTGCCAGATGGCCAGCGCGCGCTCGGTGCTCTGCAAGATCTTGCGCGAGGTCGGCGCGACGCCGAGCGAGGCCTGCGCCGAGTAGAGGACCGGAAGGCTCCAGCGCGCCCGCGATGGGAGCTCGACGATCGTGACGTTGTGGCCGCTGCCGAGCCCGACCAGCAGCTTGCCGTCGAGGCTCACCGACGGGACCTCGGCCGATGACGCCAGCACGCGATGTGGCGTGGCGCCCGGGCGCAGCTCGAGGATGTGGAGCTCGTTGTCATTGCCGAGATGAATCGCGACTCCGCCGTGGACCGGCGTGATGCGCGCGATCGACTTGTCGAACTTCGCGATCTCGGTCACCGCTCCGTCCCACGCGAGCAACCGGTTGTCCTCGATCATGAGCACGCGTCCGTTGCCGTCGCTCGCGAGGAATCCGTTCGCTCCGACCGGCACGCGGATCCGCTCGAGCTTCCCGGTCGCCAGATCGCCACGCACGACCTCCCCGGTGCTGCTGTGCGCGGCGTACTGCAAGCGTCCGATCCCGACGCCGTGGTGCACGACGCCGTCGAGCTTCGCGACCTGGGCCGCGGGCTCCACTCCGATCCTCGCGAACACCCGACCATCCCCGAGGCTGTAGATGACCGCGTCACCGGGGATCAGCCGCGCCCACAGATCCCGGCCGCCCTCGGCGACGACCTCCACCGTCAACGAGCCCTTGCGAAGCAGCACGAACCGCATGCCGTTGGGCGTGTGCTCGCGTACGAGCACGCGACCGCTCTGGAGATCGACGTCCCAGACCGCCGGCATCCCGCGCTCGTCGAAGTCGATCGACGTGGACTTGCCGGTGGCGAGATCCAGCCAGTGCCAGCGCTCGTCGATCGAGCTCATCACGAGCACCGTGTCGTCGTCGATGAAGAAGGCTCTCGTGAACGGCTTTGCAGGGATGCTCTGCGGGACCACCGCGCCGAGATCGAACACGATCACGATCCCGTCGCCGACCACGGCCACCCGCGAGGACCCGGCACGCGCCGCGACTCGCATGCGGTTCACCACGCCCGGCAGCGTGAGCGCGCCGCGACCGAGCTCGTTCGCCCAGTGCAGCTTGCCGTCGGCGCTCGGGATGATCACCGTCTCGTGGCCCGCCTCCTGGGCGAGGAACGCCAGGCGCTCGACATGGTTGCGCTGGAACAGCGTCGTGCCGGTCCACGCCATGAGGTCGGCGTTCGACATGTACAGATCGAGCTCGCGGCCGCGATAGACCATGTCGATCACCCGGTGCGGAGCCTGGGAGGTGATCGAGACCTCGCGCCAGACCGGCTGCGGATCGAGCTTGCACTCGATGACGTGCAGCGGATCCACCATGACCGCGAGCGAGCGGAAGCGCGATCCGATCACGCGTGCGACCGGCCCGACGTGACGCGTGAGCTCCTTGCCCTCCCGGTCGAACACCACGACGAGGGTGCGGCCGGCGACCGCGACCCAGCTACCGTCGTGCGCGATCGAGGTCGCCTCGACGGGCTCCGCGAACGGCAGCGGCACGATCGTGCGGGTCGCGAGGTCGAGCACACCGGCGGTCTTCGCCGGCGTCTGGATCACGAGGCGATCGCCGGTCACGGTCGCGGCCGCGAACGAGACCGGCTCGAGCGCGAGCGCCTCCACCGTGTTCGCCGATGGGTCGAACAGCTGCGGCGGTGACTTCGCGTGCGAGACGAGCAGCTTGCCGCCGGCGACCCACTCCGCGCGCGTCATCGGCGCGAACGGTCGCGCGACGAGGAGCCGGCGTCGATCGAGGTCGAACACGCGTACCATCCCGTCGCGCGAGACCTGCAGCAGGTGCCTGCCCTCGGGATCGAGCGCGGCGATCGGCGAGAACTCGTTCGTGCTCTGCACCGCCCACGTGATGCCTCGCACCGCGGCCGCCTGAGCGAGCCCGCGCGCCTCGTCGATCCGCGGCGACTTCGAGGACAGCTGCTTCAAGATCGCGATCGCCTCGGTCGGGCTCGATTCGATCAGCGCCCTCGCCTGCATCACGACGAGCGCGTCGGCGCGTTCGGCGAGCCGGTCACGCGACGTTTCGGCATCGCGCTTGCCCGCGTCGGCCTCCCCTCTCGCGAGGTTCGCGGCATCGCGCTCGGTCACGATGCGATGGACACCGATCCACGACATCACCGCGACCGCGACCGCGGCGAGCGCGGCGACCGCGAGCGCCCCGCGATGCCGGCGGGCGAAGCGCGCGAGCTTCTGCCGGTTCGTGTAATCGTGCGCCGCGACGAGCTGACCGGCGAGGAATCGCCTGACGTCCTCGCCGAGCGCGCCCGCGTCGGGATAGCGCCCGGATGGATCGAACGCGAGTGCCTTGCCGACGATCGCGACGAGATCGGGGGGCGCGCCCGGTGCCGCCTGGGCGAGCGGAATGATGTCGTGCGTCCGGGTCTTGTCCATCACCTCGGTCGCGCTGACCCCGGCCACCGGCGGCGCGCCCGCGAGCAGCTGGTACAGCACCGCACCGAGTGCGTAGACATCTCCGTGCAGGTGGAGCGCCTCGCCGCGAGCCTGCTCCGGTGCCATGAAGCCCGGCGTCCCGAACACCGAGCCCATCTGCGTCTGCAGCGAGTCTCCCGAGGTCATCGGGCCGTCGCTGAGGTCATCTGCCTCGCCGACCACCTTCGCGAGCCCCCAGTCGATCACCACGGTCTCGCCGAGCTCGCCGAGCAGGATGTTCGCCGGCTTCAGATCGCGGTGGATCACGCCGCGCTTGTGCGCGTGGGCGACCGCATCGATCGCCGCGAGCACGGCCGGCAAGAGCGTGAGTCGCTCGTCGAGGTCTCGGCAACGCACGATCGTCTGGTCGAGCGGACGCCCGGTGACCCGCCGCATGACATAGAACGGCTTGCCGTCGCGGTTGATCCCCGAGTCGTAGAGCGGAACGATCGATGCGTGCTCGAGCCGCGCGGTGATCTGGATCTCGCGGTTGAATCGCCGAGCGGTGCCGCCACCGGTCTTCGGCAGGACTTCCTTCAACGCGACCGTGCGTCCGAGCTGGACATCGAACGCCTCGACGACGCGCCCCATCCCGCCGCGGCCGAGCTCGTTGCCGATGCGATAGCGATCGATCGGAACCGTCGGGCGCACGGGCGGTCCCTCCTCGGTCGCCGGCTCGCTCGCGGGGACGGTGTCCTCGAGCGCATCACGGTGCGGAGGTGGATCGCTCGAACGCGTCGGCGTTGCGCCCATGGCTCGCGCTTAGTCGAGATCCCAGTCGATGTCGGAGATGCTCTGGTCGTTGCGGATGTTCACCGCACGCGTACGCTCGTCGTTGGTCACGCCGGAGTGATTGCGCGCGTGCTCGATCACCGCGATCGAGTCGACGTGCGCGAGGCGCGTTGCCTCGTCGCCGTGATCCTCGATCTCGGGCAAGAGCGACGGCGGTAACTTCGGACGAGCACTGGGCGTCACGAGCTTCTCGCCGGGGCGGGGCATCTCCTCGAGGCCGGTCTCGTCGTACGCGCGCGGATCGATCTTCGCCATCCTCGTCGGCTCGTCGTTGAACGAAGCTCCGGCGGGAGCGGACAGCGCACCCTGGCGCAACGCGTTCAGGAGGTTGTCGTCGACCTGACGGGTCGGCTCGTCGCTGAACGGAGGCGGCACGGCCCGGCGCTGCGGCGGTTGCGGCGGCGGGCGAGCTTCGTTTCGCGAGCGAGGGGGCGGCTGAGCCAACGGCTCGTTCGGTAGGTGCATCGGAGCCGTCACCGAGACCGACGGGCCATCACGACGGGGCGGGGGTACCGCGTTCGGCTTCTTCGCGCGTTTCTGTGCGCGCTCGAGCCCGACGACGACCGCGGGCTTGGCCGGCACGTCCCCGCGCGCAGCGTTTGGATTGACGGGCAGCGGCGCCGGCGCCGGCGAGTCGTCGAAGTCGAAGTCGTAGTCGCCGTTGCCAGGCGCAGCGCCGATATAGACCTGCGAGTCCTCGTCGGCGAGCCGGCCACCCTCGTCGCGCAACATGCGCAGGATTCGCGTGCGCTCGCCGGCGGACAGCTGATCGCGGCGACCGTGGCCGGTGTGCGTGTGATGGATCCCGGTGTTGTTGCTGTTGTTGCTCGACACGGGCTGCGGCCCTTGCGTCTTGCCGCGCTTCGCGAACTCCGAGAGCGGGACCGGCGCATCGAACTTCTTGTTCGGCTTCTGGCCCCGGCCGTCGGTCTTGATCGGCTGCTGGATCCCGGGGTTGGTTCCCACACCTGGCTTCGAGGAGAAGATGCTCGTCGCCGAGCGCAGCCACTTGCGCGGACCCGAGACCGACGGTTCGCCGCCCATCGGCATCGGGAGCTGCGGAGAGGCCGCGGCGACCTGCGAAGGCTGGAAGCCGGTGCTGCCACCGAGGATCTGTGCCGCCGCGCGCGCGGCATCCTCGGGGCACTCGGCCGCGCGGACGAACTTCCGCACGATGTCGTCGGTCTTGCCCATCTGATGCTGGTGCGGTCGCTCGACGAAGCGGATGCCCATCTTCTCGAGCCACGCGATCGGAGGATCGGCGCCGATCAGCACGAACGCGGCGTCGTTCGGATAACGTTTCTGCGAGCCGTCGGCGAGCGCGACCGTCACGGATTCGCCGTCGAACGCGAGCACCTGGGATCCGAGCTTCGCCTTGACGCGACCCTCGGCAGCGTACCCCTCGATCGTCTGCTTGTTCTTCGGCGCGGCGCGGTTGAAGCCCTTGCCGCGGTACGAGATCATCACCTTCGCGCCGGAATCGGCGAGCGCGAGCGCGGCCTCGACCGCGGAGTCACCGCCGCCGACGACGAGCACCGAGCGGCCGCGCCACTCGTCGGGATCCTCGAGCAGGCTGAAGATCTTGGGCAGGTTCTCACCTTGCACCTGCAGCGTGCGTGGCTTGCCGCGCGTGCCGATCGACAGCACCACGCGCTGTGCGCGATAGGTCGACACCGTGGTGCGGATCTCGAACGCACCATCGGGCGCACGCGCGACGGTCTCGACCGATTCGCCCTGGTTGATCGAGATGCCGACGCGCTCGAGCAGCTCGCTCCAGATCGGGATCAGCTGCTCCTTCGCGGAGTCGAACACCGGCAGGAACGACAGGTTCACGGTGTCGTACGGCTCGGCCATCACGAGCTTGCCCTTGGGATAGCGAGCGATCGTCGACGCGATCATCTGCTCCTTCTCGAGCATCACGTACGACAGGCCGCGCTGGATGCAGGTGAGCGCCGCCGACAATCCGCCCGGGCCCGAGCCGACGATCGCCACGTCCACGATCGTGGAGCTCTTGCCGATCGCACCGGACCGCAGCCCGGTGTGCAGCATGTGCTCGACGACCGCGCGGCCCAGGTTCGCGGCGTTCTTGACGAGCGGCTTGCCGGCGACCTCGCCGATCAGGTACTGGCCGGGCACCACGGTCTGAAAGTGCTCGTCGACTTCCGGGACCTTCAGCGGCGGCGGCACGCTGCCTTCCGGGAACATCACCAGTGCCTCGGTCGGGCACGCGAACATACAGGCCTCGCACTGGATGCAGTCCTCGAACCGCAGCACCCGGCTCTTGTTCGCGACCAGGTCGAGCACGTTCGTCGGGCACACCGCGACACATGCGTCGCAGCCGGTGCAGCGGTCGTCGTTGATGTCGTGGACGAGGATCCGCGGCCCGACCGTGAACGCCGGTGGCGAGACGGCCGCTTTGTGGCGGTTTCTGGCAGACGCCACGGTGAACACCGCCATCAGAAGAATGGCGAGGCCCCCGAGCGCCAACGGCACGACCCAGGTCACAGCGGTAGGATACTCGAATTAACCTCGCGTGCTTGGCGCGTTCTCGACGTTCTGCACCAGGAAATTACGCACTTCGGCCATCAGGTCGTCGAGCTCGCGTCCCTCGACCGCGATCGGGGAGCCGATCGTCACCGACACTTCACGACCCTTCTGCATGACCTTCGCGCCCCGCGGCAGGATCTCGATCGTCCCGCGGATCGCGACTGGCACGATCGGCGCACCGGTCCCGAGCGCGAGGTGGAAGCCGCCCTTCTTGAGCGGACCGATCCGGCCATCGCGCGAGCGCGTCCCTTCGGGTGCGAGGTAGATACTCACGCCATCGCGGACCAGCTTCGCGGCGGACTCGATCGAGCGAATGGCCCGGGCGTGATTCGTTCGATCGACCTCGATGAACTCGGCCGCTCGCAGACCTCTTCCCCAGATCGGGATCTGGAACAGCTCCTTCTTGCCGAGCATCCGGATCGTCGGGGACGGGAGCGTCGCGTACAGCATCGGGATGTCGAGGTGGCTCTGGTGGTTCGACATGTAGACGTACGAGCGCCCGGGCGGCACTCGCTCCGCACCGTGCGCCGTGAGCCGCACATCGAGCAGATCGATCACGCGGCGGCCGAACCAGCGAGCACGCTCGTCGACGGAGTCGCGCTCCAAGGTCCCGCGTGCGAGGTCGACGAGCGTCGGGCCGGTGATGCGTGCCATCGCACCGAGGACGCGCAGGCTGTCGAACAAGGACATGCCGCATCCTACCTGCGCTCCGTTGATCGAACAGAACGACAAGGTGGGAGATGTGGCTGGCGTGCGCTTCGATTGTCGGTCGGGCGCGATCTGCCTCACGTGTTAGGCTCACCGTGATGTCGCGCGTGCTGGCGGTTCTCACCGCTTGCTTGCTACTGCTGTGCGCAGGCACGGCAACGGCGGACACCGTCGCGGTGAACGTGCGCCAGCTCGCAAGCGACGGCAGCTCTCGTGCCCGGCTCGCGGCTGCGCTGTCGCTCTCGAAGTCGCGCGACGCGCGTGCGGTGATCGCGCTCGCCGGCTCGCTGCGCGACGATGACGATGCCGGCATCCGCCGCGTCTCCGCGCTCGCGCTCGAGAAGATGATCGACGCGCGCACGCCGCCCGACGCGCTCGAGCTCGGCCTCAACGCGCTCGACGAAGCCGCCGCCGGCGACAGCGATCAGAAGGTACGCGACAGCTCGGCGAAGGCACTCAAGGCGCTCGTGGGGCTGCGGCGCAAGCGCGGCAAGAGCGACAAGCCCGAGGTGTTCGTCAACATCGACGCGACGCTCGATCAATCGAAGCAGCTACCGCCCGGCGGTGGCGATCGCCTCATGAAGATCGTCAAGCAGAGCGTCGAGCGCACCGGCTACGCGACGAGCTGGCCCGGCGGTCTCCCGACGTCGGCAGAGCTGTCGTCGCATCGCTCGCGCGCGTTCATCGTCGCGTCGACGGTCAAGAAGATCGACATCACGAAGGTCGGCACGCAGACGCAGATCGCGTGCACGGTCGCGGTGCGGATCGCGCCGTGGAGCGGCAAGGACGGCGGCGAGCGCTGGGAGGCCAATCGCGCCGCTTCCGCGAGCGGCTCGGCGAAGGCGATCACCGGCAACCGCGATCGTGACATCCAGAACGGCGTCCGTGATTGCCTCGAGGCCGTGGTCGAGGACGTCACCTCACGTCAGGTCGTCCCGTTCCTGAAGCGCGTCGCGATCGCCGGCATCTGATCCGGACGTGGCGCGGCTGTGCGGCGTGGCAGTGGCGCACGATCGTGCAAGCCGAGGTCGGCACACGGATGGCACACGTGGTCTGCCATGAGGCTTCGCCGCGTCGTTCGCCAGCTCGCGCTCGCACTCGCGGGGCTCGTCGGCTACGCGATCGCGTGCTCGCCGCCGCCCGAGATGCCACGGCTCCCGTCGCTGCCTGACCCCGTGCCGGGCGCGCCGGCTCCGATCGTGCCGCAACTTCGAACCGATGGCGGCGTCCGGCGCACGCCACCACCGATCGCGGCACCGGGCTTCTATGCCACGCAGGAGCCGCCGCCCGACGCGCCCGACGACGCGCCGCCGCCGCCCGATGACGCGAGTGTCGATGTCTTCGAGCTCCCTCCGCTCCCCGACGACTGGGTCCCGGCGGACGCGGCGGTCCAGCGTCCCTAGTACTCGTGAAACAGCTTCTCGAGAACGCGATCGAGCACGCTCGCGATCGAGCACCTCCCCACGGCGGTGATTGGCACCGACGGCATGTGGTCGCGCGGCAGCTCGACGCGTCGATCCAGCGCGAGCGCCGCTACATCTTGCTCGTCCTGGAGCGCGTCGTGCGTGGCGCGATCCGTGCTTCATCCTCCGGTGTGCCAGACACAACCGCTCGCATGGTCGTTCGCGCGGGTACGCTGGCGCTCGCCGTCGGTACGATTCACTTTCTGATCAACCACGGCGACCACCTCGCCGACGAGCCCGTGTGCAGCCACTGCTTCGTGAAGGTCGCACTATCCTGCGTGACACCGTTCGTCGTCTCGCTCCTGTCGAGCGCGCTCGGCGCTCGACGATCTCGATCGGATGTTCGCGACCCGCCCGACGGGATCCGCGAGCCGGCGAGATAACCAGAGCCATCGCGACGATCCAAGTGACATCGGTCATGGCGTTCGCCCGCGAAACCGGCGCAGGAGCTCCTCGCGACACTCCGGCGGTGGCGGCTCCTCGGGAAGCCGGCCAAGCGCCGCGATCGTGTCGCGATACTGGCGCAGGTACGCGCGGCAGTGCTTGCACATCGCGAGGTGCATCCACACGCTCACGCGGCGTTCGAACGGCGTCTCGCCCTCGACGTAGTCGGTGGCGAGCTCGGTCAGTTCTTGGCAGGTCAGCATGTCAACGTGTCCTGTATTGCTCGAGCATCTCGCGCAGCCGCGACCGCGCGCGATGAAGCAGCACTCGCTGATTGGTCTCCTCGAGCTCGAGGACGTTACAGACTTCGTCCGAGGTCCATCCGAGCACGTCACGTAGCACCACGACCGTGCGCTGGCGTTCGGGGAGCTCGCGAATCGCCTGATCCAAGGCGACGACCAGCTCCTGCCGCAACATCAACTTCTCGGGGGTCTCGGCGTCCCATCGCTCGGGCGGAGAGGACCACATTCCCCGCTGGTCGAACCGCGCAGGGTCGACGGCCGGGTCGCGCTCGTCGTCGGAAGCGAGTGACGACGCCGGCACGGTGCGCGCCTCTCGCGTGCCCTTGGTCCGGGCACGGTTGACAAGAATCCTGAACAGCCACGTCTTGAACGACGACCGCTCCTCGAACTTCGCGATCCCGTCGAGGACGACGACCCAGGTGTCCTGGACGACCTCGTCGGCGGCGGCATCGGTGGAGACGAACGTGCGCGCGAGCCGCCGCATCGCCGCGTGATACCGATCGACGAGCGCGGTGAACGCGTGTTCGTCGCCCGCGCGCAGCTTCGCCACCAGCTCGGATTCGCCTCGATCTACCATCGCAGCCGCCGACACCCTAGGTGACCTCACTGCGGTTCGTCCACTCGGTCGTTCACGGCTCGGTGTCGGGCTGCAAGGCACGGGCCGGTGCACTCACGAGGCCGTCGAGGTCGATGCGAGCGCCTCTGCATCGAGCCACCGGGTCAGCAGCCCGACAGCGCGCTCGGCTGGCGCGACCGCATCGGTCGCATCGATCGCGGCGCACACCTCGGCGATCGTGCAGCCGCGCACGAGCTCGGCGACGGTCGCCTCGTCCGGATCGAGCGTGCGGTGAAACACCGTCAACGCGCGACGCCAGACCAAGATCGCGCGCGCGCCGTTCGCTGGTGCTTCGATCGGGGTCTCCTCCTCGATCCCGCTCCACAGCTCGTCGACGGCCCAGCCCACGTGAACGATCGCGCTCGCGGGTACCCACGCGATCGAGAAGCCGACCCACGCTTCGGGTGCGAGCGTAGCCATGTCGTCGCGTGACAACACTGGTGCGTCGGCCGCGTCGAACACGTCGACGCGTGCGCGTTCGAGCCGCGCGAGGTCCGCCGCCCACGGAGGCAGGTCCTCGCGAGTCGCCAAGTAGGCTGGCAACGCCCCACCGGCGTCGCCCACCGTGAACGAGGTCGGCGGGCAGGCGCGCAGGTAGCGCTCGACCAGATCGCGGAAGCCGTCCGAGCCGAGCACGGCGACGAGCTTGGGGTAGTCGTCCCACAGCACGCCGTGCAAGCGATCGACGTACATCCGCGCATAGATCGCGAGCCGTTCGGGCGGACCGACGAGGAGGCCGGGCTCGATGGCGACCGCATCGCCCGTCACGAGCTCGTAGAACCGCCGCTGGATCGCGCCGAGGTCACGCATTCGAGACCGCTCTGGCGGGTTGGCGCAGCTCGAGGGCGGGCGCACCGATCGACCGGGCTCGATCGAGCTCGCTCACCAACTCGGGGAGCGGCGGGATGTGATCGTCGCGCTCGATCATCGTCGCGACGCCGGAAAACCGTGCGACCGCGGTCGCGTAGAGCTCCCACACCGCATCGGAGATCGGCTGATCGTGCGTGTCGAGCAGATGCGTGGCGTGGTCGGTGTGGCCGGCGAGGTGGATCTGGCCGACGCGCTCCGCCGGGATCGCTGCGAGGTACGCCCGCGCGTCCCAGCCGTGGTTCGTCGCGCTGACGAACACGTTGTTGACGTCGAGCAGGATGCCGCAGTCGGCGCGGCGCGCGACCTCGGCAAGAAATTCGGCCTCGGCAATCTCGCTCGCCGCGAACACGACGTAGCTCGACGGGTTCTCGAGCAGGATCCGCCGGCCGAGCCGGTCCTGGACGTGCTGCACGCGCGAGACGACGTGCGCGAGCGACTGCTCCGTATACGGCAATGGCCACAGGTCGTGTGCCGAGTGCCCTCCGAAGCTCGACCAGCACAGGTGATCCGAGACGATCGCCGGCTCGACCTCGGAGATCAGCGTCGCGAGCCGGGTCAGGTACGCCTCGTCGAGCGGATCGCTCGAGCCGATCGACAGCGACACCCCGTGCAGCACGACGGGCCAGCGCTCGCGGACCGCGCGCAACACGCGCCGCGGGTTGCCGCCCGCGACCATGAAGTTCTCGCTGATCACCTCCCACCAGTCGACACGCGGAGCACCGCTGACGACGTCCTGGTAGTGCTTCGGGCGGAGCCCGAGGCCGAAGCCGAGCCGGGGAAACACGGACGACCTCTACATCCCTGCCATCACGGTGCCGCCCTTGGTCTTGCATTCCTCTTCCGAGGCAACATCGACGAATCCCTTGCCCTTGCATCCATTCTGGCCGGCGCAGGCGTTCGCGGTGCTCTTGCAGCCGCTCTTGCCCTTGCAGTCGTTCACCCCCTGGCAGTGAACCTTTGCGGTCTTCTCGTCGGGCGCTGCGGGTTTGTCCTTGTCGGGCTGCGTGTCGGCGGCGGGCTTGGCCTCGGTCGTCGGCGCCGGCTTCGGCTGTTCGTTCTTCTTGCAAGACGCCGCGAACAGGGTCCCGGCTGCGATCGCGATCATGGTTCCGGTGCGGACTGGATTCTTCATGGTTCGGTTCTCCTCTTTCCTCTTCTTTGATTGGTTGCGGAATCAGCCGCCCCCGTGCTCTACGGTCCGGCCAGGCGGTGCTGCGTTACACATCGATCGCTACGTTCTGTACATTCACAGACACCGGGAGTGACGCGGAGTTATCCCGACGGGGGTGAGCGCGAGCTTCACGCTTGGTGTGCGTGCACGAGCTCGGGCGCGGCGCGCTTCATGCGTGCGAGCAGCAGCCGATCGATGGAGGCGGCACCGGCTCCCGAGACCACGAGCCAGACGAACATTGCGAGGTACGTGAACTCGATCGTGTTCGCGAGGTCCGTGAGGCCGTGAAGCTCGGGGAGCTTCGCAGTCAGGATCGCGACGGTCATGACGCCGATCAGCAACCCGGACGCGATCCGCGTCCCGAGCCCGGCGATCAGCAGGATGCCGCCGACGAACTCGATCGTCGACACGAACACCGCGTGGAATCCAGGCGCCGGGATGTGCAGGCTGCCGAAGAATGTCTCGACGTTGTCGAGGCTATGGAGCTTGCCCCATCCGGTCGTCGCGAAGACGAGCCCGAGCGTGAGACGTACGAGCAGGGGACCGACCCACTCGAGCTTGCGCGCGAGCGACAATGTACGATCGCAGGTCTTGGTGAAGATACCGAGCATTGGACTCTCTCCTCGCGCGATCGAGCCGCGCAAACCATCGTCTTCGGAGTAGCGCGAGCGTTACGTCCGGGACCAGTTGCGGAAGCCAACCATCAGCTCGTCGCGGACCGCATCCGGAACCGGCTCGTCGGGATGCCGAGGGCTGCGATCGTCGCGCGCATCTGGCGCAGATATCCATGGCAGTGCATGCACATCCCGAAGTGCACGCGGAACCGCAGGCGATCGGCAAGCCCCCCTGCGACCTTCGAGATAGTCGGTCACGAGCTCGGTGATTTCGTGGCACGTCGGCATGGATCCGGATGTGCACGAATACGATCGACGGCACCCGTTGCAGTCGTCTCGCGCGTGGCACGTTCGTTACACGAAATCTGGGACGTCGAGCGACGAGCTACCGCTGTGGCTGCGCGCGACGCTGAAGGTCTATCCCTGGCGTGAAACCCGATACGTATGATCACGCCGACGTGCATCCGCGGCGCCAACGTGCTTCTCCAACTCCGGGACGATGCGGATCGTTCGATCACGGCGGCATCCTCGATACGTTTCGGCCTACTTGAACTTGTGCGTCAGGATGTAGTCGTTGCCGGAGGCGTTGTCGTGGCAGTCCTTGCACATCCCGACGTCGCGGCCCTCCATCGCCATCCCGTTCATCGTCATCACCTTCATGCCGTCCGGAGAGGCCTTCACCCAGTACCAGGCGCCACCCTGCTTGCTCATCACCGTGATCGACATCGGCGCCGCGTCCGGCTTCATCATCTCTTGCTTGACGATGATCGCGCCGTCCGGCAGCGGCAACGTGGACGACTTGATCGCGTCGCCGACCACCTGGTTGTGGAACCCGAGCACGTACATGTTCATGTGGCCTTCGGAGCGCATCGGTTGCTGCATCTCCGAGAACTTCGACCAGCTCGCATAGTCCTTGGCCGCGTCGAGCACGGTCTTGGTGTCGGCAGCCGGGTCGGCCATCCCCATCTTCATGTTCATCCCTTCCATGCCGCCGCCCATGCCTTCGTGCGAGCTCTTTGGTTTGCTGCCGCCGCAGGCCACGAGCACGACAGTCGTTCCGAGAAGCCAGGTCATTCTCATCATCGCTCTCCTTGGTGAGACGTGCTGTCTTGCCTCGTGGGCGCTCGTTACACACCGACCGCATTCCATCGTCGAACGCGGGACCGGAGTTCCCGTTCAGACCCTCGTGCGTTGGGACGTGCCGGGCCCTGCTGGTCGAGGACGCCGAGGCAGACGGAGGATCAACTCGGGGCGTAGAACGTGCCGAGGATCACCCCGAAAGCGAGGTGTGCGATCACGACCGAGGTCGGTGTCTGCACGCCGTAATGCAGCGCGAGGAAGCCGGGGGGTTCGAGCTGGCGAACCACGGTCGGTCCGCGCGTCTCGCCCGCCATGCGGGGATGCATTCCGGGCAGCGCGACCATGCCCGCGGTGAGCACGAACGCGGCGTGCACGAGGCCGATCAACGCCCCCTTCCACCAGCTCGGACCACCCCACAGATGAAACGCCGCGACGTAGATCAACGAGAACATCCAGCCGATCGCGAGGTGAAGCAAGACGCCGAAAGTCTTTGCACGATCGCGATCGGGCGTGATCATCGAGCCGAGCATGTAGGGGATGTTCATCCGCGTCATGCCGAGCCCCTGGCTGCCGGCCATCAGCGTGGTGAGCACCACCGTGCTCGCGAAGCCCCACAGCAGCCAGCTGGCCCAGCTCACGTCCGAACCTCTGCTGGCCGAGCGTGACGGCGTAGCTCGGGTTGCGCCGCGCCCGCGACGAGCTGGCGTTCGCGCTCGGCGATCGCGAGCGCGGCGCTGATCAGCCCGACGTGCGTGTACGCCTGCGGGAAGTTGCCGATCATCTCGCCGGTGCGCGGGTCGACCTCCTCGGCCATCAGCCCGAGGTCGTTTGCGTACGCGCGTGCCGCATCGAACAACGCGCGCGCCTCGTCGAGCGTGCCCCCGCCGCGCGCGAGGTGCTCGACCGCCCAGAAGCTGCAGATCCAGAACGCTCCCTCGCGATGCTTGATGCTGTCCTCGTAGCGGTACAGCAAGCCGGGACGTGGGCTCAGCCGCTCGTGGAGCCGAGCATAGGTCGCCTGCATGCGCGCGGAGTCGGGCGGATGGAATCCGTGCCAGGACATCAGCAGCACGCTTGCATCGAGTTCGCCACCGCCGAGCTCGCTCGTATAGCTCGCGAGCGCTGGATCGTAGGCGTGCGCCTCGATGTCCGCTCGGATCGCCGCGCGGTGGGCGGCGAGGATCTCGCGATCTCCGTCGACGAGGCCCCGGTCGTGGAGCTCGAGCAGGCGGTCGACCGCGACCCAGCAGAGCAGGCGTGAGTGTGTCCGATGCCGCCGTCGTTCGCGCGGCTCCCAGATCCCGTCGTCAGGCTCGTGCCAGTGCCGGCACACGGTGTGGCCGAAGTCGCGCAGCAGGCGTCGCGTCTCGCCATCGATGGATCCATCGATGCGTAGCAGGCGCGTCGTCGCATCGATCACCTCGCCGTACGTATCGAGCTGGAGCTGGTCGCGCGCCGCGTTCCCGATCCGTACCGGACGCGAGCCACGGTGACCCGACAGCCCCGGTACCTCGCGCTCCTCCAGAGGCGTGCGGCCGTAGACGTCGTACATGATGCGGAGCTCCGGGCGCGTGAGCCGCGTCGCGTGCAACAGCCAGTCGCAGTACGCCATGGCCTCGTCGGCGTACCCGAGCCCGAGCAGGGCCCGCGCCGTGAACGCGGCGTCGCGAAGCCAGCAGAACCGGTAATCCCAGTTGAGATCGCCCCCGACTCGCTCCGGCAGCGACGTGGTGGGCGCGGCAACGATCGCACCGGAGGGCGAGAACGCCATCAGCTTCACCGCGAGCGCGCTGCGGAGGACCGCGTCGCGGTAGGGGCCGTCGTAGCGCGCGTGTCCGATCCAGTCTCGCCACCAGGCGATCGATCGGGCGATGGTCTCGCGCGTGAAGTCGCCGAGCGGCGGCAGCACCGCGGGCCCATCCTCGTCGAAGGTGAGCGAGAACGTTGCGGCCTCGCCGGCGCGGAGGAGCACGCTTGCTCGCGCGATGCCGTCCTCACCGAGTGCGATCGGGATCTCGCTCCGCAGCGTGAGCAGCTTCGAACCGAGCTGCCACCGTAGCCCGAGCCTCCCCGCGTTCGTGATGCGCAGCCGGGCGCGACCGAAGTCGGGCCGCGGATCGGCGTGCACCGCGACCTCGACCTCGCCGCGATCGCATGCGACGCGCCGTACGATCTCGTGACCCGGCATCGGAACCCGGCGCTTGTCGGCCTCGGAGGCGATCGCCATCAGATCCGTCAGCACGACCCGACCGCTCGCCGTGTCGAAGGTCGTCTCGAGGACGTTCGTGCCATCGACATAGCGACGCGCCGTGCGGGCAGGGCCGATCGGGGCGATCCGCCACGTGCCACCACGCTCGGCGTCCAGGAGTGCGGCGAATATCGGCGGGCTCTCGAATCGCGGCCAGCACAACCAGTCCAGCGAGCCAAGCCGCGACACGAGCGCGACCGAGCGGCAATCGCCGATCACCGCGTAGTCATCGATCTTGGTGGGCAGAGCGTCCATGGTTTCCCGCAGGCTCGTCGGATGGCGCTACCTGGCGAAGACGATGGCGCCGTATCCGACCCCTTCGTAGAAGCTTCGCCTGGTCGTCGACATGCTGGATCTCCTGTGTTCCGCGAGCGCATCACGAACGCGACGATCGGATCTCCTGCAATGACGGCACCAGGGCTCGACGATCGCGGCGAGCACGATCACCGCGCCTCCTCCTCGGCGCGACGTTGCTGGAGCCGAAATCGCTCCGGTCAACAATCGCGTCTGCGGTTGCATGTAACTTCACCGGCCGGGATAGCTCCGCGGCGGTCCAGGTGTCTGCACAACCTCGCGCAGGCGCGGCTCCAGATCGTACTCGGGCACTAGCCTCCGGTACTAGCCGGAGCTGTACCAACTAACCGACGAGGCCGATCTTCGTCGACCCGATTCGTCGGACTTTTGTCCGACAAGATTCAAACGTCAAAGAGAACGCCAGGGTCGCGACAAGACTCCAGCAGGAACGCCACCAGAAGAATGTGTTTCGGGCCGCCTTGGTGCGAGCAGCTCTCGTGAAGACCTCTTCTGGCGTTCTTGCTGGCGGCTTGTGGCGACCCTGGCGTTCCTTCTGGATGTCGAGATTGGGCCTCGAACCGAGAGCGGTCTGAGCGAATCGAGTGCTCGCGCAAACGCGAAGTGAGCGGTATTGGTACTAGCCGGTACAGCCGCTACTAGCCGTGGTGCCGCGTGCGGCGGCGCGCCGACTTCGAGCGCGTGGCGTGCGGGCGAGCGCGCGGTGCGCGGGGCGGCTTCGCGTGGCCGCTCGGATGCGCGCGGCGCGGCGTGTGCGACGGCGCGGTCCCGAGCGATTCCTTCAGCGCGGCCATGAGGTCGGTGAGCTCGGGATGTGGCGCGTGCTCGGGCGCGACGATCTCGCCGCCCTTCGCCTTCTGCGCGATCAGCTTGCGGACGCGCAGCTTGACCTCGTCCTTGTACCGCGACGCATCGAAGGTGTCGTGGCGCAGCGACTCGATGATCTGCATCGCGAGTGCGAGCTCGGTCGGCGTGGACCTGGCGAGCTGGCCGATCGGGATCTCGCTCCATGGTTTCACTTCGTCGGGATAGCGGAGCTGGTGCATGACGAGGCCATCCGCGTCGTGACGCAGCATCACGACGTACTGCTTGCCGCGCGCCGAGTAGGTCGCGATGCCGACGAGCTCGGCCTCCTCGAGCGCGTCGCGAAATAGCCGGTACGCGCGGTCGCCGCCCTTGTCGGGCCCGAGGTAGTAGCTCGCGTGGAGCAGCAGCGGATCGACCGCGGTGGCGGGCACGAACTCGGTGAGCGCGATCTCGTCGGAGGCGACGGCCTCGAGCACCTCGAGCTCGTCCTGCTCGAGCTCGACGACCTTGCCCTTCGCGAGCTCGAAGCCCTTGCCCATCTCGTCGCGAGCCACGACCCCGTGCGCCGGGCAGCGGGATTGCTGCTCGAGGCGCTCGCCGCAGCCGGCATGGACGAAGTGGAAGTGGAGCTCTTCGGACGGTGCGCTCGTCGAGTAGACCTTGATCGGGATCGTGACGAGGCCGAACGAGATCGTCGCGGTGTCGAGGGCGCGTGCGGACATGCGGTGAGCTGTTGCGACACGCATACCAGCGCGGCGACGGTCCTCGACGAGCGCCGGCGCACAGGGACGATCTCGGAGCCGGATCGGGCACGTGGCTCGCAATCACCGGCGGCATGAGGCTCCTGCAGATCCGGACGCTCCTCGGCACGCTCGTCACGCTCGGGGGCATCGTCGTCGCGTGCACCGCCAGGACGCGCACCGAGCCCATGGTCGTCGGACCGCAGCTGGGCACCTCGACCGCGTCGGGACCGTCCGATCCAAACATGCCGCCGCCGGATGCCACGGGTGTGACGGAAGTGTCGGTGCCGATCTCGAGCCTGCGCCAGGGGGCTCTGCCGTTGCCCTCCGCGACGGACCTGCCGATGATCGACGAGGCCGCGCCGTTCGAGCTCCCACCCTCCGTGACGGCTCCCTCCCCGACCACCGAAACCGTCGCGCCGATCGCCGATGCCGGCGTAGAGCGCCTCGACGCGGGCGTAGCGGCGCCCGTTGCCAGGTCCACCGGCGGTGTCCTCGACGCGGGTCCGCGGTAGAACACCAGCATGGAACCGGCCACGATCGCGGCCCAGCTTCGCGAGCTCGCGGTCTACTACGAGCTCGACGGGGATCGCCATCGTGCGTTCGCGTACGACCGGGCCGCGAAGTCCGTCGAGGCTGCGAACGGGCTGCATCGCCTGATCGAGGAGGGCCGGCTCGAGGAGCTGCCGGGGATCGGGCCCTCGATCGCGCGGATCGTGGCGGAGCTGTTCCGGCGCGGCACCGTCACGGTGCTCGAGCGACTCCGCGCGCAGTGGCCCGCGGTCGTGATCGAGCTCGCGCAGCTGCCGAAGGTCGGCGTGCAGAAGGCGCGCAAGATCTTCCAGGCGCTCTCGCCCCTGGATCTCGATTCGGTCGCCGCGATGTGCAAGGCCGGCTTGATCAGCGAGCTGCCCGGCTTCGGCAAGATCAGCGAGCAGAAGATCCTGCAGTCGATCGAGGAGCGACGGATCAAGGGTATGCAGGTGATCCTCGTGGAGGCGGAGGACCATGCCGCCTCGCTCGCGCATCACCTTCGCGCGGACCCGGCGGCCACCCACGTCGAGATCTGCGGCCCCGTGCGGCGCTGGGTCGAGGTCGTCGATCACCTCGCGTATGCGGTGGCCTCCGAGGATCGCGACGCGGTGATCGATCGGCTCGCGAGCTTTGCCCTCGTGACGTCGGTCGATCGCTCGGGCACCGGACCGATCGTCGGCTTCATGGCGGGTGGCCTGCGCGCCGAGATCCACATCGCCTCGCCGGCGCGGTTCGGCTGGGCGCAGGTCGTCGCGACCGGATCGAGCGAGCATGTCGCGCGGTTGCGGCAGCGCGCCGCGGACCGCGGCCTCGATCTCTCGGCGCTCGAGGCGCGCGACGAGCAGCTCGTCTACACCGCGCTCGGCCTGCCGTGGATCCCGCCCGAGCTTCGCGATGGCACCGACGAGATCGACGCCGCGCTCGCCGGGTACGACTTCAGCGAGCTCGTCACGCTCGACGACATCACCGCCGCCTGCCACTGCCACACCACCGCCAGCGATGGCAAGAACACGCTCGCCGAGATGGCGCAGGCCGCGGCCGAGCTCGGCTTGCAGGCCATCACGATCACCGATCACTCCGCGGCCGCATCGTATGCGGGTGGGCTCGATCTCGCGGGGTTGCGCGCGCAGGCCACCACGATCGCGGAGCTCGGCAATCCCGAGATCAAGGTCCTGCGCGGCACCGAGGCCGACATCCTCGCCGACGGCGCGATCGACGTTCCACCCGAGCTGGTCGGCGAGCTCGACGTGATCATCGCGAGCGTCCATCAGCGCTACAAGCTCGACGAGGACGGCATGACGAACCGGCTCGTCACGGCGATGCGCCAGCCGTTCTTCAAGATCTGGGGGCATCCACTCGGACGCCTCGTGCTGCGCCGCGAACCGATCGCGGTCCGGCTCGACGAGGTGCTCGATGCCGTCGCGGAGTCGCGCGCCGCGATCGAGATCAACGGAGATCCGTACCGGCTCGATCTCGATCCGGTCAACGCACGCAAGGCGGTCGCGCGGGGCATCAAGTTCGTGCTGTCGAGTGACGCGCATTCGATTCGCGGATTGCGCGCGGTGCGCTTCGCCGTCGCGATGGCGCGCCGTGCGCGGATCCGGAAGCGCGACGTGTTGAACACGCTGCCGGCCGACGAGCTGGCCGAGCTCGTCCGCCCGCGGGCGCACTGATTCGATCCAGCGCGTCGATGCACGATGCGCGCCCGTGGCACTTGCCGTGCATCACGAGACGTCATGGCCCGCGCGGCGACGAGGCTCACGAAATATCGCGCGATGCGAGGCTTCGCGCGCACGCCGGAGCCGCGCGGTAAGAAATCATCCGAGCACGCGGGCCACCGGTTCGTCATCCACGAGCACGCGGCGCGACGACTGCACTACGATTTTCGCCTGGAGCAGGACGGTGTCTTGCTCTCGTGGGCCGTCCCGAAGGGACCGAGCCTGTCGCCGAAGGCGCGCCGGCTCGCGGTGCGCACCGAGGATCACCCGGTCGACTACGCGGACTTCGAAGGCGTGATCCCGAAGGGTCAGTACGGCGGCGGGACCGTCGTCGTGTGGGATCGCGGGACGTGGGAACCCGAGAACGATCCGCGCGAGGGCCTCGAGCAGGGCCGGCTGACGTTCGCGCTCCACGGCGAGAAGCTCCACGGCCGGTGGCACCTCGTGCGGATGAAGGGCGTCGGCCGCGGCGAGAGCTGGCTGCTGTTCAAGGGCCGCGACGACGAGGCCGATGACCGGCGCGACCTCCTCGCTGCCAGACCCGACCGCGTGATCAGCGGCCGCTCGATCGAGACGATCGCCGAGGCGCCCGCACGCGTCTGGCAGTCCGCGCCGACGGTGGCGCAGCAGCGCGCCGCACGCATCGCGACCGCGAGGCGCGCACGACCTCCCCATGTCGACGAGGTGCTCGCGCTGGTCGCGAAGCTGCCGCTCGGCTTCCAGCTGACGAACCTCGACCGGGTGCTCTACCCGGAGCAAGGCATCACGAAGGGCCACCTGATCGCGTACCTCGCCGTCGTCGCCGAGTGGATGCTGCCGCAGGTCGCGAACCGCCCGCTCACGCTCGTGCGCTGCCCCGAGGGTCGCGAGCAACCCTGCTTCTTCCAGAGGCGCGTGCTCCGCGGCTCGCCGCCCGCGATCCACCCCGTGGCGATCACCGAGGCCGCTGGCGACGTCGTCCAGTACATGACGATCCGCGACATGCCCGGGCTCGTCGCGCTCGCGCAGCTCGGCACCCTCGAGATCCACACGTGGGGCTCGCACGCCCACCGCCCCGAGCAGCCCGACCTCATGGTGTTCGATCTCGATCCCGACGAGGACCTCGCGTGGGACACGGTCGCGCTCGCCGCGCTTCACCTGCGCCGCCGCCTCGACGAGCTCGGCTTCACCAGCTTCGTCAACACGACCGGCGGCAAGGGCCTGCACGTCGTGGCGCCGATCCGGCGCGGCCCCGACTGGGACGCTTTCAAGGCGTTCACGAAGGCCGTCGCGAAGGCGCTGGCGCGCGACGAGCCGACGCTCTACACGACGAACATGGGGAAAGCCCATCGGCGCGGGAAGATCTACCTCGACTACCTGCGCAACGGACGGGGCGCGACGTTCATCGCGCCGTACTCGCCGCGGGCGCGCGCGGGGGCACCGGTCGCCGTGCCGATCACGTGGGAGGAGCTGGCACGCGGCGTCGATCCGGCGGCGTTCACGACGTCGACCGTGCCGCGCCGGCTCGCGCGCCTCGAGCGCGATCCGTGGGAAGGCATCGAGCACGTCAAGCAATCGATCACGGCCGCCGCGTGGAAGGCCGTCGGAGGCAGACCATGACCAATCGCACCACCGACCAGGACGTGATCGAGCATCGCTTGCTCGAGCTCGTGTATACGACGGACGCGAAGATCACCGCGCCGGTGCTCGCCTACTACGCGCCGTGCTCGATCGAGGATGCCGAGCGGGTCCTCGAGAACCTCGCCGCACATGAACGCATCACGATGGAGATCACCGACGACGGCACGGTCGTCTATCACGTCCGCGACCGTCAGAAGCTGCCGCGGGTGGAACACGAGACGACCCGTGCGCTCACGGTGGCCGAGCTCCAGATGCCGCTCGCGCTACGCGGCAATCGTCAGGCGAGCCCCGGCGTCGCGGCGTTCCTCAGCCTCGTCTTGCCGGGTGCCGGTCAGGTCTATACCGGCGGGGTGCTCTCCGGGATCCTGTGGTTCCTGCTCGTCAGCGCCGGCTACACGCTGCTCATCCCCGGCCTGTTCTTGCATCTGCTGTGCATCGCGAGCGCGGCGACCTCGGCGCATCGGCTCAACTCGGATCTCGCGCGGCTCCGGCTCCAGCACTGACCTCCGGCGCTTCGGGCGGCTTCGGTGCGTCCTGCTTCCTCGCGAGCCGCAGCAGGCTGTTCGGCAGGTCGAACGCGATGATCGCCATCGGCACGAACACCGCGAGGATCGGGATCCACAACGGCTGCCGGAACACGCCGATCGCGCACAGCAGCGAGGCGAGCACCACCAGCGCCACGCGGGCCTGCGCGTAGCGACGGCGCTTCGTCGCGCCGAGGAACGGCAAGACGACGTCGAACGGCATCACGACGAGCACCGCCTCGTTCCACCGCACGCCCTCGATCGAGGACAGCACGACGAGGCCGTAGACGACGAAACCCCAGAACGCGAGATGGAGCATCGCCCAGATCACCGCGGCCGTCTCGCCGCGAGCGGGATGCAGGGCCATCGCGAAGCCGGCGACCCCGACGAACGGAACCACGAGCGAGCCGGCCCCGAGGCCGGCCCACAGGCTCGGCATGACCTCGAACAGCGTGAACACGAGCAGGCCGGTGTACGCGGCGCCGATCGCGAGGCGCGGCACGAGCCCCTTCCAGCGCGCGGCGAGCAGCGGCAGCGCGAACAGCAGCGCGATCGCGAGCATCGTCAGCCGCCCGGTCGAGCCGGTCACGGGAAACGCGGCGCCCTGCCGCTTGTAGAGCAGCCTCGGCGTGACGCCGAGCCTGCGCTCGATCTCGCGGCGAAACACCTCGGGGTGGAACATCGCCTGCCACACCGACGGGTAGTCCTCGAGCTGACGGCCCATCGCGAAGTCGGCGAACACCTGCAGGAGCGGGAGCTCGGCGAGCCCGCGATAGCCGAGCTGGCGGAACGTCAACGGGTAGCGCTCGTCACCACCGACGGCGAGCTTGCCGCCGGTCGCACCGTCGATCATGTCGCGCAGCCGCGTCGTGCAGTTGTTGAAGAAGTGATCGTACTGGTAGGTGCGGTGCGCTCCCTCGAGCGAGGCCCACAGCTGCCGCTCGAGCGCCCGCGCTTGCTCGCCGGTCACCGGCAAGGTCTGCAACCAGATGTCGCGGTCCTCCCACTTGTAGAACCGGAACATCTCGCCGTACGTCGACGCCTCGACCCAGAAGTCTTGCTCGCCGCGCACGAAGCTCCAGATCATGATCGGGCCGGCGTTGAAGTCCGTGACGCCGAAGTTGAAGCAGATCGGGACGTGCTCCGGATCGTGGTAGCGCACGCAGATCGCGGCGTGACCGAACTTCTCGAACAGCTTGTCGCCGATGCCGAACGTCAGGAGTTCGATGTACGGCGGCTGATCCTCGAGCGGCCCGCGTGCGAGCTGCCCCGCCGCGAGGCCGCGCGGTTGTGCGTGCGCGACGTCCGCGCAACACACGATCGCCAGCGCCACGACGATCGACGCGGCGCGCACGTCACTTCCCGGGCGCGGGTGGCTTGTCGAACAGCTTGGGGTCCCACTTCGGATTCAGCTCGACGGACTTGAGCTCGAGCTTCGTGGTGCGACCACCACCGGTCGAGTGGCGCTTGTGCGCGATCTTGAGCCCGCTGATCTCCTTGTAGTCGCCGAAGTCGTCGGTCTCGTTCTGTCCGCCCTCGCTGTACGCCATCCGCGAGACGAGCTTCGTCTTCTTGTCGAGGTAGAGCGAGACGTCGACCTTGAACGGCGACCTCAGCGTGACGACCACGTGCGGCTTGCCGTCGAGCATCTCGTCGGGTGCGGTCGAGATTCGCGCGCCCGGCTCGGCGGCTCGCAGCAGGATCAGCTCGGGCTCGCGCCAGCGTTCGAAGTCGATCGACGCGATATCGGCGGGACCGATGTCGGTGAGCTGCATCTTCTGGCCGCTCGGATCGGGTGCGAGCTGCCAGCCCTTGCGACCATTGACGGCGACGATCACCTTCACTCGCTGCGCGAGGTTGGCGTCGATCCGCATCTTGTCGGGCAACAGGAAGACGCGCTCGATCTCGACGGGCACGGTCTGACCCTGGATCGTCGTCGAGCCCACCGCGAGCATCTTGAAGCCGGTGATCGCCGCGAGCTTCGCCTTGCCGCCCTTGGCTGCGAGCGCCTCGTCGACGAGCTGCTTCGCCGCGGCGGCGACTTTCGGATCGATCGGCGCATCGGGCACGTCGATCGGCGTGCTGATCGGATCGGTGAACGAGACCTTCTGGTACTTCCAGCCCGCGGCCTTGAGCTGCGGCTCGAGGTCCTTCGCGTCCCCGACCATCACGACCACGTAGGCTTTCGGATCGAGGATCTCCGACGCGGCGCGCTTCGCGCTCGTGACATCGACCTTGCCGACCGCGACCGGGAAGTTCTGCAGATACTCGCGGCCGAACCCGTGCAACTCGGCGCCGATCAACGCGGCCCCGACGTCGGCGGCCGCCTGGAACCGCATCCCGTAGCCACCCGCGATGTTCGCGACCGCGCCGCGGACCTCGTCCTCGTTCGGACCGTCCTTCGACATGCGGGAGATCTCGCCGAGCAGAAGCTTGGTCGTCGCGACGGCCTCGCTGTTGCGCGTGAACGACTGCGCGACGAACGAGCCGCGGTCGAGGTTGCGATCGAAGCTCGAGCTCGCGCCGTAGCTCTTGCCGCCGTCGACGCGCACCACCTTCATCATGCGCGAGCTGAACGCGCCGCCGCCGAGCACGTAGTTCCACACCAGCGTGTCGAAGAACCGCGCGTCGTCGTGCTTGATCCCGTACTGCGCGACGCGGATGTGCGTCTGGGTCTGGCCCGGTTTGTCGACGAGCCGGATGCGGCTGCCCGACAGTCCCGCCTCCTTGTATGACGGCGGTGGCGGGACCACCCCCTTCTGCCAGTTGCCGAACGAGCGCTCGAGATCCGCCTTGAGCTTCTTCGGGTCGAAGTCGCCCGACACGACGAGCATCGCGTTCGCCGGAACGAACCACGCCTTGTGCCACGCCACGAGATCGTCCCGCCGGATCGCCGCGATCGACTGCTCGCTCGTGATCCAGCCGCGCACGTGGTCGGGACCCCACAACAGATTCTGGACGTGCGACGACGCGAGGCTACCGGCGTCGTCGAGCCGCTGCCGCACGGTCGCGAGCGCCCGCTCGCGGACCTTCGCGAGCTCGGTCTCCGGAAAGCTCGGCTGCGTGATCATCTCGGGCACCACGTCGAGACACGTCGGCAGGTTGCGCGCGAGGACGCTGCACGACACCAGCGTCGCTTCGAACGTCGCGTCCGAGGCGATCGTGCCGCCGACGAAATCGATCGTCTTCGCGAGCGCGAGCGCGTCCCGGCGCCTCGTGCCCTTGACCAGCATGTCTGCCGTGAGCTCGCCGACTCCGAGCCGCGCTTGCGGTTCGTGCATCCGCCCCGCTCGGACCGCGAGCTGCATGCTGACGATCGGCAGGCGATCGCTCTTGACGGTGAACACCTGCAGGCCGTTCCCGAGCTTGTACGACTCGATGTTCGGCAGCTCGACGGGCGCGGGAGGCTTCGGCGCCGGCGCCGCGATCAGATCGGCGCGACCGGCCCACGGATCGTTCGCCGCGGCCTTCGGAGGCGCGGCGGGCTTGGCGACGTTCTGGTCACCGTCGCCGGGCAGCATCGGGACCTGCGCCGGAGTGGGCTTCGGGCCGCACGAGGCGACGAGGAGCAGCGCGAGCGAGAGCGACAGGTGGCGCATCACTTCGCTCCTTTTGCGGTCGGGGGCGGCGGGGGCGGTGGTGGTGCCGCCAGCTTCGGCGGGATCACCACGATCGTGGCGTGGTCGGGTGCCATGTACTTCTTCACCACGCGCGCGACATCGCCGCTCGAGACCTTCTCGATCTCGTCGATGTCGCGCATGAATGCGCTCGGATCACCGACGAGGATCCACGAGCGGCCGATCGCCTGCGCGAGCCCTTGCACGTTCTCGAGCGAGAACGTGAAGCCCGACTGGACCTGGTTCTTGGCCTTGCGTAGCTCGTCGTAGTTCGGGCCGCGCGCCGCGAGCTTGCCGATCTCGTCGAAGATCGCCGCCTCGATCACGTCGCCTTGGGGCGGATCGAGATATGCGCCGAGCGCGATCGCCATGCCGGGCTCCTCGCGGATCACGGCCTCCATGCCGCCGTCGAGCGCGAACGGGCGCTTCGTCTTCGGATCGACGGCCTTGAGCCGCTGCTTGAGCCGGCTCGACTCGCCGGCGCCGAGGATGATCGAGGCCACCTGCAAGGCGTAGATGTCCTTGTCCTTCGCGGGCGGGATGTGAAAGCCGATCAGCGTCAGCCCGATCTGGCCGGGCTCGACGACCTCGCGGCGCTTCGCCGACTGCGCCGGCTCCTGCGCCTTCAGGGCCGGGCGCGGCGGCTCGGCACCCTTGGGAATCGCGCCGAAGTGCTTCTCGGCCGCGGCCTTGACCGCGTCGAGGCCGACCTTGCCGACGACGACGAGCAGCGCGTTGTTCGGCTGGTAGTACGTGTCGTAGAACCGCTTGAGGTCATCGGGCGATGTCGCGTCGAGATCCTTGATGTTGCCGCCCGCGGTCCACGAGTACGGGTGCTTCGTGAACGCGACCGCGAGGAACCGCAGGAAGCCCTTCGCGATCGGCGAGTTCTCTTGCTGGCGAATCTCTTCTTTGACGACCTCGCGCTCGATCGCGATCATGTCGGGCCGGAACATCAGGTTTCGCATCCGCTCGGCCTCGAGCTTGAACGCGAAGTCGAGGTAGTCCGGAGGCAGCGTGTTGACGTAGTGGGTCGCGTCCTCGTCGGTCGAGGCGTTGACGTAGCCGCCGACGCCGTTGACGAACTGCGCGTGAGCCTCCGCGCGCAGGTGCGTCGTGCCCTTGAACATCATGTGCTCGAACATGTGGGCGGATCCGCGGCGATCGCGGGGCTCGTCCTTGCTGCCGGCGCGATACCAGAGCTGCACGGACACCACCGGAGCCGCATCCGTCGACAGCACCGCCACGCGGAGGCCGTTGGCAAGCGTGAAGCTCTCGATCGTCGGGAGCTTGCTGATCGCCTTCCTCGGTGCCGGGACAGGAGCCTTCGGTGCCGCCGGCGGCGGCGGGGGCGCGGGCTGCGAGCCCGCCGTGCCCGGTGCGATAATCGAGGCGACCGCGACCGCAAGCGTAGCGACGATCGGGAACAGACGACCCATTCGATCTCCCTTCAATGCGCGGGACACTACCAAGCTCACGGAGGGTTGCCAGTCGATCGCATCCACCTTCGAGTACTTACAGCTGCAAGGTTGGTGAGTCGGCTAACTCACTGGCTCGCCTCGATCGGAATCCATCATTTATAGAATTCTCCCGCTTGACTGGAACTACGCTGTGGGTAGAGTTGGCCGGCAACAGCGGCTATACAAGTCGCTAAGTGAGGTGAGGCCGTGGCACGAGTGCAAGCTCAAGATGAGGGCCGGATGATCGACGTCACCGGCGTGAAGGTGTTCTCCGCGACCAAAGCCAAGGAGCGCGAGCTCCTCGGCGAGCTGATCACGGACTGGATTCGCAGCCATCCAGATCACGAGATCGTCGACAAGATCGTCACGCAGAGCTCGGATTCCGAGTTCCACTGCCTGACGATCACGTTGTTCTACAAGCACAACAAGGCCTAGCCTTGACCGGGGTGCCCTGATCAGGTACCCACGTCATTCCTTATGGAGAACACGTTCGGAAAGCCCGTCGAAGTCGAGGTTCGCGACAGCCTCGAGAAGGCGATGAAGATCCTCAAGCAGAAGATGTCCAAGGAAGGCATCCTGCAGGAGCTAAAGCGCCGTCGCTTCTACGAGAAGCCGAGCGTCAAGAAGAAGCGCAAGACGCGCGAGGCGCGCAAGCGGCTCCGTCGTGAGATGAAGCGCCGGGTCACGCCCGCTCCGGCGCGCTGATCCTGCCGACCCATGTCGTGGGTCGAAGTGATCGTTTCGGTCGGTGCTGCGGATGTCGATGACATCGCGGCGCTGATCGCCTCCGAGGTTCCTGCAGCTGCTGCGGGAACCGAACAACGGGGCGATGAAGTCGTGTTCTGGGTGGCCGCCGAAGCCGCCGCCGCCGCGCTCGCCGAGACGCGCGATGCGGTCACGCGCTGGCAGGCCGGTGGTGCCGCCGTGGATCCCGCGCGCGTTCGCCTCGCGACCGCGATGCCCGAGTCCGAGTGGCGCGACGCCTGGAAACGCTACTTCAAGGTCAGCCGGCTGACGCGCCAGTTCGTCGTCGTGCCGAGCTGGGAGACGCACACGCACCGCCCGGGTGACGTCGTGATCGATCTCGATCCCGGGATGGCGTTCGGCACCGGCACGCACGCGAGCACGAGGCTCGTCCTCGAGGAGCTCCAGGATCTCGCCGACCGCGAGATCACACCAAACCGCGTGCTCGACGTCGGCTGCGGCTCCGGGATTCTCTCGATCGCCGCGATCAAGCGCTGGCCCGGCACCACCGGCGTCGCGGTCGACAACGATCCGATCGCGATCGATGCGACGAACGACAACGCCGCGATCAACCGCGTCGCCGATCGGATCGCCGCCTCGACCACGCCGCTCGATCGGCTCGACGAGGAGTTTCCACTCGTGCTCGCGAACATCCAGGCCCACGTCCTGCGCGAGCTGATGGCCCAGCTGATCGCGCGGACCGCGACGAGCGGCACGCTGATCCTGTCGGGCCTGCTCACGCCGCAGGCCGAGCCGCTGGCGCAGGAATTCGTCGCGGCCGGTATGCGGCTCGTGCGCATCCGCGCGAGCACCGATGATCCGCAGTGGTCGTCGGTGACGCTGCTCCGGTGAGGATCTTCGTGCCGCCGGCCGCGCTCGTGGCGGGCGAGCTCGCGGTGCGCGGCGACGAGCACCACTACCTCGGCCGCGTGCGGCGCGCGCGGGTCGGCGATGCGGTCGAGATCGTCGACGGCGAGGGCCGGCGTGCCGCGGCCGTGATCGAGCGGATCACCCTGGCCGAGACCACGCTGCGCGTCGGCGAGCCCGAGGTGATCGCCGCGAAGCCACCGTTCGTGCGCGCGCTCGTGCCGCTCATCAAGGGCGACCGTATGGACGCCTGCCTCGAGAAGCTGGTCGAGGTCGGCGTCGACGCGATCGTCGTGTGGCCCGCCGCGCGCTCGGTGGTCAAGCTCGACGCCAAGCGCGACGCGCGGATCGCGAAGTATCAGGCCGCCGCGCAGGCCGCCGCCCGCCAGTGCGGGCGCGCGCAGGTCCCGTCGGTGAGCTATGCCGCGGACCTCGCCACTGCGATCGCGAACCTGCCGGCCGGCGCGCGGCTCGTCCTCGATCCGGCCTCGGATGCATCGCCGGTGATCGGTGGGGCACTCGACGTCACGATCGCGAGCGGCCCCGAAGGCGGGCTCGCATCCGGCGAGCTCGAGCAGCTCGCGCAGGCGGGCTTCGTCGCGATCGGCCTCGGCCCGCGGATCCTGCGCGCCGAGACCGCACCGATGATCGCGGTCGCACTCATCCGGGCCACGACGGAAAGCTGACGAGAGTCGTCATCCCCGCACGACACTCGCGAACCTTCCGCGAACATCGTGATCTGCGATCTCGTTCGCGAGCAGCTCGCTCGCTCCATCACGGAGCGCGGCATAGCGAGGCGACAGCCTACCTCACTGGCCGACGAGCGGACGGGTCTGCACGATGTAGAGCAGCTCGCCGGCGAACACCCACTCGATGTCGAGCTTGTTGTTCTTGAACAGCTTCGTGAGCGCCCGCGAGACGGCCGCGAGATCGAGCGCCATCTTGTTCGTGAGCACCGGCTTGCCCTTGTTCGGGTTCGGGATCTCGCGAACGCCGCCGCTCGCGTCGAACACGAGCAAGGTGTCCTCGTCGGAGCGCGACAGCACGCGGATGCCGCGGTTGTACCAGGACACGATCAGGCTCTCGGGGATCTTGCGCCCGTCGACGACCGCCATGCCGAGACCGCTCTTGGCGTTGATCGTGTAGTTCTTCTCGTCGGTGGGGTCGGTCGGATGCACGGTGGCGACCACACCCGCGGCCGTGGCCGGGACGCCGACCTGGATCAGCGCGGAGCCGGCGACCGTCGTCTGATCGATGCCGGCGTGCTGGCGCGCCTCGAACGCGCGGAGCGTCCAGGTCGAGGCCCAGACGTGCCGGATCGCATCGCACACGGCGTCGAGGCCTTTGACGTTGGGCTTGGTGTCGTGGAGGCCGGCGCCGGAGAACGTGTCGAGATCCTCGGCGTTCGTCGAGCTGCGCACGAACACACCCTCGTTGTCGGGCAGCGCACCGAGCCCGGCCTCGACCTTGGCGCGCAGCTCCTGGGCGAACGGCGCGGTCTCGATCGCCTTGCGAAGTGCATCGAGCTTCTGCTTGCGGACGCCGGCGTCCTTCGCGAACACCGGATCGGCGAGCAGCTCGGTGATCGTCTTGTCGATGCCGGCCGCACGCAGGTGACCGGCGTAGTAGTGGAACGGGATGCCGAAGCCGGGCGGCACGTCGAAGCCTGCGAGCTTGGCGTGGATGATCTCGCCGAGGTTCGCCGCCTTCGGACCGAACGTGACCTCGTCGGTCTTGCGCATGCCCTCGAGAGTGGTGAGCTCGGTGGTCGCGAGGTTCGGGGTCGGGATCGTGACCTTCGTCCGGGTCGCGCGCCGGGTCTTGTCGGCGGCGATCTCGGCTTCGGTCGCCGCGCGGATCACGTGCGCGGCGTCCTTGGCCTCGAAGTAGACGACCTTGCCGGCGAGCTCGGCGAGCTTCGTCTGCGCGTCGCGGAGTCCGATGTTCGGGATCCTCCAGCCCTTGGCGCGCAGGCTCACGTGCGAGAGCGGCGTCGAGAACGTCTCCGAGATGATGCCGGCGACGGGCGTGATGTCGGAGAGCGGGGTGTGGATCACCACGATCTCGTCGGTCGCGAACGTCAGATCGACCTCGGGCGTGTCGCGCGGAACGATGCGCAGCGTACCGACCGCGACGCCCTTGTTGAACGCGGTGTAGTCGGCGAGCTTGTACAGCTGGTCGTTGAGGACGAACGGCACGTCGCCGGTCTGCTTCGCGACGTTCTCCTGGTAGTTCGAATCGGGACGGAAGCGGACCTTCGCGCCGAGGAAGAACGTCTCCTTCATCCGCGTGTGCGCGCGCCGCACGTGCTCGGACGTCGCGAGATCACCGTCCCAGAACGCCAGCGTCCACTGGTCCTGGGTCAGGTGGTGGACGAGGTAACACATCATGAAGTCGACCTTGTTCGCGGTGTAGTTGCGGTCGAACACGCGCACGGCGGCCTTCGTCTTCGGCTGCTTGTAGAGCGCCTGGAACACGAAGTCCTTGTGCACCGGATAGACGTTGACGTCGAAGTAGTAGATGCGGTCCGACTTCAGATCGATCACGAACTTCGCGAACCGCTCGCCGCCGATCTCCTTCGAGTAGGCCTCGAACGTCTCGGCGTCGTCGATCCGGCCGATGAACAGGCGGCGCGCGGGTGCGGTCTCCGGGACGAGCTTGGCCGCGAGCTCCGGCGCATCCATCACGGCGGCGTCGGCAACCACGACGCGGGGCTCCACGGGCGGTCGAGGCTTCGGTGGTTCCTGCTTCGCCTTGCAAGCGAACAGCACCAGCGTCACGAGCATCAAGCGGCGAGCCATCGCCGGAGCCTACACGAGCGACCCGCGTGCGCGCCCACGCAGGGCGAGCGCTTTTGCGACTCGAGCTCCAGATGATCATCGAGCCGCCGTACGTTCGCGAAGAGGCGACCCGACCTCCGGCACGCCGTCTTCGACGTGCGGCATTACTTGTCCGAAGCGATCGAGCGGCTCGACGACATCGCCGCCGGGGACGCGCTACGACCACACGCCCTGCTCGAGATTCTCGATGACGAGCTCGGGATACTCGCTCACGATACGTTCATCAGCGTCCTCGCACTCGGCCAGCTGCTGCGCCATCCGACCGAGGACGACGACACGATCAAGCGGTCGACGATCGAGCTTGCCGAGCGCTCGGTGTGGGCGTTGCTCGACGAGCTCACGCCCTTCGTGAGCCGGGCCGATGACGGCCTTCGGCGCGTGCCAGGCGCCGCTTCGAGCAGCGAGCTCGGAGCGCGGCGCTTCCAGACCTCGACCTCGACGAGCTCGCCCGGATCGTGACGTCGACCAAGGACTCACGTCAGACCCAGGCCGTCCGCGCGGCTCGCCGATCATTCCGCTGCCGGTGACCACCGCCCTGCTCGTCCGCACTCGAGCGCGTAGTATCGGCCCGATGGCAACGCTGCGCGCGCACTCCGCCGATCTCCTCTCGGGCGCGATCTCGATCGACGACGCTCACCCGATGCAGCCGCGGCTCGTCGCCGAGGAGGTCGCCGCGCGCGCCTACTTCGTCTCGAGCTTCGCGAACGTCACCGCGTTCGAGACCGACGCCGGCCTGGTGCTCGTCGATACGGGGAGCTTCCTCCTCGCCGACCAGACGCGCAGGCTGTTGCGGCAGGTCGTGGCCTCGCCGGCCCACACGGCGATCTGGACGCACGGTCACGTCGATCATTGCTTCGGGGTCGAGGGCTACGAGCAGGAGGCCGGTCGCGCGGTCCGCGTGATCGCGCACGAGGCCGTGCTGCGCCGGTTCGAGCGCTATCAGCTGACGCGTGGCTACAACCACCTGATCAACACGCGACAGTTCCAGGTCGAGGCGCCGTTCCCGAGCGAGTTTCGCGCGCCCGACGAGACGTACTCCGAGGCGTGCACCATCGAGGTCGGCGGTCGCAGCTTCGAGCTGCACCACGCGCTCGGCGAGACCGATGACGCGACGTGGGTGTGGGTCGGCGATGCCGGAGTCGTGTGCGCCGGTGATCTGTTCATCTGGGCATCGCCGAACTGCGGCAACCCGCAGAAGGTGCAGCGCTACCCGCGCGAGTGGGCGATGGCGTTGCGGGCGATGGACGCGCTCGGCGGCGAGGTGCTGTGCCCCGGTCACGGCGTGCCGATCTGGGGTGCCGCGGCGGTGCATCGCGCGCTCGACGACACGGCGAGCTACCTCGAGTCGCTCGTCGAGCAGGTCGTCACGATGATGAACCGAGGCGAGCGGCTCGACGCGATCCTCGCCGCGGTGGCGCCGCCGGCCGGGCTCGTGACCCGGCCGTACCTCGCCCCGATCTACGACGAGCCCGAGTTCATCGTCCGCAACCTGTGCCGGCTCTACGGGGGTTGGTGGGACGGTAATCCGGCCCACCTCAAGCCGCCCCGCGAGGCGGCCCTCGCGCGGGAGGTGGCGGATCTGGCCGGCGGGGCGACTCGCCTGGCCGAGCGGGCGAAGCGGGTCACCGATCCGCGGCTCGCCTGCGAGCTGATCGAGCTGGCCGCGCTCGCCGCTCCCGACGACGAGTTGATCCGACGGACGCGGTCGGAGATCTATGCCGGGCGGGCCAAGCAGGAGCGCTCCCTGATGGCCCGAGGGGTGTTCGCGGGCGCCGCCGCCCGGTGAGCTTTCCGAGGCAGGTCGCATATTTGCGGTATCGGCGGGCGCGCGATACAAATCATCGATGTCCGACACGGAGCCGGCCCTGTTGCGGGACCAGGCCGAAGGGTCCGGTTCGGCGCCGCAACGGTCTTCGGAGCGGGCTTCGGAGCCTCGGGTCGAGGTCAAGCCACCCGTGCGCGACGACAAGCCGCCCGTGCGACCGGCTCGCAACGCGCCCGTGGTGCATGTCGTCGGGTTCTGGAAGCGCGCCGTCGCCGCGTTCGTCGATCTCGCGATCGTGGTCCCGACGGCACTGCTCGTGACGTTGATCGTCAGCAAGATCTCCGGCGTGCGGTTGCCGTCGAGCAACCTGCATCTGTTCGATGTCGACCTGTGGATCGATCTCGTGCTGGCGACCGATCCGGCCCTCGTGATGGCGATGGTGCTGTTCTTCGCGATCGGGCTCACGTACCTGCTCGTGCTCCACATCGTCCTCGGGCGGACGCTCGGGATGCGCCTGCTCAAGATCCGGATCATCGACGTGTACGGCGACCGTCCGTCGCCGGCGCGCTGCGCGGCCCGGTGCGCGGGCTACCTCGCCGGGGTGGCGACGCTGTTCCTCGGCTTCTTGTGGATGGGCTTCGACAGCGAGAAGCGCGGCCTGCAGGACTGGATCGCCGGGACCTACGTGATCCGAGCATGAGGCGGAGATGCCCTCGCGTCTGAGCTCCCTCCTCGTGCGCGACGGGTTGGTCGGCGTCAAGCGGATGGAGAAGGCCTTCCAGCGCCAGGTCATCTATGGCGGGAGCCTCGACACGATCCTGCTCGAGATGAACCTCATCCCCGAGGAGCGGCTGACGCAGTATCTCGCGCTCGCTTCGGGGCTGCCGCCCGCCGCGCGTGACGAGGGCCAGGTGATCGACGCCTCGGCGACGGCGGTGATCTCGCGCGAGCTCGCCGAGCAGTACCGCGCCGTGCCGGTCGCGGCGGAAGGCGAGGCGGTCCGGATCCTCGTGTGCGCGCCGCTCGAGCTCACCGAGCTCGAGGATCTCGCGGACCGCATCGATCGACCGCTGCAGCCGCTGATCACGCCGGAGTATCGCTGGCACCTCGTGTACGCGACCGCGTACGGGCTCGATCCACCGGCGCGCTTCACCACGCTCGCCCGCGCGCTCGACGTCGATCCGTCATCGATCCCCGTGGGTCGCGCGCGCACCGTGATCATCGAAGACCCGCGTAGCGGCGGGACTCCGGTCCCGGTCGCGCTGGATCTCACGGAGCGCACGCCCGCCCCGCAACAGGCCCACGCGATCACGCGGTTCGCGCCGGTCTCGCCGGACGCGCTGACGATGAAGCTCGACGCGCCCGTGCCGCACGATCCGGCGCGCGGCCGCACGGACACGCTCGTGGGGCTCGTGCCGAACCGCGCGAGCACCGACGGGATGATCGCGCCGCGTCGACGCGACGGCGTCCCCGACGAGCCGGTCGTCCGGCCCGCGGTGACGTTCGCGGGGGCGGCGAAGCCCGAGCGGCCGAGCGCGCCGCAGCTGCGGCCCAGGCGAGCGCCGACCGCACCGATCGCGACCGAAGGACGCGACGCGCCGCTGCCGATCGTGCGCGCCCGCGAGCTGCTCGCGACCGCCGAGGATCGCGACACCGTGTTCCTGACGCTCCTGCGCGCCGCGCGCTCGCGTGCCCGCTGGGCCGGCCTGCTCACGATCCAGGGCGGTGCGGCGATCGGCCGGGTAGGCCTCGCCGAGCCCGGGCTCGATGTCGCCGCGGTCAACACCGTCCTCATCCCGCTCGACGTCGTGTCGCCGTTTCGCACCGTCGTGTCGAACCACCAGTCGTACATCGGCCCGCTCGTCTCGGGCGATCCGGGGATCGACTCGATGATGCTGCGGCTCGGCGGCACGATTCCACCGTCCGCGCTGATCCTGCCGGTCGTGCTGCGCGATCGTGTGGTCGCGATCGTCGTCGCGCATCGCGTACACAGTGACATCCGGCTCGCGGATGTGACCGAGCTGTTGCCGATGGCGACCGCGGCGTCGGATGCGCTCGGTCGCCTGATCGTCAAGCACAAGGCCGCGGGCTACCGTGCACCGACCGGCGCGCCGGTGGTCGAGATCGAAGCCGAGCAAGTCGACACGAAGCGGATCGTGCGGTCGCCCGCGGACTGGAGCGCGCCCGGCGAGCACCCGTCGGTGCCGAGCTTCGAGCAAGGCATGGAGGTGTCGATCACCGCGGATCCGCCGCAGCCGATCGACGAGTTGATCTCCGAGATCGAGCGCGTCAAGGAGGGCTTCGCCGAGGAGGCGATCGCCGAGGCCGTCGAGCGCGCGCACGAGGCGATCGGCGAGCTGGCGCGGCGGTTCCCCGGCAAGCTTCGCGTCGAGCGGTTCAGCGTGACCGGCCGCCCGCTGCGCGCCTCGCAATACGGCGGGCTCCTCGAGCTCGTGGTCCGGCTCGGCTCGGTGTCGTCGGAGCTGCTGATCGAGAAGATGGCCGCGCCGCAGCGCGACGTCCGGTTCTACGCGACGGTGTGCTGCGCCGAGCTCCGGCCGCGCAATGCCGTGTACGCGCTCGCCGAGCGCCTCTTCGATCAGGACTTCGGCGTCCGCGCCTGTGCGATCGAGGCGCTCGCCGGCTATCCCGTCGAGGATCTCGGCCACGCGCTGGTCCGCGCACGCCGCGCGGTCCACTCGAGCGATCCCGAGGTCATCGGTGCGGCCGCGACCGCGATCGTCGAGCTCGGCGACACCGAAGCGATCGCCGACCTGATCGGCGTGATCGAGCGTGCCGATCGCGGTGGCGAGCACGCGCGCAAGGCCCTGATCGCGCTCACCGCGCAGGACTTCGGCCCGAACGAGAAGAAGTGGCGCCGGTGGCACGAGGCCGCGCGTGGCCGTCACCGGATCGAGTGGCTGATCGAAGGCCTCTCGCACAAGGAAGATGCGATCCGCGAGACCGCGATCAACGACCTGCGCCGGCTCACCGGCGAGTATTTCGGATACCACCACGATCTGCCCCGCAGGGAGCGCGACATCGCCGCGGAGCGCTGGGCCACGTGGTGGCGCGATGCCGGTCAGCGCCGCTTCACGATCCGCGAGGACGAGCGTCATCGCCCGACCGCGCTGCTGCCGACCCGAACCCCGCGCGGACCTGGCTAGTCGGTATCCGGCGGCATTGGCTGCACCGGATACGGCGAGGTCGTGTGAGGGGGGTCGACGTCGAGCCCGCGCCGACGGACGAGCTCGCGCGCGGCGAGCAGCGCACCACCGATCGCGGCGACCAGCCCGAGCGCCAGCGCGAAGCTCGCGACGAGGAACATGCAGCCGGTCCTCTCCGCGGCCTTGACCGCCTGCACGCGATGCGCGCCGAGCCGCTTCGCAGATGCGATCAGCTCCGGCGCGCGATTACCGAGCCCGCGCACGACGGCCTCGACATCGGGGCGCGTCAGCGGGGTCCGTTCGTCGAGCCGGCTGATGAACAGGTTGCGATCGTAGCCGTCGACGGCCTCGGAGCTGCGCGCTGCCTCGATCAGCTGGTTCACCGCCACCTGGGGCTTGCCGTCGAGCCGCAGCCGCGCATTCGCGGGTTCGAGCGCCCGGGCGAGCTCGTCCCGCACCCCGGGCTCCGGCGTGACGAACGTGTCGCCGTAGCCCGACGACATCATCGCGACCGCGGCGGAGATCGCCGTGAAGCCGACGATCGACGTCGCGGCCCACACGAGGAGGCCGTGGAGCCCCGCGACCCGGCGCTCGTGGTGTCCCGCCAGTCGTCCGGCGAGCACGCCGCCGAGGAACATCGCGATCAGCGTCGCGATCACCGACCACGCGGTGGTGCCGATGCCGATGCCGCGCACGTTATCGAGCTCCTCGGCGTCGCTCGCGGTCAACGCGACCCCCGAACCGAACAGCTGCAGCAGCATCCACGCGGCGATGGCGACTGCAGCACCCGCGAACACCGCACTCCAGCGGACCGCGGGTTGGCGGCGATCGACGACGGTCTCACGACGGAACGGCTTCATGATCGAGGGATACCGAGCGTGCGGATCGTCGCAACGCGCGCACGCGTGAGGGCGACGCCACCGAGCGGACACGCGCGCCGTGCGGCGGCGTCGGCGCGCGTCGGACACGCGACGACGCACAGGTAGCGTTTTCGAGAGCGCCGTGACTAAGCTCTCGGGAGGGGGCTTGATGACATCGAGGAACGCAATCGCAGAGCGCTCACCGCAGACCGTGGGCTGATCAAGCTCGGCGCCAAGCTTGCCGAGAAGCTCGACCGCAACGCCGAGCCCGAGCCCGAGCGCCAGCCGTTCGGCCTGCACCGTCCCAAGCGAGGCACCTCGCTTACGGATATCGCGCAAGGCGTACCACGACTCGCCACGATCGCTTCGCCACTCCTCGGAGCTCGTCAGCGGAGACGCAGTGCGAGCGCGTGCTCGGGACACGCGACGACGCACATGCCGCACGCGCGACAGGCATCGAGGTTCGGCAGCAGCGCGGTCTTGCGGCCGTGCACGCGACTCTTGAGCCGGCCGACGAGCGAGAGCCGCGCGAAGTCTTCGTCGGAGATTCGCCCGACCTCGAACACGCTGTACGGGCAGACCTCGATACAATCGGCTTTGCCTTCGCAGCGGTTTCGATCCACGACGATCACGTAGCGCCCGGGCTCGGCGCCGCAGTCCTCGCCGGGTCGATCGCTGCGCTGCGCGGCGCGGCGCGCTTTTTTGGGGTTCAGCGATTCGGGCTTCGCCATCACTTCACCAGCGTCGCGGCGGTCTCGATCGGCGCAGCCAGCACTCGCGCATTCGAGCGCGGCGATCGCCGGCGGTGAGCGTCGCGACCTCGCTGCGTTCACCGGGAACCAGCGCCGGCATGGTCTGGTCGACCGTTCCCACGCGCGCAGCATAGCCCGTTGTCGGTACGCCGCCGCAGTAACGGTCAACGCGTGACGAGCACGACGTCGAGCGCGGCCTCGGCGTGATCGGGATGGAGCTCCAGCTCGACGCGAATCGGCTTGCCGTGCCGCGCGAGCGTGTCCTCGGCGGCTTGCCGGGCGCGGACGAGCCGATCGCCGAGCGCTTCGTCACCCGACGCGATCGTGAGGACGCCGGCATCTCTCCAGCCGGGCCCGCGGAGCTCGATCGTGCGCAGGTGAAACAGCCGGCCGCGATCCACATCGAACACCACGTACGCGCCGCCACCCGGACCGAACGTGACCACCGGGGGAGCGACCTTCGCCGCGAGATAGCCGCGGGTGGCGAGCCACGCCTCGAGCGCCGCGCGATCGTGCTCGAGCGTGACGCTATCGACGATGGTGCCGACTCGCGTCGTCAGGGTGTCGCGTAGCTGAGCGAGCGGGAGGCCGCTGCCATCGATCGAGATGCTCTGCACCTCTTGCGTCTTCGCGACGACCAGCCCCGACGCGGCCGCATCACCGGCTGGCAGATTCCGGACCACCACCCATGCGCCGATGGCGACCAGGAGGGTGAGGAACGCGATCGAACGCACGCCCCCGGAGTGTGCAAGCAGGGGACCACGGCCAACCCATGGTGATCACTGGCAAGCGTGGTGATGGGATCGTGGACGATCCATCACCGTGTGACCACGCTTCGACTACGGAATTGTCGTGGTCGACTGGTTCCCGAAGCGATCCGTGATCCGGATCTGCACCGCGGCCACATTGTCACCCACCTGCGCCACGCCGCTGCCGTCGGTGTTCACCTGGCTCGTGCCGAGCACCACGCCGCCGGTGCCGAGCAACACGACCGTCACCTGCTGGCTGCGGACCGGGACCGGCTGGTTCGACATCAGGCTCATGTCCATCAGGCGCCAGCCCTTCGGCGCGTGCCACGTCGCGGTCGCGCGGAGGTTGCCGCCGGTGCGCTGGACCTGCCCGATCGCGAGCCCGCCCGCGATCACCTGGAACGGATCGCTGTCGAGCATCCAGCCGTTGCCCTCGACGTGATAGCGATAGTTGCCGAGCGGGAGCCCGCCGCGCGCGTCGAGCCCGTCGACATTCGGCGCCCCGAGCCATGGCACCGCCTGCCACTCGGCGACCCACAGGTGCGTCTGCGGACCGCTCCGCTGCAGCGGCGACGGCGTGTACGCGATCACGACCTCGGAGTCGTCGACCGGACGACCACTGCGCCGCGTCACCGCGGTGAAGGTGCCCGGCGTCGACTCGAACTGGAGCGTCACGTGCGGCGTCTTGACGTGCGGGTCGTCGCCGATCCACACGAACGTCGCGATGCCGGAGATGCGCGGGATCTGCGCCGCGGGTTGCGCCTGCGCCGGCGTGCCGGTGCGCGCCCACGTGATGCTCGGGATCGTCTGCGGGATCGTGCCTGCCATCGGAGCCGGGCTGTCGATCGCGAGGTCGTCGACCATCGTCGGGACCGCCATCCGCGTCGCGCCATCGGAGGCGGTGTCCTCGCGCCCCGGCGTCATCGCGAGCGGGACGAGATCGAGCAGCCGCTCGGCGATGTACTCGGCCTCGAGCGGTCCCCAGAACGTCACGCTCGGCTCGTAGCCGCCGAGCATCCAGTCCTCGGGGCGCATCATGTAACCGACGTGACCCTGCGCGTAGCCGACGACGATCGTCTTGTCGGCGCCGGCGGAGGACTGGTCGCGCACGAGCCCCGCGAGCAGCACGCTGACCTCGCCGGGCAACGTGCCCATCACGTAGTCACCGAGCCGGAGCGCCGAGATCGTGGTGCGCGTCGACTCGCACACCGGATGGCGATCGTCGACGCCGAAGTCGATGTCGAAGATCGGCTCGAGGATCTCGGACGCGATGTCGAGCTTGAGGCACGAGCCGTACGGCATGATGCCCTCGGTGCCCGGGATCGCGGCGGCCGGGAACATCGGCTCGGCGTTCTGGCACAGGCCGGCTCCGACGGGCGCGTTGAACTCGTCGAGCGGCGACGCGAGCTCCACGCCGCTGTAGACCGCGCCGTCGGGGCGCTTGGCATTATCGAACGGCGCGTACGTCAGCGCGCCGCCGCGGATCGCGAACGTCTCGGGGAACGGCCCGGTCTCGATCGAGCGCGTGACCATCTCGAGCTCGAGCGTGTCGCGCATCGCGGTGCCCGCCGACGCGTACGCCGCCATCAGCTCCGGGATCGCGCCGCGGCCGTGACCCTCTTCGTTCGCCCACGTGAAGCACGGGTCGCTCGCCTTGCCGGGCTTCGCGTTGCAGTCGACGCCGCCGTGACCGGCGGGCGAGGTGTCGGCGCCGGCGCTCTGCAGGTGCATCACGACGACCTTGGTATCGAACTGCTCCTCGAGCGCGCGCTCGATCGCGCCCGGCGCGTCGCTCGACGCGAACGGGTTCTCCTCGGAGTTGAGCGTGCCGTGCTCGCCGAAGATCGGCACCATCGCGATCGGCGTGCCGTTCGCGCGGTCGACGCGCAACAGGAACAGCTGCTCGTCGCCCTTGTCGCCGCCCGGCATCACGTCGTTCTCGCCGCGGCGATCGCGGTTGATGATGTCGGAGAGATCGAACGCGGGGTTCGCGAACACGCCGAGCTTCGCCGGCTCGAGCGCCGCGATCGCGTCGCGGGCCGCGCCCTCGAAGTCGTCGAGGAAGCGCTTGTAGACGAGGTCACGAAGCTCGCCGGAGCCGAGCTTGAGCGGGCCGTGGCCCGTGAACTGCGCCCACCCCGAGTGCGAGTGCGAGGTCGCGAGCAGGACCTTTCCCGCGAAGCCGGTGCCGAGCCGCTGCTCGAGGTCGAACACGAGGCCCTCGTACGCGAAGATGATGTCGGCCTTGAGGATGACGACCGTCTCGCTGCCGGCCTTGAGCGCGAGCGCCTTCACGCGCGGCGCCGCGGTCACCCCGATCGACGGATTGAACGTGCCCGAGAGCTTCACCTTGCGCGCATCGACGCTGCCCGCCGAGCTGATGAAGCCGGCGCGACCGGTGTAGCCACCGAGCGCGGTCCCGACCGGGATGTGCAGCACGCGATCCGCGGCACCTGCCTCGAGCGGCGCCGCCGTGACGGTGCCACCTGCGTTCGCCGTCGGTATCAGCGGGACGAAGTTGCAGTTCTCGGTGGTGACCTCGCTGGTGGGCGGAGTGACCGCGTCATCTCCACCGCAGGCGAGCAACGTGAGTGAAATCAGCGCCAGTCCCGGGGCACGCATGGTCGCGTGCATATCACGCAGGCCGCGGGTTCCGACGAGGAAAACGGCAGCGCGCGGCGTGCCCTGGCTACTTCCGCGGATCGAACCCTTCTCGAATGCAGATCTGGGCGAACATCTCCTGGCGACTGGTCGGGAGCCTCTTGAAGTACAGCTTGGCTCTGTCGAACCTCCTCACCTTGCATGCGGCCATGTAGACCTTGGTCAACACTGCGGGTTTGCACCTGAGGACCGCTTCGTACTCGACGAGCGACGCCGCAAAGCGGCCCTGGGCTGCACTCGCGTCGGCCGTGGCTTCGTCCGCAGCCACGGTGGCCGGGTCACATTCGACTGGCGCCGGATCCGTGACAACTGGCGTGAAAGCGGTGAACACGAACGGATAGCGAAACGATCCGCCGCTCCGGGTCTCCTCGAAGGTCGCCGTGCGGAGCACGCCGGCGACGCACGGTCCGATCGATGCATCCCCCGGCGTGATCGTCACGTCGCTCACCGTCCCATCGGGCGCGACCTTCACCGATGCCTTCAGCTGGCCGCCGAACGTGCCGCCGGCGTTGCACGCGAGCACCCGGTCCTTGACCTTCGCCATGCCACTCGAGATCGAGGCACGACCGAGGTCCGTCTGCGCGACGGTGGCCGAGGCCCTCGGATCGATGTTGTTGCGAAGGCAGATCTGAGACAGCAACGCCTGCCGATCCGCGGCGAGCTTGCCGAAGTACGCGCGCGCCTTGCTCGCGTTCCTCGCGTTGCATGCGGCCACATAGGCCTTCGAGACGACCTTCGCGTCGGGCTTGCACGCGAGCGCCGCCTCGAACGAGGCGAGCGCCGCGGCGTGAGCGCCGATCGCGAGGCTCTGGTCGCCGCGAGCCGCGAGCGCGTCGAGGTCGCACGGGGCACTGAACGCGAGCGGGTACTTGAAGCTCGTACCGCCCGGTGACGCGGGGAACGTCGCGGACCGGACGATGCCGGCGACACACGCGGCCGGCGGCGCACCGGCCGGCGTGATCGCGACGTCGGTGACCGCGCCGCTCGCCGCGACCTTGACGGACAGCTCGAGCTTGCCATCGAAGCCGCGGCTGCACGCGACGAGCTTGCCGCCGAGCGCCTTCATGGCCCTGTCGATCACCGACGCCTCCAGCGCCGCGCCGGCCGGGCGCTCGACCACGCCCTCGCCGAGCCCCTCGAGCTTCTGCTGCAGTACCTTGATCTCGAGCTCGCGCAGCAGGAGGTTTTCTCGGAGCTGTGCGAGATCGGGGTTGCTCGCGCGGAGCGCTTCGAGCTCGGCGAGGAGCAGGGCTCGCTCGTGATCCAGTCGGTCGAGGCCCACGGCGATCGGCTCCTTCGGCGCCTCACCGGGCCGCACCTCGACGGTGCCCCCCGGCGAGACGTTCACCGTCTGACCGCCGCTCGACACCTTCACGTGGCCCTCGTAGACGATCACGGTGACCATCGCCACCGCCGCTGCCGTCAGCGCCGTCACTCCGATCGTCCGTGCATCCGACAGGTTCATCTGGACCTCCACGCGCAGGCTCGCGCCTGTCGCTTCGACCGACGCCCCCATGGCGCCGGCATCGATCACGAGGTTGTCGTCGCCCGCGACCCGCCAGGTCGCGATGCCGCGCGGCTGCGACGCGGTGAGGCGATGACCGTCGCGCATCCAGCGCACGTCGGTGTTCGCCTCGAGATCCGCCGCGGACTCGCCGAGCTCGACGTGCGAAGGCTTCGCGGTCGCGACCGCACCCGAGCCGCCCGTCGGTTGGTTGTCGAGTCCCCACACGGTGAACGCGGCGCCCGCCGCGGCGACTGCGGCCACCGCGCCTGCCATCCACCACCGCCTCGAGCCCGCGGTCCGCGGAGCGTCGAGTGCCGCCGCACCGACGGGCTCGCGCATCCGTGCCACCACGGCGTCGGCGATGGCCGTGGGTGGCGGTGGGGTCTCCCACGCGGCGAGATCGATCCCGCAGATCGGGTTGCTGTCGTCGGCCGCTCGGCTGTGGTCATCGGTCATGGCGTGCTCCCAGCTCTGGCATCGCGTGCGCGAGGTGCGCACGGAGTGCGGTTCGCGCACGTGCGAGGCGCGACTTCACCGTCCCGAGATCGAGCTCGAGCGCGGTGGCGATCTCCGAGTAATCGAGGTCGTGGTACTCGCGCAGCACGAACACCACGCGTTGCGCGTCGGAGAGCGCGGCGACCCCGGCGGCGATCGCCCTGCCCAGCCGTTGCCGCTCGGCATCGCCATCGGCGCGCTCCGGGGCCTCGGGCTCGGCGCCGAGCCGCGAGGGCTCCGGGCGGCGCAGCTCGTTGAGCGCGAGCCGCGTCGCGATCGTCAGCATCCACGTCGACAGCGACGCCCGCCCACCCGGATCGAACTCCGGCAGCGCGCGCAGCACGCGGACGAACGTCTCCTGAACGAGGTCCTCGACGCGATGCCGCGCCCTGCCCGCGAACAGCCGCCAGATCAGCGCGTGGACCGGCTGCTGATAGCGCGCGACCAGGGCACGCCACGCTCGCTCGTCACCGCGCGCCGCCCGCCGGAGCGTCAGCTCGTCGAGTGGTTCGGTCGCGCGGGTCATGGCCACGGCGGGCATCGGTAACCGGTATCACCCGCGACGCGAACAAAGGTTCCACACGATCTGCGCGATCGTGCAAGTCCTCGGTTTCAGGGGCACTTCGCGTGGTACGCGTCGAACGTACGCTCGAGCTCGGCGTGGCTGCCACGCAGCCCCGCGGCGACGTGCCCGCTCCACGCGAAGTATTCGCGCCGGCGTTCGATCGACCAGTCGTGCGGCGGGCTCGCGGCCAGGTCGCGGAGGTTGCAGATCTTGTCCGCGAGCTTCACGAGCTTCGCCGCGATCGACAGCGCGGCCGCGTGCTCGACCTGCAGCTCCTTGCGGCGATGCTTCGGCAGCGACTTGTCGTCGGTGACCTCGGCGACCACGCTCGCGACGGCCTCGCCGAACATCGTCGCGAGCTCGTCGCGCGTCGTCTGCGTATCCTCGATCGTGTCGTGCAGGACCGCCGCGACGATCACGACCGGATCGTTCACGCCGTGCGCCCATAGCAGCTGCGCCACGGCGATCGGATGATTGATGTACGGCGACTGCTCCTGATCCTTGCGCCGCTGGTCGCGATGCTTGAGCGACGCGAGCTCGATCGCGCGCAGCAATACCCCGACATCCATGGACCACAGATATCAGACGATCTGGACGCTCGAAACCAATTCCGCAACTTCGGCGTTCCGATCAAGTCGGCGCTGTGTCGAGCCCACGGTTCAACGCGTCGCGGACGGCGTCGTAGCGCTCCGGCAGCTCGACCGGCACGTTGCGGAAGCGCGGCACGGCGACCTCGGCGAGCCGCGCCTCGTGATAGCCGACCTTGAAGTCGGCGAACTTGAGCCCGCTCGCCGTCGAGATCACGACCACCTCGTGATCGCGCGTGATCTCGCCGCGCGCGGCCAGCTTCGTCAGGGCGGCGAGCGCGACGCCGGTATGCGGACACGTGAACAGCCCGTCGCGATCCGCGTGGGCCGAAGCATCGGCGAGCTCGGCCTCGCTCGCGACCTCGACGGTGCCGTCGAACGCTCGCAGCGCGCGGACCGCCTTCTTGAAGCTGACCGGGTTCCCGATCTGGATCGCGGAGGCGAGCGTGGTCTTCGCCTTCACCGGTGCGAGGTCCGCCCAGCTCGCGCGATAGCTCGCGTAGAGCGGGCTCGCGTGCGCCGCCTGCGCGACGCAGATCCGCGGCCGCTTGTCGACGAGCCCGAGCGCGAGCAGCAGCTCGAAGCCGGCACCGAGCGCCGAGACGTTGCCGAGGTTGCCACCGGGAATCACGATCCAGTCCGGAACGCGCCAGCCGCGCTGCTGGGCGAGCTCGATCGCGACGGTCTTCTGGCCCTCGAGGCGGAGCGAGTTCATCGAGTTCGCGAGATAGACGCCCTCGCGATCGGCGAGCTCTTGCACGAGCCGCATGCAGCCGTCGAAGTCGGTGTCGACCGCGAGCACGAGCGCGCCCGCCGCGAGCGGCTGGACGAGCTGCGCGGTCGAGATCTTGCCGCGCGGCAAGATCACGACGGCGCGAATGCCGGCGGCGGCTGCATAGGCCGCGAGCGCCGCGGACGTGTCCCCCGTCGACGCGCACGCGATCGCGCGGATCGGACGGCCACGCGCGATCATCTGCGCCACCATCGACACCAGCACGGTCATCCCGAGATCCTTGAACGAGCCGCTGTGGGAGGTCCCGCACTGCTTGACGCGAACGTCGCCGAGCCCGAGCGCCGCGGCAAACCGCGGGACCGGCGTCAGGTGCGTGCCGCCCTCGAGCATCGACACGATGTGCCGGGCCTCGAGCTGCGGGGCGACCCACTCGTGCTTGCCCCACACCCCCGATCCCCACGGCTCCTCGATCGAGCGCCAGCGCGAGGCGAACAGCGCCTTCCACTCGTCGGCGGTGCGGGTGCGCAGCGCGTCGAGGTCGTGCACCACCTCGAGCAACTCGCCGCAGCTCGGGCAGCGATAGATCACCTGCTCGAGCGGATACGTGCCGGCGCAGCCGGCGATGCAGCGAAACTCCGCCGAGAACGGCATGATCCACTCTAGCGTGCGAAGCTCTCGGCGTGCACCCCGAGGGAGTGCGGCTCGCTGGCGTACCCCAAGGGCACTTGCTCGCCGTGCGGCTCGCTGGCGTACCCCAAGGGCACTTGCTCGCCGTGCGGCTCGCTGGCGTACCCCAAGGGCACTTGCTCGCCGTGCGGCTCGCTGGCGTACCTGCGGCGCCGCGATGCGTAGTAGCGTGGTGAGGTGATGCGGCTCGCGTCGATCGTGTGCACCGCCGCGAGCTGGCTGCCCGCAGGCGCGCTCGGCCTCGCGGCGTGCTCGGCGCCCGACGAGCCGCGATCGACGACCACTCGCCCCATCGATCCCGCGGTGACGGCGAGCGCCACGTCCGTCACGGCGCCAGCGGACGCGATCGTCGTCGCACCCGCCGACGCGTCGCTCGAGGCGCCGACCCGGCCCGCGCGGATCGAGCTGACGTTCGTCGGCGACGTCATGTTCGGAGGCTACTTCGACGATCATTACGACCCGCAGGAGGTCGAGCGTCACGATCCGCTGGTCGAGGTCGATCACCTGCTCGCGAGCGATCTGACCTTCGCGAACCTCGAGACCACGATCACGCGCAAGCTCCCGGACGGCGGCAAGGATCACGACGGCAAGGGCCACAAGCGGTTCGTCACGATCCCCGAGCGAGTCGCCGTGTTGCCGCGGCATCACATCACGGCCGTCACGCTCGCGAACAACCACCAGTTCGACAACGACGGCAATGGCCTCGCCGAGACGCCGGAGATCCTGGGCGAGCTAGGCATCTCGTTCGTCGGCGCGGCGCGCGGCGAACCCCCGCGGTTTCGCGTCGAGACTCTCGAGGTGAAGCGCTGGCGCGTCGGGCTCGTCGCGGCATCGACGCAGCTCAACCGGCACCCCGGGCGCGGCGGTGCGATGCTGCCGTTCGTCCAGAGCGCCTCGCTTCGCGGCGAGCTCGTCCCCGTGATCGAGGCCGCGCGCGGAACTCACGATCTCGTGTTCGTCGTCGTGCACTGGGGCGCCGAGTACGAGGACGCGCCCGCCCGCTGGCAGATCGACGCCGCCCACGCGTTCATCGATGCGGGCGCCGACGCCGTGCTCGGCCACCACCCGCACGTCTTGCAGGGCATCGAGCGCTACCGAGGCGGCGTGATCGCGTACTCGCTGGGCAACTTCGTCTTCCCGAACGCCAAGGAGCGGATCCGCGAGACCGGGGTACTCCGCCTCGGCTTCACGAAGCCGGCCGCCGGCGCATGTCTCGACCTCGTCGCACTTCATCCTGCGATCCAGATCCGCTCGCCGATCACGCATCCGATCCCGGCGAAGGGAAGTCAGCAGGCGCTCGTCGCACGCCGCTTCTTCGGGCTATCCGCAGCACGACCGCTGGCAACGAAGTGGGAGCTCGAAGGCGATCGCTTCGTCACCGCCGCCGCGTGCCCGCCTTGAACCGAGCCGCGACCCGATCGCGGCGCTGAACCGATCGGCGCTACGGTTTGGGCTTCGCGCGGATGATGACCTGGTTGTCCTTGACCACCACCGAGAAGTCGACGCCCTTGGCCTTGTACTGCTCCATGATCTTCGGCGCCTGCGAGTTGATCGTGTTGAGCAGCTTGTTGTACGCGCCGGGACCCGCGGTCTCGCCGACCGCCTCCTTCGCCTTGACGTACTTCGCGTAGAGCGCGTTGACGTCTGCGTCGGTCATGCCCGGCGGTGGTTTTGCGGTGGATCTCGGCGGCGACTTGACCGGTGATTTCGGTCCCGAATCGACGGCGGTTTCGGCGCGCGGCGGTCGCGGGACTGACCGCGGCGGCTCGGGAGGCTCGCGCGGAAACGGACCGGACATGGTCTCGACAACGACCGGGGACCTCGCCGCAGCCGCACCCGGCGCGATCGGAATCGGACGCGTCCGCTGCGACGAGGCGTGAGGCGGTTCCGGAATCGGACGCAGGCCGGCTGGAGGCTGTCCCGTCGGTCCAGGGGCCAGGCGCGGTGCACCAGGTGCCATCGCCGGACGCGGCACGACCGGTCCGCTGGGCGGACGCGGCGGCACGACCGTTGAGTTTGCCGGACGCGGCGGCACGACCGGCCCGGTTGCCGGGCGCGGCACGACCGGCCCGGTTGCCGGGTGCGGCACGACCGGCCCGGTTGCCGGGCGCGGCACGACCGGCCCGGTTGCCGGGTGCGGCACGACCGGCCCGGTTGCCGGGCGCGGCACGGCCGGTCCGAGCTGTCCGGTCACCGGACGGACAGGTTGCACCTGGACCCCCGCCACCGGTGGCGCTGCCTGGAGCGGTTGCGTCGCCGAACGAACGGCTTGTCCGGGCGGACGAGGCGGCGCGCCCTGTCCGGGTTGCGTGATCGGACGAACCGGCCATGCAGCTTGTCCAGTCACCCGCGCAGGCTGTCCGGGCGGTGCTTGTCCGGCTTCCGGAAGTGCCGGCGATGCGATAGGCGCCGTCGGCTCGTCGGCGACCTCCGCGAACAACGCATCGAGATCGAGGTCGTCGGACTCGTCGATGACGTGCGCACGCCGTGGATCGACTGCCTTGCGCCGGAATTCGATGGGTTCCTTGATGAGGACCGGCCCGGACTCCTCGGGAGCCAGGGTGAGGAGCTCCTCTTCGGGGACGTCGTGGTCGCGGCGCCGGGCGAGCGAGAGCGCGGCTTCGCGGTCGCGGCGCACCTGCTCGCGCATCCGTTTCGGCATCGCCGCGAGGATCTCCTCGGGAATCTCCTCACCGGTCTTCACGGCCTGACGGCCGACCTTGTGGAGGTTGCGAGCGTAGGTTCCGTTCTCGATCTGGCGGAGCGTGCGCCTCCAGTAACTGTTGTACGAGCCGAACTTCTGCGTGAGCGTCGCGTAGCGATAACGCAGGCCGGTGTTACGGATCTGGATCTGCGCGAGCTCGCGGATCTTGCGCTCGACCTCGAGGTGCAGGTGGGACGGCGGCTGCTTCTGGATGCCCAGGAAGTACTGCTCGTAGAGCACCTTCACGCGATCGAGCGTCTTGTCGAGCGTCTCGAGCAGCTCCTCGATGACCTCGGCCTTCTCGGGCTCATGCTGGGCCGACTTCGAAGCCACGTACCGGGAAGATAGCAGTTTCTGCTATAGCGTCGGCGGTCGGATTGATGTCGGTTGTCTACTTCCTCCTGCTGGTCGGAGTGCTCGTACTGATCCACGAGCTCGGTCACTTCGTGGCCGCGAAGCTGCTCGACGTGAAGGTGCTGAAGTTCTCGATCGGCTACGGCCGGCCGCTCGTGCGCGTGAAGCTGCGCGAGACCGAGTACCAGATCGCCGCGTTCCCGATCGGGGGCTACGTCCGCATCCTCGGGATCGAGAGCCCGGCGGACCCCTCGCGACCGGATGACAGCCCGCGCTCCGAAGACGTGGGCCGCAGCTTCGCGAGCCGGCCGTTGTGGCAACGTGTCGTGATCGTGTTCGCGGGCCCGGCGGCAAACCTCGTGCTCCCGGTGATCATCTACTTCGTGTTCTTCGCCGGCCACACCGTGCTGCCGGCGGCGGTGATCGGCGACGTTCTCGACGGTGGCGTTGCGGCGCGCGCGGGTCTCGAGCCGGGCGATCGCGTGCTCGAGATCGATGGCACCGCGGTGCGCTACTGGGAGGAGATCGAGGATGCCGTGCGCTCGTCGCCCGGCAAGGAGCTGCACCTCCGGATCTCTCGCAACGGCAAGGTGTTCGAGCGCTACCTGACCCCGCTCGAGGAGACGGTACGCAGTCGCGACGGCGAGTCGGTGCTCCAGGGTCGCGTCGGCGTCACGCACGCACCGTTCGTGCCGCTCGTGGGCGTGATCGATGGCCAGTCGCCGGCCGCGCGCGCCGGGTTGCACACCGGCGATCTGATCATCAGCGTGGACGGCCAGCCGGTTCGCAACTGGAGCGACGTGAAGCACAGCCTCGGCAAGTTCGCCCGGCGTACGAGCATCGCGTACTTCCGCGGGACCGAGGTCCCGGGCGTCCCGCAGATCCAGCTGCTCTCACCCGGGTTCGCCGATCTCGTTCCCGAGACCAAGGTCGACGCGACGCTCAACCGCCGCACGTACACCGGGCTCGAGCACGCCGAGATGTTTGTCGCGCACGTCGATGCCGGATCGCCCGCCGACAACGCCGGGCTCAAGCCGGGCGACCTCGTCGTCGCGCTCGACGACAAGCCGCTCGCGCACTGGCTCGACCTCGATCAGCGACTCCAGGCGGAACCGACCAGGACGTTCAAGCTCACGTGGAAGCGCGCCGTTGCCGGGAAGACCGAGGTGACGACCGCCGAGCTGGCGCAGGTATGGCGCAAGCAGCTCGACGACTACGACCACACCATCTCCCGGCTCGTGTTCGGCGCGCGCAACGACATCGATCGCGGGCGCGGCGCCACCGTCGCGATCGACGGTCGGTTCGGCTACGCGCTGACGAAGGCGCTCGAGCGGACCGGCGAGACGATCTCGACGATGGCCAGCGGCTTCGTCCAGATCATCGGCGGCGACACGCCCGGCGAGGCGCTCGGTGGACCGCTGATGATGTACCGGGTCGCGTCGGTCTCGGGCAATCAAGGCTGGGACAGCTTCCTGCTCATGCTCGCGCTGATCAGCGTCAACCTCGGCCTCCTCAACCTGCTCCCGATCCCGATGCTCGACGGCGGACACTTGCTCGTGTTCGCGATCGAAGGCGCCCGTCGCCGCCCGCTCTCGGCGAAGGCACGCGAGCGCGTCCAGCTCGCCGGCCTGATCGTGATCGTGCTGATCACGATCCTCGCCGCCGGCAACGACGTGGTCCGCTTCTTCTTCTAGGCAGATGAAGGTCCTCGGTCTCGATACGGCGACGTTGAGCGCGGGCATCGCGATCGTCGAGGACACGCGGGTCCTCGCCGAGACGCGCCACGACTCGAGCCGGCGCACCGCCGATCTGCTCGTCGCGGTCGACGACGTGTGCCGGCGCGCGTGCGTCGCTCCCACCGAGCTCGACGCGGTCGCGATCGGCGCCGGTCCTGGCTCGTTCACCGGGCTCCGGATCGGGATGGCGACCGCGAAGGGCATCGCATTCGCGGCAGGCCGGCCGCTGTGGGCGGTGTCCTCGCTCGCCGCCCTCGCCCACGACGGGGTCCACGAGCTCGCGCATGCCGATGGCGCGCTCGAGCCACCGGTGAAGACGATCGTCGCGGTCCTCGATGCGCGGCGCGGCGAGGTCTACGCGGGCTGCTACCGGCAGGGCTCGCTACTCGGCGAGGAACGCGTCCTCGCGCCGAGCGAGCTCGGAGCCTGGATCGCACAGCTCGCGGGCGACGCGGAGCTCGCGTTCGTGGGCGACGCACTTGCCGCCCATCGCGAAGTGCTCGCACCGTTCGCCGATCGCTGGCTCGCCGTGTCGACTCCTTCGGGAACTGCGGTCGCGCAGCTGGCACTCGCCGGCCCGCGCCTCGACGTCCTCACGGGTGGCGCACCGACGTACATCCGTCCGTCGGAAGCCGAGATCAAGTATCCCGACGGCGTCCCGGGCGCGCTGCCGCGGACCCGATGAAGTGGTGCTCGAATTTCTACGCGAGTGAGCGCACTGGTGCATTGCCGAGGCCTGACCTGCGGTCTATCGTAGAGGTGCCTGCTTGATGCAAGCGGAGGATGCGTGAGCACCACGACCGAGGCTTCGAAGCAATCTCTCCTCGAAGAACTGACCGCCGAACACCGCCGCCTGGACGAACGAGTTCAGCTGCTGGAGCGGCGAAGGGCCCTGACTCCCGCCGAACAGGCCGAGGTGACTCAGTTGAAGAAGCAGAAGCTGCTCACCAAGGATCGAATCGCGCGGCTCTCCTGATCGGGCCCGGGCGGGTCATGGTTCCCCCATGGAGCTGACGCCCGAGCTGCTCGAACGCATGCGCGCGATCGGGCTCCGGCTCGATCGCGAGGGCAAGCTCTGGCACGAAGGTGCCGTGGTCACGCACCCGCGGCTGCGGCAAGCGCTGCTGCGCTGGCTCGACGTGCGCGACGATGGCCGCGACATCATCCAGCTCGACGACAAGCGCTACGCGTACGTCGATATCGACGATGCGCACCTGCGCGCCCGCTCGGCACGCTGGGACGGTGATCGCTGCTTCGTCCTGTGGGACGACGATCAGGAGGAGGAGCTCGACTACCCGTCGCTGCGCCAATCACCGGACCACGCCTTCTATGTCCGCGCGCGCGGCAAGCTGCGCGGGCGGATCGCCGGGGCCGCTCACCACGCGATCGCCGACCGCGTCGTCGAGGCCGGCGCCGGATTCGCGTTGCCCGCCGCCGGCAAGCAGTGGCCGATCGCGTAGGGACGCTCTCCACTTTCACAACTTTCTCGGTCACGGAGGTGACGAGGTGCCGGTGGCGTAGCTCGACGCGGCCTGGCCGACGGCACGCTCGTCCTGCCACATGTCCCGAATGCGCGACCTTCGCAGGACGCACTACTCACGGGACACTCTCAGGCGGGCTGCGACTTGATCACGGCCACGACTTCTTCGTCGGACAGCACGCGGTTGCCGCGCTTCGCCGCGCCGAGCACCGCCCCCACGAGCTCCTTCGTCGGCTCGTAGCCGCGCTTCTTCAGCCAGTAGACGACGTTCGACTCGCCGGAGTAGTGACCGATCTCGATCTCCTGCTCCTTGCCGAACGTCCCCGCCGGTACGCCGGAGTAGATCCGGTCCGCGAGCCAGGCATCGCCCTTCTTCTCCGCCTTGATGATCGCGGCGGCGTGCACGCCCGTCGCGGTGCGAAACGCGTCGGTGCCGACGAGCGGGTACTGCGGGTGGATCGGCACACGCGTCGCCTGCGAGGCGGTCTTGCACCACAGCACGAGCTTCGTCAGGTCGTGATCGGGCAGCTCGCCGAGCAACTTCAGATTCAGCATGATCTGATCGAGCGCGGCGTTGCCGACCCGCTCTCCGATGCCGAGTGCCGTGCCGTGGATCCGATCCGCGCCGTACTCGATCGCGAAGATCGAATTGACGACGCCGAGCCCGCGATCGTTGTGGCCATGCCAGTCGATGCCGACGTCCGGTCGCCCCATGCCGTCGAGCATGTTGCGCGTGAACTTGATCAGGTTTCTGATCCCGTCGGGCGTGGCGTGGCCGACCGTGTCGCACAAGATCAGCCGCTGCGCCCCGTGCTCGATCGCCGTCGTGAACATCTTCGTCAGGATCTCGGGCCGCGAGCGCGTGGTGTCCTCGGTGACGTACGAGACCGGCAGGTTGTGACGGCGCGCGAGGTCGATCGCGTCGGCCGACAGCTTCAGCATCCGCGGCAGGTCCCAGTCCTCGGCGTACTGCCGGATCGGCGAGCTGCCGATGAAGCACAGCACCTCGATCTCGATGCCGACCTTCTGCGAGATCTCGATGACCGCCTGGACGTCGTTCTGGTGCGTCCGCGCGGCACACGACGCCTTGATGTTCAGCTTCTGCGCCTTGATGTGCTCGGCGATGATCGTCACGTCCTCGATCGCACGCCGGCCGGCGCCGGGCAGTCCGATGTCCATGGTGTCGATGCCGAGGTCGTTCGCGAGCTCGACGAGGCGCAGCTTGTCGTCGATCGACGGGTCGACCACCGACGGAGACTGGATGCCATCCCGCAGCGTCTCGTCGAGGAACTGGATGCGGCGCTTCGGCGAAAGCGGCGCGACCTTCTCGACGGAGTTCCAGTCGTAGATCAGATCGTGGTCGGTCATGGCTACCTCGGTTACATCAGAGCGTGCAGGATGAGGATCAATACCGCAGCGGCCGCGATGATGACCGCGACCATCAGAAACCACCCGAGCACGAGCGACGCGGCGGCGAGGCCGAGCCCGAGCGCCCAGATCCAGTAGCCCTTTGGCTCGCGACGCGCGAACGAGAGCCCCGAGGCGATCGCGGTCAGCACGAACCCGGGCACGCTGATGCGCCAGTCGGGCGTCGCCCACACTTCACCCTGCGTGATCGCCACCACCACGAACGACAGCACCCCGAGCACGCCGGCGGCCACCGCGGCCTTGCGTCTGGCAAGCCATGCCGAGGTGGACGTGCTCTCGGCCGGACGCAGGTGCTCGGGCTTGCTGAGAGGTTCGCTCACGACGAAGCACTATAGCCACAACCCCGACGGAAGGGTCAGCCGCGTGCGAGCCCGAGCTGGAAGCGCAGCTGGACGTGCGCCGCGCTGTAGGCGAATTCGACGAGATCGGGGTCGAGGTCGCCGGCCTCCTTCGCGCCGACGAACGCCGCCGGGATATCGCCGCACAGCAGCATTCCGGCCCGATCTGCGGTGCGCGACAGCGAGCGCGCCCACAGCGACAGGTTGAGCCCGCCGCCGCGCGACAGCAGGCGCAGCGCAGCGGCACGAGCTTGAACGCGCGCCTGGCCGGTCAGCTGCGACACCGCGTCGGCGGCCTGCTCCGCGAGCGGATCCTCCATGCCGACCGCCGAGCCCGACGCCTCGCGAAACACCGCCATGACGATCGCGCGCAGCACGCGTCCCGGTCGCGAGGCGCCAACCGCCCGCCCCGGCCACAGGAACGTCATCGCGCGGACGAGCCGGAACACGAGCTCGGGACGTTCGGGCGCGGTCAACGCCTCGTCACCGGCGACGATCACCGGCGGATCGCACGCGATGACGTGGATCTGCAAGCCGAGCTCGACCTTCGGATACACCGGCGCGATCTCGACGCCGAGCAGATTCGCGCAGCGCTGGCGCAACCGCAGGAACGAAGCCGGCAGCTCGACATCGTCGATGCGCTGGCTCGGATCGAGCTCGCTGTCGGCGAGGGTCATCGGTGCGAGTGCGTGGACCGCCGGCGCGACCAGCTCGATCAGGCCGCCGAGCTCGAGGTTGTCGTCCTTGTGACGGAGCAGCGCCCACTGATCGCGACCCAGCGGCTGTGCGGGTATCGCGATGCTGCGCACCCGGCTCGCCTCGTACGCCGACGCCATCTGCTGATCCGCGGTGCCGAGCGCGACCATCGTCGACGCGGCGAGGAACGCGGCATCGGCGTGGCCGCTCGCCTCGGTGGTCTTGACGAGCGCCGCGCCGGAGGTCGGATCGCCGAGCGCCTCGCGCCAGCCCGCGCGGATCGGCTCTGCCGTGTACGCGCGATTCTCCGTGCGCTGCACGAGCGCCAGGACATCCGAATCGCGCGGCGCGATCCGGCGTGCGTTGCCTGCTGCCGCGGCGGCGGCCTGCGGATCGTCGAGGTGATCGAGGTAGAGCCGCGCGAGCCGTGCCCACGCCTTCGCCTCCGCCACGTTGCCTCGCCCGCGCAACCGGAACAGCAAGCGCTTGAGCACGCGCTCGAACCGGCGAAGCTCGCCGCGAGCCGAGAGCAGCATCTCGATCGCAGCGACCGGCTCGATCCGATTCGCATCGAGATCGAGCGCGCGCTCGAGGTGAAACAGCGCCTCGGCGTCATCGCTGTGGAGCGTGGCGTCGATCCGGCCCTTGTAGTCGTGGGCCGCGGCGTGATCCGGGTTGATCTCGAGCGCCGTGTTGAGGTGCGGTCGCGCGCGGTCCGCCGCCTCGGGGCTCTCGTCGCCGGCCTTCCACTCCGCCCAGCCGAGCGTTGCATGGTAGTCGGCCTCGGCCGGCGAACGCGCGATCACCGACTTGATCAGGCCGAGCGCCTGGCCCCACTGTCTGCGACCGATGAGCTCTTCCGCCATGCGGAAGCTGAGCTCGGTATCGATCGCGGGCGGGACCTGCACGAGCTCGCCGCCCGCCAGCTCGCGGTCGTACGCGGCGCGCTTGCGATCGTCGAGCAGCAACGCCCGCGCACCGGCGTACGCGGCACGGAGCTCGGCGAGCCTCACGCGATCGCGTGGATCGGTGAGGAGCGAGGTGTCCTGATCGACGCGGCTCGTACGGATCGTCGCGGCCGCATCGATGTCGGTGGCCTGCGCACGCCGGCTGATCATCAGGATCGCGTAGTGATCCATGCCCTGGATCCGCTGGTGCTCGGCGGTGAGCATCTGGCGCGCGTGGGCCGCATGATCGCGCTCGTGCGTCAGCGTATTGACCTCGGCGGTCGACACGACGCCCGAGTCCTCGCCGGCCATCTCCTCCTCGGTGAACTCGATCGGAGCCGCACCATCGGCCGCGAAGCCGATGTCCTCGAACAGGATGTCGAACAACGCCGAGCCCGGTGCCGGTGGGCGCGTCGGTGCGCGGGCGATCACCGGTGGTGGCGGCTCGTCGCTGGGCCGCGGCGGCATCGGCACGCCGGGGAGCGTCGGCCCGGCGGTTCCGAGCCCGTACTGCCCCACGCTCGCCTCGACGGCGTCGCACAGGATCATCGCGTCGATCGCGATGCGCGCTTGAGCGCGGTCCGTGAACGAACGCTCGAGCTCGGAGATCTTCACGCCGGTCGCCAGCTGCGTGACCACGCGCTCCCCGAACGCACGCTTCAGCTCGTGACGCAGGAGCACCCCGCGACGCGACAGCACGAACGTCATCCCGTCGAGCCGCGCGAGCCGATCGAGATCCTCGACGGCAGTCTCGCGCAGCCCCGAGAGCACGACCTCGATCATGCGTAGCTGCATGCCCTCGATCGCTTCGGTCTCGTCGAAGCGCCACGCACCCTGCGGCCAGCGCAGGGCCTGCACGAGCTTGTGGCGTGCCTGCTTGCCGAGCTGATCGATCAGCTGCTCGACGGTCATCACCTGGAGCGCGACCAGCGCCTCGCCCAGCTTGCCACCGATCTCCGACGCGCGCGTGACCGCATGTCGGTGCTGATCCTCGGTGATCACACCGCTGTTGACGAGGAAGTGTCCGAGCGTCTCGTCGCGCGGCGTCGAGGCCGTGCTCACCGGGTTCCCGTTGACGAGATCGACGGTCTTCGACACCCGGCCGCGCTTGAGGATCAGCTTGCCGGTAGCGAGCTCCTCGTGGAGGTCGAGCAGGACCGCGGGTAGCGGTCGCATCGCAAGCTCCCCCGAGCGCGAGGCCATGGTCGAGCAGCTTAACTCAGTCCGCGACGTGACATGCGGCCTGGCTGCCGTTGCCGAGCACGCGCAGTTTCGGCAGCTCCTCGAAACACGCCCTGGGTTTGTCCTTGACTGGACACCTGGGATGGAACGCGCAGCCGCGTGGCGGATCGATCGGGCTCGGGACATCCCCGGTGAGGAGGATCCGCTCGCGCCTCGACTTCGGATCGATCCGCGGCACTGCCGAGAGCAGCGCCTGCGTGTAGGGGTGCTTCGGTGTGCGATAGAGCGCCTTCGCCTCGGCGAGCTCGACGATCCGCCCGAGGTACATCACCGCCACTCGATCGCAGATGTGCTGCACGACCTTCAGATCGTGCGAGATGAACAGGTACGTCAGCTGCTCGGCTTCCTGGAGGTCCTCGAGCAGGTTGACGATCTGGGCCTGGATCGAGACATCGAGCGCGCTGATCGGCTCGTCGCACACCACGAACTTGGGGCCGCACGCGAGGGCCCGAGCGATCCCGACACGCTGGCGTTGCCCTCCGCTGAACTCGTGTGGATAGCGCCTCGCCGCATCCTCGCGCAGCCCGACCTTCGCGAGCAGCTCGTGCACCCGCCGGGTTCGCTCGGCCGCCGACTTGACGAGCCCGTGGATCACGAGCGGCTCCGCGATCGCGGTCCCGATGCTCATCCGTGGATTCAGCGACGCATACGGATCCTGGAAGATCATCTGCATCTCGCGGCGCAGCGGCCGGAGCGAGCGCTGCGGCATCTGCGTCAGGTCCTTGCCGTCGAACACGATCTGCCCCGCGGTCGGCTCGAGTAGACGCAAGATCGTGCGCCCGAGCGTCGACTTGCCGCATCCCGATTCTCCGACGAGCCCGAGCGTCTCGCCGGAGCGGATCTCGAGATCGACTTCGGACACCGCCTTCACCGTCGCGTTCATCCGGGTCACGGCGCGCCAGACCTTCACGTGCGCCGGCGCCGGCGTCTTGGGCCACGGGAGCTTCGTCGCGAAGTGCTTCGACAACCCGACGGCGCGGACCAGCACGTCGCTCACCTGGCCTCGTCCCGCGGAGCTTCGATCGGAAAGTGACAGCGGACCTGCGAGGCGCCGAGCTGCACGAGGGCTGGCTCCTGATCGCGGCAGCGCTGTTCCGCGGCCGGGCAGCGGTCCTCGAACTTGCAGCCCTTCGGCAGGTCGGTCAGCGACGGCACCATGCCCTTGATCTCGACGAGCCGCGTACGAGCCGCGACCTCCGCGCCGTCGCCGTACCCCGGCACCGAGCGCAGGAGCCCCGCGGTGTAGTGATGGCGTGGCGCCGCGAACAACGCCTCGGTCGCGGCCCGCTCGACCACGCGCCCCGCGTACATCACGACCACCTCGTCGCAGGTCTCGGCGACGACCCCGAGGTCGTGCGTGATGAGCAAGATCGACATCCCGAGCTCGCGCTGCAGCGACCGCAACAGATCGAGGATCTGCGCCTGGATCGTGACGTCGAGCGCGGTGGTCGGCTCGTCGGCGATGAGCAGGTCTGGCTTGCAGGCGAGCGCCATCGCGATCATCACGCGCTGTCGCATGCCGCCGGAGAGCTGGTGCGGATACGCGTCGACCCGCTCTTCGGGGGACGGGATGCCGACGAGCCGGAACATCTGGATCGCGATCCGGCGGGCCTCCACGCGCGATTTATTCTGATGCAGCCGCACCGCCTCGCCGACCTGATCGCCGACGGTGAACACCGGGTTCAGCGAGGTCATCGGCTCCTGAAAGATCATGGCGATGCGGTTGCCGCGGATCTTTCGCATCTCGGCGGACGTCAGCGCGAGCAGATCCTTGCCGGCGTACTTGATCTGCCCGGACGCGATCCTGCCGGGCGGCGACGCGATCAGGCGCATGATCGACAGCGCGGTCACGCTCTTGCCGCAACCCGACTCGCCGACGACGCCGAGCGTGCCGCGTGCGGGAATCTCGAACGACACGCCGTCGACCGCGCGGACCGTCCCCCGATCCGTGCGGAACTCGGTCACGAGCTCGCGCACCTCGAGCAGCGGGTCGCCCATCGGTCGTGACCTTAGCCGAGGATCCGCTGGAACGCGAAGCGCGCTGATCGCGACTCGCCTACGGACTGACCTTGCCCGCGCTGACCGTTCCGCCGAGCGCACCCGAGCCCTGGACGAAGCCCCCTCCTCCTCCGCCGGCTCCGCCGCCGTCGCCCGCGGGACCCTGCGTTCCGCCGGTTGCCGCCGTGATGCCCGCGAAGCCGTTGCCACCGCTGCCACCGGCGGAGCCGAGATTGCCACCGAGCGCGGGGTTGGTCGGGCTTCCGGCCGCGGGATTGGCGCCCGAGCCGCCGTTGGTGTTGTTGTCGGCACCCTGGCCGCCTCCTCCTCCGTTCGAGATCAGCACACCGTTGGCGTTGAGCGTCGCCGCGTCGAGCAGGATCATGCCACCGGACCCACCGCCTCCACCGCCTCCGGCATCGGCCGATCCTCCAATGCCGCCACCTCCCGACACATTGATCGAGCCGGAGATGTTGATCGTACCGGCCACGAGATAGACGGCTCCACCCCCACGACCTCCGGCACCCCTCGTGTTTGCGCCATTCCCGTTGCCTCCGAGCTGGCCGGCACAACCAGCGCGCAGCAAGGTCGGATCCACAGTCTCGGCGTTGGGGGCATTGCCCCCATTCGCCCCGCTGCCGCCGTTCCCGTTCGCACCGTCGCCGCCCTTGCTCATGAAGCTTGCCCCGGCGCCGGCACCACCCCCATTCGTGTTGTTTTGCGGAGCTGGACCCTGGAAGGGGTTGCATGATGATGACGGTGCGCCGGGTCCGTTCGTCGTCGTCGTGCCGGCCGCTTCGATGGATCCTCCCACGGTGATCGTGCCGAGGGCGAACAGCACGAGTGGCCGCGTTCCCGTGACCGTGACAGTCGCGTTGACGTTGATGTCCTGCGCGATCACGAAGCATGACGCGGGTTGACCGGCGGCGATCCAGCCCGTGGGTTGCGTGGAGGCGCACCGCGGGTCGGATCCGGTATTGAACGCTCCGGTCAGGTTCTGCGTCCCGCTCGGCGCGGTGGTGGGACACACCCGGAACAAGCCGCTACCGAGGCAGTCGTCGTCGAGGATCGTGAGCACGTGGGTCTCGATCGCGCCGCTCGTCGCGTTCGTGGGAACCCCGAGCGCCACGTTCAGGACATCGTCGGGCTCGCCGATAGCGTCATCCACGATCGTGATCTGGATGGTTTGTGCTGTCGTCCCCGCGGCGAACGCGAGCGGCGAGGCCGTGACAAATACGAAGTCTCCGGGCGACGTCGCCGAGCTTCCGGCAGCAACCGAAAATGGAACGGTCACCGGCAGCCCGCTGGCGGTGGACAGCGTGACCTCGAGCGTGACGCTGGCAGTGCCCTCGGTCACCGAGGAGGACGCCGTGCTGAAGCTGACGGTAGGCGGCGGATCGTTGTCGATGATCGTCAGGGCGTGCGCAGCCCGAGCTCCGAGAGTCGCGTTCTGCGGAGCTGTCAGATCGAGGTCGACGACCTCGGGATTCTCGTCGAGGCTGTCCTCCGTGATGGTGATCGTGATCGTGGCCTGCGTCGCCCCAGGCGCGAATCCCAGGACGCCGGGAGCCCCGACGACCGTGGCATCGCTCGCACTCGCCGTGCTGGAGGCGTTCTGATCGAAGTTGATCAACACCGTCCTGCCCGAGGCTGCGCTCAACGTGACGATGATCGTCGAAGACCCGGCGTTCTCCGCGGCCGAGCTCGTCGCGACCTCGAACTCCACGACAGGTGGGAGATCGTCGTCGTTGATCGTGTGGGTCGACGTCGAGAGCGCTCCGACGAGGATGTTCGGGGAGGGTGTCCGCAACGTCAACACGATGGTCTCGTTCTCCTCGTCGAGCGTGTCGTTGACCTCGCCGATCGGGACCATCGCGGTGGTCGCCCCCGTCGGGATCATGATGACGATCCCATCGGTGACGGTGAAGTCCCCCGTAGGGGTCGCAGTGCCTCCCGCGATCCCGAGCACGACGGTGCTGTCGGCCGCGGCCGCCTTGTCGAGCGTGACCGCGACCATCGTCTGGGTCGCCTCCGCGGTCGCGGTGGTCACGGACATGAACTGTACGCGCGGCAAGATCTCGTTGTTGATCGTGATCGTGTGGGTCGGGGGGATCCCGAGCACCGCGCCCGTCGGGCTGGCCAGCGCGAGCACGATCGTCTCGTTGGACTCGGCCTCGTCGCTGTCCGCGTTGATCGTGACCGGGATTTCTTGTCGGGTCTCGCCGACGCCGAACGAGAGGATCGAGCTCGTCACCGTGAAGTCGGAGGACGGGGTCGCGGTGCCGCCACCGACCGAGTACGCCACCGTGACCGGTACACTCGGTGCTTCCGACAGGACGACGCCGATCATCAGCGTGTTCGACAGCTCGTCGGCACTCGAGGAGGCGGTCTCGAACGCGACGGTGAGCTCGGTGGGCGGGTTGCCGGCGTCGGTCGCCAACGGCTCGTTGAAGCTACAGGCCCCGACGACGAGCAACACGGCCAAGCGGTGCCAAGCGAACATAGTGCCTCTGCTGCCTAGAATGCCGGAACCCTGGAAATGCTCAAGATTTCGTCACGACCGGCAGCCGGGCGCGCCTCAGTCCGAGTGACGAAAGCAACACGGAGACGCTCGAGAGCGACATCGCCACACTCGCGAGCACCGGCGAGAGCAGGCCGGCGGCCGCGATCGGGATGCACACGACGTTGTAGATCGACGCGGCGGCGAGGTTCCGGCGGATCGTGTGAAGCGTCGCACGCGCCAGCGAGACGGCCGTCGGCAGGAGCGTGATCCCACCTCGCAGCAGCGTCACGTCCGCGGCCTTCTCCGCGATGTCGGTTCCCGATCCGAGCGCGACGCCGACGTCCGCCGCGGCGAGCGCGGGTGCATCGTTGATCCCATCACCCACCATCGCGACGCGCTGGCCGGCGGTGCGTCGGGCGACCACGATCGCGGCTTTCTCCGTCGGGCGCAGGTTTGCCTGGACCTCGGTGATGCCGACCGCGTCCGCGATCCAGCGCGCCGCTTCCTCCCGATCGCCGGTGAGCATCACGGGCTCGACTCCGAGCGCGCGCAACGCGGCGATCGCCTCGCGAGCTCCGGGTGCCGGCGGATCGGCGACCGCGGCGAAGCCGGCGAACTTGCCGTCGATCGCGACGTACGACACCGTGGCGCCGGGAGGGGTGTCGAGCACCGCTGGCACGTCGACCCCCGCGAGCGCGAGGAACCCTCGCGTCCCGACGAGCACGCGCTGGCCGCCGACCGTCGCGGTGATCCCCGCACCCGGCTCGACGGTGACCTCGGTCGGGCGTTCGAGCACGAGCCCGCGCGCCTTCGCACCGTCGACGATCGCGCGCGCGATCGGATGCTCGCTTGCTTGCTCCGCGGACGCGACGACGCGCAACAGCTCCGGCTCCGGAGCCGAGACCAGCGACGGAGTGCCGGCGGTGAGCGTGCCGGTCTTGTCGAGGCAGACGACCTCGATCCGGCTCGCGACCTCGAGCGCCGCGCCGCTGCGAAACAGGATGCCGAGCTCGGCGCCACGCGCGGTGCCGACCGCCACGGCCGCTGGCGTCGCGAGCCCGAGCGCGCACGGACACGCGATCACGAGCACGGCGACCATGCGCTCGATCGCGATCGTCGCGCTCGCACCTCCGACGAACCACGCGACGAACGTGCCGGCGGCGATCGCGAGGACGATCGGCACGAACACCGCCGAGACTCGATCCGCCAGCCGCGCGATCGGCGCCTTGGTCCCCTGCGCGTCCTCGACCGCACGTGCGATGCGTGCGAGCGACGTGTCCGCGCCGGCCCGTGCGATGCGGATCGTGAGCGCACCGTGGTGGTTGAGCGTGCCCGCGTAGACCGGCGCGCCCTCGGCCTTGTCCACGGGCATCGCCTCGCCGGTGAGCATCGCTTCATCGACGGAGGAGTGGCCCTCGGTCACCGTGCCGTCGGCCGCGATCCGTTCGCCCGGCCGGACGAGGATGACGTCGCCCGCTACGAGCTCGGACGCGTCGACCTCGTGATCCGCTCCGGCGACCAGGCGCCGCGCGGTTGCCGGGGCGAGCGAGAGCAGCCCGCGGACCGCGTCGGCGAGCCGCGATCTCGCGCGCGCTTCGAGCAGCTTGCCGAGCATCACGAACGTCACGATCGCGGCGCCGGCCTCGAAGTAGAGGTCCGGCGCGTGGTGGCCGGGATCCGCGAGCCAGCGCGCCGCGGCGACGAGCGAGGACAGCCACGCGGCGCCGACCCCGAGCGCGACGAGCGTGTTCATGTCGGGGCTCTTGTGGCGAACCGCGCGGATGCCGGCGCGCAGGTACCGCATGCCGGGCCCGAGCACCACGATCGAGCCGAGCGCGAGCTGCGCGATCACGCCCGCGGTTCCGAGCGCGGCGTGGGACATCGCGATCGCGAGCAGCGGTGCGGTCGCGGCGATCGCGAGGATCGCGTCGCGGCGAAGGCCCGCCGTCTCGTCGACGTGCGCCCGCTCGATCGCCGCGAGCCGCGCGCCGCCCGTCGAGCTGCCATCGATCGCGTCGGCCGGCACGTCGTAGCCCGCGGCGCGGATCGCAGCGGCCGCACCGGCGATCGAGGTGCGCTCGGGATCGATCACGAAACGCGCGCGCGACAGCGGCAGGTTGACGTCGGCACTCGTGATGCCCGGAACCGCGAGCGCCGCACGCTCGACCCGTCGTACGCACGCGGCGCACGTCATCCCGAGGACGGGTAGATCGATCGTCGTCAGCGCGGCCACCTGATCGCGGCCGGGTTCGAGGGTGGGGTTGGCCATGCTACGTTGCCGTCGTGATCACCACCTTGCGGATCAACGGCATGACCTGCAACGGCTGCGTGAAGCATGTCGATGCAGCGCTGCGCCTGGTGCCCGGCGTGTCCGCGGTCGAGGTGAACCTCGCAGAGCACCGCGCGAAGGTCGTCCACGATCCCGAACGATCTCCACTGCCTAGCCTGGTCGCGGCCGTCGTGCAGGCTGGCTACGAAGCGATCGCGGAGTAACTGTCACGCCCGGCCGGTTCGGCGCCTACAGAGGCATGAAGCTCCTCCGCTCCCTCGCCCTGCTCGCCGCCCTCCTCGTTCCCGCCACCGCGATCGCCGCGACCACCGGCGATGCCGCCTCGTGTTGCTGCCCCGAGTGTCCGCTCTGCCAGTGACGCGTGGCCGATCGCGCGCAGCTCGATCGCTGGATGACGGCCGCCGCCGATGGCGACCGTGCGGCCATCGATCCGTTGTTTCACGCGCAGTGGCCGCTCGTGCCGGTCGCACGGCCCATGTGTGAAACCGAGCGCACGAGGTTGGCTTGCGGGGCTGCCTGCGGCATACCGACAATCGTGACTCGCATCGCAGCTTGCCTCGTGCTCGGGATCGGGCTCGCCTCGTGCGGGCCCGCCGCGGTGAAGACCGATCCGGTGAAGCCGGGTCCCTCGGCAAAGCAGGACGATCCCACCTGCCCGGTCCTCGTCGCCGGCACATCGGTCACCGTCGAGGACACCGATCAAGGCGCGGCCTTCGTGTTCGTCACGACCGGCGATGCGGCCGCGGTTCGCACGCGCGCCTCGGCACTCGCCACGCTGCACAACCAGCATCACGCCGCGATGGCGCCGGCCGGCGGCCACGATTCGCACGACTCGCACATGAAGCTGCCGGAGTCGACCGGTTCGAAGATGCAGCCGATCCCGACGGCGCAGATGGGCACGATGATCTCGGTCCACAGCAGCGCCGCCGCCAGCGAGATCCCGAACGGCGCTCGGGTGACGTTCACGCCCGCAAGTGCCGCCGATGTCTCGAAGCTCCAGTCCGAGCTCCGCATGCACGCGCAGCACCTGGCAAACGGCACCTGCGAGATGTGATGGGCCGTCGGACGTTCGCAGCAGCGTTGGTTGTCCTCGGGGCGTGCTCGGTTCGAGCGCCTGGCCCGGCGCCATCGCATCCGGCGAACGCCGCGGCGATGATCGGCAGGCTCGCCGGTGCACCACCGAGCCTGCGCCCGGGCGGAGTCGCGTACCCCGACGTGCCGGCGATCCGCGACGAGCCGAAGCACGATCATCAGCACCACGCACCGTGATCGATCTCCGCCTACCGCTCGTCGCGATCGCGCTCGCCGCTTGCGCACCCTCGACCTCGTCGCTGCGGCGGCCGGTGGACGCCGAGCTCGCCCGCCGGCTCGGACACGACCTCGAGCTGGCGAGCGACGACCCACGCGTGGCCAAGGCGATCGCCCTGCGGCTCGAACGTCCACTCGATGTCGAGGGTGCGGTCCGGATCGCGCTCGGGAACAGTGCCCGGCTGAAGGCCGCGCTCGACGAGCTCGGCATCGCGGGCAGTGGCCTCGCCGTGACGCTCGGTCCCGCGGTCGTCGAGCTCGAGCATCGGCGGGGTGGTGGTGGACAGGAGACCGAGGTCGCGGTGATCCAGGACATCCTCGGGGTGATCACCTCGGCGCGCCGTCGCGCCGCGGGGCACGCCGACGTCGCCGCCGCTCGCGCGACCGCGACCGCGACCGCGCTCCGGCTCGCCGCGCGGGTCGAGATCGGATTTCACGACCTGCTCGCCGCACAGCAGGACCTCGAGCTGCGGCGCCTCGCGTTCGATGCCGCCGATGCCGCCGCGATCGTCCGCGAGCGGATGCACGCCGCCGGCAACACGTCGGATCTGGCGCAGGCGAGGGATCGCGATGGCCGCGAGCAGGCGCGGATCGAGCTCGCGCGCGCCGAGGCGGCGATCGAGCTGCGCCGTGAAGCGATCAACGCGCTGCTCGGCCTGACCGGCGAGCAGACGAA
>Ga0299915_10000024_pt1 | contig 108826 bp, 80 predicted proteins | sample RVTome_13_FD_200263 | JGI IMG/M metagenome (GOLD analysis project Ga0299915, IMG submission 200263) | Soil microbial communities from uranium-contaminated site in the Upper Colorado River Basin, Wyoming, United States - RVT92D227 (version 2) ...
CACCTCGCAGAGCGGCCAGACGCTGTTCATCGAGCCCGAGGAGATCGTCGACCTCAACAACCGCGCGAAGCTCGCCGAGGCGGAGGTGCTCGACGAGGAACGCCGCATCCTCTCGAGGTTCTCGGGCTGGGTCGCCGAGGAGGCCGACGGGTTCGAGGACTCGCTCGCCGCATCGGAGTTGCTCGACGTGATCGCCGCCGCGGCGATCATGGGGGACGACACGATCGGCACCGAGCCGATCCTCGACGACGCTCCGCGGGTCGCCCTCCTGCACGCGCGGCATCCGCTGATGCTGCTCGCCGAGCGGCGCTGCGTCGCGAACGACATCACGGTCGCGGCCGGCACGACGCTCCTCGTGTCCGGGCCGAACGCCGGCGGCAAGACGGTCGCGCTCAAGACCGTCGGGCTCGCCGCGCTGATGGCGCGCGCCGGCCTGCACCTCACCGCCGAGCACGGCAGCGTGATGGGCTGGTTCCCCGACGTGCGCACCGATATCGGCGACGCGCAGAGCCTCGAGCACGATCTCTCGACGTTCTCCGGCCACATGGTCAACCTGCGCGAGCTGCTCGCGACCGCGGGATCCGGATCGCTCGTGCTGATCGACGAGATCGCGGTCGGCACCGATCCCGAGCAAGGCGCGGCGCTCGCACAGGCGGTGCTCGAGGCCCTCGCGGATCGCGGCATCACCGCGATCGTGACCACGCACTACGAGCGCCTCAAGTCGCTGGGTGCCACCGATCCGCACTTCGCGAACGCCTCGGTGGGGTTCGACCTCGCGCGGCTCGAGCCCACGTTCAAGCTGCACCTCGGCACGCCCGGTAGCTCGGGCGCGCTCGCGGTCGCGCTGCGCATGGGGATCCTGCCGTCCGTCGTCGATCGCGCGCGACACCTGATGGGGCCGGCCGTCGTGAAGGTCGAGGACCTGCTCGCGAGCGTCGCCGATCAGCAGCGCCGGCTCGAGGAGGAGCGTGCGGCGCTGCTCGCCGAGCTCGAGGCGGCCGAGGCCGATCGCGAAGCCTCGAAGGCGTATCGCGAGCGCGCGAAGCTGCGGTTCGAGAAGGAGACACGCATCGCCCACAACGAGGCGCTCGCCTCGCTCAAGGCCGCGCGCCGCGAGATCGAGGACGTTCGCCGCGAGGTGCGTGCGCGGGCGGCCGCCTCGGCCTCGACCGACGACCTCAAGGCGGCCACGCGCCGCCTCGTCACGCCGGGAGGCGTCGTCGCGCAGCACGAGCCGAAGCGCACGCCCCCGCCCGGCACGCCGGCCACCCCCGAGCAGCTCGTGCCCGGCGCGCCGGTGATCGTGCCGCGGCTCGGGCGCGCCGAGGTCGTCTCGGTGCTCCCCGACGACAAGGTCGAGGTCCGCGTCGGCTCGATGCGCGCCGTGGTGCCGATCAAGGACACGCTGATCGACACGCACCGCTCGGTTCGCCGCGCCGCAGCCGACCGCGCGGCCGCACCGCAGATCGAACCGAAGCACGACACGTTGCCGGGCGTGGGTATGGCCGTCGCCATGGTCGACGGCGTCCCGGCGGGCGGCCGCGCGGGCGCTCGCACGATCGACACCACCGTCGACATCCGCGGCCATCGGGTCGACGAGGCCGTCGCGCAGGTCGATCGCTTCCTCGACGAGAGCCTGCTCGCCGGCCGCGACACGATCTTCGTGATCCACGGCCACGGCACCGGCGCGCTGCGCAGCGCGGTGCGCTCGCACCTGGCGAGCCACAAGGCGATCGAGAAGTTCCGGCCCGGCGAGCAGAACGAGGGCGGCGACGGCGTCACCGTCGCGTTCCTCAAGGGCTGATCGGTCACCGCCGGTGGAGGTGGCGTGCGAGCTCGTCGAGGGCACGCAGCTCGGCGAGCCGGCGGGCCACAGCGGTCTCGAATGGCTCGTCGATTCGTGGCCGCTCGCGCTCGAGCCGCCGACGAGCATCCTCGATGCGCTCCGGGACATAGAGCGCTCGCAACCGCGACAATCGCTCGGCGACCAGTCGCGGATCGAGCTCAAGTTTCATCGGGTGCCTCGAGCTTCTCGAGATCCGCGAGGTCCTGGGCGCGACCGGCGAGCCGCTTCATCCGGATCAGCGTCGCGCGCGACACGATCTCGAGCGTCCCCTCGGGAAGCGACACCTTGATCCGATCGTCGAGCGCACCGGCGAACGCAGCCTCGGCGAGCAGCAGGTCGAGCAGGAGATGCTCCTGGCCTTCGACCTTGCTCACGCGCTGAACGTGTCGTTCGCGCTCGGTCCCGGCATCGAACGTCATGGGCAACGCGGCAAACGTGTACCCGAGTGGCCGCACGGCATCGAGCACTCCGGCGAGGTCCTCGCGCGCGATCACGATGTCGATGTCCTTCGTCGATCGCGTCGCGCCGTACACCGTGACCGCGACGCCCCCACACACCGCATAGCGAATCCCCGCCGTCGTGAGCGCCGCCGCGATGGCGTGAAGCTCGTCGACGAGGTTCATCAAGCGAGCCTAACATCTCGGCATCGCGATGACGTGGATGCCCGGCCAAGCCCGCCGCGGCGGTGCCACCGAGCCGAAACGGCGAACGACCACATCTCGGGATGGAGATGTGGTCGCGCTGTCGATGAGGGTCGGCTAGTGCATCCCGGTGCCGAAGCCGGTGAACTCGCCACCGCCGGTCTTGCTGGCGATCGCGGAGCGCGCCGCCTCGTGGAGCCGCTCGCGCAGGACGTCCCCGAGGCGCTCGCGGATCGAGTCGGTGACACGGTCGCGGAGGACGTCGACGAGGCGAACGCGGATCGCATCGGCGAACTGATCGGGATCGAAGGTGCCGAGCAGCTTCTGCTCGATGACCGCGCGACGGATCGCGGCGCCGAGCCGCTCGCGGAGGACGTCCTCGATATTCTGCCGCGCCACGGACGCGATGCGCTCGCGGACCGCTTCGCCGACGCGATCGCGGATCGCTTCGTGGAGGTGCTCGCGGAGCGACTCGATCATCGCTCCCTCGCCCACGCCCATGCCGATCCCCATGCCCATGCCCATGCCCATGCCTTGCGACCAGCCCTGCATGCCACCGAAGGCGGTCTGGCCGGAGCGGCCCTGCATCCGCTCCTGGACCACGGAGCGCAGGGAGTCGTGGAGGCGTTGCTGGATCTGATCCTCGAACCGATCGCGCACGACCTCGCGCAGCCGCTCCTTCACACCCTCGACGACGCGCTGCTCGAGCGTCTCGGACATCCGGTCGCGGATCGTCGTGATGACGCGCTCCGGATCGGTCTGGACGCCACGCTGTTCGGCGGCGGCCTGGAGCGCCTCGCGCAGGCGCTCGCGCGTCACCTGCTGGATCCGCTCGCGGATCGTGTCGCGCAGCCGCTCGCGGACCGCCTCGGCGAGGCGCTCCGGCATCTCGGACTCCAGGCGCTCGCGGATCCGCGAGACGACCATGTCGTCGGCGAGCGGGCTGCCACTGAGGCCCTCGCGGATCGCATCGCCGAGGCGCTCGCGGATCACCTCCGTGCAGCGCTCGCGCACGGTCTCGGTGACGCGCTCGACGATGAGGTCGGACAGCCGCTCGGACAGCCGCTTCTCGATGCGCGAGAAGTCGAAGCCGCGCTCCGACTGTGCTTCGAGCAGCCCCTTGCGCAGCTCGCCCGCGAGGCGCTCGCGGAGGACCTCGCGCACGCGGTCCTGCGCCGCCTCGACGATCCGCTCGTACATCCGCGACGCGACCCGGTCACGCACGACGTCGTTGAGGTGGCCGCGGAGCTGCTCGATCGTGGTGTCGCTGATCTGCTGCTGCTGGCCTTCAGGACCTTGCTGGCCGGTCCGGCTCTGGACGGCGCGCATGGCCGCGTGGATCGCGAAGTTGAGTCTCTGAACGTCACCCGAATCTGTGGTCGTCATTGCCCTGTCTCTCCTGTGGTGGAACTGCGATCGGTGGAACTGCAAGCTGGCGTCACGCGATCGGTGGCGCCGGAGGCCAGATGGATTCGAAGCACGCCACGGTCGAGCTCGATGCGCGGCTCGTGCTCGACGGTGAACGGCAGCGGGATCTCGCGACGAAACGGGCCGCGCGGGATCTCTGCGTGGAACGTACGTCCCTCCGCGGCGTGCTCGTCACGACGGATCCCGCTGACGACCAACCCGCCCGGTACCTGCTCGATGACGATGTCCTCGCGAGCGACGCCCGGGAGCGCGAGCTCGAGGATCACCTCGGCTTCGCCGGCGATCACGTCGAGCCGTGGGTTGAACGAGAACGGCGGGACGCGCTCCGCGACCGCCGGGAGCGATCGCGTGATCGCCTCGAGCTCGAGGAATCGCCGCACGACATCCTCGTCGGAGTCCCGCGTTCCCTCGGGCTCGTGTTCGAGCTCGGGAAGTTCGTCGCCCGTGAGGGCGCGATGGATCGCGCGCACCTGGGTGCGCATCGTTTCGATGATCTCGGTCTGCATGACGGGTGGGCCCCGAAGCAAACCTCGGACCGCGCGCAATGATCCGGAGCCGCGCGGAATCACGCGATCGGATGTGTGCGCGAGTGCATCGATGTGTCCTCGCGCCCGGTGAACGATCTACACCGGTACCGCTGACGACCGCGGATTCGCCAGCGCTACGGCCCGACGACGACGAACACGGCCTTGTAGTACGTGTCCTTGTCCTTGATCACCGGCAACGCCGCCTTCACCTTCTCGGCGAGCGGATCGATGCAGCGAGTCGCGGCATCGACGTCGGCGTTGGAGGCCGGGTTGGCCTTGTCGAGGTTCTCCTTGAGCAGCGTCGACGCACCGTCGGGTGGCAGGTGAGTGCGCCGGACTCCGGGCGTCACCGGGGTGCGCGGCCCGGACTTCGTGATCGTCACCTCCATCACCGTGGTCGGCATCCGCGCCATGCACGCACGCATCTGCGGCATCAGCTTGCGCACGGTGGTTCGCGCGATCGCGACATCGAGCTGCGCGGTGCCGCCTCGCTTCTCGACGAACTCCGGGAGCTCGGTGCCCTTCAGATCCTTCAGGTGATCCTCGGCGCGGCGGCGCCACGGGCTCTGCGGCGCGATCTTGAGGAACTGCCGGAAGTAGAGCAGCGAGTACTCGGGGCGCGGCGGATCGTAGACGCCGTACGCGAGGCCCTTGAGGTACTCGGCTTCCCCCGCACCGAGCAGCGGTAGCGCCGGGTTCGAGAGCGTCGACAGCTCGCGGTCGGTCGCGAGGGCTCGCTGCCCGGACTCCATCGTCTTCGAGGGCTGGCGCGCGCGATCGTACGCACCGGCGAGCAGCCAGCGCACGAGGGCCTGCGAGACGTCGCCTTGCTCCGCCGCAGACTCGAGCGCGGCGGTCGCCTCCTCGAGCTTGCCCATCGCGATCCGGACTTCACCGAGCCGCATCCACACCTCGCCGTTGCCCGCGCCGCTCGCGGCAGCCTCGGCGAGCGTGCGCTCTGCATCGGCGAGCTTGCCGGCGCGCGCCTGACACAGCCCGAGCTTGCGGCGCAGATCGGCGATCGCCCTCGCGTCGACCTCGGCGCGCTTGCTTCGCGCGAGGGCCGCCTGGAAGTCAGCGGAGCAGTGCCCCCACTCCTTGAGCGTCATGTACGCGTCGCCGCGCATCCGGTACGCCTTCGGCTCGTCGGGCATCAGGAAGACCGCGGCGTCGAGCTTCGACACCGCCTCGTGTGCCGCCTCGGTGGTGCGATCGTCGAGCTGAGTCTGCGCCTCGGCGAGCCTGTCCTCGTAGGGCGTGCGCTGCGGGTTCGTCGCGGACTCCCAGATCTTGGACCTCGACGCGGCCTCCTCGTCCTTGTCGACCGGGTCCGGTGGGTAGCGCTTCGATTGCGCCCACGCCGGAGCGCTCGCGAGCACGACGAGCAAGATGAGCCGGTTCATCGGCCCCGGAACGGATCGGCAGGTAGCGGTGGACGCCAGCGCAGGTTCTTCTTCGCGAGCAAGGCGTCGACGTGTTCCTTCGCGCGGGCCTGGAACTGCGGATGGGCGCCGCTCTTGATGAAGAGCTTCCACTCGTCGATCGCGGAGTCGCCGTTGCCGAACGCTTCCTCGACGAGCGCGAAGTAGTAGTGCTCCTCGCCCTGCGGTACGTAGAACACCTCACCTTCCGAGACGTCCTGCTGGAACTTCTCGTACGCGGCAAATCCCTGGTCGCGAATGATCGTGAGCGCCAGCGCTCCACGCTCGTCGCGATCGAGCGCGACGGCGTAGCCGTAGACCGTCGACGTCCCGCCGCCGAACTTGATCGCTTCCTTGTAGACATCGATCGCGTCTTCGATCTTGCCGAGCATCATGTGCGTCTCGGCGAGGTTGCCGAGGACGAGGTACGAAGTGCGCTGCAACAGGCCGTCCGCGCGATCGAGCAGCGCCTGGTAGTCGCGGAGCGCTCCCTCGAGCAACTTCCTGTCGGTGGGCTTCGACGTGAACAGCTTTGTCCGCAGGATCGCGCGCTGCAGCAGCATGTCGTTGACCCGAGGATCGAGCGGGGCACGGGCCTCGAAGGCATCCCACGCGTCGACCGCTTCCTGCGCCTTGTCATCGTTCCGTGCGCCGCGCTGGCACGTCGGGGGTGGTTGACCGCTGAAGGACGAGCACTCGAAGAAGAACGAGTAGATGAGTGCGCCGAGCCGATAGTGCGGTTCGCCCGACCTGGGATTCACCTTCGCGGCAGCCCGATAGGATTCGGTCGCGATGTCGAGATCCTTGCGGACCTGCAGCAGGCTGACGCTCTTCGAGTTCGCCGCCAGCGCGGCCTCGTCGCCTCTCGCGAGCAGGCTCTCGTACATCTCGAGCGAAGACTCGTCGCCGTCGATGGCGCGCTGCCACACATCGGCGCGCGCCGCACCGATCAGCACGAGCAGCACGACAACCGCGCGCATCAGCTTCATGGCGGCGGCCTCCGGCGAATGACGCCCGGGGTCGGAGGCGTGATCGCTGGCTTCACGTTGGGCTTCGCGCGGCGCTCGTGATCGATCGCGGTGATGTGATCGAGCGCGCGGCGGCGCCACGGCGAGTCACCACTCGCGGCGTAGAGCGCCCACTCGGCCCGAGCCTCGACGTAGTGGCCGAGCGACTCGTAGAGCAGCGCGAGGTAGTAGTGCTGATCCTCCGCGGGTGCGAACCGCAGCTTCGAGATCTCGCCCAGGAGCTGGGGAGCGTACTGCTGCTGCAGGGTGGTCTGCATGTGATCGAGCATCTCGAAGGCGGCGGCGCGTTGCTCGTCGCGATCGTAGATCACGGCGAGCGAGAACGCGACCAGCGAGATCTCGGGATTCTGGTAGTTGAGCAAGGCTGGGGGGAGCGCGTTCTGGAGGCTGTCGATCGCGGCGGTGACCTCGCCGCGTGCGACGAGCGCGTTCGCCAGGTGAATGACCGCGGCTCCGCTGTTCGGGTTGTTCGGGTTCGTCGAACCCTGCGCGACACGCAACCAGCGGATCGCCGTGTCGCGATCGCCGAGGCGGAGATAGATCGCGCCGAGGCGCCCGGCGACGTCGGCCCCCGCCTTATCGACGCCCACGATCCGGAGGTTGGTCTCGAGCGCGTCGATCGCTTCGCGCGTCTTGCCGAGCTCGTCGGCGGCGCGCCCGAGGAGCGCGAGGACCTCGGCGTCCTGTGGCGACAGCTTGCGTGCGTGGCGCAGCAAGTTGTACGCGTCGCGGTAGAACCGCAGGCGCTGATCGACGGCCCAGTCCACGTCACCTGCGAGCGCATTGTCGGGGTGCTGCATCGCGTCGCGGGCCTTCTTCAGCAGGGCACGAACTTGATCCCCGTTCGGCTCGATCACGTCGCGCCAGAAGTCACCGCGATCGCTCGGGGTTGGGTGGGGCGCCACAGGCTTGGCCTCACCACGGCCGGCGGCCAGCAGCAGGCAGACGAGACACGCCCAGCGCACTCGCTCAGTATGCCGGCCGAACCCTTGGTGTGCCAGGTCGCAGGAGTGATCCGACATGGGGGCATAGCTCACCCCGTTCGGGGTCCCAGGCCCCGCTCGAGATCGCCTCGAATCGGCGTAGTTGCGACCTGTTGCGCACGATCGTGCACTGGCCCATCACTTGCTGAACCTCTCCCCGTGGATCGAGGAGTCATCGCAACTGCCGCCGAGCTGTTCGAGTGCCGGCACTACCCAGGGGTCGTGGCCATGTGCACCGACGCGCTGGAGAGTGAACCCGACTGTGTCCCACTGCTCCTGATCCGGGCTCGCGCTCACATCGCCCTGCGCCGAGATCTCGACGCCCAGGCCGACCTCCGCGACATCATCCGGCTCGACCCGGCTTGCAGCCTCGCGTTCCGGCTGCTCGGCGAGCTCGCCGCGCGCCGGAACGAGAACGAGTCCGCCGCCATCTTCTTTCGCGAGGCGCTCCGCCTCGACCCCGGCGATCGAGAAGCAGCCGATTGGCTCCTCGTCGTCGATGCATCGGTTCGACCAGCCGCGGTAGCAACAAAACTCCCGGCACCCGCTACCGCGGCTGGTCGTTTTTCTCGTGCTCGCTCGCCGGAGCCGGCGGCCCTCGCCGACCTACGACCGGGCCGCTTCGCGCGCGGGACGCAGCCACCCGAGCAGGACGAGCGCCCGACGCGCCCGTTCGCGCGAGGCTCCGATCGCGATGGCGACGTCTGGAAGACGCCGTCGCCTCGTCCCCTCCCACTCCCCGCGCCGAACGTGATGCGGGAAGCGCCATTGCAGCCCACGATCACCGGGCGGCCTCCGACGACGCCTCCGGCGCGCCCGACCCCGAACTCGCCACGCCCGATCACGTCGCGTCCGATCACGCGCAGTCCGACGCCCGAGCCGCCCGGCTTCGGCGAGTACCTCGTGTCCTCGGGCATCCTGACGCGCGAGCGGCTGCGCGCCGCACAGGCCTACCAGCGCTCGATGCGCGTCCAGCTCTCCACGGCGATCGTCACGCTCGGCCTCGCGACTCCACAGCGGATCGAGTGGGCTGCGGTCGCGCACCAATCGCAGCTCGCCCGCGACCGCCAGCCGCCCATCGGCTGAGCCGAGTTTGCGAACAGTCGGCGGCGTGATAACGAACGCCCATGGTTCGTGTTCTGGCGATCTTGCTGCTCGGTGGATGCCTGCCACCCGTGTTCAAGAAGGAGGAGCCCACTCCGGTACCTCAGGGCTCGCGGGCCGACATCGAGCGCCGGCTGCGCGGTGACCTCGAGAAGGTCGCCGGCGATGCGTGCGCGAAGGCGAGCTGGCTCACTTCGATCGCCGCGAAGGGCGATGGTCTCGAGGGGGAGATCGCAGAGGAGCTGAAGGCCGAGGCGGTGTTCGGCTGCAAGCAGCTGCACGGCCCGCGGATCGCCGCGAGCACGAAGACCGACGACGAGACCCTCGAGCCCGAGGTCTTCGAGCAGCCGTGCACGCGCAAGGACGCGGAGGCCAAGCTCCGCGAGCGCAACGCCAAGCGCATCGACAAGGCCGCGATCGAAGACGCGTTCGCGCGGTGCTTCGCGGCGCGCGTGAAGGAATGCCAGACCGCGCTCGAGGCCGAGGTCGACGAAGGCGTCGCGTGCTGGCGAAAGCACCCGTGGCCCGAAGCGCCGGTGGCCAACGATCCGAGCGATGTCGGCAACACGAGCATGTGCCTCGGCGAGCTGAAGGCGGTCATCGCCGACCTCCGGACGTGCCGCGCGAAGAAGCCCGCGGAGCGCGATGCGTGCGTCACGCCGTACACCCAGTACGTGCCGAAGTGCGTGCTGATCGACGCGGACCGAGCGTGGCGGGCGTTCCCCGGCTTCGCGGATGTCGAGCGCGTCGCCAACGTCGATGCGAAGCGCCGCGCGGAGCGCGAGGCCAAGATCGCGAAGGAGACCGCCGAGCGCGAGGCCCGCATCGCGAAGGAGACCGAGCGCTGCCACGGCCGCACGACGCTGGAGTTCGCCGCGCGCGTCAAGGCAACCCCGGGGCCTCGCAACGTGCCTGGATGTCGATATCAGGTCACCGGCAACGTCGTGAGCCGCAACAACGTCTTCGTCCAGCTCGTCGACACGACCGGTGGCCTCATCTACTTGCTACGCACGCGCGAGACCTTCGCGGAGAAGTCCTCCATCCCGGATCGCACGGCGACGTTCGACTCGATCGAACAGGCCGAGATGGAGGACGGCACGACGCAGGGCTTCCCGGTCTTCAAGCTCGAGAACAAGTGAAGCCCTATCCACTCCTCGTCGAGTTCGTCGCGAACACCAAGATCGTTCGCGAGCCTCCGATCGTCCCGAAGCTGCCGATCCTCCAGAACGGCCCGCCCGGCACGTTCATCGTCTTCGCGAGCGGTCGCAAGGTCTCGCTACCGAGCGACCAGATCGTGTTCTCCGATGACACAGGGACCGGCGCCCGCGTCGGCTTCGGCGGCATGAGCTTCGAAGGGATCGAGCACGGCGTGCTCGTGTTCCTGCGGGTCCGCGAGATCTGGCCGCCGGATCAGCTGTCCCCGGAGCGCGGGCACCGGATGACGCTCGAGCCGAACCTGGTCGCGACGGTGTACGTCGATGGCAACGAGGTCTGGCCGCTGCACTCGTGAGCTCGGTCGGCGAGCTCGATCGCGAAGTCATCGCGCTCGAGGCCAATGCCGCGACGACCAGGAGCGTGCGCTTCATGGGTCATGGACAACGCGGCGCGAACGCGGTTCCGTCGAACGCACGATCACCAGCAGTCGTAGTCGTACACGTCGTGCTCCCGGCTGGGATCGTGGATGCGGTCGACGACGTTGCCGCCGCGGTCGTAGCTCCAGGTCTCGATCGTGAGGTTGTTGAAACCGACCCGGACGAGGTTCGGACCGTCGAACCCCGTCAAGAATGCCGTCTGCGAGCTCGAGTCGTTACGGCGCCTCGGGCTCGAGCAAGAGGGTCTGCTTCGTCGTCCATTCGATCATGACGTCGAGCTCGAACGGCCGGAACCCCTTCGCGCGGACCACGATCTGGTGCGATCCGATCGCGAGTCCGCCGACCGTGGCCCGGCCCTGAAACAGCGCGCCGACCACCTGCCCGTCGACGAGGATCTCGCCCTGCTGCGCGTTGGTCACGAGCATCAGCTCGCCGAGCTCGGCCTCGACGAGCTTCGTGTAGAGCATGCGGGCCCACTGCTTCGCGTCGATCGAGGTCGCCACGCTCTCGCGGAGCGATCGCACGCGCTGCTTCGTCTGCACGTTGACGAGCGACAGCACCAGCACCTGATGCTTGCCGCGCTTGGTCGCTTCGCCCGCGAGCACGTAGTCGACGCCGAGCGTGGTCCCGACCGTCACCGCGCACGCCGGCCGGGTCGGCTTGCACTCGGCCGCCGTCACCGCCGCGGCGATCTGCTTCGCGGTTCCCTTCACCTGGTAGCGCCCGGTCTTGATGCGCTGCAGCGCCGCGGTCACCGTGTCGGCGAGCGCACTCGATGCGACGTCCGCGCCTTCGATCGCCGCGACCGCGAGCGTTGGCTTTGGCTCGGCGTGCGCGGGTGCCGCGAGACATGCGAGGATCGCGAGCGCTCTCACGCGGGGAAGTTAGACACGGTTCGGGCGCTACCGCGAGCGCGAAGGTTTCGGGCAGGATGCGGCATGGCGACGTGAGCTTTCGTGACTTCGCGGGCGCGGTGATGAGCGGTGATCGGGATCGCGCTTCGCAGGTGCTGCAGGAGCTCCTGGGGCTGTCGGCCGATGCGGCAGGCGCGGCGACCGATCATTTGTCCGGATTCTCGCTCGTTCGGCCAGACGGCCTCGCGAGACTTTGGTCAATTCCGCACGCAGATGGCGGCGAGCCCGGCGTTCATGATGAAGGCGATGGGGCTGCGCACCGCGGTGACCTCCGGCACCGACGCCGAGATCGGGGCGTTGCTTCGCGAGTGCTTTGCGCTGGCGCCACCCGACGAGACCGCCTCCGTCGCGAAGCTCCGCGAGCGCTACCCGACGCCCTCGTGAGCTCGCTGTGCGAACGCGGTGCCGTCGAACGCACGGTCGGTTTCGAGGCCGCGGGTCAGGTCAGTCGGTGGCCTGCCAGGTCGCTTCGATGCGCGGACCGACAAGCTTGCGATCGTCACCGCCTTCCCACACGACGGTGCCGTCCGCGGCGTGGCGGAAGAACTTGAATGCGATGCTCGCGTCCGGTGCGACCGGGATGGTCGCGAGCCACGCGTCACCCGAGCGCTTCATCGCGACCGCGCGATCGACGTTCCAATCGACGAAGCTCCCACAGACGCGCACGTGCTCGCCGGCCGCGACGTCGAGTCCGACCAGCGTGACCGTCGTGGACGCTTCGACCTTCGTATCGGCAACGGGGGGCGGGGTAGGGGTGGGCGCGGGCTTCGGCGTGGGCGCGGGCCTCGGTGTGGAGGTTGCGCGTGGCTCCATGGCGGCCGGTCTGGTCTCCACGAGTGCCTCCTGCAGTGCGTCGAGCCGCACCTCGACGGAACCGAGGCGATCGCCGATCTGGACAAGGGCCGCGCGCCAGGACCTGACCTCGGCAGCGCCGTAGGTCTCCTGATCGAGCAGTCCGGCCGCAGCGAGCGCCGCTTCGAAGATCGTCGGGGCCGAGTAGTAGTCGTAGCGCAGCCGAAGTGCCGCGATCAGATCCACCTTGTCGAGCGTGCTCATGGTCCCTCCTGAGAGGCTAACGTAACCGAAGCAGGCACCTTGCTGCGTGGTCACCGGCGGGCATCCTCGGTCGAAGCTCGGCGACGGCCGCGAACACCAAGCGCTTCCGGTGGCAGGTCAAGTGGCCGCCTCGTGAACCACCGTTCACTCCTCCCATGTGTCCTCGCGGAGTTGCATGCGGCTGAATGATGGAATGCACCGTGCGTCTGATGGCCCGATGCCTCCGATCGCGTCCGCGCACGACCTCGAGCCCCATCACGGACTCACCGAAGTCCTGATGGGCGAGCTGTCCGCGCCGCGCAATCTCGACGTCGAAATCCAGTTCATTCACGACGAGGACGCGCTCGTCGCGATCGAGATCGTGCCGGAGCACGAGCCGGGCGACCAGACGATCAAGGTCACGCGCGATTTCACGCTGGAAGACTTCGTGACGACGCGCAAGTTCCCGTGCGATTCGAAGACCGAGGAAGCCGGTACGGTTCCGTTCCGGCGCTCCGCCCCGTACGAGCTGGTCGAGCTCGCGGAGCCGGAGGTGAGATGTGAGGCAAGCGTCGCGAGCGCGGCCGTCGGGCGTACCTCGGCTGACTTCACGCGCAGGCTCCGCGCGAGCGACTTCGCGGCGACCTTCAGGACTACCGGGTCCTTCGAGACCGGATGGTTCGCCGTGTCGGAGGACTCGATCGCGAAGCTCGAGATCGACGAGCTCACGACACCGACGGCTCGACCACGGCTGTACGTCACCGTGCTCCTGCTGAGCGCATTCGCAGTTGCGCTCGGCGTTGGCATCGCGATGTTCGCGCTCTGACCAAGGTTCTGCGAAAAACTCTGCGCGGGTCACCCGCGCGCGGCGCGATCCGTCTACGTTCTGCGGTCCGGATGACCACGAGCGATAACGACGAGCACCGGCGCCTCGACGAGGACACCCGACGCGTCCGCAACTGGCGGCGCTGGGGCCCGTACCTCCCCGAGCGGCAGTGGGGCACGGTGCGCGAGGACTACTCCGAGTGGGGCTCGTGCTGGGACTACATCTCGCACGACGACTCGCGGAGCCGCGTCTATCGCTGGGGCGAGGACGGGCTGCTCGGCATCTGCGATCGCCAGTGCCGCCTGTGCTTCGGGCTCGCGCTGTGGAACGGCAAGGATCCGATCCTCAAGGAGCGGCTGTTCGGGCTCACCGGCTCCGAGGGCAATCATTCGGAGGACTGCAAGGAGCTCTACTACTACCTCGATGCGACGCCGACCTCGTCGTACCTCAAGGCGCTCTACAAGTATCCGCAGGACGAGTTCCCGTACGGCCGGCTCGTCGAGGAGGCGCGGCGCCGCGGCAAGCACGATCGCGAGTACGAGATCGAGGATACCGGCGTGTTCGATCGCGGCTACTGGGATGTCGCGGCCGAGTATGCGAAGCAAGGCCCCGACGACATCCTGATCCGCATCACGATCACCAATCGCGGCAAGGATGCGGCGACGCTGCACCTGCTGCCGACGGTGTGGCTGCGCAACACGTGGTCGTGGGGACGCCACGGCGAGGGCTACGACCCGCGAGGCTCGATCGATCGCGTCGGCTCGAGCTCGGTACGCATCTCGCAGCCGACGCTCGGCCACTATCGGCTCGACGTCGACGGTCACCCCGACTTCCTGTTCACCGAGAACGAGACGAACAACGAGCGGCTGTGGGGATCGCCGGCCGGGCCGCACACGAAGGATGCGTTTCATCGTCGGGTCGTCAGCGGCGATACCGATGCGGTGAACCCCGCGTTCACGGGTACGAAGTGCGCGGCCTGGTACCAGATCGCGGTTCCCGGCGGTGCTTCGCGGGTCGTGCGGATGCGGCTCGCGATGGAGAGCGACGCCCCTGAGCAGCCGTTCGCGAAGTTCGACGAGATCATCTCGCGGCGGATCGCAGAGGCGAACCACTACCACGGCACGGTTCGCAATACGCCGATGACGATCGAGGAGCGGCGAGTCGTGCGACAGGCCGATGCCGGCCTCGTGTGGACGCGCAAGTTCTATCACTACATCGTCGAGCACTGGATGGAGGGCGACCCCGGGCACCCACCGCCACCGGAGGGGCGCAAGCGCGGGCGCAACCGCGGCTGGGAGAACCTGTGGGCGCGCGATGTCATCTCGATGCCCGACGCGTGGGAGTACCCGTGGTTCGCGGCGTGGGATCTCGCGTTTCATTGCGTCGCGATGGCGCGCTTCGATCCGCAGTTCGCGAAGCAGCAGCTGCTGCTGCTCTGTCGCGAGTGGTACATGCACCCGAACGGGCAGCTGCCGGCGTACGAGTTCGCGTTCGGTGACGTCAATCCGCCGGTGCACGCGTGGGGAGTGTGGCGCGTCTACCAGCTCTCGGCCGAGGCGGGCCACGGCAAGGATCGCGAGTTCCTCGAGCGCGCGTTCGACAAGTGCCTCATCAACTTCACGTGGTGGGTGAACCGCGAGGACAGCGAGGGTGACAACCTGTTCACCGGCGGGTTCCTCGGGCTCGACAACGTCGGCGTGTTCGATCGTGGGGCGCCGTTGCCGGGTGGCGGCGAGCTCGTGCAGGCCGATGCGACGGCGTGGATGGCGTTCTACTGCACCACGATGATCGCGATGGCGCTCGAGCTCGCGAAGACGGAGTCCGCGTACGGCGATCTCGCGCTGAAGTTCTTCGAGCACTTCGTCGCGATCGCGAAGGCGACGAACGAGCTCGGCGGCTCCGGCCTGTGGTGCGACGAGGAGGGTTTCTACTACGATCAGATGCGTTCGCCGGGCGGCTCGCAGATGCTGCGGGTCCGCTCGATGGTCGGGCTCGTGCCGCTGTTCGCGGTCGCCTCGCTCGAAGACGAGCAGCTCCAGCAGCTCCCCGAGTTCCAGGAGCGGCTCGCGTGGTTCTTCGCGAACCGACCGCAGCTCGCGCGTTCGATCGCGGTGACGGTCGATGTCGAGCACCATCACCGGCTGCTCGCGATCCCGAGCCGCGAGCGCCTCGAGCGCGTGCTGAGCAAGATGCTCGACGAGCACGAGCTGCTCTCGCCGTATGGCATTCGCTCGCTCTCGAAGGCGCACGGCGCGAATCCCTACGTGCTCGAGCTCGAGGGCGTGCGCTACGACGTCCACTACGCGCCCGCCGAGTCGACGACCGCGGCCTTCGGCGGTAACTCGAACTGGCGCGGACCGGTGTGGTTCCCGGTCAACTACCTCTTGATCGAGGCGCTCAAGCGCTATCACCACTTCTACGGCGATGACTTCACCGTCGAGTGTCCGACGGGGAGCGGCACGAGGATGAACCTCGCCGAGGTCGCCGAGGAGCTCGAGCGCAGGCTCGTCGCGCTGTTCCTGCCCGACGCGACGGGACGCCGGCCGTGTCACGGCGACGAGCGGCGCTACGCCGACGATCCGGCGTTCAAGGACCTCGTGCTGTTCTACGAGTACTTCGACGGCGATACCGGCCGCGGTTGCGGCGCGAGCCACCAGTCCGGGTGGACCGCGCTCGCCGCGAACATCATGGAGCGCGTCGCGTCGGCGCGGCTAGGAAAGCAGTCATGACCGAATGGCTCGAGACCGACGGACTCGGCGGCTTCGCGATGGGCTGCGCCGACGGGATCCGCACCCGCCGCTATCACGCACTGCTGCTGGCCGCGACCGCTCCGCCCGAAGGCCGCATGGTGCTCGTAGCGGATCTCGAGGTCTTCGTCGAGACCGCGACCGGACGCTACGGGCTGTCGTCGCACCGCTACCAGGGCGAGGCCATCTACCCCGACGGCGCGACGCGCATCACCAGGTTCGAGTACACGCCGTGGCCCCGCTGGGAGCTCACGTTGCCCGACAACACCCGCATCGCGTTCGAGCTCGTGGTGAGCGCCGGCGCACCGCGGACCGCGCTGCGCTGGACCCGGCTCGCCGGCGTCGTGCGCGCGTTGCACGTCCAGCCGCTGCTCGCGCCGCGCGACTATCACTCGACCCATCACGAGAACGGGTCGTTCCGGTTCGAGCCCGAGCTCCGCGGCGAGCTCGTGACGTGGCGCCCGTACGACGGCGTGCCGCCGATCAGCGTGCTCGCGAACGCCGTGTACCAGCACTCGCCCGACTGGTACCGCAACTTCGAGCTGCGCGATGAAGCCGAGCGCGGGCTCGACGACAAGGAAGACTGCGCGTCGCCCGGCGTCTTCACGTTCGATCTCGGCGCCGGCCCGGCCGCGATGGTGCTCGGCACAGGGAACCTCGACGGGAATGCCTCCGACGTCGTGGACCGCATGTTCACGTCCGAGATGCAGCGGCGGTCGCGGCTGGGCCCGCCGCTCGCGCGTGCCGCCGACGCGTACCTCGTCGCGCGAGGCACCGGCAAGACGATCGTCGCCGGCTATCCATGGTTCGCCGACTGGGGTCGCGACACGTTCATCTCGTTGCGCGGGCTGTGCCTCGCGACCAACCGCCGCGACGACGCGCGCAAGATCCTGCTGCAGTGGGCGGGCGTGGTCTCGCAGGGGATGTTGCCGAACCGGTTCGACGAGCGCGATGCGACGCCCGAGTACAACTCCGTCGACGCCGCGCTGTGGTTCGTGATCGCGGCCGATGCGTTCCTGGCCGGCGATGTGGCCAAGGCCGACGGCGATCGGATCGAAGCCGCGATCGCCGCGATCGTCGACGGCTATCGCGCGGGGACGCGCCACAACATTCACGCCGACACCGACGGCCTGATCGCGGCCGGCGTCCACGGGCTCCAGCTGACCTGGATGGACGCGAAGATCGGCGACGACGTGATCACGCCGCGGATCGGCAAGCCCGTCGAGATCCAGGCGCTGTGGATCAACGCGCTCGCGATCGCAGGGCACAAGGACGAGGCCGCGCGCGTCACCAGGACGTTCGTCGAGCGGTTCTGGGACGCCGAGCGCGGCCAGCTGTACGACGTCGTCGACTGCGATCACGTCCCGGGGACCTTCGATGCGAGCTGCCGGCCGAACCAGATCTTCGCGATCGGAGGGCTGCCGCACGCCGTGCTCGACGGTGCGCGCGCGCGCTCGGTCGTCGACGTGTTCGAGCAGCAGCTGTGGACGCCCGCCGGTCCACGCTCGCTCGCCCCGGGCGATCCACGCTACGCCGGACGCTACGCCGGTGGTCCGCGCGAGCGCGATCGCTGCTATCACAACGGTCCGGTGTGGCCGTGGCTCGCCGGCGCGTTCATCGAGGCGTGGGTCCGCGTCCGCGGCAACACGGTGGACGCCAAGCGCGAGGCGCGCAGCCGGTTCGTCGAGCCGATGCTCGAGCGGCTCGAGATCGCCGGGCTGGGTCACATCTCCGAGATCTGCGACGGCGATCCACCGCATCGGCCGGTCGGCTGTCCGTTCCAGGCGTGGTCGGTCGCCGAGCTGCTGCGCGTCGGGACGCTCCTCTGAAGCACGACGATGCAGCGCTACGAATTCGTGCGCGGGTCAGCGGCGGAACACGAGCAGGGCGAGCCGCACGAGATCGAGCAACCCGAGGCCGAGCAACGCGTACGTTCCCAGCAGCATCGCGACCTCGATCGTCGTGATCCAGGTCGATTTCGTCGCCTGCCGAAACTCCGAGACGATCCGGACCGGTCCTCCAGGGGCGGCTTCCTCGCGGCCTACCAGACCCTCGACGAGCCCTCCAACGATCTGCTTCGCCTGTTTGAGCGGGTACTCGATCGCCTGCCGGGCTGCGAGTCCCGTGTCGCGGCGCGGATCGGGAAGTCACCGCGCGAGCTGGTCGGCTCGATCCTCGACGGGGGTCGTGCGGCGAGGCGCGCGAGCCGATCCCGCTCGGTCGATCCGCCTGACCGGGTAGTGCGGCGCGAATCGTGCGCGTGCGCGATCGGCCAAAAAGTGGACTTGCGCTGGGGGTGGGCGACAACGGTGGTTGCCACCCTCCCGTTCGCGGGCGCCGGCGACCCATGCCGTCGGTGGCGCGAGGAGCCGACATGCGCATCACCCTGCAGATCTGGATCGCCACGTTGTGCGTCACGGCCTCGAGCGCACGCGCCGAGGTCAGGAACGAGATCCGGACCGTGGCCTTCGAGGAGGATGCCGGGACGACACGCGTGACCGTTCGTGGCGCGCAGACCCCGACGTTCACCGTCTACAAGCTCGAGCGACCGAGCCGGGTCGTGCTCGACATCCCGATGGCGCGGCTCGCCGACGCGCTGAGCGCGCACGACAACCTGGCCCTGTTCACGGCCAACACGTGGGCGGTCAGCACGATCGCCGCGCACCAGCTCGAGGACGGCGGCCAGCTCGTGCGCGTGATCGTGACCCTGGCGCGGCCGGGGCGATACGACGTCAAGACCGACGGCAAGGCGGTCGTCGTCGTCGTGACGTCGCGCGATTCCGCACCGAAACCTGTGAACGGCGACGCGATCGCCAAGGCACGTGCGGAGGTGGAGCGCGCGAGGCTCGTCGCAGAAGAGGCACGCGTGCGGGCCGAACGCGAGAGCGCCGCACAGGCCGTGGCGGCTCGGGCCGACGCGGAGCGCCTGCGCACGGCGGCGGCCGACCGAGCGGAGCGCGCGGCGGCCGCTCAACGTGCAGCCGACGAGGCTCGGCGTCGAGGCCAGCTCGCCGATCTCGAGCGCGCGCGCGTGGTCGCGAGCACGGCGCTCGAGGAAGCCGTGGTGGCCAAGCAGGAAGCAGCACGTGCCAAGGAGGTGGCGATCGCGGCCCAGCGCGAGGCGGATCGCGTGAGGAGCGGGGCGGAGCGCAGCCGGCAGGATGCCGCTGCCGAGCTCGAGCGCGCGCGGGTAGAGACCCAGACCGCGAAGCGCGACGTCGTGCGCGCGAAAGCCGAGCTCGATCGCGTGAAGCAGAGCGCGGCCCGTGACACGGAGGTGGCGCAGCAGGCAGCTGCGCGCGACGTCGTACGCGCGAAAGCCGAGCTCGATCGCGTGAAGCAGAGCGCGGCCCGTGACACGGAGGTGGCGCAGCAGGCGGCTGCGCGCGAGGTCGAGCTCGCCAAGCAGGAGCTCGCGCGAACCCGGGACGAGATCGAGCGAGCGCGCCTCGAGGCCGGGCGCGTCGAGGCCGGCGCCCGCGCAGCACGGATCGCGGCGGCGAAGCAGCTCGAGACCGCCGCACGCGCGAAGCTCGACGCCGAGGCCGCACGCGTCGAGGCCGCACGCCTCGAGGCCGGCGCACGCGCGGCGCAGGTCGCGGCGGCAAAGCAGCTCGAGACCGCCGCACGCGCGAAGGCGGACGCCGAGGGTGCGCGCCTCGAGGCCGGCGCACGTGCGGCGCAGGTCACGGCGGCGAAGCAGCTCGAGTCCGCCGCGCGCGCGAAGGTCGATGCCGACGCCACACGCGCGAAGGTCGATGCCGATGTCGCCCGCGCCCGGGTCGATGCGGAGCGGATGCACAAGGCGACGATCGATCGCACCAACGCGACCGTGGAGCAGGCACGTCGCGAGGTCCTGGCCGCCCGCGCCGACGCGATCAAGGCCCGCGCCGAGGCGATCGCGGCCAAGGCGGAGGCCGAGACCGCCAGGGCAACGGCGGCAACCGAGCGACGTCAGGCGGAGACCGAGAGGTTGCGCGCCGAGGCGGTTCGGACCGAGGCCGAGCGGCTGCAGCAGGACGCGAAGCAGCAGCTGACCGCGATCGATCGCAAGGCCGCCGCAGCGCAGGCACTCGAGGACAAGGCGCGTGCAGCGCATGCCGCGGCCGCGGCGCGTGAGGCCCCGGCACGCGAGCTCGTCGCGCAGGCGATCCGCGAGCGCGACGCGGCGGAGGCCGCTGCGAAGGAAGCCGCGCGCGTGAGAGACCGCGCGGCGACCGCGGATCGGCAACGGATCGATGCCGAGGCACGCCTCGCAGAGGATCGGCTCGCGCGGGCGCGTCAGGCGACCGCCCAGGCGGAGCAGCAGCGCATGGACGCCGAGGTCGCGGCGGCCCGGGCGAAGCAAGACCTCGAGCACACCCGGACGGCGCTCGTGACGGTCCAGGAGCAACGCGCCGTCGCCGAGGGGGCGGCGAGCGCGGCGACCCGCCGGCGCGCCGAGGCCGAGACCGCAGCGAGCGCGGCAACGCAACGCCGGACGGCCGCCGAGCTGGCCGTCATCGAGGCCGCAGACCGACGCCGTCAAGCCGAGGTCGCCGCGAACGAGGCGGTCCGATCGCGGAGCGATGCCGAGGCGCGACGTGTCGCGGCCGAAGCGCAGCGCCGAGCCGCCGAGGTGGCCACGCGCGAGGCAGAGCTCGCGAAGCAAGCAGCCGAGCTGAAGCGCACGGAGGTCGAGGCCGCGGCACGCTCGGCCCTCGTCGCGAAGCAAGCGGCGGATCTGAAGCGTACGGAGGTCGAGGCGGCGGCACGCTCGGCCCGAGCGGTGCCGACGCGGGTCGCCCTCGAGCGCACCACGGCACTCGAGCGCCCGCGCGATCTCGGACCCGCACGCATTCGCGACATCTCGTACCGCGGTCAGGAAGGCAGCGGGCAGCTCGAGATCGCGGTCACCGGCAACGTCCGGATCACCGAAGGGCTGCTGACCCGGACCCGCGCGGAGCTGATCCTCGACGGTGTCGAGCTGGGCTCGAGCGCGACGGGGCTCAGCCTCGAGCGCAAGGTCGACGTCACCCGGTTCGGCAGCCCGGTCCGCACGATCACCTCGTACCGCGATCCGCGCATGCCGCACCGCATACACGTGGTGGTCGAGTTCATCGCAGCGTCGACTCCCAGGGTCGTGAAGCACGCGGGCGGGATCCGCTGGCACTTCGAGGGCAACGACATGGCGATGCAGGCACCGGCGCGCGCGCTACTTCCGGAGCTCGAAGCGCGCCTCGCGGTCTGCACGTAGCTCGTCGCGTGGAATCGCCTCGAGCTCGCCGCCGCCGTGGTCACAGTTCTGGGCGCGTCCTACATGGCGGCACACGCTCACGGTCGCGCGGTGCGATTGCGTCGTCTGCACGAATCACGGCACAATCAGCGATCCGTGGGTGCTCGCATGGACCTGATGACAGCGTCCGAGGAACCCGTGCGCGACGACCGGACCGTCACGGGCATCACCGAAGGTGAGGCTCGCTCGGTCACGCCGCTGCCGCTCACGCGCGTCGGCCGGTACGTGATCGAGGGCATGCTCGGTGCCGGCGGGATGGCGGTCGTGTACCTCGCCCGCGATCCGGCGCTCGATCGCTCGGTCGCGCTCAAGGTGATCCGCGCGGATGGCGACGCGCAGGCGGTGAGCCGGCTGCTGCGCGAGGGCCAATCGATGGCGCGCGTGTCGCATCCAAACGTCATCCACGTGTACGAAGTTGGACGCGAGTCCGAAGCGCTCGTGTACATCGCCATGGAGCGGATCGAGGGCATGACGCTCGACGAGTGGCTGCGCTCGCCACGCTCGCGACGTACGATCCTCGACACGTTCGCCGACGCCGGGCGCGGGCTCGCCGCCGCCCACGCCGCCGGGCTCGTGCATCGTGACTTCAAGCCCGAGAACGTCATGGTCGGCAACGACGGCCGCGTGCGCGTGCTCGACTTCGGACTCGCGCGCTCGTCCGACGGCGACGACGCGATCGATCTCGTCAGGCGTGACAACGGGGCGCTCACCGGCGCGACATCGGTCGGGACCGTCATCGGCACGCCGGCGTACATGAGCCCGGAGCAGTGGCGCGGCGAACGCGCGACCGTGCGCACCGATCAGTTCAGCTTCTGCGTCTCGCTCGCTCGCGCTCTCACCGGCGATCATCCGTTCGAGCTCGGCTCGCGCGAGGAGCTGCGCGAGGCCGTGATCGCAGGACGTACGAAGAAGCTGCCGCGCTCGATCCCGCGGCGCCTGCGGTCGGTGCTGCGCCGTGGCATGGCGCCGGTTCCAGACGATCGCTTCTCGTCGATCGACGCGGTCGTGTCGGCCGTCGCCGCGCGAACCCACTGGCCGTGGATCGCCGCCGCAGTGGGCGTGCTGATCGTCGCCGGCGTGGTGTTCGGTGTGCTCGCTCGCCCGGATTCTCCGACCGCGACGATCTACGCCCCACCGCAACGGATCACCTCGCGCGGCGACGTCAGCCGGGCCGCTGTCTCGCCCGACGGCACGCAGCTCGCGGTCCTCACCCAGGACGCGTTGATCGTGCAGGCGATGCAGCCCGATGCCACGCAGCGCGTGCTGCTGCGCGGGTTCCTCGCGCGTCACACGCTGTCGTGGTCTCCCGTGGGAGATCAGATCGCGCTGATCGCCGGCATCGCGGGCAGCACCGCACCGCCCGGGCTCACCGTCATCGACGTGCACTCCGGAACCGTGCGCCGGATCGCGGAGAACCTCGGCCACATCGCGTTGCTCGGCAACGACGAGCTCGTCGCCGGGCGATATGCCGGCAAGCAGCTCGCGTTCTACCGGTTGACCGATGCATCGCGCCCGATCCGGACGTGCGATCTACCGCAGCCGTTCGTGGGGATCCGCGCGTTGCACTTCGATCCCGCGAGTGACTCGATCTTCGTGCAACTCGATCACGACGACCGCGAGTCATCGATCGCGCGGATCGATCGCGCGTGCTCGCGCATCGCGATCGCAGCCGCACGCGTCCCGGCGCTGTCGTTCGCGGTGCGTGCGCCCGACGCGCGGATCTTCGTGCGCCTGATGTCGCGGCGAGGCCTCGTCGAGATCGGCGACGATGGCCAGCCCACGGGCCTCCAGCACGTGATCCAGAGCAGCGACTACGATCCGCTCGCGATCTTGCCGAGCGGGCGGATCGCGCACCTCGAGCGCTCCACTCGCTGGCAGCTCGTCGCGATCGATCTCGATGGCACGCGGCGCGAGCTAGCCGGGGGCGCCGCCGAGAGCCGGTTCGCGGTCTCGGTCGATGGCGCGCAGCTCGCCCAGGTCGAGGGTGTCTACGGACGTGGCCTGCTCCGGATCGGCACGCTCGCCGATCTGGGCGGTACCCTCGAGACGATCGCGAGTGGCGTGTCGCGCGTCGCGTGGTCACCGGACGGCACGCGGCTCGCCGTGCTGTCCCGCGGGGATCAGGGCTACGAGGTCGCGACCTGGAATCGCGTGACGCGCGTGATGTCGCCGTCGCGCACGGTGCCGATCCAGTACGACGGTGAGATGACGTGGATCGACGATCGCCGCATCGCGTTCGGCCGCCCGCATGCCTGGCGAGGGTTCTCGTGGATCGATGCCGCGACCGGCCAGGTCGGCGAGCTCGCGGTCGGCGATGGCGAGGCCACGATGTCGCTCGCACGTGCACGCGACGGCCGGCTCGCGTACGTCACGGAGACCGCGAACGAGATCCACGTCTGGACGTTCGCCGAGGGCACGCAGCCGGCCCGGCTCGCCGCGGTGCCGGTCACGTCGCCGCGCTCCTCGCGCAAGGCACGCGTCACCTGGTCCGCGGATGGGACCTCGCTCGTCCTCTACGACGGCTACTCCGGCGAGCTGTGGTCGATCGGGCGCGACGGCAACCACGCTCCGCTCCTCGGGTTCGCGATGCCGAGGACCGGCGGATTCACCGAGCTCTACGACGTGCTCGCGCTACCCGATCGACTCGTGATCGAGACGGTCACGCAGAGCGCCGACGTCTTCGTCTCGCGGCCGCTCGATCAACCGACCGAGTGATCGTGGACGCCTCGTCGTGCGGCAGATCGTGATCACTCCGCCGGGTGAAACGACTTGCTCGGCAGAAATCGTTCGTCAGGTCGCGATGCCCGAGGCTCGGGCCCGCCGCCCGAATGGAGGGCCGGTTCGATCCGGATCTCGCTCACGACATCGACGAGGTAGTCGGACGACGGCCCGCTTCTGCGCTCGTGACGGCGCTCGCAGTCGATCGTCACCCGCGCCCTCGGTTCGAGGTCCTCGGGATCGGCTCCCCAGTTGCGCACGACGAACGCGACGTAGCGATCCCAGTCGACGACTTCGAGGGTGTACTTCGCGCCTCGGACGGGGCGTGGCACCGAGAGCTCCGCCTGCACGCGCTCGTAGGACAGGCCGGCTCCGCGTAGGGCGATCCGCGCCTGGTGCTCCTGGAGGTTGTTGACATCCCAGCCATCGATCTGGCCGACGGTCCGCCTGGTCTGGCTGCTGGCGCGCGCGTCGTACTTGGCGGTCTGCCCTGCCAGCCCGCCCTCACCCATGATCTCCTCGTCGCCCGCAGCCTCCTGCCAGTTCTCCGCCTGCACGGTCGAGTCCTTCGGAGCGGTCGGCGAGACCGCGTTCGCGAGCACCCAGTCCCGCATGAGCTCGCGATACAGGCTGCGATCCGAGGTCGCGGTGAGCGACGCACCGACCTCGGCGATCCCGGCCCACAACCCTTCGGTGAAGTTGCTGATCTCCGCCGGCTCGCGCAAGCGCTGCGCGACCCGTCGAAGCTCGCGTGCGTCGTCGGTGACCTTGATGATCACCGAATCGCACGTGCCGATCAGGGACGTCAGGATGTCGGTCGTCTGCTGGACGCTCAGGGTCGCTCCCTTCGCGATCTTGGGGTTCGCCTCGTCGGGACTCTTGACGAGGGCATCGAACGCCATCTCGGCCATCGTTGCGAGTGCGGACGAGACGAGCAGGCCAACCGCACCTCCCGCGGCCGCGCCGAACGAGACCGCGGCGGCCTCGACCGCCTCGCCCAGGACCGCCTTCGTCGCCGTCTCCTTCGCGGTGTCGGCGATCCCGTGGCCCGCGAGCTCGAACATCAGGTCGGGCGCGTCGGTCCACATGTTCCCCCACACCCCCGAGATGAACGTGTCGTACGTGCTCGCGTTCATGCTCGTGTAGGCCTGCGGTGCGGTCCTGGACAGGAACAATGCCCAGTTCGCGATCGCCCAGTCTCGGTGTGCGCGTGTCGCCTCCTCGTTGAGGTCCTCCCACCGATCGATGATCACGTCCACGTCCTCGGGCACCGCGGCCTTGGCGGCGGGCGCTGCCGCCTTGTCAGCCGGCTTCGCGGGCTGGTTGGCATCGCGCTGCACCTCGCGCGCGACCGCCGAACCGCCGGTGACCGCGCCGAGCAGGTCGGCGGCCGACTCGCCGCGCACGACGCGATCGGCGACCGCGTCGGCGTGCTGCTCGTAGCTGTCACCGGCCTGGCCGACCGCCGACGACAGGTGCACGCCCGCGCGCTGCTGCACGACGTGGGCGGCCTCGTGGGCGACGAGGTGCACGCTCGGCGAGTCAGTCGCGAACGCGACGGCGTTTCCGGTCGCGTACGCGTGCGAGCCGAGCGCCGCGTTGGCGTCCTGGGCCTGCGCACCGAAATGCGCCTGCACGCCGCTGACATCGTGATCGCCGAACGAGCGCTGGATCGCGTCGAGGTGCGGCAGTGACTGGCCCGGGCCCGAGAGGCCGTGGCCGGCGGCGGCGCGAACCGCATCGTCGTCGAGCCCGGTCTGTGCGTCGGTGGTGAGCTGGATCGGCCGCGAGGCCCACGCACCATCGAGGATCGCGCGCTGGACCGCACCGGTCCGGCCGGCATGGCGCTGCGTCGGGCTCGGATGTCCGACCGCCGACGGGGTCCGGTCGATCGTCTCGTTCGTGGAGCTACGGTTACCTCGGCGATCGCGCATCCAGCTTCGCCATGCGAGCTCCATGCCGCGGTGACGAGCGCCGGATTCGCGAGTTACCCCGGCGGTCGCGCGGCCTTGCAGTGGCCGGGCCGGGCCGCGGCCACTTCACCCGAGCTTCCAGCTGACGAGCTTCTCCTCCGCCTCGTATCCGATGTAGCCGCCCGCCTTCTGCTCCTCGCCGAGCGAGTACGCCTCCGACGTCGCGATCGTCACGTCGCCGCCGCCGAACGCGCCGTTCGTCCAGCCGAGCTTGAGCCCGAGCTTCGCGGCGAGCTTGCCCTCGAAGGGCTTGCCCTTGACCTTCGGCGACAGCTTGATCGCGCCGGCGGCGACGGGCTTGCGGAACATCTCGCCGACGACCCGCAGCGGGTGCTGGCCGTCGACGATCTTCTCGATCACGCCCGCGAACGCGCCGAAGATGCTCGTCGTGATCGCGACGCGCCACTGGTCGTCGGCGAGGTCCTTCAGATCCAGCTTGAGCCCGCCGCGGATCACCGCCTCGACGAGCGAGTCCTTGCCTTCCTTGGCACAGGTGAGCCCGAGCTCGAGCGTGCCGTGCTCGTAGCTGCCCTCGAACACGTACTTCTCGCGCTCGACATCGATGCCCTCGAAGCTCGCGCCGTTCCCGGTGAGCTTGCGCGCATCCGACTGCTCGAACTTGCCGGTCGCGGCGAAGTTCTTCGGCGTCTTGTCCTTGTTGGACGCCATCCCGGCGCTGAGCTCGTAGCCGGTGCCGACCTCGACGTAGTCGTCGTTGTCCATCGCGCCGCACACGGCCTCGACCTCCTCCTTCGCGAACACCTTGTAGGCGAGCTGCTTGGCCTTCTTGTCGCCGTACTGGCCCTTCAGGTGGCGGTAGAGCCCGTCGACGATCGCGACCTTCACCATCGTGAATAGCTCGGTGCCGGTGTCGCCCGAGGCCTCGTAGTAGCCGAATACCTTCGCCTGCGCGAACGCTTCCACGATCCAGAAGTCGGCCGTGACCGCGATGCCGCCGTTGAGCTCGCCGCGAAACTTGTACTGGCTGTCGTTCTCGCACTCGAGCGAGAGCGCGAGGAACATCACCGTCCCCGGGAGCTGGAGCGGGAAGTTGCCGCGCACCACGAGCTTCGCGCTCTGTCCGTTCGCCGGCACGAGCGCCTCGACCACCGAGCCGCAGGCGCCGCAGAACCCGTCGAAGCCCGAGGCCTCGATCGACTTCTTGACCGCGCCTTGCCTCTCGAGCTGCGCCTCGCGAGCCTCGTAGTCCGTGCGCTCGGTCGCCTCGGCGAGCAGCCCCTGGACCTGCGTGTCGTACGCCGCGGTCACCGATGGGTCGGCGGTGTTCGCACGCTCGTACACATCACCCGTGTTGATCCGAGCGCCCTCGATCTTCGCCTGCCACTTCGTCCCGTCGAGCGTTCGCCGGCCGTCGCCCCACTTCGACTTGCCGCCCTTCTCCGAGCCGAGCTTCGCGTCTCGCCACGTATCGTAGAGGTAGCGGTACTGGGGATGGATCTCGGGCGTGGCGCCGGTCTTCAAGTATTCGGTCAGCCCCTTCAGCGCGACGGCCGCGACCTCCGGCGTCTTCGTGTCCTGCTTGCCCCAGTCGGGCATCTCCTGGCCGGTCGCGTCCTTGATCGACACCCAGACCGGCTCGACCGCGGTCAGCTGGTTGCCCACCGGGGTGGTACGTAGCAGCTCGACGCGGAACATGGTGCGCACGCGTGCCTTCGGCTCGAGCTTCAGATCCTCGCGCACCGCGCCGTGCGGCACCGAGGGCATCGTCTTCCACGCCGATGGATCACCGGAGATCTTCCACTCGTAGACCGCGCCCTTCGCCGCCTTCTTCTCGGAAGCCTCGCCCGCGAGGTCGACGACCGTGAGCGTCGAGGTCTTGCCGACCTGCGGGTCGATCGCGCTCACCGAGATCTTCGGCATGTGGGGGAGGTACGGATCCTGGCTGCGCGGATCGGGGTTCGGCTTCGGTGAAGCCTTGCGCTGGACGTCGCGCGCGACCGGCGGGCCGCCGGCGACCGAGCCGAGCAGCTCCGCCGCAGATTCGCCGCGCACCACGCGATCGGCGACGGCATCGGCGTGCTGCTCGTAGCTATCACCCGCCTGACCGACCGAGGACGACAGGTGCACGCCGGCGCGCTGCTGCACGACGTGCGCGGCCTCGTGTGCGACGAGGTGCAGGCTCGGCGAGTCATCGCCGAACGCGACGTCGTTACCGGTCGCGTAGGCGTTCGCGCCGAGCGCGACGTTCGCGTCGCGCGACTGCGATCCGAAATGCGCGCGCACGCCACTCACGTCGTGCTCGCCGAAGGCATCCTGGAGCTGGTCGAGGTACGGCAGTGGCGCGCCCGGTCCCGACACGCCGTGACCGGCGGCCGCGCGGATCGAGTCGTCGTCGAGCCCCGTGCGTGCGTCGCCCTCGAGCTGGAGCGGTTCAGCGGCCCACGCCGCGTCGAGGATCGAGCGCTGGATCGTGCCGGCACGGCCGACATGGCGCTGCGTGAGGGTCGAACGTCCGACCGCCGGCAGCGGTCCTGTCTCCGCCTCGGTCATCGAACCCGGGTCCTTCAAACGATCGCGCATGCAGGTACGAGGATGCGATGGGCGTGCCGTCGCGTCGCCGGCAGCGATTCTCGCGCTCGCGCGAGTTGCGTGGCCGGCCCACGTGATCGGGACCCGATCGCACCGGCCGGCCCGGCCCGGCCAGGCCCCGGCCAGCGCGTACGGATCGGCACCCACAACGCAATTCGCCGTGGATCGCATGGATCCGAGGTCGCATCGACACGGCACGCCGCTCGCTAGGTGCCGCCGCGTGCGGGATCGCCTCCACGGTGCGAAGACCAACGACGAGTCTCTCGACGCAGCACCGGTCGCGCTGCCGGTCGGCCGGACGACGCTCACCCAGCGCCACGTGGCCCGCCCGTCCGAGCCCCAGCGGCAACTCGACTCGTCGATTCTCGGCGCCGCGTGGGCGCTCCGACCGGTGCAGCTCGCGCGCGATCCCCACAACGAGCTCACCGACGAGCAGCTCGAGACCATGCGCGAGAGCGCGTACCTGACGGTGGGACCGAAAGGCCACGGCGAATGACGATGGAACCCGAAGCGGTGCTCGCGCTGTCTCCCGATGGCCGGCACGTCGCCGTGCTCGCGGCCGATCGGATCCGCATGCTCGATCGCGAGGCAGGCTCCGAGCTCGGCGTCCTCGCCGGCTCGGCGGTCGCGCTGTTCGATCGCGCGGTGTGGACGATCGATCCGAACGAGCCGATCGTGCGCCGCCACTCGATCGGCGACGCGGGCGAGCTGACCGAGATCGGGACCGCGCGGCTGCCGGCCGGGCGTGCGCTCGAGCGGGTCACCTACGGCGCGAACGCGGCGCTGTGGCTGGCACCGCAGCCGATCCTGATCGAAGCGCGCGAGGATCGGCTCGTGGCGACGCCGCTCGCGTTCGAGCTGGTGCCCGGCGAGCGGCTCTCGGCGATGACCGTGCAACGGTTCGTCCGCACGCGGCGCGGCGAGGTGGCGCTGCTCGACGCCGCCGGACGTGTGCGGTGGAGCTTCGACGCCGGCGGCGGGACCGAGGTCGTGATGGCCGCACCGCTGTTCGAGGGGCGCTGGGTCTCGGCGATCGTCGGGCGCCGCGGCGCGAGCGAGCAACAGCTCTTGCTGCTCGATGGTCGCGATGGTCGCGTCCAGCACCGGCTGGCGTTGCGCGGCGTGACGGCTGCACGGTTCACGGCCCTGCGCGGCCTGGCGGTGCTGCGCGCCGACGCGAGCCATCTGATCGTCGTCGATCTGCGCTTCGGCAAGGTGCTGCGGCATCACGAGGAGCCCCGCGAGATCGCGGATCTCGCGATCGACGATGCCGGCCAGCGCGTGGTGTTGCAGTTCGCGGATGGCGAGATCGTCGACGCGAACGTCGCCGACCTGCTCGCCGGCCGGCTCGTCACGTCGGTCATGGAGCTCGAGCCGGTACCGATGGAGCCGGTCGCTCCGCCGCCACCAGCGCCGGAACCGCCGCCACCCCCAGCCGCGCCGTCCGCGCCGCTCCAGGCGACGGCGCTGCTCGCGCTGCGACCACGCGAGCCCGGCCCGCGGTGCACGGCCGGCGAGCTCGCCGCGCTACTCGACGGTCATCGCGAGCTGGTCGCCGCGCTCGCCGCCCGCGCGATCGCCATTGGCTGGGACTCCGGTGCGATCGCCTTCGTCGACGACGAGCGGCCGCCGTTCGAGCGCGAGGTCGCGGCGGTCGTGCTCGGCGTGCGCGGGCTCGCGACCGTGCAGCTGCGCAAGACCCAGGAAGCGGTCGACCTCGCGACCGCCCGACTGCGCGAGCTCGAGCAGATCTTCGACGGCAGGCACGCCATCGATCCGCTGACGGAGCTCGCACGCGACCTCGGGCTCGACGAGCTCGATCGCCGGTTGCTGGTGTTGATCGCCGCGCCGACGTTCTGGGGCGAGCTGACCCGCCTGTACGGCATCCTCGCGAACGACGAGCGGCGAGCGCCGTGCGACGAGCAGCTGCTCGTGCAGATGTGTGGTACGAGCGAGCGCTCCGCGATCACGCACGCGCTCGATCGCGATCGGCCGCTCGTGAAGCACGGCCTCGTCCAGGTCGCGACGGATCGCGCCCGCCCGTTCGCGACGGTCTCGGTCGATCCGCTCGTGCTGCGGATCCTGCGCGGCGATCCGCTCGACGTCGAGCTCGACCGCGGTGTCGAGCTCGCGCCGCCCGCACCCGCGCTGGAGACGCTGATCGCTCCGCGCCCGGCGCTGCGGCGGGTGCTCGACGCGCTCGCACGACCGGAGCCGAGCGTTCGCATCGTCGTGTGCGGTCGCGTCGGCAGCGGCCGCCGCAGCATCGTCGGGGCGCTCGCCGCACGCGCCGGGCGGCGCGTCGGTACGGTCGATGCGGGGCTCTACCTGCGCGAGCAGCGGCTCGATCGGCTCGCGACCGTCCTGCGCAGGACCGCGCTGCGAGGCTGGATCCCGCTCGTCGACGGTCTCGAGCACGCGGACGAGCCGACCCGCGCCGCGGTGCTGGAGATCGTACGCGACCATCCGGGGCCGCTCGCGCTGCGGATCCCGCACGGCGCCACGCTGCGGCTGCCGGCGAGCTACCTCGAGCTCGACCTGCCGGCGCTGACGATCGGGCAGGGTGCAGACCACTGGCAGGCGCGGCTCGGCGCCGCCGGGATCGCGATCGAGGATGTCGATACCCTCGCGGCGCGGTTTCGCGTCGGGCCCGGCGTGATCGATCGCTGCGTCGAGTCGCTCGGCGAGCGCTCGGAGGACCCGCTGCACGATGTCGAGCACGCGATGCGCCGCCACCTGGCGTCGCGGCTCGGCGAGGTCGCGACGCGCGTCGACCGGCTCCCGACGTGGTCGCAGGTCGTGCTGCCCGAGGACATCGAAGACAGCGTCCTCGAGCTGATCGCGCGGATCCGCTTCCAGCGCACGGTCTACGACACGTGGGGCTTCGATCAGATCATGACGACCTCGCGTGGCGTCACCGCACTGTTCCAGGGCCCCCCGGGCACCGGCAAGACGCTCGTCGCGGGCGCGATCGCGAACGAGCTCGGCCTCGACCTGTACCGGATCGATGTCTCGCGCGTGATGTCGAAGTGGATCGGCGAGACCGAGCAGAACCTCGCGAAGGCGTTCGCCGCCGCCGAGGAGAGCCAGGCGATCCTGCTGTTCGACGAGGCCGACTCGCTGTTCGCGAAGCGCACCGAGGTCAAGAGCAGCAACGATCGCTACGCGAACACCGAGGTGAATTACCTGCTGCAGCGGCTCGACAGCTTCGAGGGCATCGCGATCCTGACGACGAACTTCGGCTCGTCGATCGACGCCGCGTTCAAGCGCCGGCTGTCGTTCCGGCTGACGTTCCCGTTCCCCGACGACGAGACCCGCGAACAGCTGTGGAAGGCGCACTTGCCCGCGCGGCTGCCACGGGCGGGCGAGCTTGACCTCCGCGACCTCGCACGCCGCTTCCGGATGAGCGGCGGCTACATCCGCAACGCGGCGCTGCGCGCGGCCTTCCTCGCCGCCGAGGAGCGCTGCGGGCTGACCCAGGACCACCTGGAGCGAGCGATCCGCGCCGAGTTCCGGGAGATCGGAAACCTCGCGGATACCGGGGTGCTCGCGTGAGAGACAATTCCACCCCGATCCTCGGGTTCATGCTCGCGACGTCCGAGCCGCCGGCGTTGCGGCTCGATATACTGGCTCCGATGTACCGAACCGAGAAGGACAGCGCGCGCTCCGGTCGCGTCGACGATCCATCGGGGCCGGGGCTCGTGATCGTGTGGAGCGGCAAGGAGTCCACGCTGGTCGCGCATCGCGTCGGCGGCGAGGGCCTCACGCTCGGCCGCGAGTTGGCCGGTACCAGCGCGAGCGACGATCGGATCTCGCGGCAGCACGCGCGCGTCCGGCTCGCCGACGGTGCGTTCGTCGTGACGGACCTCGAGAGTCGCAACGGCACGTCGGTGGCCGGCCAGCGGATCGAACGTGAGACGTGGGCGCACCCGCCAGCGGTCGTTCGCACCGGCCGTACGGTCAGCCTCCTCGTGCGCGACGTGCGCCGGTTCGAGGGCGCGCAGGTGACCGTCACCGACGGGGTCGTCGTCGGGCCGACGCTCGCGGACGCGTGGGCCCGCATCGAGCGCGCGGCGCGCGGCGGTGACAGCTTGCTGCTCACCGGCGAGAGCGGCACCGGCAAGGAGCTCGCCGCACGCAAGTTCCACGCGGCAACCGGCGCCCGCGGCGAGATGATCGCGGTCAACTGCGCGGCGATCCCGGCCGGCGTCGCCGAGCGCCTGCTGTTCGGCACGCGGCGCGGTGCCTACTCGGGCGCGGATCGTGACGCCGATGGATACCTCGCGGCCGCGGATGGCGGCACGATCTTCTTCGACGAGATCGGCGAGCTCGATCTCGCCGTACAGGCGAAGCTGCTGCGCGTGCTCGAGACCCGCGAGGTGCTGCCGCTCGGTGCCGCGAAGCCGCGCAAGATCGAGGTGCGCGTCGTCGCCGCGACCCTGCGCGACCTGCGTACCGAGGTGGCCGAGCGCCGGTTTCGCGAGGACCTCTACCACCGGGTCGGCCGGCCCGAGGTCCGTCTCGCACCCCTGCGCGAACGGCTCGAGGATCTCTCGTGGCTCGTCGCGACGACGATCGAGCACGTCGCCACAGGGCTCGCTGCACATCCCGCGCTGATCGAGACCTGCCTGCTGCGGCCGTGGCCCGGCAACGCGCGCGAGCTCGTCGGCGAGGTCCGGCGCGCCGCGCTCGCCGCACGCGAGGCCGGGCGCACCGACGTGCGCGTCGAGGATCTCGATCCGCACGCCGGGCTGATCATCCAGCGTGCAACCGCGAGCGACTCGTCGCCGTCGCCCGCGCCGAGTACCGACAAGCCGGCGCCGCTGCCCGACCGCGCTGCGATCCTGCGCGCGCTCGAGGCCGAGGGCGGCAACGTGACGCGCGCGGCGCGCAACCTCGGTCTGCACCGCAACCAGCTGCGGCGGTTCCTCGCGCGCCAGCCCGAGCTCGCGCCGAAGCTCACCGGCGAGGACTGACGACGAGCTCGCGATCGGTGCTGCGGCGTTACGGGCAGCCGTCGAAGCCCGACGGGATCGCCTGCTCGGCGGTAGCGGCATCGATGCTGAGCAGGAAGTTGATCATGTCCAGCTTGCGCGCGGCGATGTCGTCGGCGCTACCCACCGCGAGCCAGTTCGGGTTCCCCGCGGTCGCGTGCGCGAACCAAGCCGGGTTGTCGAACAGGTCCGTCAGGTCCCGCGAGTTGCCGTGGTGCAGGAACGGCGCCCCGACGCTGATGCCGTATAGCGACGGGATGTTGTAGCCGAGGCGTCCCTGCGCGCGTGCCGCGAAGACCGGCGGCTGGTTGGGTGGCGCCACGAAGCGCGTCTCGAGCGCGTCGCTGCCGAACGTGCCGACGTTCCGGATGACACACGCGACCTGCGTCGGGTTCTGCACCGCCTCGGGTGGCGAGAACAGCGACGACGCCGGCTGCGGCGCGATCGTCTGCGTGTGGAAATTCCAGCCGAGCTTGCTCGTGTTCGGTGGCCATGCCGGCGGAGGAGTGAAGGCGTTCGTCGCGATCGGCGAAGGACCGTCGGGGTTCGCCGCGTTCGCCGCCGGCTGCGACGGAGGCGTGAAGAACCGGCGCGACGCGGTCCAGCCGTCACCGCCGTGGCACCGCACGCAGCCCGCGTTGTTCGCCGCGCCGGGCTCGCCGAACAGTTGCTGACCCCGCGCGACCGAGGCCGCGTCGAGCTTGCGCAGCGCGCGCGGCGGCCGAACGGTCTTCTCGTACGTGTCGATCTTGTCGAAGTCCTGCGTACATCGGCCGGCGGCGTTCTGATCGGTCTGCACGGCGCGGCCGAGCCCGTCGCTCGATACCGCGACCGCACGCTCCTGCGCGAGGTTGCCGCACGCCGCGCCGGGGATCGTCGGATCGGGCTCGGTCACGGCGCCTTTGCCGCCCTGGACGTTGCGCGTGTTGCGCTCGAAGTCGTGCATCTCGTCGAAGATTCCGGTCCAGTTGAAGACGCGCTGCTGCTGCGCACCGGGGCCGTGGCTGTACGCGCCGTCGGTCGAAGTCGACTGGCGCGGACCCGCGGCGAAGCTCCACGTGATGTTGTCGGACAGGCCGTCGGGGTGACACGACGCGCACGACGACCACGCATCCTTCGACCACCGGCCACGCCCGGTGAAGAAGAGGTGCAGGCCATCCTGCACCTCACGCTCGGCTGGCTCGATCGTCGTCGCCGTCGTCGTGCGCACGAGCGCCTGCGTCGAGAGATCGAGCGTGCCGAGCACGCGCGTGCCCCAGCAGTTCACGTACGCACGATTGCCGGCATGCGTGGTGATGATGCCGATCGGGTTCTGGCACGGCGCCGGGCTCCCGGCCGGCGTCACGTTGATGTCGATCTGCTGGTTGAACGCCGTGCCGCCGAGCGTCGCCGCCTCACCGGACCATACGACGCGCTGGACCACGTCCGCGCCGCGCGACAGCACGTACGAGACGTCCGCTCCGACGAAGTCGAGGTCGACGAGATCCGCGAGGAAGAACTTCGTCTGCGCCTGGGGGATCTGGTCGCGCACGAGCCGCGCCAGGTTCGTGGTGCCGAGCGGGCCACGCAGCTCCGCGCTCGCTCCCAGGTCGCCGACGTAGACGACGGGCTGGATGTTGGTCTGGAAGTTCGTCGGCCGATCCGGCGACGCCGAGATCGAGGGCACGTAGATCTTGTTGCCGACGATCGCCGCGACCCACAGCTGGTTCGGTGACGTCATCGTCTCCGGCAAGCCCGCCGGTGTGGATGGTGCGAAGCCAGACTCGATCGGCGCAAACACGATCGGGGGCAGCGCTGTGAGATCTGCCGTCGCATACACGCGCACGAGGCCGTTGCGACTCGTGTCGGTCGCCTCGATGCCGGTCGGCTCGCCGTAGAACTCCGGAACGACGATCAGCTCGTCGGTGTCATCGTCGTCGCCATCGTTCGTGACCGAGATCCCGCGCGGATTGGTCGGCTCGAGGATCTCCGCGGTCTCGGTCATGTTCGAGGTCTGGATCACCGCGATCCGGCCCTCGGCCCACTCGGCCACGTACAGCGTCGCTCCGCTCGGAGACAGCGCGATGCCCGTTGGCTCGGAGCCCACGTCGATCGAGGTACCGACGCGCGCCGAGGCATCGCCGATGCCATCGATGCGAATGACCTTCGAGTCATCCCTCACGGCGACGAACGCGGTCTTGTTGTCGGGGTGGATCACCACCGACGAGGGCTCGCCACCGGTCATGACCTCGGCGATCCGGCTATCGGTCGTCGCGTCGAAGATCGCCACGGAACCCTTCTCCGGGTTGACCATGACGATGCGCGTGTCATCCGTCGAGATCGCGATCGTTCCGGACTTCGAAGCGCGTGCGAGTATGGACGTGGGACCGGGTGGCTCGACACCGCCGCATGCGGCAGCCGTCATGGCGAAGATAAGGTAACGAAGCTTCATCGGGTAACCTCCACGGCGACCTGATAGCGACCCGCATGCCATCCGTAGTGCGTGTCGATCCGCAGCGTTACGGTGCGGACTCAGGCCGGATACCCAGGCTCGACCGGCCGCGGCCGGGCACGTGCCCGATCGCTTGTGGACCGATCACTCGGCTTCGCGAGCCACACCGGCTTCTTGCGACGGGCGCGGACTGGCTCGGCGACCAGCGTCACGGTGGGCCAGCATCGGCTGCCTCGGCTCCGAAGCCGCGCGCGCGCAACAGCTCCTCGATGTAGCGCACCGTCAGCTCGACCTCGCGGCGCGTGATGCCGAGGCGCGTCGCGGTCTCGGGACCGTCGAGCACCGAGGTCAGCACCGCCACATATTGCTCGCCGCGCGTGACGACCCGCCGGACGTGGATGCGCGTGATCTTCCACTCGAGCGCCAGCTGGAACAGCGCGTCCTCGCCGTGGGCGCGATGTTCGGCACCGGCACGATCGACGGTGGCTTGCACGAACGCGATCACCTGCGCACGCTTCTGGGCGAGCGAGCTCGGATCGGCCGCGGCCGCGTCGCCGGAGCTGAAGCTCGCGAGCGAGACCCAGCGATCCGCGCGGTCGACATTGCCGCGCTGGTACTCCGGGTGTCCCGGCTGCCACCGATCCAGTGGTTCCATGGGATTGCGGTGGGTACGCGAGATGCAGACCCACCCGACGATGCGCACGCACGCCGAGCGTGTCCGCCCGGCGTTCACTTCTCGGTGAACGTGTACTCGTGCTGCGCGTCGCGGAATACCAGCGTGCGCTTGCCGCCGGCAGCTCCGACGATCAGCTCGACGCCATCGATGCCCGGGGCGATCGTGATGAACGAGACCGTGCCGTCGGGGTTCGTGCGCGACGCCATCGCGCTCGTCCACTCGCCGAAGTCGAAGATGGTTGCCTCGCCGCGCCGGGTCACCGCGATGTCGCCGAGCGCCTGGCTCGTATAGCGGGCCGCGAGCTTCGCCGCATCCTCCTTCGTGGCGGGGACGGTCAGCAGCTTGCGCTCGGCGGCGATCCGCTCGCGCATCGCCTTCGCGCCCATCGCGATCGCGGTGTCGGCCTCGGCGGCACCGTCGAACACCAGCTCGAGCAGCTTGCGCCGGAACGGCTCGAGCATCGCCCCACCCGAGTCGGAGCTCGTGAGGATGACCGCGCCGACATCATGATCGGGCAGCCACATCATGTCGCTCTTGTAGCCGATCATGCTGCCGCCGTGATGGACGACGGGAACACCGTACGTCGTGTCGACGATCAGCCCCATCCCGTAGCTCGTGTCCTTGCCGATCGACACCTGGGGCACGCGCCGCTCGAGCAACACGGACTCGGAGATGTAGCGCTTGCCGTCGGGTAGCAGGCCCCGCGACAGCTCCACCGAGACGTACTTCAACACGTCGCGGACGTTGCTCCACGCCCCACCGGCGGGTCGCACGGGGATGATCGAGTAGTTGACCTCCATCGTCGCGCGCGCGGGCTTGCCGTCGATGTCGAGCGCGTGCGGGCTCGCGTAGTTGCCGCGCTGCGCGCGCATGAAGTCGAACGTCGTCGACTTCATGCCGAGCGGATCGAACACCCGGGTCTTCATCGCCTGGTCGTACGCCGCGCCGAGCTCGAGCTTGGGCGACAGCACGTAGCCACCGACGTAGCCGCCGGCCGCGGCCAGCGGGTTCGAGTACTGGAACAGCTCTCCGAACTTGCTCGTCGGTTGCATCGTGCCGAGGAGCGTGAGCGCCGACGCCGGGGTCGCGCCCTTGAACTCGAGCAGCCACTCGAAGTCCTGGCGCGGCAGGCCCGTGCACGCGCAGATCAGGTGCTTGACCATCACGCGGCTCGTCGTGTCGGCGTCGCCGAGCTTGAACTGCGGGAACACCGTCGTCACCAGCGAGTCCCACCCGAGCTGCTTCTCGTCGACGAGCTTGCCGAGCATCAGCGTCGTCATCGCCTTCGTGTTCGACGCGATGATGTAGAGCGTGTCGGCGTCGACCACCGGCTTCTTGCCGAGCTCGCGCGGGCCGAACCCGCCGGCGAACACGACCTTGCCGCCCTGGACGACCCCGATCGAGACGCCCGGGATGCCGAGCGCGTCCTGCGCGCGGGTGACGAACGCGCCGAGCTCCGCGAGCCGCTTGTCGTCGAGGACGTTCGCCTTGCGGCCCGTGAAGACCTCGCGCTGATAGCCCTTCGGCAGCAGCCGCCCGAAGATCAGCGCGACCTGGCCGCTGCGCTTCTCGCCGGTCGGCTCCGAGACATCATAGATCCACACCATGAAGCGCTCGCCGTGTCGCTTCGTCCCGGCGGCGACGCCGCGGCGCTCGTTCGGCGAGGTCTGGTACGCGTACCTGTGCTGATCGGTCCAGCCATCCTTGTCGGGGCTCGCGGTCGTCGCGATGAGCGGCCACTTCGCGTCGGGTTTGTACGCCGCCCACGCCTCGGCGATCGCGGCGGCAGGTTCCTTGGCCTTCACGTCGACGAACGCGATCCGCGAGTCGCCCTCGGGGGCCTCGAGGATCGTCGCGGGCCCCTTGACGAGGATCGTCCAGCCGGCCGGCGCGATGAAGGTCGCGCCCTCGACGGTGGTGCGCGGCGTGTCGACCGTGAGCCGCGTTGCCGTCGGCTCGGTCACCGCACGCGGTTGCTCCGGTGGAGTCGCCGGGTTCTCCGGCGATGGGTTGGTGGCGGGCTCCGGCGTACGCGGCGCGGGGCTCGGCGGCGAGCTACACGCCGCGATCGCGAGGAGCAGACCGATTCGGAAGCTGTTCATGGCGCGCGCAGCATACGCCGATCGCGCGGCGCAGCTCGCGCTCAAGACGTGTCGAACAAAACGCACGCAACGGTCGCAACGGTCGAGCCCGCGTTCCGTCGGATCTTGAACGCCAGGGTCGCCACACGACGCCATCAGGAAACGCCACCGGAGATGCTCTCTGGGTGAGAACGATCTCTGCTGGCGTTCTTGCCGGGTCTCGTGGCGACCCTGGCGTTCCTCTCGATCCGGACCGCACGCAACGCCGACCAAGCGGCGCACGATCTCTGCTGGCGTTCTTGCCGGCGTCTCGTGGCGACCCTGGCGTTCCTCTGGATCCGGACCGCACGCAACGCCGACCAAGTCTCGGCGTCGACGAAGGTCGGCGGCTGGATCGAGGCGAATCGTCGAGACATCCGCTCTTCCCCAGCGCTCGTCTGGCCGGTGGTGCGGTGCTAGTGTTCGCGCGATGGGCCTACGTAACGCGCTGATGATGTTCGCGATCGCGGCATGTTCGGGACCCGGAGGGACCACGACCACCGGCCCGGTTGTCGGCGGCACGGTCGCCCCGAGCGCTGGCAGCGCGGTGGGCAGCGCCACCCCGGCCAGTGCCGCGCCGATCGCCACCGCACCGGTGTCGAGCGCACCGGGCGTGAAGGTCACGCTCGGGGACGTCGGGCTCGAAGCGTCGTCGCTCGATCGGACCGCCGACCCGTGCATCGACTTCTATCAGTTCGCGTGCGGCGGCTGGCTGCAGAACAACCAGATCCCACCGGATCGTGCGCGGTGGGCGCGGTTCACCGAGATCGACGAGAAGAACAAGGCGGCCACCAAGAACCTGCTCGAGGAAGCCGCGAAGGGTATCGGCGCGGACGCCGCGACGAAGAAGCTCGGCGACTACTACGCGTCGTGCATGGACGAGGGCGTCATCGAGCGGGCCGGAACGACCCCGATCAAGGCGGTGCTCGAGAAGACCACGAAGGTGAAGGACGCGAGGACTTGGCTCGCCGCGGTGATCGAGCTCCACAAGCTCGGCCAGTGGGTCGTCTGGGTCGATCATGCGGCCGCCGACCTCAAGAACTCGACGATGAACGTCACCTACCTCGACGCCGCGGGTCTCGGGCTTCCGGACCGCGACTACTACGTGAAGCCCGACTTCAAGGACAAGGTCGATGCCTACAAGCTCCATGTCGCGAAGCTGCTGACGCTCGCCGGCACGCCGGCACCGAAGGCCGAGGCGGCGGCGGCGGACGTCCTGGCGATCGAGCTCGAGATCGCGAAGCTCACGAAGACGGCGGTCGAGCAGCGCGACATTCCCGCCGCGTACAACCCGACCGATGCCAAGGCACTCGCGAAGCAGGTGAAGTCGATCGACTGGAGAGCGTACTGGAAGGGTCTCGGGGTCGAGCCGAGCCAGAAGCTCGTGATCGGGACTCCGAAGTTCTTCGGCCAGCTCGACAAGCTGCGCGCGAAGTTCAAGTTCCCGCAGTGGTCGAGTTACCTGACGTATCACCTGCTCGCAGGCTCGGCGTTCTCGCTGCCGAAGGCATTCGACGACGAGAAGTTCGAGCTCGACAAGGTGCTCACCGGGGTCGAGAAGCAGCAGGACCGCAGCAAGCGCTGCATCGAGGCCACGCAGGGCGCGCTCGGCGAGCTGCTCGGGCAGCAGTACGTGACCAAGTACTTCCCGTCGGCCAGCAAGCAGACCGCGACGGCGCTCGTCGACGCGCTCATCAAGGTGACCGGGGAGGAGCTCTCGAAGCTCGACTGGATGAGCGACGAGACCAAGGCGACCGCGCAGCAGAAGCTGGCGAAGATCGTCCGCATGGTCGGCTACCCCGACAAGTGGCGCACGTACGACTTCGACGTCCGGCGCGAGGACTTCGGCGGCAACGTGCAGCGCGCGTCGGCGTTCGAGACGCGACGCGTGTTGTCGAAGGCCGGGAGGCCGGTCGATCGCGGCGAGTGGCACATGAACAGCTACACGGTCAACGCGTACTACGACCCCACGGCGAACAACACGGCGCTGCCGGCCGGCATCCTGCAGGCACCGTTCTTCGGTCAAGACCGCTCGGTCGCCGCGAACCTCGGCGGCATCGGGATGGTGATCGGCCACGAGCTCACGCACGGGTTCGACGATCAGGGCGCGCAGTTCGACGGTGACGGCAACCTCAAGAACTGGTGGCCGAAGGACGACGCCAGGAAGTTCGCCGACAAGGGGACGTGTGTCGCGGAGCAGTACTCCTCGTTCGAAGCGCTGCCCAAGCAGTTCGTGCAGGGCCGGCTCACGCTCGGCGAGGACATCGCCGACCTCGGCGGCGTGAAGATGGCGTTCAAGGCGTTCCGGATGCTGCGGCGTGACGCGGCGAAGGTCTACGTCGCCGACGGGTTCGACGAGGACCAGCAGTTCTTCCTCGCGGTCGGCCAGGCGTGGTGCAGCAAGGATCGGCCGGCGGAGACCCAGCGCAGGCTCACCGTCGATCCGCACAGCCCGCCGAAGTTCCGCGTCTACGGCGCGTTTCGCAACCTGAACGAGTTCGCCGACGCGTTCAAGTGCGCGGCCGGCACGCCGATGCGGCCCGCCAAGACCTGCTCGGTGTGGTGACCATGCGCTACCTCCTGCTCCCAGTCGTTGCCTGCGGCTCTGCGGCCGCGCCGCTGGCTCCGGTCGCAGCCCCGGATCTCGCTGCAATTTCACCAGGTCGATCCGAAGCCGCTGGACCAGCTCGCGACCCTCAAGAAGCTGCAGGCGAAGTACACGCCGTTCGCGTACGTCGCGGGCACGAAGCTCCACACCTCGTTCGGCCACCTCGTGGACTACTCGTCGATGTACTACACGTATATGTGGTCGCTCGTGATCGCGAAGGATCTGCTGACGCCGTTCGAGCATGCCGGCCTCATGACCACCGCGACGACCTACAAATACCGCGACAAGATCCTCGCGGCCGGTGGCACCAAGGACGCCGCGGAGCTCGTGAAGGACTTCCTCGGTCGCGACTACGACTTCAAGGCCTACGAGAAGGACCTCGCCGAGTAGCTCAGTAGGCGTAGCCGACCACGAGCGAGACGTGCTTGATCGAATCGACCGCTCCGTCGGCAGCCTGGTCGTTCTTGAACGTCCAGGTGTAGCGGGTGAGCGAGCCCTCGAGCCGGGCGCCGATCTTGCCGAAGGTGGCTCCGACGCCGAGCGCGGCGCGTAGCCCGCTCGCGGTGGCGCCGGGGAACCGCTTCTCGAGCGCGCCGCCCGACATCACGATCCGATAGTCGAGCGCACCATAGGGCTCGAGCTGGCCGAGCATCGCCGAGACGCGACCGCCGATCCGCACCGACTTGTAGTCGGCATCGGGGACGAGCTCGATGTCCGGGATGTTGCCTTCGAACGAGTGCTGGTCCTGCACGTAGCCGGCACCGGCCTCGAGCCCGAGCTTCTCTCCGAACACCCAGCGCTGCCGGAGGCTCACCTCGTAGCTGCCCCAGTACGTCCTCGCGCCGGTGGCCATGTCGTTGTCCTTCTTGACCACCTGCGAGTTGACCTTGAACTGGAACCGGCCGACCAGCGCGAGGCCGCGTAGCGCGCGGACGCCGAGCAGCGTGCCGGGCCACAGCTCGACGAGCGGGCCGGCGAGGATCTGGCCGCGCTCGGCTTCGGGGTTCAGATCTGCGTTCATGTCCAGGTCGGCATTGTCGTAGCTGAAGTCGCGGAAGCCGACGGAGGTCGCGAGCGAGAGCGCGACGATGCTGCCGGCACGCTTCGGATCCGCCGGCTTGCGAATGATCGGCTTCGGGTCGCCCTCGGGGACCTGATCGTCGACGATCACCGTCGGATCGGCGACCACCTTGCTCGGCACGGTGACCTTGAGGAGCTCCTCACCGGCGGTGACCTCGATCGGCTGGGCGTAGATCTGCTTACCGGCGAGCGTGATCACCAGGGCGTGCACCCCGGCCTCGAGCTCGATCTCGAGCGGGACCTTGCCCTTCTCCTCCTCGTCGACGGTGACGATCGCCCCCTTGGGGCCCTCGACGAAGATCTTGCCGAGCGAGGCAACGAGCGTGACGCTGCGCTTGAACGGCGGCTTCTCCTTGCGTGTGATGCTGACGATCTCGACGTGCGGCTTGTGGCCGGCGAGCTGGACGATCACCGTGGCCTCGCCCTCGACATCGATCGAGCACGGCGTCGTGCACTTCATGCCCTCCTCGACCGAGTCCAGGTACACCGACGCGCCCGGTGGGGTGCTCTCGATCCGCACCTTCTTCTTGGGCGCGGCATCGGCACTGCCAAGACCGGCAATGACGATCGCGACCCCGACCAGCAGGCGACCCATGACATAGATGATAACGCGGGCTCCCCCACGTGCCCACATCGTATGCTGCACGTGTGGCTGGACCCTGGTGGCTCGCCGTGTTGCGGCTCGCAGGGCTGTTTGCCGCGGTGGGCCTGGCCACGAGCCGGGTGGGGCTGATCGTCCACGAGCTCGCCGGCCATGGTGGGACCGCGCTCGCATTCGGCGGCCAGGTGAGCGACTTCCGGCTGTTCTGGTTCGCGGGTGGATGGATTCGCTACGACCTCGACGAGCCGTCGCGCGGCGTGCTGATCGCCATCTCGATCGGAGGCGTCGTGCTCGAGGCGGTGATCGGCCTCGCGCTCTGGCTGGTTCTGCGACGCAAGGACAGCCTCGCGGCCCGGCTCGCGCGTGGGGTGGGAGCCGCCTTGCTGATCCACGCGGGCTGGTACTTCGCGACCGGCACGTGGCACGGCTACGGAGATGGGCTGCTCGTGCATCGCGCGGTCGGCGATTGGCGATATCCGATCGCGATCGCTGCCGGCATCGTCACCTGCCTGATCGCCTACGCCGGTGCGCGGCTCGTGCTCGGTTCGCTCGCGGCCTCGTTGCCCGGCGCCCGCGGAGCACGCGTCGCCGGCGTGCTGGTCGCGGCGGTGCTCGCCGGTGCCCTCCAGGTCGGCCTCGCCGTCGGGGAGGTGCGCGTCCGCGGCGATTCGACGTACGGCGCGATCATGAAGCCGGAGCGCGAGCGCGTGATCGCCCGCGAGCTCCTGGCGTGGCAGCGGGCGCAGGCCCAGCGCGGGACGCAGATCTCCGAAGCCGACCGCGCGGCCCAGGCACGCAGCCTCGCCGCGCGGCACACCGAGCCTCCGTTCGCGCCGGTGCTCGCGCTCTCGCTCGCGGTCGCGGTCGCATTGGGCGCGCGACGGACACGAGCAGCGACCGAAGCAGTCACCACCCGCCTCGTCGCGATCGCGGCTGCGATCGCCGCAGGATCGATCGTCGCCGTGATCGCACTCGACGCGGCGTTCCACTAGAATGGCCGGCCATGGAACGTAGCGGCAACGTCAGGGAGCTACTGGGTGGCGGGCTGCGGCCCAACGATCCGAGGCGCTTCCTGATCGAGGCGATGATCTGCGCGATGAACGCCGACGGCGTGGTCGACGCGCGCGAGACCGCGGCGATGGAGCTTCAGATCGGGCAGCACCCGCTGTTTCAAGGGCTCGGCGCGAATGCCGCGCGCACGCTGATCGAGCTGTCGAACGATGCGATCAAGTTCGCGGGGAGCGCGATCGGCCGCGCACCCTCGATCGCGAAGGGCTTGCCGGCGCGCATCCACCGGCTCTCGGCGTACGGCATGGCCGCCGAGGTCGCGATCGCGGACAAGTCGCTCCACCACGGCGAGATCACGTTCCTCGAGGCGCTGCGGATCGCGCTGCGGATCTCGCCACTCGAGTCGGGGCAGATCATCAACGCCACTCGCGCCGGGCAGCTGAGCGCTTACCTCGACGATCGCTACCTCCGGATCAAGAACCTGATCCCGATCGCCTGCGAGGTGTTCGCGTTGCGCGCCCTCGCCCGCGCGATGGCCAACGACGACCAGCGGCACCGCGTCCGCGACTTCTTCGCCGCGATTCCCGATCTCCAGCTCTCGAAGGACGAGCTCGACTCCGAGCTCTATCGATCGTTCCGCCGTCCGCGCGCGCCCGACGCGCAGGTGTTCGGCGAGCTGTCGCGGGTCGCGGATGGATTGCCCGATCCGGTCGATCGCTACTGGATGGTCGTCTACACGCTGGTCGCCGAGCTGCCCGCAACGGTGCCGAGCTGGCGCGTGATCCCGTTCATGGGCGTGATGCAGGCCGCGTTTCAGATCACCGACACGGACATGGAGCTCGCGGTCGTCGATGCCCTCACGTTTCCTGCGGCGATGTCGCGACCGTCGTAGGAAAAATGTCAACGTCGACTTACCTCGATCCGCGACGCGTGCTCGTGCGCGAAATTCGATCGATCGTAACGCGTTGGCTCCAGTGCATAATCGAAGTCTCAGTATGAGGACCGACACCACCATCGAGCTCGTCGAACGCGTTCGCCGTCGCCTGACCGAGCACGAGAACCCGTGCCTGATCGCCGGCCCCGTTCCCGAAGCCGCCATCTCTGCCGCCGAGGAAGCGCTCGGCGTGACCTTCCCACCGTCCTACCGCACGTTCCTGCTGACGTTCGGTGGGATCGCGATTCCCCCGCACCTCGGCATCGTCCACGACTTCGTGGGCGTGTCTCCCGGTTCGGAGATCGCGACGACCGAGCTGCAGCCAACCGATAACAGCGATGCGACGAACGATGTCGTGCGCCGCACGCTGTCGGCGCGGATCGAGCGCAAGCTCGCGGAGCACCTGGTCGTGGTCGGGATGGGTGCGCAATATCAGGAGTGGTTCTGCCTCGACGTCAGCCGCCCGACCGCGAGCGGCGAGTACCCGGTGCTGATGTTCGATGCGCGCGACAACGCGCTCGACCAGCAGTTCTATGAAGACTTCGGGCAGATGCTCGAAGAGGTCATGGGCTTCGTCGCCGACAGCCTCGACCTGCCGCTCGATTGACCGAGTGATCTCGGCTACGTGACGACGGTGTGACCAAGGCCGCGTGCCGGCGTTTTCACGCTGGCCATGCGAGGCTGCGTGATAGGGTCCGCGCCCATATGCGCCGCAGCCTCGGTCTTCTCTCGCTCCTGCTCGCGATCGGCTATCTGACCCCAGCCGGATGCAGCTGTGATGACAGTCCGAACCGGCCCGACGCATCCGTCCCGGACGCGCCGCTCGATGGCCCGCAGACCACCGAGGTGCTGTGCGAGACGCTGCCACCGATCGCCTCCGGAACCTGCGAGGTCACCGGCACCGGCACGGCGAAGCTCCTCAAGGGCGTCGTCCTCACCCCGACCACGGTGTTTCGCGGCGGTCAGGTCGCGGTCGATGCGACCGGTTCGATCACCTGCGTCGGCTGCGACTGCGCGGCAGGCGGCGAGACGGTCATCACGTGCCCCGACGGCGCGATCTCTCCGGGCCTGATCAACACGCACGATCACATCACGTTCACGCAGAACCAGCCCTACACCGACAACGGCGAGCGCTACGAGCATCGTCATCAGTGGCGCAAGGGCCAGGATGGTCACAGCTCGATCCCCGCGTCGGGTGGCGCCTCGCAGGATCAGATCCGCTGGGGCGAGCTGCGGTTCTTGATGGGCGGTGCGACGTCGATCGTCGGCTCGGGCGGTCAGCCCGGTCTCCTCCGCAACCTCGACAGCGCGAACCAGGAAGGGCTCGCGCAGGGCCAGGTCAACTTCGACACGTTCCCGCTCGACGATTCGGGCGGGACCAAGAAGACGGCCGACTGCAATTACGGCGGCGATCCGACCACGGCCGCTTCGATCGCCGGTGACGCCGCGTACGAGCCGCACACGGCCGAGGGCATCGACACCCAGGCGCGCAACGAGTTCCTCTGCCAGAGCTCGGACAGCTACGACACCACCGCGCCGGGCACGTCGAACAACCTCCTGATCGGCAAGACGGCGATGATCCACGCGATCGGCCTCCAGCCGGCGGATCTCGGCGCGATGGCGACCGCGGGCACCGGCCTCATCTGGTCGCCGCGCTCGAACATCACGCTCTACGGCGACACCGCGCGCGTCGTGACCGCGGAGCGGCTCGGCGTCGAGATCGCGCTCGGCACCGACTGGATGCCGACCGGCTCGATGAACCTCCTGCGCGAGCTCAAGTGCGCCGACAGCTTGAACCAGACCTACTACCACTACTTCACCGACGTGCAGCTCTGGCAGATGGTGACGACGAACGCCGCTGCGGTCACCGCGACCGACGACGTGATCGGCCTGCTCGCGGCCGGCAAGGTCGCCGACATCGCGATCTTCAAGGCGAACGGCAAGACGTTCCGCGCCGTGATCGATGCCGAGCCGCAGGACGTCGTGCTCGTCATGCGCGGCGGCAAGACGCTGTACGGCGACGATGGCGCGGTCGCCGCGCTGGCGCAGACCTGCGACGTCGTCGACGTGTGCGGCACGAACAAGCGCGTCTGCTTGATGGGCGAGGTCGGCAAGACGTACGCCGCGCTGCAGACCGCGGCCGGCACCAGCTATCCCGCGTTCCAGTGCGGCGCGCCGCCGAACGAGCCGACGTGCGTGCCGAGCCGCCCGGTGGCGGTCGCCGGCTCGACGGTCTACACGGGCATCCCGAGCGCAGACGACAATGATGGCGATGGCCTCGCGAACGCGGGTGACAAGTGTCCCGACATGTTCGATCCGGTCCGCCCGGTCGACAACGGCGTGCAGGGCGATGTCGACGACGACGGCGTCGGCGATGCGTGCGATCCATGCCCGCTCGACCCGAACACGAACACGTGCGGCACGATCGATCCGAACGATCGTGATAACGACGGCGTCCCGAACGACGCCGACAACTGTCCCGACATCTCGAACCCCGATCAGGCGGACGGCGACGGCGACGACAAGGGCGACGTCTGCGACGCGTGCCCGGCCGACTCCAACCCGGGTGCCGCGGGCTGCTCGGCCACGATCTACAGCATCAAGACCGGCACGACCGTGGTCGGCACCACGGTGCGCGTCGCGAACGCGCTGGTGACCGGGCGCGGCACGAACGGGTTCTTCGTCCAGGTCAAGGAAGGCGATACCGGCTACATGGGCGCCGACAACTCGGGCCTGTTCGTGTTCACCGGCACCGCCGCACCGACGCTCGCGAACGCCACCGTCGGCGCGCGCGTGTCGATCGATGGCAACGTCACGAACTTCCAGGGCCAGATCGAGCTCGACACCATCACGGCCGTGACCGTCATGGCGGTCGGTCCCGAGGCTGCACCCGCGCCGATCGCCGTGTCCTATGCCGAGGTCAAGACCGGCGGCACGCGCGCGTTGACGCTCGAGAGCGTGATCATCTCGCTCGGCGCGTCGAGCGTGAGCGCGGTCAACACCATGTTCGGCGAGTACACGTTGACGGCGGGCGCCGACAGCCTGATCGCGGATGACCTGCTGTTCGTCCCCACGCCGCCGTTCGCGGTGGGCCAGGCCTTCACCACCGTCAGGGGCATCCTCACGCTGCGCCAGATGGTCTCGAAGCTCGAGCCGCGCAACGCGGGTGACCTCACGCTCGGTGCGCCGGGGATCGCCTCGTTCGCGGCCTCCGGAGGGGCGCTCAGCTTCGCGCGGGTCGGCGCCACCGTGAACGCTCCGACGTTCCCGGACGCGCTCCGGGTGACCTTGACGGCACCCGCGCAGGGCAACACGGTGGTGACGCTCGTGTCGAACAGCGCGAACCTCACGGTCGCGAACGTCACGGTGCCGAACGGCGTGACGAGCGTGACGGTCCCGGTGACCGCGGTCGCGCAGAACCCGGATGTCACGCTGACCGCGCAGCTCGGCCTCCAGATCCTGACCTCGCACGTCCGCGTGCTCGGCGCCGCCGAGGCCCCGACCACGGTAACGTTGACGCCGCCGGATACCGCGGTCGCGATCGGCGGCACGGTGCAGTTCACGGTCACGCTCGATCTGCCCGCGCTGGTCGCGACGTCGGTCGCGCTCGCGGTGAATCCGGCGAACGCCGGCTCGTTGCCCGCGACGGTCACGGTGGCCGCGAACCAGACGACCGCCACGTTCACGTACACGAACCAGTCGACGTCGGGCACGGCCACGGTGAGTGCCACGTTCAACGCCACCACGAGCAACGCGACCGTCACGGTGTCGACCGGCGCCAACCACCTGGTCATCAACGAGGTCGACTACGACCAGGCTGGCACCGACAACGCCGAGTTCATCGAGATCCACAATCCGTCGGGCGCGGCGATCAGCCTGGCCGGGATCCAGATCCTCCTGATCAACGGCAGCGGCGGCACCGTGTACGCCACGATCGATCTGTCGTCGGTGGGCTCGCTGCCTAGCAAGGGCTACCTCGTGATCGCGGGCGCGAACGTCACGGTCATGCCGCCGGCGCTCAAGCTCGATCCGAGCTTCACCACCGACGAGATCCAGAACGGCGCCCCGGATGGCATCGCGCTGATCAACAACACGACGCACGTGCTGATCGACGCCCTGTCCTACGAGGGCTCGATGACGGCGGTCGACCTGACCGGGTTCGCGACGCCGGTCTCGCTCGTCGAGGGCACCGCGACCACGGCGGGTGATCTGACCCCGTTCACCGGCACGGTCTGCCGCAAGCCCGACGGCCAGGATACCGACAACGCGAGCGTCGACTGGGCGGTCTGCGCGGCACCCACGGCCGGCCTCGCGAATCCGTAGGCGGGACCACGGGGCGAACACCACGAGTCAGGCGGTCCGCGTCATGCGGATCGTCGAATTCGATCATCCGCACGCGCGTGATCTCGGTGGTATATACGCACCCATCATGGCCTTCTCGCTCGACAAACAAGGCATCACGGTCTCCGAGATTCACCGCAACGCCTCGCCGGCGTTCCTCTACGAGGCCGCGCTCCGATACGAGAAGGGCTCGACCATCTCGTCCACCGGCGCGCTCATCGCGTACTCCGGCAAGAAGACCGGCCGCAGCCCGACCGACAAGCGTATCGTCGACGAGCCCGAGGTTCGCGACGATGTGTGGTGGGGCAACGTCAACATCAAGCTCGATCCGCAGAGCTTCGTGATCAACCGCGAGCGCGCGATCGACTACCTCAACACGCGCGACCGGCTATACGCGACCGACGGCTATGCCGGCTGGGATCCGAAGTACCGCCTGAAGATCCGCGTGATCTCGTCCCGCGCGTACCACGCGCTGTTCATGCACAACATGTTGATCCGGCCGACCGACGCGGAGCTCGCGTCGTACGGCGAGCCCGACTACGTCATCTACAACGCCGGCGGATTTCCGGCGAACAAGCACACCGCGGGCATGAGCTCGTCGACCTCGATCGACCTGTCGTTCGCGCGCCACGAGTTCATCATCCTCGGCTCCGAGTACGCCGGCGAGATGAAGAAGGGCGTGTTCACGATCATGAACTACCTGATGCCGAAGCAGGGCGTGCTGTCGATGCACTGCTCGGCCACGCAGGCGCGCGACGGCTCCGACACGTCGATCCTGTTCGGCCTCTCCGGTACCGGCAAGACCACGCTGTCGGCCGATCCGAAGCGCTTGCTGATCGGCGACGACGAGCACTGCTGGAGCGATCAGGGCACGTTCAACATCGAGGGCGGCTGCTACGCGAAGGTGATCAAGCTCTCGAAGGAGCACGAGCCCGACATCTGGAACTCGCTCGCGTTCGGCGCCGTGCTCGAGAACGTCGTCTACGAGCCGACCACGCACCTCGTCGATTACGAGAACACGTCGATCACCGAGAACACGCGCGGCAGCTACATCCTCGACACGATCTCGAACGTGAAGCTGCCGGCGATCGGCGGTCACCCGAAGAACGTCATCTTCCTCACCGCCGATGCGTTCGGCGTGCTGCCGCCGGTCGCGAAGCTGACCCCGGCGCAGGCGATGTACCACTACATCTCGGGCTACACGGCGAAGGTCGCCGGCACCGAGGTCGGCATCAAGGATCCCGAGCCGACGTTCTCGCCGTGCTTCGGCGGTCCGTTCCTCGTCTGGCACCCGACGAAGTACGCCGAGATGCTGGCCGAGAAGCTGCGCAAGCACGGCGCGCAGACCTGGCTCGTCAACACCGGCTGGTCCGGCGGTGCATACGGCACCGGCTCGCGCATCAAGCTCCGTTACACGCGCGCGATCATCGACGCGATCCACTCGGGCGCGCTCGCCAACGCTCCGACGCAGGAGGACCCGATCTTCGGGCTCGCGATGCCGACCGCGTGCGCCGAGGTGCCGAGCGAGATCCTCGTGCCGCGCAACACGTGGGCCGACAAGGCCGCGTACGACGACAAGGCGAGGAAGGTCGCGCAGCTGTTCAAGGAGAACTTCAAGAAGTACGAGGCGCAGGCCTCGGCGGAAGTTCGCGGCGGCGGCCCGAAGGTCTGAGCGCTAGCCCGGGCACTCGCACACGAAGCGCTGCGCGCTCGGGCACGTGAAGTCGTTCCAGGTGCTGTTCGACGGGTCCATCTCGCCGCAGTGCTGCACGCCGTTCTCGTTGTTGGGGTTGCCGGCGCGCCAGCTCGTGAAGCCAGCGTCGACGGAGGCCCCGGTGACCCACAGCCAGGTGCCCTCCACCGCCAGGTCGGTCATCCCGATCCAGAACGCGCCGGTCAGCAGGCCATCGACGTGGGTGTTCTCCGCGGCGTCATCGATCACGGCCAGCTGCGCGCCGGTCGATTCGCACGTGGTCTGCGCGGTTGCCCAGGGCTGGGTGACCGTCGACGCGAAGTACCGCCGGCCGGTCGTCGGGTTCGCCACGTAATCGGGATCCGAGAGACAGGCCGCGGGCGGTGTGATGTCCGGAGGTGCATCGGGAGCTGCATCGCGCATCGCATCCACGCCGGCGCTCGCATCGATCGGGCCGCCGGGATCCGCGCCGTCGCCGGTGCTGGCCGGCGTGCCGGGGGACTCGAACCGGCAGGCCACGGTCAGCCCGACCAAGACAACAAGGGCTCGCACGCCCGGACTATCTCATGGAGTAGCGCTCGGATGCGCTCGTTCTGCGGCGGGCCACCCGGCGCCGCTCCCGCCCCCATGCCGCCGCGCCCGAGGACTCGCACCAACCGGAACTCGTCGAGGTCGACGAAGGCAGTCGGTGACTGGCTCGTCACGTACCGCCCCACTCCGCAGGCGCGATCGCATAGCGCTTGAGCTTGGTGACGAACGTGCGCAGCGGCATCTCGATGAGATCGGCCGCTCGATTCTGGATCCCGTCCGTCGCGCGCAACGCCGCGATCATGCGCGCGCGCTCGAGCTCTCGCACCTCGTCGGCGATCGGCCGGAACGTCGCCGGCGACTCCGCGGCGGTGGGCCGGGGCGCCGCGGCGGGCTCCGGGCGCGCCTCGTCCGGCGGCGGCTCGTCGATCACGCGGGCGTCGCGTGCCTTGCGCGCGACCGCGGCGAGCCCGACCGGCAGGTGCCAGATCTCGATCTCGGTCGCGGCATCCTGCACGGCAGCGGCGGCGTACTCCACGACGTGACGCAGCTCGCGGATGTTGCCGGGCCAGTCGTGGCGAAACAGCGCGAGCGCCGCGCTGATCGACAGCTCGAGCGGCGTGCGATCGAGCCGGCGACACGCATCGGCGAGCAGCGTCGCCGACAGCAGCGCGATGTCCCGCGGCCGGTCGCGCAGCGATGGAATCTCGAGCCGCGCCGCACCGAGCCGGAAGTACAGATCGCTGCGAAACCGACCCGCGTCGACCTCGCGCTGGAGATCGCGGTTCGTGGCGGCGACGATCCGGATGTCGATCGTGCGCGGCTTGACCTCGCCGATCCGGACGAGCTCGCCGCTCTCGAGCACGCGCAGCAAGCGGGCCTGGGTGGCCGGCGAGAGCTCGCCGATCTCGTCGAGAAACAACGTCCCGCCGGTCGCGGACTCGAGATAGCCGACCTTCGCCGCGACGGCACCGGAGAACGCACCGCGCGCATATCCGAACAGCTCGCTCTCCGCCAGCGTCTCCGGGATCGCGGCGCAGTTGACGGAGATGAATGGACCGCTCGCCCGCGACGAGTACGCGTGCACCGCCGCCGCGGCCAGCTCCTTGCCGACCCCGGTCTCGCCCTGGATCAGGATCGGGATCGTCGATCGCGCGAGCCGGCGCGCCAGCTCGTAGAGCCGCGCCATGCCCGGATCCGCGACGATGATGCGCTGCGCTGCCACGGTGATCGTCTCGGCCGCATCTCGCGCGTGCACGACCGCACCGGCCCCGGCCGCATCGCAAGCCGCGCGCGCGGCCCCGAGCAGCGTATCGGCGTCGATCCCGTCGAACGGCGCCGTCGCCACGCCGACATGGATCGCATCGCCTGCGAGCTCGCGGGCGAGCTGGATCGCCTCTTCGGGGCCGAGCTCGGGGAGCAGCATCGCCACGTACCGCGCGCCGATGGCCGCCGCCGTATCGATCACGCGCAGCCGGGCGGTGACCCCGGCCAGCAAGGCTGCGCTATCGGTGCCGCGCGCGATCACGAGCGACAGCTCGCGCTCGTACTGCGCCACCCGCGCGAGCTCCTCGGTCAGGCGCCGCACCAGCATCGGCTGCTCGATCATGTTGCGCGTCCGCGACGGGCGGGTCGGCCGCCGCACCACGAACAGCGTGCCGCCGATCGTGATGATGTCGCCGGAGCTCACCAGGCGCGGCTCGCCGATGCGCTCGCCGTTGAGCAGCGTGCCGTGCCTGCTGCCCAGATCCGAGAGTCGCAGACCGTCCGGAACGACGAGCAGCTGCGCGTGCGCGCGTGACACGAGCGGATCCTCGACCGACAGGCCCGCCTCCGGTCCGCGGCCGATCACCAGCTCCCCCGAGGCCGGCAGCCGTACGTTGAACGAGCGATCGCCGTCGATGCACAGCAGATGCTCGGTGGCCGGATCCCGGACCGGCGTTCCCGGCGCACCGGTCACCGCCGGCGCGGGATCCGCCGTGACGTTTGGCGAGTCCCCCCCCGACTTCATGCAGGCGCGAGTATGCCACTACCCTGCAACCGCAAGCCGGCGCCCGGAGCGTCTTCGAAGTAGCTCGCGGTCCCAAGCCGGTGACGCCTGGCAGACCGCGTGCCCGTCGCTCAGTTGCAGTCACCCGCGGGATTGCAGGTCAGCGATACCGGGTGCTGAAAGAAGTCGAACTTGCAGCAACCCGACAGACACTTCTCGTCGCGCGAGCACACCTGGCCGATCGACTTGTCGGCCTTGCAGACGTTGTCGCCGAGGCCGAGCGTTCCGGTATCGCACCACTCGTTGTTGGCGCAGTCGTTGTCGGACTCGCACTCGCCCTCCGGCTCCTCGCCTCTGCAGTCGTCCTGGCAATCGTCGTAGTTGCTGGTCGCCGTCAGCTCGGCGATGGTCGTCCGCGCCAGCGACTCGGCGAAGCACACGATCGACGCCGGCGGCCACACGACCAACCCGGTACAGATCGCCTGTTCGATCGCGAAGATCGCGATGTTGGTGTTGTGCGCGGACGTGTATTCGTCGAGGCAATCACCGAGACAGTCGGCGAGCTCGTCGTTCGGGTCGGGCGTGCCGAATCCCCCGGACACTTCGATCGCCGAGCGCAGGTCCAGGTTCGCATACATCGCCTGGCCGAACAGCGCGGGCCCGGTGTTGTAGAGGTTCGGATATTGCGCCTGGAGTGCCAGGGCACGCACGCGCAGCTCGACGAGCTGGCTCGCGGTCACCGTGGTCAGTGCGGTGACCTGCGGCATGACGGTGGCCGGCGTGGCACCTGCCACCTTGGCATCCGCGAGGATCTCGAGGGCATCGGCGGTCGCGGTGTCTCGCGCGGCGGGCGTCATCGGCGCGACCACGCGCGTGGTCTGCGCGTGGATGCTGATCGCGAGCTCGGCGTACGCGACGAATGCCGGATCGTGCGCGAGTTGGTCGACCGCATCGGACTGCTGCGGCGCCGTGAGCGTCGTGCTCTCCAGGGCAACATCGGGCTCGGTGGCCTCACAGCCGGAGGACATCGCAATCAGGATCGTGGACAGGCACAGGAATCGAGTGAGCATGGCAGTTCCTTGTTCGGCGCTGGCGCAAGCCCGCGCTCCGACGAGATCGCACCGACGATCCGCGCCGAGAAGCCGGCGGGATCTCGATCGGTGTGCGTCGACGTTCTGCAGCGGTCGTGCCGCCGACGCTGCCGCTCGGGAGGACCGTGCGCACCGGTGAAGCGCGATCGCCGTTCCACGCCCGGCAAGCGCGCCGAATCGGCGTGCCGAATACCGATCCGGATACGCGCTCACAGCGATATCCAGCAAGGCCATCCATGCGCGTTCCTGACACGACTTGTGGCACGATCGGATCGGATGCGTTGCGCGGCCGACCTCGACGACTACCTACACGATTCGCGTGATGCGTACGTCGTCGATCGCGACTTCTGCGTGTTTCACCTCGGAACCCTGTTCGGCGTCATCGGCTGGGGCCGGCCCGGGATGGCAGCGGCGCAGCGGATCGTCCTGGCGCGCGGGCCCGAGCTCCTCGATCCCGGGCCGCACCACGTCGTGCTCGACTACCGGCTCCTCGAGGTGGTCGACGTCGAGGCGTTCAAGTGCCTCGCCGAGTGGCTCGGTGTGAATCGGGACGTGCTCACCCGCGTGACCGCGAAGGCCGCGCTCGTGCTGCCCCTCGAGCCATATGCCGCGGCGACCGTCTCGGGGTTCTACAACGTGGTGAAGTCGCCGTACCCGTCACAGCTGTGCACCACCCTCGAGGAGGCGGAGGCGTGGCTCGGAGTCCCGACGATCGCCCCGGTGACCGAGCTCCACGAAGTCTCTTCTGCGGGGCATTCGACGACGACCGCCCTCGTCGCGCTGCTCGAGAAGACGCCGGGGCTCACCGTCGACGAAGCGGCCCGCGCGCTCGGGCTGACCGGGCGAACCTTGCAGCGGCGCCTGCAGACCGAGGGCACCACGTTCCTCGCCGAGTCGCGCAAGGCGACGGTGCGCCGCGCCAAGCATCTACTCGCGACCACCGAGGACAAGATCGCCGACATCGCGCGTGCCGTCGGATGCACCACGGCGCAGCACTTCACCGAGCTGTTCCGCACCGAGACCGGTGTGCCGCCGGCGATGTGGCGCGCGAATGCGCGAAGACGCGAGTAGGCGTCACTCCATCCGGCCATCGGTGGAGAGCTTGCCGAGGTCCCTGTACTCGAGGGTGATCGCCCGGAGCAGGTGCTGCTGGGAGAGCGGCCGGCGCTCCTGCGCGGCGAGGAACGCGGCGCGCAGCGCGCTGTTGCGAATGTAGCCGCCGGACAGCGGGAACCGGCGCGCGAGCTCGTCGAAGTTGAAGTCGCCGGCGATCGGGGTCTCGGTCGGGATGTGCGCCGCCCACAGGCGCTTGCGCATGTCCTCGTCGGGGAACGGGAACTGGAGGCGCAACGACATGCGGCGCTTGAACGCCGGATCGATCGAGCCGTCGAGGTTGGTGGTGAGGATCGCGACGCCCTGGAACGAGTCGAGCCGCTGCAGGAGGTAGTTGACCTCGAGGTTCGCGTAGCGATCGACGGAGGTCTTGACCTCGGTGCGCTTCGCGAACAGCGAGTCGGCCTCGTCGAACAAGATCACGACCTGACCATCCTCGGCCGCGTCGAACACCTCGGCGAGGTTCTTCTCGGTCTCGCCGATCCACTTGGAGACCACGCGGGCGAGATCGACGCGATAGAGCTCGAGGCCGAGCTCGCGCGCGATCAGGCCGGCCACCATCGACTTGCCGGTGCCGGGCGGTCCGTAGAACAGCGCGGTCAGCCCGCGCGCGCTGGCGACCTTGGCATCGAAGCCCCAGCGCTCGAACACGGTCTTGCGGTGGGCGACGCGGCCGATGAACTCGCGGATCGAATCGAGGACATCGTCGGCGAGCGCGACGTGCTCCCAGTCGGCGAGCTGGTGGACCGGGGTCGCGATGTGCGTGAGCCGGGAGGCGATGTGCTGGCGCGCGACGTCGTCGAGCAGGGTGTCGGTGTCGCGCGTGTCGGCGGCGACGCGGCGCGCCTCGACCTGCGCGATCACGTGCTCGATCACGCCGGGGCCGATGCGCCAGCGTGCCGCGATGCCGTCGATGTCACGGCACGTCAGGCCCGCGCGCTCGAGGGCGGTGCGCCAGAACGCGGCGCGCTCGGTCTCGGAGAGCGGCGGCAGCGTGATCGTCTCGTGGCCCGGCTCGAGCGGCAGGCTCGACTCCGGTGCCGCACGGATCACGAGCGGGCCCGGGTGCGATCGCAGGATCTGGCGGATCCGATCCTGGCCCTCGGTGTCGGCCGGATCGGCGGAGTCGAGCCCGCTGACGATCGGGATGCAGCCCCGTAGCACCGCGCGACGCAGCTCCTGCTGGAGGGCCGCCGCCATCGCCGTGCCGGCACGCGGGAGCCGCGCGCAATCGAGGTCGGCGACCGCGCGTCCGACCTCGGCCGCGAGCGCGGCGACCGCGCTGCGCCTGCCGGAGCCGCGACGCCCGCGCAGCACGAGCCGCAGCGGATCGGCCACCGACTGCGGTCGCGCGACCGCGAGCAACAGGTCGCGTACCGCGTCCGGCGCGAGCACGAGCTCGTCGAGTGGACGCGGCGAGCGCGTGGGAGCCGTGGTCGCGCGATCGCAGAGCCGCGCGATCACGACGGGGTCGACGGTGATCGCCTCGAATGCGGGCTGCCCCGGCTCGCCGGCGACGTGGAGCACGCCGTGGCGTCGCAGCGGCGATCCTCCGGCGAGCTCCGCGGCGATCTCGGCACGGCGAGCGCGCTCGGAGCCCGCGAGGACGGTCTCGATCAGGAACCGATCGACGACCGGCCGCTGCTCGTCGTTGGACAGGATGCCGAACAGCCGCGCGATCTCGCCGCGCTCGTTCGGCGCGAGCGCCACGATCAGGGTGTGGCCGGCGATCGGCGACAGCTCGAGCTCGCGCATCAGCTCGATCACCGGGAGCCGTGCTCCGGCGGCGATCGTCGAGCGCACGCGGCCGACATTGCGCGCCGCCATCCGTGCGAGGTGCTCGTCGGCCTCGCGGAGCTCGCCGGTCGCGAAGCCGGGTGCGTGGCCGAGCAGCGCATGCACCTCGCGCTCGAACGGCTGGCGATCGGTACCGGCCGCGCTGAGCCGGCCGGTGTTCCAGGCCAGGGCGATCGCGCGCGCCGCGCGCGCCGCGACGAGATCGAGCAGATCGTCGAGGTGCTCGCGCGCGGAGCCATACGGCGGCCACTCCGTGCTGGTGCTCGAGCGCAGCGGTGGCAGTGGGGCACCGAGCGCGAGCGGGACGCCGCGCAGCCGTGCGGGCGCGGGCGCGGGTGCGGCCGGTGCAGGATCGGCGGCCGGCTCCTCGTGGTGCGCGGCATCCAGCGGCGGCGGCGGCGATGGCTGCAACGCGTGCGCGTCGACCGGAGCGTCGGCGGTCGGCTCGGCGGCCGTGCGCGACAGCAGCTCGATCGCCGGCATGTGCAAGACCTGCGGCGCACCGCCGCCGGTGGCACCCGTGAGGACGACGTGCTGCGCGTCGCAGGACACATCCAGGCAGTCGATCGCGAACGGCACCGAGCCTCGCGCGCGCACGTGGCCATAGCGCAGATCGACCCAGATCCAGCGAGCGCCATCGTCGACGGCGCAGCACGCGACTCCCGCATCGCCGGCGACCGCCCAGCGCACCGCGCGCGGCGTCGGGATCTGGTGCACGCGAGTGCCGTCGGAGCGCAGCACCCACCACGTGTCCTCGTCACCCGCTCGCGCCAGCACCGCGAGCACGCGGCCGCCGTACAGCGCGTGCACCGAGATCACCTCGCCCTTGACGCGCAACGCCGTCCCGACCGGATCGCGGCGCCCGAGCTCGAGCAAGTGCAGCTTGCCGTCGATCGTCGCGGCGACCCGCTGGCCGCCGAGCGGAAACACGGCCGCCGGCCCGGGCGCGATCGGAACGATCGCGTCGCCGAGCACGAGGACCGGAGGGCTGCCGGTCACGATGACAGCGTGGGCGCCGTCGCCGCGGTCCGCGATCATCGTCGTGCCCGGAGCCGGCAGCGTGATCGCCGCGTCGATCGCGCGTCCCGATGCGAGCGCGAACCGTTCGATCCGGACCCCGCGGAGCAACCACAGCGTCGTGCCGACGCACGCGAAGTCGATCGCGGAGCCGGCGATCCGGGCGCGCGGAGCCGTGCCGAGCGCATCGACGATCTCGATCGCGTCGGGCGTCTGCATGACGACGTAGCGTCCCGTGCGGGACATCGAGACGAGGCGGCTCATGGGGCTCCCTGCGTGCTGCGGTCGCGGTCGACGCTGCTCGGCCCGACCTGACTGCCGATATCGATCAGGCCGGTGGCCGCGAGCAGCGCGAGAAACCCGTCGAGCGAGAACCTGCCGGCGGGCGGCTCCGGGTGCGCCGGTGCCGGAGTCGCCGCCGGGACGAGCGCCTTGATCGCCATCGCGCACAGCGCCTTCCACAGCTCCGGCCTGGTCGCCGTCACCTTCGCGCGCATCGGCCCATCCAGCAGCAACCGGCGTGCCGGCGCTGGCTCATGGATCTCGAGTGGATAGCGCGGCCCTCACGAACGCCGGCCCCGCGCGCGCGCCGCCGGCACGCCGAATCGGCGCGCACTCGCCGGACGACGCACGCGGCCCGGCAGCCAGGTGCGGAACACCCGGACCAGCCGCCGCGCCGCGCGATGCGCGACCTCGCGATCCGTGTGCTCGAGATCGTCGACGTTCATCCGGCCGCTTCGCGTCAAGGTCGCGAGCCCGTGCATCGTGGCGTGGAACAGCCGTGCGTCCTCGATCGGATCGCGGCTGCCCTCGTTCCGGAGCACATCGACGAGGATGTTCCAGGCACGTAACCCCTGGTTCGTATCGAGCAGGTTCTTCGCGCGAAGCTCGGCCCAGGGAAACGGACGTTGCACCATCAGATCGAACAGCACGGGCCGCGTGAGCGCGAGCTCGACGTAGTACTCGGCGATCCGCAGGAGCGGTGCGCGGGACCGCGTGCAGGGCGCGAGCTCGTCGGCCATCAGCGCCAGGCCCGCGACCGAGACCGCATAGAGAAACAGCTCGAACGAGCCATAGTGGTGATAGAAGACCGACGTCGTGAGGCCCAGGAACCTGGCGACGCTGCGAGCCGACAGGTCCTTGCGATCGAGCCGCCCGGCGACGATCGCGGTCCGCACGCGGAGCACCGCGGCGTCGGGGTCGAACGGCCTGTTGCGAGCCTTCTGTAACACTGTTATAGAGCTTCCCTATCATGTGCGACCGTGAACCGCGAGATCGACGCGCGACGTTCGTGCGCTGGGCAACCGTGGTGCTCGTCGCGGTCTTCACCCGGACCGCGCGCGCCGAGTGTCCGACCACCCCGGGCGATCCGGTGTGCAGGCCGTGGAGCGCGGTGCTCCTGCCGACCGCCTACGGCGGCATCTACGTCCCGCGGGAAGGCGGCACGTTCTACGGCGGCGGCGTCGAGGCGATCTTGCTCGCGTGGTCGGACAACTCGGCGGCGTTCGGCCCGAGCCAGGGCCGCATCCGCAGTGACATCGGGTTTCTGACCGGCACCGAAACGGGATCCGGCACGATCGTGATGTATCGAACCGGCGCGCAGGTCGCGTTCGAGCGCAACGCGTCGCGCAGCTTCGGCATCCCGTACTTCGCGGCGGACTTCGGTGGGCTGTGGAGCGAGGCGACCGGCCGGCGCTGGTTCGTCGACGCCGGGATCGGCATCTACCTCGTGCACCGCCGCGGCCTCATCCTCGACGCCGAGGTCACCGGCGTGTTGCCATTCCAGGATCCCGACCAGCTCGGAGGCGTGACGAGCCGGCTCGCGCTGTCGTTCGCCCTATGGTGATCGCGTGACCAAGCTCGTGGTCAACGGCAAGCCGGTGACGGTCGTCGCGGACAGCGACACGCCGCTGCTCTGGGTGCTGCGCGACAAGCTCGGCCTGACCGGCACGAAGTTCGGGTGTGGCATCGCGCAGTGCGGCGCGTGCACGGTGCACGTCGATGGCGAGGCGCGGCGATCGTGCGTGATGCCGGTCGGCGAGCTCGCCGGCAAGCAGATCACGACGATCGAAGGGCTGGCCACGCCGCAGCAGCTGCACGCGGTGCAGGAGGCGTGGATCGCCGAGAACGTGCCGCAGTGCGGCTACTGCCAGGCCGGCCAGATCATGAGCACGGTCGCGCTGCTCGCCGCCAATCCGGCGCCGACCGACGACGACATCGATAGCGCGCTATCGGCGAACCTGTGCCGGTGCGGTACGTATCCGCGGATCCGCCGCGCCGTGCATCGCGCCGCGAAGGCGCTGAAGGGCGCGCCGTGAATCGCCGCTCGTTCCTGCTGTCGTCGGCGAGCGGCGCGCTCGTGATCGGATGCGCGCTCGGTCCGACCGGCGGCCGGGTCTGGCGGCACCATCGCCGCACCGGCGAGTTCCAGCCGAACGCGTGGATCCGGATCCTCGCCGACAACACGATCATCTTCACGCTCGATCGCGTCGAGATGGGGCAGGGCACGATGACCTCGCACGCGGCGCTCGTATGCGAGGAGCTCGAGGTCGATCCGAAGACGATCCAGATCCGGCACGCCGAGGCGAGCCGGTCGTACGACAACACCGACCAGGAGGTCCGGATCCAGATCACCGGCGGCTCGACCAGCACGGCTTCGTCGTGGAGGCCGTTGCGCGAGGCCGGCGCGGTCGCGCGCGAGATGTTGCGGCGAGGCGCGGCGGCGATCTGGGCCGTGCCGGTCGCCGAGTGCGTTGCCGCCGACGGCACGATCCAGCACCCGAAATCGAACCGCGTCGCGACCTACGGCGAGCTCGTGCGAGCCGCCGCGGCGCAGGACGTGCCGAGCGTTCGCCTCAAGGACCCGAAGCACTTCCGCTGGATCGGCAAGAGCCTCGACCGGCTCGACGCCCGCCCGAAGGTCGACGGCACCGGCGTCTACGGGATCGACGTCAAGCTGCCCGGGATGCTGACCGCCGTGATCGTGCGCCCGCCGGTGCGCGGCGGCACGGTCGCGAAGCTCGACGACCGAGCGGCCCGCGCGCGGCGAGGCGTCGTCGACGTCGTGCAGATCGAGGAAGGCGTCGCGGTGGTCGCCGACGGGTACTGGGAGGCGCGCACCGGCGCCGAGCTGTTGCAGATCGAGTGGCACGAAGGCCACGGCGGGAAGATCGACAGCGACGCGCTCTACCGCTCGTTCGAGCAGCTCACCGAGACCAAGGGCCGCAAGACCGCGCGCGACGACGGCGACGCCTACGCCGCGACGAAGCAGGGCCTCGAGGCGATCTACAAGGTGCCGTACCTCGCGCACGCGACGATGGAGCCGCAGAACGCGACCGCGTGGATCCGCGACGGCCGCTGCGAGGTCTGGGCGCCGACGCAGTCCGCCGGCATCTCGCAGTGGCGGGTCGCCGAGGCGATCGGCTTCGACCTCGCCGACGTCGCGATCCACACCACGATGATCGGCGGCGGCTTCGGGCGGCGCGGGCTCGTCGACTACGCGGTCGAGGCCGCACGGCTCGCGCAACGCACGCAGCGCCCGATCAAGGTGATCTGGTCGCGCGAGGACGATCAGGCGAACGACTGGTACCGGCCGATGGCGGTCTCGCGCCTCAAGGGGGCGGTCGGCGGCGGCACGATCACCGGCTGGCTGCACCGGCTGGTCTCCCAGTCGATCATCGCGTCCGAAGGCGGCGACTTCGTCGGTGCGATCGTCCCGAACCCCACGCCCCGCGCGATCCGCCGCCTGGTGGCGAACGGTCCGCCGCGGATGTTCGCGCGCGGCACGGTCGTCGACGGAACCTCGACCGAAGGCGCGGCGGATCTGCCGTACGCGATCCGGAACCTCCGCATGGAATACACGCCCGTCGAGACCGGCGTGCCGGTCGGGTTCTGGCGCTCGGTCGGCCACTCGCACACCGCGTTCGTCACCGAGTGCTTCTTCGACGAGCTCGCGCACGCGGCAGGCAAGGATCCCTACGAGCTGCGCCGCAGCCTGCTCGCGAAGCACCCGCGCCACCTCGGCGTCCTCGAGCTCGCCGCGCAGAAGGCCGGCTGGGGGACGAAGCTCCCCGCGGGGGTCGGTCGCGGCATCGCGGTCCACGCGTCGTTCCACTCGTTCTGCGCGCAGGTGATCGAGGCCTCCGTCGAGGGCAAGCGCGTCAAGGTCCACCGCGTCGTCGTCGCGATCGATTGCGGGCGGGTGATCAACCCGGGGCTCGTGGCCGCACAGGCGGAGAGCGCGGTCATCTTCGGCCTGTCGTCGGCGCTCAAGCAGCAGATCACCTTCCGCAAGGGACGCGTGCAGGAGACCAACTTCAACACGTACCGCTCGCTGCGGATGTACGAGGCGCCGGCGATCGAGACGTACCTCGTGCCGTCCGAGCAGCCGCCCACCGGCGTCGGCGAGCCCGGCGTCCCACCGGTCGCGCCGGCGCTGTGCAACGCGATCTTTGCCGCCACCGGCAAGCGCATCCGCACGCTGCCGATCGAGGCCGCGCTATGAGCCGCGCGATCTTGCTGCTCGTCGCCGCGATCGCCGCGTGCACCCCCGCACGCGCCGAGGACTCCGACGACAAGGTCGCCGAGGGCAAGGCGGCGTTTGCCACCGTCCACAAGACGTTCCTCCACCCGCGCTGCAGGAACTGCCACCCCAGCGGCGACGCACCGCTGCAGTTCGAAGCGGGTCTTCCGCACGCCCAGCACATCACGCGCCGCTCCGAGCAGAACGGCCTGCCGTGTTCGGCCTGTCACCGGGCCAGGAACGGCGCCCGTCCGGGCGAGCCACCGGGTGCACCGAGCTGGCACCTCCCTCCCGCCGAGACGCCGATGATCTTCGAGGGTCGCTCCCCCGGGCAGCTCTGCGAGCAGCTCAAGGATCCGGCGCAGACCGGCGGCAAGACCCTGGCCGCCCTCGTCAAGCACGTCGAGCACGACAAGCTCGTCGGCTGGGGCTGGGACCCGGGCCCGGGTCGCACGCCCGTGCCATGGCCACACGCGCAGGTGGTCGCCGCGATGAAGATCTGGGTCGCCGCGGGCGCGCCCTGTCCCGAGTAGGCGGATCTCTCCTCACTCGAAGCGGCGAGCCCGTCGCGGGTTCGCGCCCCTCGGAGCCGCTGGCGTGACGAGCAGCCCGCCGACTCCTGCGCGCATCGACTCATTGTAGCCGAGCAATCGATCGCTCAGGTCAACGGGCGGTGGTGGGCGTGTAGGTTCTCCATGGCGGCCTTCACAACAGCGTACGTGCCGAGAGGACCTCGGCCCACGCCGCGTCGAGCATCGGAGCGCTCATCGTGAGCGCAGCCTGTAGTTGATCGAGGAAAGGAACCGCGGCGCCGAGCAGGGCCACCACGTCCGGCCACACCTTCATCATCGCGTTCCACTGCGCGTTCCACTCGGCCAGGGCGGCGGTGATCTCGTCCACCATCTGCTGCCGGATCACCATCTCGGAGCCGTCGCTGACGAGCGATCCGGCGTCGAGGAAGGTGCCGAGCCCCTTGAGCGCCACGTCGAGCTCCGCGGACACGATGGCCTTGCCGGTGGCGAGTCCCTTCGACTGGATGAGCGCGATCATTTCGGCCGAGAGGAATTTCGGGAGACCTGCCGCCTTGAACTCGTGTGCCTGGCGGACACTGTCCGCGGCGGTGACGATCCCGTTGAAGATACTCTGCGGTTGCGTCTTCTCGTCGGGCTCGAGGAGCTGGCCCACGGCGAGCCCGGCCAGCGAGACGGCGAGCCCACCGAAGAAGCCGATCGGCCCCGAGATCGGGGTGGTCAACAGCAGGACGTCCGCGAAGATCGTGAGGACGTCGATGCCGGTCTTGGCGCGGGCCTCGACGAGCTCGGGATACCACTTGTTGTAGAGTGCCTCGAACTTCGCGCGCGAGCGGACCGCGACCTGCAACGAGCCGTCGAGGTTCTTGAGCGTGCCGACCCAGCCGGCGAACAGCTTCTCCGCCAGCTCGAGCATCGGCACCGCGACCAGCAGTCCCCAGAACTTCGCTTCGGCGGTGAACACTTCGCCGTACGCGAACAGCTCGTCACACACATCCTCGAGCGCGAGCTTCGCCGCGGGGTCGATGATCACGGCGCCATCGCCACCGCGGCGCGCCGAGCTCAGCACCGCTTCCTCGAGCGAGTGGATCTCGCCGGGGAGCAGGTTGCTTCGTGCGAGGTCCTGCTCGAGCTCTGCCGCCGCGCCCGGAGACTTGGCGTGGATCTGCCCCATCAAGGTCTCGAGCCTTCCGTAGCTCTCCCAGAAGTACTCCTCTTCGGCGTCTCTCGACGCCTCGTAGTCCGAGCCGAGCACATCCGCGAGCTCGACATCGACGACTTCCTCCTCGGCTGACTCCTCCGCGGACTCGGGCTCTTCATCGGCGGCCAGATCGCTGCCTTGCGCGACCGGTGTCGCGACCTCCTTCGAGCCGCCGTCGAACGCGAGGAAGCCGTCGAGGCTGAAGCCTTGCGCCACCGGTTCGCTGCTCGCCACCGACGCACCGCGAGCATCGGCATCGGCCTCGAGCGCGGGATCGGTGTTCACGGCCACCTTGCCCGCGGTGCCATCCTGGTGGACGCGACCCTCGCGCTGCTGCGCCACATGCCCGAGCTCGTGATTGATGAGCGCGATCCCTTCGGGGCTGCTCGGGTTGTACGTGCCGGCTGCGAAGTGGAGGGTGTTGCCACGCGCAAAGGCACGGGTCCCGAGCCGGTCGGCTTCGCCATCCTCGTGCACCGTGACATTGGAGAAGTCGTGGCCGAGCGCAGCACCGGCGCGGTCCGCGAGCTCGCGTGGCAGTCGATTCGACATCCGACCAGACTCTGCAACCCCGACACCAGTCACGAATCCAAGCGTGACGGGCGCTTGACGGACACGGGCGTGGTGCACGCCGAATCGGCGCGCCTCCGGTGCACGACCGGCGAGCTCGGACGGCCGGTCGTTTTCGCGATCGGGCGCTCGCCGAGCTCCGGATCTATGAAACGATTCGCTGTGACCTCCGCCGCCGAGCGGCTCCGTGCCGCGACCGCCGCCGTCGCCGAGCGCGATCGTCTGGTGAGGATGAAGTCGCAGCTCGCGAGCGACCTCTCGGGCGCCGAGCAACGGGTGGTACAGCTCGAGCAACGGCTGGGTCGCGAGCAGATGGACGTCGACCGGTTGTCGAGAGCGGCGCACCGGTTCCTGAACGATCTGCTCGGCAACACGCAGCTGTCTCGCGAGCAACGCGAAGTGGCCGAGGCGGCCGCGCAACTTCGCGAGGCGATCGGTGCGCGCGATGCGCTGCGCGCGCACGCGAGGAACCTCGAGGCTCGGCTCGCGGTCCTGACGCCCGACGCGATCGCCGGCGAGCTCCGGGCGGCGCGGGCCGCGAAGGAGGCCGAGGTGGTCGAACGCGGTGGCCCGCCGGCCGCTGCACTCCAGGAGCTCGACGTGCGGCTCGAGTCGATCGACATCGAGCTCGTGCCGCTGCAGGACGCGCTCGCCTCGGGGCACCTCGCGCTCGCGAAGCTCGCGGAGATCATCACGGCGCTCGAGGTCGGGGATGACGTGCGCGAATCGCGCAAGCAGGCCAGTGCGACGCGTGCGCTCGCGGGTGAGGCGCAGGCTCGGCTGCTCGGGTTTGGCCGCGCGCTCGACGACCTCGCGACCAGCGGCGCGGAGCGGGTGAACGAGGAGCCTCCCGCCGCCGCGTTTGCCGATGGCTGGATCGGAGCGCTGCTCGGCAGCGGTGACCGTGGGAGTCGGATCGCCGCCGCCCGCGAGAGCATCGCCCTGCGGATCGAGTACGTCCGCGCGAAGCTGACCTCGGTTCGCACCCGGCACGACGAGCTGGCCGTGCGGCGAACCGCGCTCGTCGGCGAGCGCGACGAGCTCCTCGCGCAGTAGGGGTACGAGATTCCCGTCGCGGCGAGATCGGAACCGGCGACATCGTCCTGTCCCGACGACTAGCGCACCCCGCCGACGATCCCGTACGATGTCGCTCGATGGCTAATGCAGACAAGAGGAAGCAGTCGCTGTATTTCCCCGAGGAGATGCTCAAGGAGATCCAGCACGAGGCCCAGCGCCTCGATCGCTCGCTGTCCTGGATCGTCCAGCAGGGCTGGAAGCTCGCGCGCGAGAAGATGAAGGCCTTCCCGGCGAGCAACGACGAGCCGGGCGCCGCGCCCGACCCGCGCGAAGAACGCTAGGGACGCTTCGGCTTCTGCGCCGCGAGGACATCGGTCACCGACGAGAACCGCAGGCTGGTCGACCAGACCTCGGTGTCCTCGGCGTTCGGTGATCGCTTCGGCGCCGCGTTCGCCGCGAAGTACTTGTGCTTGCCGTCGGCGAGCGAGACCTGCAACACGCCGGCGTTCGCGATCCAGATCTGCACGAGCTTCTGCTTGGTGTCGAACACGTACTTCGCGCCCTTGCGCCAGTAGCGTGACGACGTCGAGCGGTCCCGATCACGCACGTCCGCAGGGAGCAGGTCGTCGAGCTTGCGCGACGCGACCAGCTTGCCGGCCGGATCGTAGACCACCACCGCGTGGTGGAAGCCGAGGTTCGCCCAGTCGTCGAGCGTCACGAGCCAGCCGTCGCTCGAGAGGATCGCCTCGTACGGCGATTCCTGGTTCACGAGCGGCCCCTTCCACACGAGCGTCGCGGCCACGTTCCAGGCGGTGCCCGCATAGCCGATGTCGTAGACGTACGCGACGGGCTTGTCGCTCGGGTTGTGGCGGCTCTTCGGTGGAAACACCTCCACCAGCTTCGAGAACCCGGTCGAGTGCCAGCTGTTCGGATGCGCCGCGGGCCAGTCATCGGCGCGCGATGGCGTGGACAGCAGGAGCGCGGCAATGATGAGGAGGATACGCACGCGTCGAGCATCGCACGCCCGCCGCGCACCGCCAGGCGCCGCTAGAATTCGAAGTTCACGCCGCCGAACCAGGTGTTGTCACCGACGGAGAGCTTGGTGTCGGAGCCGAGCCCGTTGACCTTCGCGAACATCAGCTCGGCGAAGAACCCGGCATGCTGGATGCCGCTCTGGCGCATCGAGCGCGCGGCGTCCTTGTCGATGCGCTCGGCGCGGATCGCGAGGCCGACCGAAGCCTGGACCCCGAGCGTTCCGCCGTAGGCTTTGTTCGCCTCGCAGCCGTCGGTCATGCTGCCGTCCTTGCAGACCTTCGCGATGTCGCCGCTCGGGCCCTTGAGCCACCAGACGTAGTACGAGAGGCCGCCGCGGAGATACGGCACGATCGGGATGCCGTAGAGATCGTCGAGCTGCGTCAGGCGATAGGTCGCGGTCAACGCGAACGGGATCAGGCGGAACGTGTTCTCGCTGGCGGTCGAGCGCTCGCGACGGACCTGGCTGGCATCCGAGTTCTCGACGTAGGCGTACGCCGTCTTCTGCATGTACCCGAGCGTGCCGCCGATTCCAACCTGGCCCGCGCCGGTCCAGATGATGCGCTCGACATCGAGCATCGGCAGGATCTGGTAGACGTGCGCGTCGTTCCCCACCAGCTCGCCCTGCGCGTTCCTGGTGTAGTAGTTGCCGAACATCGCCTGGTACGGGCCCATGCCGGTCGTCGAGTTGACGCCGACCTGCTTGTCGATGTCGGGGGTGTAGGGCCCGACCTTGATCCCGGCATGCCACTTGACCTCGTCCTGGTCGGCGAGGAAGCCGGCGGTCTCCGTGCCCGGATCTTCCCAGTACGGGGCGAAGTCGTCGGCGCGCGCGCCGGCAGGCACGAGCACCAGCGCGAGGCCGCCGGCACCACGCACGAGCCACTTGCGCGGCAACCGGCGCCGGCGCCGCCACAGCCACGCCGAGGCGAGGACCGCGAGCATGCCGCCGAGCCCCACCGGCGAGCTCGTCGAACAGAAGCCGCCCTCGATCTTGCCGCCGCGCTGGTCGACGTCTTCCCAGAAGTCGGTGACCGCCCTCGGCACCACGGTGCGGGTGAAGAACGTGCCGGCGGCATTGCCGGAGCGGTCGACCGCGACCAGCGCGACCGTGTACTCGGCGTTGTTCTCGAGGCCTCGGATCGTGAGGCTCGACGCGGTCTGGCTCTCGACGGTGTCGCAGATGAACGCGGGGTTCAGCGCGGCGAACTCGATCGGGAGCGACGTGACGGGCGTGCCGTCGGTGCTGGTGAGGTCCTGCGCCGTGAAGGCGCGCGGCTCCGGCGGCGCCATGCCGCACACCGACTCGGTGGTCGAGTACAGCGCGCCACCGCCCGCGCCGACCGGGGCGCCGGTGGAGTCCATGCAGAACGCCTGGAACGCGAAGAAGTCGGTCGGGCGGGTCTCGGGGATCGTCCAGCTGAGCTCGATCGCGTTCTCCCCGCCCTGCGCCTTCAGATCCTCGAGCGGCGGCGGTGGCAGGGTGTCGAAGCCGGCCACGTCCGTGAAGGTCTCGAGATCGATCGGCCGCGGCGAGAAGAAGTCGGGCTGGCTGTCACCATTGGTGTCGACGATGACCCACACGAACGCCTCGCCACCATCCTCCTGGCGGCAGGGCTGCTTCGTCGGGGTGACCAGGCTCGGGCTCGCGTTGATGAGGTCGTAGAGCGGAACGGGAAACGTCTCCTCGCGGATCGCGAGCGCGTCGATGTCGCCGATCGTCGAGACCTGGCGACAGTTCATCGGGCGCGTGATGTCATCGTCGCAACCGGACCCGACCCAGATCTGGCCGGCCCGGTTGGTCCCGGTCGTCGAGCTCAGGTGGAGCTCGTAATACAGATCCCGGCTGGCGTCGCCTTGCTGGCTGCACTGGCAGGAAGCGAGGTTCATGTGCTCGAGGAGCGTCTCGGAATCGGAGGGTTCCTTGAGCTCTTCGCCCTCGCGGATGAACAGCCGGGGCCACTCGAGCATGGCGCCGTTCTCGAGCATGCCGGTGTCGGCGTGCGCGATTCCTGTCATCGCCGCGAAGGCCACGCACGCGGATACGAATCGCTTCATCGGCGCCGTCATTGTCTAACCTCTCGCGCTCGCTCGGCCGGACAGCCTCGCTCGCCTTCGGTCATGTGCAAAGGGAAGGCCGGCGGAGCTTCCGACGACAACCGTCGATATCACGCGAGGATGGGCGCATCAAGAATGCGACCATGCGAGCGCGATCCATCCGACAGCCTGCCAAACTGGCACGCGCGCGATCCGGCGCATGTCAGCGCGTCTACTGAGCCTTCTGCTTCTGCCGGGCGGCGATCAACGTGGCCTTGATCTCCCGGCCAAGCGCCGCCGCCCGCTCCTCGGCGCTCGCCTCGCGGCGGCCGCCCCATTCAGCGGCGTAGTACAGCTCGGTCAGCTCGGTGATGTGGCTCGCCGCCGGATCGCCCCGCGTGGCCATCTGCTCCGCGAGCTCGCGAGGGGTGACCGAGGCGCCGCGTGCGAAGCCGGCCTTCGCGAGCTGCTTCGAGACGCCGTCGTAGACCTCGCCCACCGTCGAGCGCTGGCGTGGTTTGGCCGGCCGGCCCTCACGGGGAAGCTTCGCGCGCCGGCGCCGGCGACGCCGAACGAGCAGCAGGATCAGGCCCGCACCGAGCGGCGAGCTGATCGGCCAGTGCTCGATCGCGAAGTCCTTGGCGATGATCACGGCATCCTTGACGGCCTTCGCGGCGGTCTTGAGGGCGCCGCCGATGCTCTTGAACAGCGACAGCTGCGAGACCAGGTCGTACTCGATCACCCACTTGGTCCACTGGAACCGCAACGTGTCGACGAAGCGGCCCAGCTTCGCGCGCCATCCCGTGCCACCGCGTCCGAGGGTGTCGACATCTCCGGGCGGCGTCGGATCGAACGTGACCCACGTGCCCGACCCCGTGCCGACGCCCGGAAAGAACACCTCGTCCCACGAGTGCGCATCACCCGCCCGCACCGCGACGTAGCCCTGGTACTCGTTCCACTCGCCCCCGAGGAAGCCGTTGACGTTGCGCACCGGGATGCCGATGGACCGCGCGAGGATCGCGAATGCCGAGGCGAAGTACTCGCAGTGGCCCTGCTTGCGATCGAACAGAAAGAAGTCGACCGGCTCCTGGCTGCCGGGCTCCTCGAGCTCGAGCGTGTAGGTCAGGTGCTTCGCGAGCCACTCCTGGATCGCGATCAACTTGTCGTACCGTGTCGTCGCATCCGCCGTGATCTCGCGGGCGAGCGCCCGTGTCCGCGGGGTGATCTCCGGCGGCAACACCAGGAAGACCTCGAAGCCGGCCGGCAGCGCGCCGGTGGACTCGCGAAGCTCGGCGGGCGTGGGCCGGGTGAGCTCCGAGAACACGGTGTAGTGGACCGTGCTGCCGTGCTCGAGCCGGATCTCGTCGTTGCGCTCGATCGGGTTGCGCCGCCGGATCGTGTGCGGGTACTCGACGATCCGTGGATTGCTCGCGCCGAACAGCACATCCGAGTCGAGCGGATCGAGCCAGATGTCTTGCTTGACCGAGCCCTTGGCCAGCCGCTCGATCTCGGGAATCGGCAGCGCCTGACCGGCCCACAGCAGCACGCGGCGGTCCCTCGTCTTGCCCTGCTCGAGGGTCTGGTTGGTCCGCGGAGCCTCGGGGCTGCGCGACCACTGACCGTCGCGGTAGCTGTCGAACGCGACGCCGCGCCAGTGCAGCTCGGGCGCATCGCGGGCGCCGTACCGCGGATCGAGCTCGACGCGCATGACGACCGTCGAGTCCTTCTTGATCACGCCGTGCCCACCGAGCTTCACGCCGTCGGAGAAGCCCGAGAGCGTCAGCCCGCCGCGGCTCTTCAAGAAGAACCCGATGCCGACGCGAGGCAACGCGAGGAACACGACCGCCGCGCCGAGGAACACCCCGAACGACAACAGGCCGGTACCGAGGAAGAACCTGCCACCGACGATGCGCCGCGAATCGAGGATCCGCCGGACCTCGACTCGCTCCGACGCGCGATCCGCGGCGTGCTTGACGAGCAGGTTGTCCTCCATCTCGCGGCGCAGATGAAACAGCGTGAGCGCCCAGGTCGAGGAGATCACGAAGCCGAAGAAGCACAACCCGTACGTCAGATCCGGGTTGAGCACCGAGCCCGCGACCAGCATCAAGAACGCGAGCAGGTACATCTGTTGCCAGTCGCGGGCGGCGCGCCGGTTGAATGCCTTGACGACCGTGAGCCAGACGAGGAACTGCGCCCCGACGAACAGGAAGTCGAGCGTCACCACCGCGCTGAGCAGGCTGTAGGCGAACGCGAAGATCGACAGCACCGTCCACACCCACGACAGCTTCTCGAACTTGATCCGCGGCGGCTCCCACCACCACGACACGAACAGCGCGAGCAGCCCGCCGTACGAGACGATCGGCGAGAGCGCACCGCCGCCGATGAGCGCGATGTACGCGAACGTCACCATCATGTACGTCGCGGTCTTGTGGGCGACGGCGAACCTCATACGTCCATCACCGTGGTGGCGGACGGCCGCCCGGCCGCGGCGACGGCGCGCGGCGTGACGAGCACCGACTCGACTCGAGGCGGGATGATCGCGAACGCGATCTCGTCGGAGACGTACGGCAGGAGCGCGAGCGCGCGGCCGATCTTGGCCTCGTGCATGCGGCCGACGCCCGACGCGATGTGCGAGCCGCGCGCGCACAGCTCGACGCTCCAGCCGAGCTCGAGGTACGCGGCGGCGAGGCTCGCCGCGACGCTGATCGCGCGCTCGACGGCGGAGACCTGGGCTTCGAAGGCCGGCGTGAGCGCACCATCGAGGACGGCTTCACGGACGGCGGTGGGCAGCGCGTTGTCGACGCCGATCACGACCCGCCGGGCGAGCTCGTCCTCGTATTCGCGCACGAGGAGCCGGCCGGTGCGCGCGCTCGATCGCCAGTGGACGTCGCGCCGGTCGTCTCCTGCACGGCGCTCGCGCAAGCCGAAGAACTCGCCGCGGCGGCCGAGCCGGTTCGCGGTGGTGTCGCCGGCGCTCGTCGAGCGCGGCTGCGGGCGTGGCACGGCGACCCGTGCCGGATAGACGAGCACCTCGAGCGGCGCGTCGATGTCGCGCGACTTGCGGAACAACGCGAACGGAAACTTCGTCGCGAGCCGATAGCCGGAGAGCTCGTAGAGCCCGCGCCGGACGAAGGTGTGGCGGTAGCTGGTGCGCTGCGACTTCGCGGCGGGGATCTTCAGGAAGTAGCAGCGCTTGTCGAGCGGCGTGGTCCCTATCAGGTCTTCGACCTCGATCGAGAACGAGGCGCGAGCAGGCTTGGAGTTCTCGATCACCACCTCCATCAGGAACGGCTCGTTCGCGTAGACGCGCGCCGGCGGTCGCCGCTCGACGGAGAGCTTCTTCAGCGTCATCTCCGACAGGATCCCGGACGCGATGATGAACGACAGCAGCCAGCCGAGGAGCAGGTACAGCAGGTTGTTGCCGGTGTTGATCGCCGCGAACCCCACGCCGATCGAGAGCAGCACGATGACGCGGCCCTCGCGGGTGAACCGCAGGCGACGCGGCGGCCGAAGCCGTCTGCGAGCACGCGCCCAGAACGATGGACGGTCGCCCATGCGCGGCTACGTGGGGATGGCGACGCGGCCGACGATCTCGCCGATGAGGCGCTCGGCATCCGTCCGTGCGCGGCCGAGCGAGTCATGGGTCTGGGCGAGCGAGAGCCGGTGGGCGAGGCACGGGACGGCGAGCGACTTGACGTCGTCGGGCACCACGAAGTCACGGCCGGCGGCGAGCGCGGCGGCCTGCGCGGCGCGGTACCAGGCGAGCGCGCCGCGGGTCGAGACGCCGTTCGTGATCCCCGGGTGACGGCGCGTCTCGGAGACGATCGTCATCGCGTAGTCGAGCAGCGCATCGTCGACGCGGATCGTCTCGACGGCGTCTTGCAGGGCACGCACGGCCGCCAGGTCGACGACCGGCAACAGCTTGGTGACCGGATCACCGCCGGAGCGCTCGCGGAGCAGCTCGCGCTCGATCGCCTGCGCCGGATAGCCGAGCGAGATCCGCAAGAGGAAGCGATCCATCTGCGACTCGGGCAACGGATACGTGCCGTAGTGCTCGGCCGGGTTCTGGGTCGCGAGCACCATGAACGGCGTTTCGAGCGTGTGCGTGGTGTCGTCGATCGACACCTGCCCCTCGCTCATCGCCTCGAGCAGCGCGGACTGCGTACGCGGCGTGGTGCGGTTGATCTCGTCGGCGAGCACGACGTTCGCGAAGATCGGGCCGCGCTTGAATTCGAACACCTTGCCGTGCTGGTCGTAGATCGAGACGCCGACGATGTCCGACGGCAACAGATCACTCGTGAACTGGATGCGACGGAACGTGCCGCCGAGCGACGCCGCGAGCGCGCGCGCGAGCGTGGTCTTGCCGACGCCCGGGATGTCTTCGATCAGCAGGTGACCGCGCGAGAGCAGCGCCACGACGGAGGCGCGGATCGCCTCGGGCTTGCCGCGCACGACCGTGGCGATCGCGTCTTCGAGCTTGCGCACCGCGCCGATGTCGGTCGACGAGAGCGGGGCAGGTACCGACACCGCAGGCATGTTCGCCGAGTATAGCCTGGCCGAAACGACGACGGGGACCCTTCGGGTCCCCGTCGGTGACAGGGGCAGGGGCCCCGGTCAGCCTGGCAGGTTCAATCGCTGCGGAGGCTCATGAGGAGCCGCAGCACGTACCAGAACAGCGTCGCGATCGTCGAGAACAGCAGGAGCGACGCGGCCACGAAGGCTGTAGGTGGGAAGTCCTTCATGATCACGCTGGTCTGGTAGAGGATGTACCCCGCCATCAGCAAGATCATCAGGCCGCTGAAGATGGCGCCCAGGTGGAAGCCGAACGCGAGCGACGCCAGGATCACGCCGAGCGCGGCGAACGTGCAGCACACGAGCGCGCCGCGCATGAACGAGAAGTCCTTCTTCGTGACGAACACGACGAGCGTGAGCCCGATGAAGATCGAGAGCGTGATGACGATCGCCTCCATCAGGATCTGGCCGGCCATGCCGCTCATGTCGGCGAGCGGATAGCCGTGCGCCGCGACGGCCGCCACGTGGCTGTCCCCAGCGTTGCCGAACCGGAGCATCAGGATCCAGATCATCGGTTGCAGCAGGATCGCTTGTGCGACCACGGCGATCGTGAGCCCTGCGTACTGCAGGCCGCGCGAGGTGTCCGAGCGAGCGAGCCGCTCGGCGATGTAGCCGACGACCATGAACAGTCCGAGGACCGCCAGCCAGGTCCATCGACCTTGCAGCGCCCACTTCGAGAATCCCCAGCTCACCTTCGGCGCGAACCGGATCAAGCCTCCGGTGATCGCGGCGAACGCGATCAGCGCGACCCCGAGGTGCGCATAGGTCTTGCGCAAGAATGCGACGCGGTCGCTGACGCCGAGCGTCGCGACGGCGCCTTCGATCGGACGACCACTGTGTGCGAATGCCATGCGGCCCTGCCTCCCTGTAGTTGCTGCCCTTTTGTACCATGGCCTAGCGGTGGGCGACACCGCACCGATGTTGTCGACCACGCCGCACGCGTGCGTCGCCTGCCCACAGGACAGGGGCGCCCAGCGTGGTGACCGAGAGCGAATCGGTCTCGACGAGGACGGACGTGCGGGTCGCCGGAGTGTCGTCATCGCCCCACGGGACCTGCCACGATGCGTCGGCACCGACCAGCAGCAGCCGATTCGGCTCGAGCTGCACCGGTTCGATTTCCTCGTCGAGGATCATCACGAAGTCGCCCGCGTTCCCTCGCGATCCGACGCGGCGCTCGGTGACCTCGACGGCGTGTGCGCGAACTTCGTATCGCACGTAGCGCTTCGCCGCCCAGCGAGGGCCACGCGCCTCGAGATCGCAGGCCACGATCCACCACGCGGGCTCGCTACCCCGGCGCACCGCGACCCGCCACAGGATCTCCGGATAGCTCCATCGCGCGAGCGGGATGCCGGTGATGCGGAGCTTCTCCACGTCGAACGCGAACAAGCTCACGCGAGCGCGGCCGTCGATCGGATCGAGCTCGAGACCCGCGGGCAACGCGAGCGCCGCGGCGGACAGCGTGCCGTCGAGCTCGATCGTGATGCGCTCGCGGCCGTGGAACCTGCGCTCGGTCACGTCACCAACCACAGCACGGCGAGCGACACGGCGAGCGACGGAAGCGTGACCACCACGCCGACGGCCACGAACGTGCGAAGCGGGACCTGCACGTCCTGGCGCCGGAGCGCGTGCATCCACAGCAGACCCGCGAGCGAGCCGATCGGCAACAGCCGCGGACCGAGGTCACCACCGACGAGCGCGGCGAGCACGTGTGAATCCGGTGCGCCGGCGAGCGCGTGCGAGTGAAGCAGCGCCATCGGGTGATTGTTGATCAGCGCGGAACCCGCGGCACCGACAGAGCCGATCGTCACGAGCGGCGCGGGCGTGCTCGCATACAGGCTCGCGAGCTCGGCGGTGGCGCCGGCCCGAGCGAGCGCGGTCGCGAGGACGAGCACCCCGAACAGGAACGGCAGCAGCTCCCAGCTCACCCCGGCGGAGATCCGATCGAACGCGACGCCGCCCGCGCGCGCCGCGACGACGCATGCCGCCGCCGCGATCGCCGCGACCGGCCAGATCGGCGCGCCGACCGCGGCCATCACCGGATACGACACGATGCTCGCACCGGTGATCACGAGGACGAGCTTGGCGTGGCCGCCGAGCGGGACGATCGGTGGTGCCGCGCCGAGCGCCGGTGCCTCGTCGGCGAGCGCGTCGCGAAACCACCAGGCCAGCATCGCGTACGCGACGAGCCAGCCCGCGAGCGCGACCGGCACCATGTGCAACGCGTAGGTGTTGAGATCGATCCCGGCCCGCGCGGCGACGACGAGGTTCATCGGATTTCCGGTCGGCAGCGGCGCGACCCCGGCGGCGACGAAGGCTGCGAACGCGAACGGCACGACGAACTTGGGATGCCGCTTCGGATACACCGTCTTGAGCAGCTCGATCACGACCGGCGTCACGAGCAAGATCGCCGCGTCGTTCGACAGCAGCGCCGCGGTGACCGCCGCGATCGCGAACACCATGCGAAACGCATGGCGCACGGGCCCGCGAGTCCGCGGCTCGATCCAGGTCGCGAGCCGAGCGAACACGCCGAGCTCGGCGGCGCACGCGGTCGTCGTCATGATCCCGACGATCACGATCAGCGGCTGCCACAGATCGCGCGCCGCGTGCTCCACATCCTCGACGGTGGCGACCCTCCCGGCGAGCGCGATCGCGACCCCGACCAGCGCGCCGACGGCCGGCGCCCACGCGCTGCGCCACGCGAGCGCGATCGCGAGCGCGACGATGAGGGCAAGCACGGCGACGAGCATCGGACCGGACCAGGTTACCAGTCCGGTTCACCGCCATCAGCGTGCGGCCACGCGCTTCTCGAGGTCGGACGAAGTCTCGGGGAACGAGGTTAACGGCCGCGTTGGACGTCCGTCAGCGCGTCGCCTTGAGCTTCTTGATCTCGGCGATCAGCTCGGGCACCGCCTTCTCCCACTCCGCGACCACGCCGTAGTCCGCGACCTGGAAGATCGGCTCGTCCTTGTTCTTGTTGATCGCGACGATCGTCTTCGATCCCTTCATGCCCGCGAGGTGCTGGATCGCTCCAGAGATCGCGACCGCGAAGTAGAGGTTCGGAGCGACGATCTTGCCGGTCTGGCCGACCTGCCAGTCGGCGGGGACCATGCCGGCGTCGGTCGCCGCGCGCGACGCACCCATCGCAGCCCCGAGCAGATCGGCGAGCTCCTCGAGCACCTTGAAGTTCTCGCCGGTCTTCATCCCGCGGCCGCCCGAGACCACGACCTTGGCGTCGCCGAGATCGGGGCGATCGGACTTCTGTGCGTCGAGCCGGACGAACTGCGCACCGAGCGCGTCGAGCGTGCCGGCCGGTGCCGACGTGATCGCACCCGCGGCGGGTAGCTCGGCGACGGGCTCGAACTCCGACTGGCGTGGCGTCACGCAGATGATCGGCGTCGTGACCTGCACCGTCGAGGTCGCGTTGCCGGCGAGGATCGGACGCATGAACGTGTCCTTGCCCGAGATCGTCGAGATGTCGGAGGCCATGCCGGCATCGAGCAGGGCGGCGACGCGCGGCAAGAGATCCTTGCCCATCGACGTCGCGGTAGCGGTCACGACGGTCGCGCCGTGCTCCTTGGCGAGCCGCGCGACGATCGGCGCGTAGGTCTCGGCGAGGTAGCCCGCGAGCCCGGGATCGTCGACGACGATGACCTTGCTCGCGTACTTGGCGGCGGCCGGGCCCGCGGCGCCCGAGCCCGCGCCGACGACGAGCGCGATCACCTCACCGCCGTGAGCCTTCGCGGCCTGGTTCGCGAAGGTGAGATTGGACAGCGCGCTCGTGCGGAGAGCTGCACCAGCGAATTCACAGAATGCGAGTACGTTTCCCATGGCGTCTCCTAGAGAGCCTTTGCTTCATCGGCGAGCTTCTTCACGAGGGTGGGGATGTCGGCGACGATCTGGCCGGGCGGCCTGGGCGGCGGCAGCGTCACGGTGACCTCCTTGATCACCGGCTTGGCCTCGGCGCCGTAGTCGGCGAGCTTGGCCACGATCATCGGCTTCTTCTTCGCGGCCATGATGCCCTTGAGCGACGGCAACCGGGCGCCTTCACCCGAGTACAGGTGCGACTCGGGCGTGACGCCGTTCTTCACCGACTTCGATCCGACGATGCGGAGATCGACGGTGACGACCGACGGGATCGGTACGCGCTTGTACTCGACCCCACCGTCGACCTCGCGACCGACGAGCAGCGACTGCTTGTCCGCGGCGAGCTCGATCGACGCGGCGAACGTCGCCTGCGGCCAGGCGAGCTTGCCGGCGAGCATCTGGCCCACCTGGTTCGCATCGCCGTCGACCGCCTGCTTCCCCATGACCACGAGGTCGGGCTGCTCGGTGGCGATGATCGATTGCAGCACCTTCACGACGACGAGCGAGTCGATCTCCTCGTCCTTCGTGACGACGTGGATCGCGCGATCCGCGCCCATCGCGAGACAGGTGCGGATCTCCTTGGCCGCGTCCTCGGGTCCGAGCGAGACGACGATGATCTCGCCCCCCGGGATGCGGGCGTTCTCCGCGCCGTTCTCGAGCAGGCGTAGCGCCGTCTCGATCGCGTACTCGTCGAACGTATTGACGATCCAGGATGCGCCGGTCAGGTCGATGCGGCCATCCTTGATCTTGGCCTTCTGGGTCGGGTCGGGGACCCTCTTCACGGGAACCAAAATCTTCACGGTGACGTCTCCTTGTTAGGTCGGCGATCGAGTCCAGAGGTAACGAGTGCGACGACCCAGTCGGCCGCGCGCACGATATCGAACTTCTTCGGGCGGGTTCCAGGCGTAGGCGCCGAGATCGTCGAGGATCGGATCGGTTGCTTCGCGAGCACCCACGCCAGCGCGAGCTCGTCGAGCATGCCGAAGATCATCCGCGCGGCGACGTGGCTCGGGATCGTGGGATCGAGCTCGCCGCGCTGCTGACCCGCCGCGATGATGCCGCCGAGCATCCGCAGGAAGTCGGCGAACTGCGGGTTCTCGTACTCCTTCATGAACTTGCTCGACTGCCGGAGCTCGATCGTGAGCACCTCGGCGGCGGCGGGCTCGTCGTGGACGAGGCGCAGGTAGGCACGGATGAACGCGCTCAGCTGGTCGGACGGGGGGAGCTCGGCGATCGCGGCGCGCAGCACCTCGTTGACCTGCTTCATGCGGCTCTCGAACAGCGAGATCAGCAGGTCGTCCTTGCTCTTGAAGTAGAGATAGATCGTGCCGTCCGCGACGCCGGCATCCTTCGCGATCTCCGAAACTCGCGCTGCGAAAAACCCGCGGCGTGCGAAGATCCGCTCGGCGGCGGCGAGGATCCGCTCGCGCTTGTCACTCGACCCGCGGTCGCGTGCGGCCGCTGAATGAACCGTCATTCAGTCGTTTGATACCCTCCATGACGCGCGCCGTCAAGGTTCCCCCCGGCGCTTGCTGGGTTGAAAACGTGGCACGTGTGAACTACAACGTGCCGGTGTCAACTGCACGGATTTTGGGACATTTCACCATCTTCGCGATGTGCGCTCCGCTGCTGATGGGCGGCGCCTGCGAGAAGAAGACGAACCAGAACGACACCGGTGCGATCAACGCGCTCGATCGTACAGGGTCGGGCAGCGAGACCGGTCCGCTCGATTCCACGCCGCTGCAGGGCATCGACATCAGCAAGCTCGCGGGCGATGCGACGTGCTCGGGCAAGACCGCGATCGACGGGCCGTCGTGCACGAAGACGAAGCTGTTCTACCGGCTGCTCGCGTCGCTGAAGTCGCCGTGCGGCAAGTCGCACAGCCTGCGCACTTCGTACACCACCGACACGGCGTGCAAGCGCGCGCCGTTCGCCGTGCGCTACATCACCGCGTTGATCGAGGATGAGGCGACCGAGGACATGGTGCGCGAGGAGTTCACCAAGAAGTACGAGTCGGTCGCGAAGGCGGTCAAGCTCGACGTCGGCAAGGCGCCGCGGATCGGCAACGACGATGCGCCGGTGCGGATCGTCGAGTTCTTCGACTACGCGTGCCCGCACTGCGCGGAGTTCAAGGGGCAGCTCGACGAGGTCGCCGCGAAGCACCAGGGGCAGCTCGTCGAGTACTTCATGATGTTCCCGCTCGGCAAGAAGGAGTGGCCGCACTCGAAGAGTGCAGCGCAGGCGTCGATCGCCGCGAACGCGCAGGGCAAGTTCAAGGAGATGCACGCGCTGCTGTTCGCGAGCGCGCCGGCCCACAGCCAGGCCGACGTGATGGGCTACGCGAAGCAGCTCGGGCTCGACGTGGCCAAGTTCGAGCAGGCCTACACCGCGGCGGCCGCGCAGGTCGAGATGGACAAGGCGCAGGGCGATGGGGCAGGCGTCCAGTCGACGCCCGGCGTGTTCTTCAACGATCGCAAGTATGAAGGTCCGCTGAATCCCAGGTACCTCAGCATGTGGATCGAGGAAGAGATCGCGGTGAATCGATGACGCACGGCGCCCGTCTCTACGCCATGCGCGCACTGGTGCTGGCGATCGCGGTCGTCGTGTTCGCGCCACCGGCGCACGCCGATGTCCTCAAGGTCGGCGATCGGCTCGCCGAGCTCGACGTCGCGGTCGACGGCAGCGGCAAGGCCATCCGCCTCAAGTCGTTCAAGGGCCAGTGGGTCCTCGTCACGGTCGGCGCCCAGTGGTGCAAGCCGTGTCGCAAGGAGCTCCCGACCTGGGACAAGCTCGCCGGCGAGCTCAAGGGCAAGATCACGTTCATCGCGATCAACGTCGACGACGACATCGCGGACGGCAAGAAGTTCAACCAGGAGCTCAAGCTCAAGAACATGACGCTCGTCTACATGCCGGCGGACAAGTCCGCGGTCGTGGCGAGGTACGGCGCCGATACGATGCCGTCGTCGTTCGTCGCCGATCCGAAGCAGGTCGTGAAGCTCGTGAAGGAAAAATTCGACCTGCGCGATGCCGGCGGCGAGTACAGGAAGCTGAAGGCCGCGCTCGAGAAGCTCGGCGTCAAGTAACGCTAGTCCTTCACGGCGACGAGCGTGATCGAGAGCGGCGCCTTGGCGCGCTCGAGCCCGAGCTGCACGCGCTGACCGGGCACCATCGCACCCGCCGCGACGAGCTGACCCGCGATCTCGACCCCGAGGTCGGCGACCAGGCGACCATCGATGGAGACGATGCGATCCCCGACCTTGACGCCGGCTTCCTCCGCCGGTCCGCTCGACCTCACGCCGGCGACCTTGAGCTCCTTGCCGTCGACGTCGGTCGTCAGCCCGATCGTGCCCGCTTCGCCGGTCCGCGGCGGGACGACCTTGATCGTCCCGAGATCGATCCGCTGTCCCGGCGTGGCGGTGTAGTCGCGCTTGGCGAGCTGGTTGAACATCGTGTCGCGCGGGACGATGGTGACGCTGCCCTTGCCGGCCGGGACGCGCTCGACGAGGAACCGGCCGTTCGCGTCGGTCGTCGGACCCTTGCCGATGAGGATGTTGCCGAACGATTGCTCGTCGAAGCCCTCGCCGCCCGCCATCACGCTCAGTTCGGGTATCGGCCGACCATCGAGCGCCCCGACGACCACCCCCGTGATGGTGGCCCACGGCACGACCGCGAGATCGAGCTTCACCGGACCGCTGGCGATCGTGGCCTTGCCGGCGGCGGTGCCGGCATCGGCCGTGGCGCTGCACATGTAGTCGCCCGGTACGAGACGCTCGAGCAAGTACGTGCCGTCGGCGGCGGTGAACCGCCGGTGCACCTCACCGACCTCGATCCGCGCCTCGATCATCGGGCGACACGTCAGGTCGTACCCGACGACCGGCGTGCCGTTCGACGTGACGCGAAGTTGTGAAAGTGGAGAGCGTCCCTCGGCGAAGTCGTGCGATCACGCTTGGTTGAGTAGGACGTGCCCGAGGGGAAAGTTGTGAAAGTGGCGAGCGTCCCTAGTCGCGGTGCCAGCGCTCGCGCCGGTTCGAGTCAGGTCGCGGGAACTTGCAGAGCGGGCGCGTGAAGAACAGCCCGAAGAGCTCGACCGTATGCACGGCCTCCGCCGTCGGTGGTTCGACCTCGATCGTCAGCCGCCCGGCGAACTGCACCGGCGGCACGGGATCCGCGAGCACGATCTCGAGCGCATCGCCTGCGCATGCGGTGATGCGCGCCGGAACCCTCGCGTTGCAGATCGCGGTGCCTCGCATGTAGCGCCGCTTCACGTGACCGGCGATCCCGCTGTCATCGCGCACGAGATCGATCGCACGAGGCGCGAGCTCGAGGCCACTCACCTCGGGTACGTCTGGAAACAGCGGGTACGCCTCGAGCGTCACCCGGCGATCGATCACCATCCAGCGCTTGCCGTCCGTGGTGTACGCGCCGGTGAGATCCTGGTCGCACGACGTGATCGGTGCACGGCGATCGCAGCCGGCCGAGATGGCCGCGACCGCGATCAGCGCCTTCACACCAGCGCCTGCGCCTTGAGCTGCTCCGCCTGATCGTAGGTGCGCAGCGCGTCGATGATGTCGTCGAGGTTGCCGTCCATGATCGCGGGCAAGTTGTGCTTGGTCAGCCCGATGCGGTGATCGGTGACGCGATCCTGCGGGAAGTTGTACGTGCGGATCTTCTCCGAGCGATCGCCGGAGCCGACGAGCAGCTTGCGCTGCGCGCTCTCGGCGGCGGCCTGCCTCGCACGCTCGGCCTCGAGGATGCGCGACCGCAAGACCTTCATCGCCTTCGCGCGGTTCTTGATCTGCGACCGCTCGTCCTGGCACGCGACGATCACGCCGGTCGGCAGGTGAGTGATGCGTACCGCCGAGTCGGTGGTGTTGACGTGCTGACCGCCCGCGCCGCTCGAGCGATAGGTGTCGATCTTGAGGTCCTTCTCGTCGATCTTGACGTCGACCTCCTCGGCCTCGGGCAGGATCGCGACCGTCGCGGCCGACGTGTGGATCCGGCCCTGCGCCTCGGTCGCCGGCACGCGCTGCACGCGGTGGACGCCGGACTCGAACTTCATCTTCGAGAAGACGTCCTTGCCGTCGACGAGGACGATCACTTCCTTGAAGCCTCCCGCGGTCCCCTCCGACAGCGACATGACCTCGAGCTTCCAGCCCTGGCGCTCGGCGTACCGCGTGTACATCCGGTAGAGGTCACCAGCGAACAGCGCGGCCTCGTCCCCGCCGGTACCCGCGCGGATCTCGACGATCGTGTTCTTCGCGTCGTCGGGGTTCTTCGGTAGCAGCAGGATCTTGATCGCCTGCTCGGCGACGAGACGCTGCTCCTCGAGCGCGCGCATCTCCTCGCGCGCGAGCTCGCGCAGCTCGGGGTCGGGCTCGGCATCGGCCATCTGTCTGGCCTGCGCGAGATCGCCGACGAGCTTGCGATAGTTCTTCCACGCAGCGACGAGCGGATCGAGCTCGGAGTGCTCGCGCGAGAGCTTCAGGAACTCGGCGCGCTTGCTGATGACCTCGGGGGTCCCGAGGAGCGCGCCGACTTCTTCGTGGCGACGCTCGAGCGTCACCATCTTCTCGTTGAAACCTTGCGAGTCGAACATGGGGCGCTCGCATCAGGTCGACGATGGACGCTCGGAGGCGCCCAGGGGACCCAGAGTCAGACCTTCTTCGCGTACCGCTTGTTGAACCGATCGATGCGGCCGGCGGTATCCATCATCTTCTGCTTGCCCGTGTAGAACGGGTGGCAGGCCGAACAGATGTCGATGCCGAAGTCGCCACGCGTCGAGAACGTGTTGTGGACGACACCACACGCGCAGGAGATGCGAGCGGGCTTGTAGTGAGGATGACCAACGGTATCTTTCATAGGGACCTCGTTACGGCCCTTGGGCCGGGCTCGGGGAGCCCGTATCTATAGGGACGGCAGCGTCCGAAAGCAAGCCGAGACCTCATCCCTTTGCGGGAGGCTCACGACGGACCAGCGTACCCAACTCCCTGGATCGGCGCGCAATTTCCCTGCGGGCTACGAAGCACGCGCAGTCCCGCCGAGCCGGGCAGGTGCTTTGTCGGGGTAGAGCGGCAGGATCTCGTGCCCGACTCGCAGGTCGTGGATGTTGCGGTACTTCGCCGAGAGATCGAGGCTGACGTAGACCTTGTTCGAGTCGAAGACGCCGAAGCTCGTCGAGACGACCATCTGTTCGTCGCCGACGCACTCGAAGCCCTCGGGGATCACGTCGTGGCCGTAGATCGCCATCGTCCCGTTTGTCGCGCGAAGGAATCGCCGCGCCTCCGCCTCGGTGGCCGAACGCGCCCACAGCACCTTGCCGACGATCGGCGTGTCGAGCACGTCGAGCGGGCTCGCGTAGTGCGCACCGGATAGATCGGCGGCCTCGAGCTCGGAGATGTGGTCGATCTGTGCGGCGGGGGCGCCATGCGTGAACACCGCACCGCACTTCGACACCGCGGCGAGCGCGAACGTATGGATGATGCCGCGCATCCGCGCCGTCGCCGACGGCCCGAGGATCTGCTCGAGCAGCGCGACCTCGTCCGCCGCGAACTTCGCGGTGTGCGGACCACCGATGTGGCCGTGCTCGTGGTTGCCGAGCAATGCGTGCACGCGACCGGGATACTGCGCCGCGAGCCCCGCGTACGCGATCATCACCTCGCCCGATGCGTCGCGATAGTACTCGCCGAGGAAGTCCGGCCAGTCCTCGGGATCGATGTGCGGGCCGTGGATCAGATCGCCCGTGAACAGCACGTGCGCGTCGCCTTGGTACGTCAGCAACGCCTGCTCGAAGACGTCGACGAAGCGCTTGAAGTCGCGCATGCAGCCCTGCAGGTCCGTGCAGACGAGGAGCCGACCTCGGTCGGGTAGTCGCAGCACGCGCGCCATCCAATCCCACGCTATCAGCTCGTCGACGGCACTCCTAGCCAGCCGCCCCTGTTTGTCGACGGCCATGTGGGATGCTCCGACCATGCGACGCGTGAGAGCGATCGTCTCCGGCCGCGTGCAAGGCGTGTCGTATCGGATGTCCACCGCCGACGAGGCGACGCGCTTGCGCGTCACCGGCTGGGTGCGCAACCGCGCCGGCGGCACCGTCGAGCTCGAGGCCGAAGGCCCACCCGATCAAGTCGCGCAGCTGCTCGCGTGGTGCGCGCACGGTCCACCGGCCGCGCGAGTCGCGAAGGTCGACGTCGAGGAGCTCGCACCGACCGGTGTGGAGACCACGTTCGCGATCGTCCGCTGAGGATCGACCTCAGTCGGTGTTGCCGAGCAGTTCTTCGGCTTCGGGGTCCGGCGGCCGGCACACGACGCGATCGACGGTGGCCATCTTCGCGTGGATGACGTCACACACCGGCGTGAACGAGGCCTTCTGGAACGCGCGGATCGAGGCCTGGTTGTCGGCGGCGATCAGCGCCCAGGATCGATAGGCGTCGGTCGCGCGCAGCTCCTTCGCGAGGTGCTCGAGCATGACGGGGGCGACGGCGCGTCCGCGTGCGGCCGGAGCGACGAACACGCTGTGGATGTACGCGTCGTACTTCTGCAGCCGCAGCGTGCGGCCGAGCTCGGGTGCTTCGATCGGTCCGCGCGCGGCCCAGGCTATGCCGGCGGGGCGAATCCCGAGCGTGGCGAGCACGGCCTGATCACCGCGGCGCCACTGGGTGCGCGCGATCGCCTCGTCGATCGCGAGCTGCTCCACGAGATCGGCGCGGCGCCCCTCGTCGAGCGCGTCGAAGTCGGCCTCGCCGAAGACGCGGAGCTCGAGGCCGGGGGTCGGCTCGATGCCGCGCGTCCATAGCTGGCCGCGATACAGGCAGTAGCGATCGTATTGCGCGACGCTCGCCGCGGCGCTGCGGATCTTCGTCCACGCTGCGCGGGCCTGCGCGGCGGCGGCGGCCGGCGTCTCGCGAGCACGCCGCGCACGACGCGCGACGCTGGTCACCGTGCGCTGGACAGACGCGGCGGTCGATTGGCCCCACACGCGGACCGCGAGCGCCGGTTGCTTGGAGGTCGGCAGCGCGGGCAAGCCGTAGTCGCCGGCGCCGGTGACGACATCGAGTGCGATGCAGCCGCGCGAGCGTGCCGCGAGGGCCTCGGCGTGGAGCAGGCGAGCCGACGCGCGCTTGGTCTGCGGATCGACGGCCATCGCGAGGACGACCGCGCGATCGCCGTCGTCGACGACGAGTGCCGCGGCACACGTCTCGCCCTGTGCATCGTCGAGCCGCGCGAGCCGCACGCGTCCCTGCTTGCCGAGCGCGAGCGCGACTTCCTCGAGCAGGCCGATCGCCTCCGGATCGGCGAGCGGCGAAGGCTCGTCACGTTCGCTCCACTCGAGGCGCGAGAGCCGGCGCAGCGCGCTCATGCCCTTGCGGAGCGCCGCGAGATCGTCGCCGTACGTCGTGTGTACGCCGAGGCCATCGGTCGCTTCGACGGGTGCAAGCGCGAGCGCGATCCGGCTCGCACCGCCGGCCGACGGCGCACTCTCGACGGTGAATCCGGCGGGTCCGAACCGCTGCACGAGGTTCGCGCGGATCCGCGATGGATCGGCGAGCGGCTCGAGCTCGAGCAAGTCCCACGTGGAGCTCTCGTCGATCAGCTTGCGTGCGAGTGCGGCGCCGGCGCGATCTTCCCAGCCGACCCGCGCGAGTAGATCGAGCGACGGCGGGCGCGGTCCGGCATCACCGATCATCCGCAGCTCGCGGGTGTCGAGCAGCGCGACCTTCACCGTGCGGCGATACAGCGGCGCGATGCAGACGATGTCACCGACCGCGACACCGGAGGCATCGGCCTCGGTCGCGCGACCGACGAGCACGTGCAGCTCGGCACCGAGCGTGTTTTGATACGCGTGCCACCACGGCAACAGCCAGTCCGGGCCGCGAAACAGGGCGCCCGTGCCGCTGGTCGCGAGCGCGCGCCACTCCGGCTCGATGGCGTGTAGTGCCGCCAGGTCGCGCACCACGGAGACATCGATCGCCATGCGCTTCGTGACGTTACCATGCCGCACCAACGCGTGCGCGTTGCCATCGGCAACGCCCTGGTCGCGGTTTACATCGTCCGGTCCTACAAATACCGGGTCCATCCAGAAGGCTACTGCACGATGAGTGCCCAGGTGACTCACGATCGTGGGCTGAACGCGGTTATCGCGCCGCTTCGCCTGCGAGATCGTCTTGACGAGCTGGGGCAGGCAGCGTGCCCACGCCGCCCGGACAGCGCGCCACGCTCGTCGGCGACTAGTTCTTCGCCGCAGAGGAGATAAATGGTTCAATCGAGCCCGAGCCCGAGCCCAGAAAGTTCTCGGCAACCTCGGTGTCGAGAAAGAGCTACCTCGCTGACCAATTGCGGCGGGCGGCCAGTTCGATCAACCTCGCTGAGGGTGCGGTCGAGTTCGCCCCTGCGGACAAGAATGGCTCGATGTTCTGCGATCGAGTCGGCAACGTCTCGGCGGGTTGCGGCGACGTGGGGTGGGTTCCCCTGGAGCAACTGCGAACGTTTCGGGCAGTGCTCGATGTCCGAGATCCGGACGAACGGCCCGAGGAACCCGGGTGTGCGTCAGCGCGCCGCGGCCGTGCGACGAACCCAACCCACATCCGAACGGACGGGCCTCACCACAATTGAGGAAGCTGCCGGACGTCTCGATCGTCGCGCTGGTTACGGTCCGGTGTGGCGTGTTTGGCCGATCTTCACATGTGCGAAGCTCGTCGAGGTAAGCCGCGCGAAGTGACGTGTGCGGTGCCGCGATCCGGTAACGTAGGTGCGTGGCAGACGACGCGCTCGTCGGAGCTGTCCTCGATGGTCGATACCGGATCACCGGGCCGATCGCGCGAGGGGCGATGGGTACGGTCTACATGGGGGAACGGCTGAAGCTCGGACGGGCGGTCGCGATCAAGGTCCTGCACGAGCGCCTGCCGAGCGAGATGGCGGGCCGCCAGCGGTTCGAGGTCGAAGCGAAGGCGATGGCGCAGCTCGAGCATCCGCACTGCGTGCCGGTGATCGATGTCGGGGTCCACGACAACAAGCCGTACATCGTGATGGAGCTCGTTCGCGGCAAGAACCTGAAGGATCTGATCGCCGAGGGCACGTTCGAGCATGGGCGCGCGGCCGCGATCGTGAAGCAGATCCTGTCGGGCCTCGGTCACGCGCACGAGCTGGGCATCATCCACCGCGACATCAAGCCCCCGAACATCGTCGTCAGCAACAAGTCGGGCATCGGCGAGCACGTGCGCATCCTCGATTTCGGCCTCGCATATTCCGATACCCACAGCACCGGGCATCTCACCGATGGATTCGCGGTCGGCACGCCCGCCTACATGGCACCCGAGCAATGCTCGGGTCAGCCGATCAGCGCGCGCACCGATGTCTATGCGGTCGGTGTCGTGCTGTTCGAATTGCTCGTCGGCCGGAGGCCGTTCGAGCACGACGATCCGCTCGAGATCGTACGCATGCACGTGCACGAACCACCGCCGCGCCTGGACGCGATCCGCTCCGAGGACTTCGGCGTGCTGGAGACGATCGTCGCCAGGGCGCTCGCCAAGGATCCCGCGGATCGCTACGCCGATACCGCCGCGATGGCGCTCGCGCTCGAGGCAGTACCGCGTCCTGCGCAGCTCGCGGTCGACCAGTCGATTCCCCTCGACGTCGCCGACATCGTCGAGAGCGAGCCGCTGTTCGTCTCGTCGTCGGCAGGGCCCTCGCCGACCGGCGCGATCGAAGCACCGATGATGGTCGAGCTCGGCCAGCTCGCCGCGGAAGCCGACGAGCCGCAGTTCCTGGCGACGCCGCCCGCGATCGCACCTCCCGAGTTGCCGCCGAACGAGCGCAGCAACGTCGTCGAGGACGCGAGCATGGTGATCCCGGCTTCGTCGTCGGGTAACCGGATCTTCGCGGTCTTCGTGCTGCTCGGGCTCGCCGCCGCCGGCATCGGTGTCGCGTTCGCGATGGGCTGGCTCTCGTCGAGCGAGACCCTCGTCGCGCAGCCCGATCCCGGAATCGCGATCGCCGAAGAGGCTGCCGGGCTCGCAGCGAAAGGCCGCGTCGACCTCGCGCTCGAGCAAGTCAGCGCGGGACGGCTCGCGCACCCGACGAGCGCGTCGCTCGCATATCGCGCCGGCCGGCTGCACGCACAGCGCAACTCGTGGCGTGACGCGCTCACCGCGTTTCGTGACGCGATCCGGATCGACGCGCGCTACCGCGACGACAGCGATCTGATCCGCGACGTGCTGCGCGGGTTCATCGTCGCCGCCGAACACGAGCCGCAGGCGAACTTCCTGCACGACGAGATCGGCAGCGCCGCGATGCCGTTCCTCGACGAGACGTCGCGTACCCACCCGGTGCCGCGGATCCGTGCCCGCGCCGCCGCCGAGCTCCAGCGATATTAGGGACGCTTTACACTTTCACAACTTTCCAGATCCGGACCGTCATGCAGGAAAGTTGTGAAAGTGTAAAGCGTCCCTACTGGCGCTGCATCACCGCTGCGAAGAAGCCGTCGGTGCCGTGGGTGTCGGGGGCGACCAGGAACCTGCTTCCCCCGAGCTTCGCCGCGCGATCGCCGAGCACGGCCTCGAGCGGGACCCTCGCGAGCTCCGGGCGCGAGGCGAGCACTGCATCGACGACGTCTTCGTTCTCGACCGCGAGCAGCGTACACGTCGCGTAGACGAGGCGGCCGTTCGGCGCGAGCAGGCTCGTCGCACCGCCGAGGATGTCGCGCTGTCGCCTCGCGAAGTCGAGCAGATCTGGCTCGCGCAGGCGCCAGCGTGCCTCCGGGTTGCGGCGGAGCGCGCCGATGCCCGAGCACGGCGCATCGACGAACACCACGTCGGCCTTGCCGCGCAACGCGTCGAGCGCCGGCGGCCAGGCACCCGCCTCGAGGTGAATGGCCTGCGCGCACGACACGGTCGCCCGGCGGGCGCGACGGCGAAGCTCCTCGAGCTTCTTGCCATCGATGTCGGTCGCGACGATCCGGCCGCGATTGCCGAGCCGCGCCGCGATCGCGAGCGTCTTGCCGCCCGCGCCGGCGCACAGATCGATCACGAGCTTCGGTGCCACGCCTCCGACCGCGAGATCGGCGAGCAGCTGGCTGCCCTCGTCCTGCGCCTCCATCGCACCGCGCTTGAACGCGTCGAGCGCGAACAGGTTGGTCCGGCTCTCGACGACGAGCGCCGTGTCGCACCACGCGCCCGGTCGCGTCGAGATGTCGGCGCGCGACAGCTCCGCCGCGAGGGAGTCACGATCGCCGACGAGCAGGTTCGCGCGGATGGTCATCGGTGCGCGCTGGTTCAGCGCGAGCGCGAGCGGCTCCGCACGATCGCCCCAGTCCGCGACGAACCGCTCGGCGAGCCAATCGGGCAGCGATGCCGCGAGCGCGATCCGCGCGGTCAGCTTGCGCTCGCCTGCGATCACCTCGTCGATTCCCGCGACCGCGACCCAATCGATCTCCGGCTCGAGCTGCGCCGCGCGCGCCGGCAGGATCAGCTGCTCGAGCACGAGCAGCGCGAGCAGTCGCTCGAGATCGCGCGGCGCCCGCTTCGTCTTGCGTCCCCGGGCGAGCCCGGCATCGACCCGCCGCAGGTGCCGCACGAGCCCGTACAGGGTCTCGCTGACGAACCGGCGCTCGTGCGAGCCGACCCAGGTCTCCTTGCGAAACGTCGTCGACAGCCGATCGGTGACGAAGCCCCAGTCCATCCGCGTCCGTTGCCACAGCTCGAGCACGAGCGCGCGCAGCCGCCCGCCGTCGACGACGTGCGCGGCGAGCTTCTTGTCGGCGATGCGATCGAGGTCACCCACTAGGACCAGCGACGCTCGCTCGGTGCGGTCATTCGATAACGGCTGGTCGAGCTCGGGCGTAGTTCACGTCGATCTTCGGAGAGAACGCCAGGCTCGCCACGAGACGCCATCAAGAACGCCAGAAGAGCCTTGCTTCGCGCGTTCTCGTCCGTGCAAGCGTGAACAACGTCGACCCATCGACGAGATCGATTACATGCTGGTGGTGCTTCGTGCATTCGGCTTCGGCCCGACTCATGCGGTTGCGCCGAAACGATCTCTGCTGGCGTTCCTGCTGGCGTCATGTGGCGACCCTGGCGTTCCTTCTGGATGCGCTGCGACGGTTGATGTGCGCGGTGAGCCACTAGGTGTGCGCGCGGTAGTCCTCGAGGATCAGGAACAGCGGCACGAGGCCGTGGGCGCCGAGCTGCTTCACCATCTTCAGCGAGTCGCCGATCCGATCGATCCATTCGCGGTGCTGCTCGACGAACTGTGGGTTCCCGGCGAGCTTGCCGACCGCGCGCTGACGAACACCGGCGGCCTCGCGCTCGAGCGAGCTGAGGAACCGGCGCTCCCAGAGGTTGCCCGGGACCTGGGCATTCAAGACCTCGTCGAACGAGTCGACGTGGATCGCGCGGCCGACGCGGTGGAACAGCGGCGCGGACTTCGCGAGCGTCAGGCTGGCATCACGTGCGGCGGCGAGCAGGGCAAAGGTCTCGCGCAGGAGCGGCGCGTGGGCGAGCGTCGAGGCGACGTCGGGGGTGAACCCGCGCTGCACGAGCTCTTGCTCGCGGGCCTCGAACGACAGCCGAGCCGGCCCCTCGAGCGCCGCGACGAGTGCCGCGGCGGCCCTCTCGAACTCCGGCTTCGTCTTCTTGACGTCCTCGGGCGCGAGCTTCCAGGTCTGGTCGTTCCAGATCCACCAGCGCAGCAGGCTGCGATGGACGTCCTCGAACGCGAGCAGCGCGGCGTACTGGTGCTTCGCGGCGACCTTGTAGTCGGCACCGTGGACCGCCGCGCGGATCTTGCGGCCATCGAGCAGCTCGTCGCAGATGAAGTAGCGAACGACCAGCTCGTCGAGCTGAACACTCGTCTCCTTGGCCAGCTGGACGAGCAGCGTGCAGCCCGCCTGGTTGATGATCGCGTTCGTCACGACCGTCGCGATGATCTCGCGGCGCAGGTGATGCTTCGCGACCTGGTCCTTGAACTTCTCGGCGGCCTTCGGTGGGAAGTACGACACGAGGAACGGCTGGAACAGCGGCAGGTCCGGAATCCGCGACATCAGCACGCGCTCGTAGAGGTCATTCTTCGTGTGTGCGACCAGGACCGCGAGCAGGTTGCGAGGCAGGCCCTTGCCGGTCGACAGCCAGCCGCGCAGCTCCTCGTCGGGCGGGATGTGCTCGGCGGCGCGGTTGAGGCCGTGCTTGTCGAGGTACGAGAGCAGATCGAGGAACCACTCGCCGTGCTTGCGGCTGCGCGCGGCCTCCATCGAGAGCAGCGCGCTCTGCAGATAGTTGTCCTGCTGGCACGCCGCGCCGACGTCCGGCTCGAGCTCGCGCAGGAGCTTGTCGCGGGTCTCGCGAGTCAGCGAGCCCGAGGCCATCAGCGGCGCGAGCAGGATCTTGAGGTTGACCTCGTGATCGCTGCAGTCGACTCCCGCGGAGTTGTCGATCGCGTCGGTGTTGCAGTGCCCGCCGTGCATCAGGTACTCGGTTCGCGCGCGCTGCGTGATCGCGAGGTTCGCGCCTTCGCCGAGCACCTTCGCGCGGAGATCGGTCGCGTTGATGCGGACGTTGTCGTTGACCTTGTCACCGACCTCGCCGTGGCTCTCCGTCGAGGCTTTGACGTACGTGCCGATGCCGCCGTACCACATCAGGTCGACGTCGAGCGCGAGGATCGCGCGGACCAGATCCGGTCCCGAGACGACCTTGACCGTGATCCCGAGGAGCTTCTTCGCCTCGGGCGACAGCGCGATCTCTTTGGCCGCGCGCTCGAAGACGCCGCCGCCCTTGCTGATCGCTTCCTTCTTGTAGTCGCTCCACTGCGTCCCCGGCGTGTTGAACAGCCGCTGGCGCTCCGCGAACGAGGTCTCCGGATCCGGATCGGGGTCGAGGAAGATGTGCTTGTGGTTGAACGCGCCGACCAGCCGGAGCTTGTCGTTGAGCAACATGCCGTTGCCGAACACGTCGCCGCTCATGTCGCCGACGCCCGCGACGCGGATCGACGTCTTGCGGATATCGATCCCCAGCTCGCGGAAGTGGCGCTCCACGTTGACCCAGCCGCCACGCGACGTGATGCCCATGACCTTGTGGTCGTAGCCGGCGGAGCCACCGGAGGCGAACGCGTCGTCGAGCCAGAACTTGTACTGCTGCGAGATCGCGTTCGCCGTATCGGAGAGGTGCGCCGTGCCCTTGTCGGCGGCGACGACGAGATACGGATCATCGTCGTCGTAGCGCAGCACGCCGGGCGGCGCGACGATCTTCGAGCCGACGTAGTTGTCGGTGATGTCGAGGAGGCCGGCGATGAACACCTGATACTGCGCGCGGGCTTCTTCGCGCGTCGAGCCGAGCTTGCGGGTCACGAACCCACCCTTCGCGCCCTGCGGCACGATGATGACGTTCTTGAGCGCCTGCGTGCGTTGCAGGCCGAGCACCTCGGTGCGGAAGTCGTCGGCGCGATCGCTGTGGCGGAGCCCGCCGCGCGCGACCATGCCACCGCGCAGGTGGATGCCTTCGACGCCCGGGGCGTGGACATAGATCTCGAACACCGGGCACGGCCGCGGCATGTGCTCGACGAGCGCGCTCTCGATCTTGATCGAGATCGTGTCGCCGCGACCGGGGCGGTAGTAGTTCGTGCGGCGCGTCGCCTCGAACAGATCGATGAAGTAGCGAAGGATCAGGTCCTCCTGGATCACCGTCACGCCCTCGAGCATCTCCTCGTACTTGAGCGCGAGCGGCGGCAGCAGCTTCTCGGTGCGCTCCGATGGCGTCTCCTTGCGATCGGTCGCGAACTTCGTCTCGAAGTACTCGATGAGGAGCGACGCGAACCTCGGGTGCTTGAGCAGCGTGTCTTCGACCGACGCCGCGCCGAATCCCTGGAACACCTGCGTGAAGTAGTTGCGGTACGTGATCAACAGATCGATCTGCCGCCAGTCGAGGCCGGCGAGATAGCCGAGCCCGAGCAGCCGATCGTCGAGCAGGTGACCGCCGAGCACGCGCTGGACGATTGCGCCGAGTCGCTCGAGCGAGGCCTCGTCCTCGATCTTGCGGCCGTCGGCACCGGAGACCTCGAAGCCGGTGATGTAGACGTCGGGGCCGGGTCCGATCAGCCGCTCGGCGAGCCGGCTCGTGGTGCGCAGTGCCATCCGGTGGAGGACGGGGACGACATCGTTGAGCAGGAGCTCCTTGCGCGACACGATCCGCAACGACGTGTGCCGCTTGTCGCCGTCACCGACGACGACGAGCGCCGCGCGCAGCCCGTCGGCCTCGTCGAGCTTCTCGATCAACCGGATGTCGAGCAGCGCGACGTCGGGCGACAGCGAGCCCTTGTACGAGTCGGGGAACCGCGCGCCCGACTTGTTCCAGATCTCCTGGGCCGTAGACGTGGTCGCGAGGTACCGCGCCGACTGCGCGGTGGCCTTGGCGGGGGTCTTGTACAGCTTGAACACGAGCCGCCGCAGCTGATCGTCCCAGCTCTCGAGCAATAGCTCGAGCTTGTCCGACAGCGTCTCGAGATCGGCGTCGGTGACCTTCGGACGATACTTTCCGATCGTGAAGTGCAGGCGGATCGACGACTCGTCGTCGGTCTCCTGGCGGTACTCGCGGAGGTGCGGCACCGCGAGGTACTTCCGGATCTCCTGCGAGAGCAGCTCGCGGAGCGCCTCGGAGAACCGCATCCGCGGCACCACGCACACCACGGTGATCCGGCGCCCGTTCGGACGTCGCCACACGAACACCTTCGCGTGATCGCGCGACTCGGCGAGCCGGAACTGATTCGCGACGGTGCGGATCTCGTCGATGCTCCAGTAGAAGAGATCCTCGACCGGGATCGAATCGAGGATCGCGACGCTCTTGGTGTACGCGTAGCTGCCGGGCTGCTCCTCGAGCCGGCCCATCACCTCCTTGATTCGCTTGCCCACGACCGGCACGCGGCGGTTCGCGTGCTTGAGGGCCTTGGTCGACATCAGGCCGATGAACGCGTGCTCGCCGAGCAGCTTGCCGTCGGCGCCCCGCTCGGCGATACCGAAGTAGCGGACTTGCGCGACCGACCGCACCACCGTCATATAATCGGTGCGGTAGTACGAGTAGACCTCGTCACGCGTGCGCCGGGTCGCGACGATCTCGCCGATCACCTCCTCGAGGTGCTTGCGCTCGGGCGCCGCGAACAGGCCGAGCCCGCGCTCAGGCGCCTGGCGATGCCCGTTGCCGCCGTGCGGAAACCACGCGTAGCCGGACAGGATGAAGTTGTCGTCCTTGAGCCAGTCGATGAGCTGGACGGCCTCGTCGGACTCGAGCTCGGCCTGCGTGCGCGGGGTATCCGATTGCGCGCGGATGATGATCTCGCGCGGGATCGACTGCGATTCGCGCGCGCTCGGGCTCGCCGGATCGCGCCCGCTCACGAGGCACAGGTACGAGCGCACCTCGTTGAACCGCGCCATCAGCTCCTGGCGGTCGCGGTTGACGAGCAGCGTGAGCTCGAGTCGCTGCTCGAGGTCGAAGCGCAACGCCTCGCGACGCTCCGGGGGGACCGCGGTGACCTGGAGGTAGACCTGCGAGAACTTCGTGCCGCGGTTCTGATCGATGCCGGTGATCTGGCCGTGGTCGTGGATCACGCCATGGATCGGATGCAGGACGAAGTGCAGATTCAGGTTCATCTGCCGCAAGAACGACTTGATCGTGCGGATGATGAAGCCGCAGTCCGGCAGCCGCGTCTCGATCACGATTGATGGAGTCTCGTCCGCGAGCAACGTGTTCTCGGCGTCGCGGATCTCGACCTTGACGGTCTTGCCAAAATCCTCCTCGAGGAACGCGAACCGATCCATCACGAACGCGAGCAGCTTGTGCGGCTCGACTTCGGCCAGCACCTCCGGCGGGATCGCGCGGCAGTACGTGCGGATATACGACTCGAGCCTGTCTCGGTGCGATTCCTTGACGGCCTGGTGCGCCAGCGAGAGCACCTGGGTAATAACCTCGGCTTGCATCGCTGGGCACGTTAGCACCGCCGCCCGCGATAGATGCACCACGGGCCCGCGCTGATCGAGCTTCAATGCACGGCGCCGCAACGCGTCAGCCTCGCCACCTCCTCTTCCGCGACCCATCTGGCATGGTTTGGCCGTGACCAACCGAGGTACTGCTGCCCGCCGTCATGCCGCCGTCCCCCGCGATCGCCCCCTCAAGCAGCGCGGCAACCTCTTCGCGATCGCGACCAATGGCTGCAGAACAGGCGCGGCGAGCAGTGGGAGCACACCGACGTGCTCGACCGGCTCGAGCGCCGCATGAAGCAGACGTTCGCGAACGTTCGGCAGTACGCGCGAGCGCACGCGACCGACTGGCGCACGGCGAGCTACGCGATCGGGCTCGAGCGAACTCGAGCACTGCTACGAGGAGCGCGGCAGCTTTCCGTGATCGGCCTTGCCATCTCGCACCGGACGGGTGACATCCACTTGCGATGCTCCGGACGGTCACGACGCTCGCACGCTGGCTCGGCCCGTGGGCCGACTCGACGAAGGCCCCGTCGGTCCCGATCACCGATGACGATCTCGATGGCATGCGCGTGCGGATCTTTGCGCCGCGCGGCCGCCCGCGACACACGTTCCTGATCGCGCCCGGGCTGCACTACGCGGGCGCCGACGATCCGCGGATGGATCGGTTCTGTCGGATCCTCGCGGGCGCGGGACACCTGGTCGTCGCGCCGTACATCCCCGACTTCCTTGCGCTGCGGCCGAGCGAGCAGGCGAAGCGCGACTTTGCCAAGGCGTTTCACGCGCTGCCGCGCTGGAGCCAGCAGCGGCCGATCGTATTCTCGATCTCGTTCGGGTCACTCCTCGCGTTCGCGCTCGCCGCCGAGCACGGCGATGCGCTCGAGCGGCTCGTCATCTTCGGCGGCTACCGTGATCTCCGCGCGACGCTGCGGTTCTCGCTCACCGGCGAGGTCGAAGGTGGCCGCACGGCCATGCGCGATCCGTTGAACCAGCCGGTCGTGCTGATGAACCTCTTGCACCTCGTCGAGTGCGCCGATCGCGACGCGCTCATCGCGGGCTGGCGACGCTATGTCGAGCGCACGTGGGGGCGGCCGGAGCTGAAGGCGCGCGAGCGGTTCGTCGCGATCGCCGAGGAGCTCGCCCCGGGTGTGCCGGCGTCCGTGCGCGAGCTGTTCCTCGTCGGGATCGGCGTGAACCCCGGCGCCCACGAGCTCGCGATGTCGGCGCTGGCTCGGTTCGACGGGAGCGCCCTCGATCCCACGCCGTACCTGGCACGCATCACCTCCCGCGTCGATCTCGTGCACGGCGTCGACGACGACGTCATTCCGTTCGAGCACAGCCACGCCCTCGCCGCCGCGCTGCCGCATGCGGACGTCCGCGTCCACGTCACCGGCCTCTACGGCCACACCGGATCGGCCATGCCGCGGCTGGCGACCGCTGCGAAGGAGATGCTCACGATGCTACGGGTGCTGCGGGTGCTGGCGGGGTGACAGGACCTCGGCCGGATCGCCGACGGGATAGGATGCTCGCGTGGTCCGCTGGCTCGCGCTCGGGGTCGTCTCGTCGGGATCGGCGTCGCGAGCTATTTCGTGTTCTTGCGCCAGGTCGATCCGGCACCGGCGGCGAGGCCGGAGCGGCGTCGCGATGGTCGGCATGTTCGACCTCCCCGAGAACCGCCACCCGCAGGTCGAGCAGTAGAAATAGCAACGGCCGCGGCGTTTCCACCGCGGCCCGGCGTTGTCGAGACTCCTGGTCAGCGCAGGACGCCGTTCGCCAGCTGCATCTTCGCGAGGCTCGCCGGGAGGTCGAGCTTCACGGGCTTGCCGGGTGCCGGCTCGGGCGGAGCATCGATCGCGAGCCCGAAGATCTCGAGGCACATCTCGTTCGTCGTCTGCTCGCCGAGCGTGATGTCGACCGGCTGGCTCAGGCCCGAGTCCGCGAGCATGCGCTGCACGAACGGGTTCGAGAGCCGGTTGTCCCACGTGCACTTGATGTCGACGACGTCACCGGCCGCGATCGACGGGAGCTTGTCGAGCGGTGCGTCGTACTGGTACGTGCGCTGCCAGTCGAAGTTCCAGCCGCCGTTCGCGAGGCACTCGGTCTGCGGGTCGTTGCCACGCGCGGTCGGGCGCTCGATCTTGCTCGCGATGTGTGTGCCCACGAGGTGCATGTGCGGGTTCGCCGAGTACAGCCGCACGTTGGTGAGGTTGCCGAGATCCGGGATCGTGGTGCGCATGTGCTCGGTGTGGTCGCCGACGTTCTTCGGGATCATGAACCGAGGCGAGCCGCCGTCGTTCGGGCCGGGCTGCAGGCCGGGCGCCTGGAACTCGTTACCGAACGCGGTGACGAAGTACATCTTCTGCGGCCACGCCGACGTCATGCGCAGGTCGATCGCCGTCTTGTCGGGCGTGTGCGTGAGACCGGCGGGGTGATAGTGGATCTGCATCACGAGCTTCGCGTTCGCGACCATCGGAACCGAGATGTCGCCCGACGTCTGCATCGGCTGGTTGCCCGGCGTCCAGATGTGGACGACGAAGTCGGCCGGCGTCGCCATCGTGCCGCAGTCGAACGGCCGGCCGATGCCGTTGGCCGCGACGAGCGCGTCCTGCTCGGGACCGGGCGAGATCTCGGTGATGACCGCGTGGTGCACGACGGCAGCGTTGTCGGGCTTGACCTGGAGTCCGGTCAGCCACTGGAACTGCGTGTTGCCGGGATCGAGCACGTAGCAGATGAACTGATCGCGATCGCCGCTGGTCACGAAGCCCTCGACCGGCGTCACGGTCTTGGTCGCACCGGGGAGATCGGCGCTCGGGATCGCCGGGATCTCGGCGACGAGGCCCAGCGGGTGACCATCGTCGACCCACTCCTGCAGCTTCGACTTCTCGGTCACCGAGAGTCGCGGGTCATCGACCCAGCCAAACCGTGGCGTGCAGTCGGCTTCCTCGCGGGCGTCGAACGGGGGCATCGCGCCGCGCCCGATCTCGGCGAGCATGCGCTCGGAGTTCTCCTTCGCGCTGTCGAAGTCGGTGAGCACGAATGGGGCGATGCCGCCGTCTTGGTGACAGGTCATGCAGTGTTTCGCGAGGATCGGCGCGACGTCCTGATACCAGGTGGCGCGGGCCACCGGCTGGTTGGCATCGGGAGCGGTGTCCGGATCGCCACCGCCACAAGCGGCGAGGCCCAGAACCGTTGGAACGAACAGGTGAATGAGGCGCATGCAGCGTTCTCCAGCAATGGCCGTACCGCGCGAGCGGCCGCGATCCCGTGGAGGATTCCGTCACGTCGTCGGGATTCGCCACGCTAACTCGCCGAAGTAGCCGTTGCCTATGTGGAATAACGCCGCGCTACCTCCGACTAGTCTAGTACGGGAGGTCGCCGCGGCGCCAAGTGCGCGGAGGTCAGTCGCAGGCGCTGTTCGCGCAGAAGCACGGGCCCGCACACTCGTTCACGATCCGACCGCTGGTGAAGAACTCCCGGATCTGACGGCGGGCGGCGGCGCTCTGCACGAGGCCGTGGATCTCCGTGGTCGGAGGGATGTTCGTGATCGGCGGTGCGTGACGGCCACCATCGAGGATCACGAGCGCCGATCCAGATGCGAGCGGGCCGTCCTGGACGGTCATGCCCCACGGGGTGGTCGGCGACGGACCGAGCAGCGGGATTCCCATCGTGCGGGCCTGCCAGTACGAGCCGATGTTCGGGACCAGCTCGTCGCCGATCGCGACCTGCATGAGGATCTGCTTCGGCGCGATCGTGAGGCCCGCGCCCTCGACCCTGTCCCAGCGCATCTGCAACAGATTGCTCGCGAGCGCGACGTCGAGCGGATCGGGATACGCGGTGCCGAGCGTCGTGCGGTGCTTCGACCAGGCGGCCGAGCGGTCGAACACCATCGAGTAGTTCGCGCCACCGGCGATCAGCACCGCGCGCGTGATCGATGGATCGTGCGCGAGTAGCGTCGTGCCGAGGATCGCGCCCTGCGCGGTGCCCAGATAGTGGACGCGTCGGGGATCGACGAGTCGCCGCTCCCCGGCGAGGAACAGCTCGTCGGCGAAGCTCGTTCGCATCGCGTGGGCGAGCGTCACGTGATCGACGAGGCCCTGTACGAGCACGTCGAAGACTTCATCGGCCTTCGCGAGCTCGCCGAGCGCGCGCCCCATCGCGGGAAGATCGAGCCGAGCCATGCCGCGCATGTCGGTCCCGACGAGCACCATGCAGAGCTCCGCGGCGGTCGCGCGCCGCACGCTGTCGGCGACCTCGCTCGCGTCGGCGAACCAGCCGTGCCCGTAGAGCACCATCGGCACCGGCGCGGTCGAGCGATACGCGCACGCCGGAACGATCGCGGTGAACGGAATGCGATGGCTGCCCTGCAGAATCGGGAGTCCGCCGGCGTCGCGGACGAGGCGTGTTCCGGCTCGCGGCTCGCCGCTGTTCGACAGGAACAGCGGCGCCTCGAGCGTGCCGACGATCTTGCGCTTGATGACCTTGCCGTCGTCGACGGGGGCATCGCTCGCGACCGTGAAGTGGATCGGGGTTGCGCCGACCGCGGCGATCGCGCGGTCGCGAGCGGCGAGCAGATCGGCGTGGATGTGCAGGTCGGAGGCGACGGTGAAGTCCCACGCGACGACGAGCGCGTCCTCGGGGACGCCGGCCTCGTCGAGTGCGTCGAGCACCTCTTCGAATCGCGGGCGCATCGCCTCGAGCAAGCCGTGGTCGGTGAGCCTGCCGTCGCGCAGGGCCGCAAATCCGGGCGGCACCGCGAGCTCGCTGCCATCCTTGGCGAGCACGCGATTCGTGATCGCGACCGCATAGCGGTGTCCCGCGATCAGCCGTGCCGCGGGGCGCAGGAACAGCGCCTGTGAATCGGGCGCCGCTTCGGCGGCCATGTCCACCTCGGCGAAGTGGGCGACCCGCGCGCCCGTCGTCATGTCGAGGATCACGGTCGGGCTGTCGGCGGCGCGCGACAGATCCATGTTGTCGATCGGTGGCAACCCGACCGGCGACACGCCACCCGGGAACGCCATCACCATCGGGGCCGCGGCCGAGAATCCATCGGCGACGTTCCAGCCCGCGGGATCGGTCTCGAGGTCGTCGACGTTCTTCGGGAGCGTCTGCTCGGGAATCGCGAGCCGCCTCCCGGTCGCGCTCGCGAGGTCATCGACCTCGAACGCCGAGCTCGGCCAGGGCGTCATGCAGGCGTTCGCACCGAGCGGATTGCAGTGCGGCTCGATCGGCAGGCTGGTGCCGCCGCCGCACGCCGCCAGCAGAGCTAGGATCGGCAACCGCATCGCGATCAACGTACACGGAAACGAAACGCCGAGGGCGAACAGGAACGCATCGCGCTATAACCGCGCGGTGCGCATCACGATCGTCCTGCTCCTCGCGGCAGTAGCCTGCGGGAATCCACCCGACGTCAAGCGTCCCACCGGTCCGGGCTCCGGTGCAGGAAGCAGCACGCCGGTCGGCACGGGATCTGGCTCGGCCACCGGCGCTGGCTCGGGTGCCGCGATCGTCCTCAAGGATGTCGGCTGTCCATCACCGACGTGCGCGTATCACGCCGGCGTCAACGGATACTTCACGTGCCTGTCGGGCGGCGCGGGTACGTGCTTCCACTTCGGCGGCGCGTGCATGCCCGAAGGCTCGTGCATGTACGACGCGAGCGCGAAGAGCTACAAGCAGTGCCAGCAGGGCGCCGAGGGCCTCTGCCAGACCTGGGGCGGAGCGTGCGCTCCTGCCTCGAAGTGCATGTTCGATCCGGCCGATGGCCTGCACCATCAGTGCGACGACGCCTCGGGTGGCAAGTGCAAGCGCTACGGCGCCTTGTGCGCGCCCTGAGCCGCACCCGGCTTCATCGTCATCTTCATCGCCATCTTCATCGGCGCGGTCTGGCCCTTCGCGGACGTCATCCCGCGAAACTCGGCGGTGAACTCGCCGGCCATCGTCATGCGCGACAGATCGATCGTGCCGCTACCGGTGCCACCGCCACCGACATCCTTGATCGAGACCAGCTCGCCACCCTCGGTCACCGTCTGATCCGGTGCAGTCACCGTCGAGGTGCTCGTGAACGTCACCCGGTCGCCATCGATCGCGGTGATCTCGACGGTCGTGAGCGTGACCATGTCGAGCCCGTTCTGCGTCACGGTCTTGCGAGTCGTCCACTTCGCGCCGACCCCGAGCGGGACGTCGGGCAGCCGCATCGCGACCTGCTCGAGGTTCTGGGTGAGCTGACCGACCTGCGACTGCATCGTCGGGGGCACCGGCTTGGTCATCTCGACCTTCGAGTCGCGCAGCGCGCCATCGCCTGACAGCGTCGCCGTGAACGTCATCCCCTCGAGCATCGACGTCATCGAGCCCATCGTCGACGCGGGCACGACCGACCCCTCACGCTCGCGTGCGCTCGCGCCGACGACCGTGGTCCGGACCTTCGCGGCGCCATCCGGCAGCACGTCCTCGACCGCGATCTCGAGCGCCATCACGAGGCTCGGCAACTTTCCGCCGCGACCGCCGGCAGCGAGCTCGAGATCCATCACGAGCTCGAGCGGCGACTTCGCATCCTTTTGCAGGTGATAGCGGAGTGGCTTGCGCGCGTTGCTCGCGCCGGCAGTCACGAGCTCGAGGCCATCGCTCGGTGGGCGCGTCTCGGCGACCTTGCGCTCGTCCGGCCTGGCGCACGAGGCCAGGGCCACGACCGCGACGAGTGTCACGAGTTTCATCGAGACCTATCCTCGACGGGCTTGGCCTCTCGGGCAAGGCCTGGATCGTCGAGCGATTCCGAGCCCTTGCAGAGGCGGATTCTAGGTGTTGACGAAACTGGGTTTGAAAAGCATTATCAATTTCACATCCAGTGCTGGTTTGCCTCTGCCACCCGAGCTCGGACCGCGATATCGACGCGGTCATCGAGGACGGCGCGCGAACGGTGCAAGAGATCGGACGTCGCTGCGGTGCAGGCACTGGTTGTGGCGCGTGTGTCGAGGAGCTGCGAGATCGCCTCCAGGCCAAGGGCGCGAATGGCTGCAGCCGCGATTGTGCGTCGGATCTCGTCTCGGTAAGGTCCAACCGCTGATCAGCGCGCCCCCACCGGCGCGCAGCGAGGACGCGAGGATCTATGAAGGGCAATGCCGAGGTGCTGACGCTCCTCAACGATCTGCTCACGAACGAGCTGACGGCGATCAACCAGTATTTCATCCACTCGAAGATGTGTGAGAACTGGGGCTACGACCGGCTCGGCGCGAAGCTTCGCGAGGAGTCGATCGACGAGATGCGGCACGCCGATCTCGTGATCACCCGGATCCTGTTCCTCGAGGGCGTTCCGAACCTGCAGCGGCTTCACAAGCTGCACGTCGGCGAGACCGTGAAGGAGCAGCTCGAGAGCGACCTCCAGCTCGAGTACGCGGCGATCGCGTTCTTGAACCAGGGCATCAAGGCGTCACGCAACGCCAACGACAACGCGAGCGAAGATCTGATGACCCGGATCCTGGTCTCCGAAGAGGTCCACACCGACTGGATCGAGACGCAACTCGAGCTGATCCGGCAGGTCGGCGAGCAGAACTACCTCACGCAGCAGATGAAGAAGTGACGCGCGGGCGGCGTTCGCCGTGCCAGCCTGGCATCGCCAGCGTGCCGCTCGTCGCGTAACCCGTGGTTCCGCCTCGCGGCCATCTGGCCGGGTGGTTGCAGCGTCATCGGGGCATGTTGGTGTTTCGCTCGGTGACGACCGGCCTCCTTGGCGCGTGCCTGTACTTCATCTTGCAGCTGCCAGCGCAGCGCGAGCCGCCGCAGCTCCAGCAGGTCGCCTCGTCGATCAACTGGCAGCGCTCGATCCCCGTGACGGTCATCGACGTCGCGCACGGGGTACCGGCGATGACCGTGCCCTCGCTCGTCGAGCTCGCGCCCGGTGAACGGATCGCGGCCGTCGACGATCAGGAGGTCGGCAACGACCTCACGGCAGGTGCGTTCATCCACGACCGAGCACGCGACGGCCGCTTCATCGACCTCACGATCGAACGGAGCCTCGACCAGGGCGCGATCGACAGCGCGACCACCACGAGGCGCGTGCTCGTCCTGCTCCACTAACGGAGGTAGCCGAACTTTCGACACGTCGTGATCAACAGCTGCCGGACGGCTCGAAAGCGTTCGTCGATGTTCCGTAGCTCGATCAACGCGCGCTCCTCGTTGTCGTGCAGCGCGCACTGCACGGCACCGCGTACGCCGTGCGCACGTGCCGTCTGGCGCGGACCCGCGGTCGTGTTGATCACCCCGGTCGCGAGTCGCTCTGCGACCGCATACTTGCCGTCTCGCAGCGCATGCTCGGCCTGCGTGATCTGCCGGCCGATCGTCGGGTCCTCATTGTCATCCGGTTCGGTCTGATTCCTGGGCGGTGGCTTGATCGCCACGACCGCGGCGTCGACCGAGACTGCCGGGGCCGCAGCATCGACCACGGCGACCACCACCGCCGCATCGACCTCGATCGCCGCCGCGTCCGCCGGTACCGCGACGATCGCCGCGTCGCCGGCCACCGCGCGGCGAGCCGGTTCGGTCCGTCCCATCCACATCACGACGTACATCACCAGCACCGCTACCAGCGCCGCGGCCATCGCCACGCCGATGATCAGCGCCGGCGAGCGCCGCGCTCGGAGCGGCCCTGCAGCCTGCGATGCGAGGGTCTGCGCCTGCGGGCTGATCATCGGTCCTGGTTTGATCGGCTGTGGCGCGGCCGGCAGGCTGCTGTCGCTGTAGTCGCCCGAGCCCATCGTCTGCGCGAAGGCTTCCTTGCCCGTCGAGCGCACGCGCGAGCCGGTTCCGACCACCCCATCGTCGGGCGGCGGGATCGAGGGCACGCGAAATGCCGTGACGGGCTGCCCGGTCATCGCTTCGACAAACATCGAGACCGTCGCGAAGCGATCGTCCGCGACCTTCGCCATCGCCCGGACGACCGCGGCGATCACCTCGGGCGGCGCGGTGGGCGCCTGCTGTGCGAGCGGCAGCGGCTGCTCGTACACGACCTTGAACACGACCTCGGGGATCGAGGCACCGGAGAACGCCGGATGCCCGGCCAGCATCTCGTAGACGATCGCGCCGAACGCGAACACGTCGGTTCGCTCGTCGACGTTGGTGTGCTCTCCCTTCGCCTGCTCGGGCGCCATGTACTGCGGCGTACCGAGGAGCATGCTCTCCTGCGTCTTCACGGTCTGCGAGCCGCGGATCTTCGAGATGCCGAAGTCGAGCACCTTGGCGATCTCGACGATGCGCCCGTCGACCTCCGTCGGGATGAGGAAGATGTTCTGCGGCTTGAGGTCGCGATGCACGATGCCCTCGCGGTGCGCCGCCGCGAGCGCCGAGCCGACCTGGCGCACGATCGAGAACACCTGCTCGATCGAGGGCGGACCGCTGCGCAGCCGCTGCGCGAGCGACTCGCCCTCCAGATACTCGAGCACGAGATACGGGGTGCCGTCGCTCGTGATGTTGAAGTCGTGGACCGTGACGATGTTCGGGTGACCCAGCCGCGACGCGATCTCGGCCTCGCGCCGGAACCGCGCCATCACCTCTTCCTCGTGAAGCTCGGCGTGGAGCAGCTTGATCGCGACCTTCTTGCCGGGAAGTCGGTTGTGACTCGCGAGGAACACCGCGCCCATGCCGCCGCGTCCGACCAGCGCCTCGATCGTGTAGGTCTCGGCGATCACCGACCCGACATCGATGGTCGAGCGAGCTGGTGAATTCGCCATTCACACGATCGTATAATGAAGCACCGATGTGTGCACGAGTCCTCACGAGCTGGTTGGTCACCTTCGGCGTCTTCGCGTCGAGCGCGGCGATGGCAGAACAGAAGTCGACGAAGGTCGACCTCAAGGCGATTCGCGACGAGCTCGTCGTGTTGCAGGACAGCGAGGGCGGCACGTACGTCGTCAAGCCCTACAAGCTGGGGGACTCGAACACCCCGTCGGCGGCGCCCAGGATCTTCTTCGGAACCGCCGGCAAGGAGCTCTACGAGCAGACCAACGGCGGTCGCGGGGCCGATGGGAGCTCGTGGTCACAGAGCACGTGGGCGCCTCGCCTCCCCAACATGCAGATGGCGACGCTCGCGCTCAAGAAGGACGGCTCGTACGTCAAGTCGTGCGGCAAGGAAGACCTGCCGCTCACGCAGCTCACGGGTGACAAGGCGAAGGCGGTCCTCGACCGATCGACCTTCATGACCGAGTTCTTGGTGCGGCGGGCTCACCTGCTCGCGCGCGACGACAACGGCGTCTACTACTTCGTCGATCGGTTCTCGTCCAAATATGGTGGCAAGGGGTTCCGCGTGTTCGTCGGCAAGAAGGGCGCGATGAAGCAGCTCGCGCTGACCGATGTCGCGAGCGATAGCGCCGGCGAAGTGTTTGCGACGAAGACCGGCGATCTCCGCCTCACGCGCACGAACACGGCGGAGGGCGGCAGTGCCGCGACCTGGAGCAAGGGCGAGAAGCGCGTCCAGCTGATCCCGCTCGACGTCGACGTGAACTCGGTCGTGATCTTCAGCGACCTCGGCATCTACAAGTTCATCGGGACGCTCTGCGACAACATCTGAGCGCAGACGCCAAGCGCGCCGAGTAGTACGTTCGCGCGCATGAAGCTCTCCGGTTCGGTCGCGCTCGTCACGGGTGGTGCCTCGGGTCTCGGTGCAGCCACGGTTCGCCGGCTGGTCGCGGGCGGTGCGAAGGTCCTCATCGTCGATCGCGACGAGGCGCGCGGGTCCGCGCTCGCCTCCGAGCTCGGCGCGACATTCGCGAAGGCCGATGTCTCCGACCCCGCGCAGGTCGAGGCCGCCGTCGCGGAGGCCTCCAAGCTCGGTCCGCTGCGCGTCGCGGTCTCGTGCGCTGGGGTCGGCTGGGCGGCACGGACGCTCGACAAGACCGGCAAGCCACACGACCTCGAGCTGTTCAAGACCGTCGTCGGCATCAACCTCGTCGGCACGTTCAACGTGCTGCGCCTCGCCGCGGCCGCGATCTCGAAGACCGATCCACTCGAGCACGGCGAGCGTGGCGTGATCATCAACACCGCGTCGGTGGCCGCCTACGACGGTCAGATCGGCCAGATCGCCTACGCCGCCTCGAAGGCCGGCGTCGTCGGGATGACGCTGCCCGCAGCACGCGATCTCGCACCGGTCGGGATTCGCGTCGTCACGATCGCGCCCGGCATCTTCGATACGCCGATGCTCGGGGCGCTCCCCGAGGACAAGCGTGCCGCGCTCGCGACCGATGTCGTGTTCCCGAAGCGCCTCGGCGATCCCGCCGAGTACGGCAGCCTCGTCGCCGCGATCGTCGAGACCGGCTACTTGAACGCCGAGACGATCCGGCTCGACGGCGGCATCCGCATGCCGCCGAAGTAGCCGCTGGAACGTTCCTGCGATCGAAATCGCCGAGCGGGGGCGGCGGCTGATAGCGTGGTGAGGTTCATGCGAGCGACCTCGACAGCAAGGTTGGTCGAGTGGGGGATCTCGGCACTGCGTCGACTGGCGAGCGAGCCATCGGCCGCGGGCCCGGCGATCGCGGCGGGGAACGAGATCGAAGCTGCCTGGCGCCGTGTGCCGTTCTCGGTGGGGCTGGCCGGGACCGACCTCTCCGCGCGTACCCGGTGTCTGGACGCGCTGTGCGGCGGTGGCGTGATCGAGGCCCTGGGCCGCGTGCCCGGAGGTGCCGTGTTCCGTATTCGCCGCGGTGACGTGACCTTGTTTCGAGCGATCCGGATCGACGGTGCAGTCGAGGAGCACACGATTCCGGCAGCGCGCCCGGAGCCGAGCGGCGAGCCCGCGGTGTCGTCGCGCGCGAAGCTCGACGAGCTGCGGGCCGAGGTCGCGAGCCACGCATCGCAGGTCGAGCGTGCCGAGCATTCGTTGCCGGGCCTCGTTCGCGTCCGTCCACCGCGCTGGGCGTTCTGGCTCTGGCCGATTCGCTGGCTGCTGGCGGTGCTCGTGCGCGGCAAGCTGGCGGCCCACCGGCGCGAGCAGGCGACGCTCGAGGCGGCACGGAGCCGGCTGGGGCAACTCGAGACCGACGTCGTCCTGATCAAGCAGCCCCCGCACGAGACTCGCCGCGCGGTCGTCGAACGGCTGCGCGCGCTCGGCAACGGCATGCTGGTGCGCGAGATCCAGATCGAGCTCGAAGCTGGCCCGCTGCCACACGGGATCGAGCTGGTCGAGCTGGCGAGCCCGCCCTACGTCGAGGAGGTCATGCTGGTGAACGGCGATGCGCTGTATGTGGTCGGTGACGGCTCGAGCGCACCGAGGCCGATCGGTGCGCTCGACGACGCGCTGGCCGCGCTGCCGGCGATCGTGGCGGAGGCTCGCGCGCTCCGGCTCGGCCGCCATGCGCGTGACGTGATCATCGCGGGGCTGGCCGCGCTCGAGGATCGTCGCGAGTGCGCGGAGATCGAGTTTCGAAATCGCCTCGCACGCCTCGAGATGATGCGGGTGATCGACCAGGATCGATTCGTCGCGGAGCAAGTCGATCGAGTGCGCCCTCGGGTCCTCTCGGGCGTGACCACGGTCATCGAGCACGCCACGGCGCAGATCGGCGCCGAGCTGGCGCAGATCGCGGCGGGCTGGATCGCCGCGATCGACACCGCGTCGTCCGTGGACGAGCTGAAGCTGATCGCCGCGCGGATCGATGACGAATCAGCGCTACCGATGCAGCAGGCGTGGGGAGTCGTCATGGCAGGGATCGCCGGTTGTGCCCATGACCTCTACCCGGAGCTGATCGGAACGCTCCGCTCCGAGGGCCTGCCGGAGGGCCGCGCGCCGACCCCCGAGCCGACGTTCTCGTCGGTCGAGATCCTCCGGGCGCTGACCTCGAAGCGGGTGAACCTGACCGGCAGCTTCGTCGGCGCCGGGAACTGGTTGACCGGCCTGTTTCGCTCGATCGAGGCGCGCCGCGCGGAG